>Ga0126384_10000280_pt1 | contig 26907 bp, 20 predicted proteins | sample PanSoiMetPlot_36_FD_92543 | JGI IMG/M metagenome (GOLD analysis project Ga0126384, IMG submission 92543) | Tropical forest soil microbial communities from Panama - MetaG Plot_36 | ecosystem: Environmental > Terrestrial > Soil > Tropical forest > Bulk soil | place: Panama | collected 2016-02-17 | reverse complement strand
TGGCGGGCCAGGCAAGGCGAGCATCAGCCGACCGACATCAACGCTCTCGCCGCCGTCGTCACATCGATAGGTCAGCTCAAGGGCCTCGCCATGAAGACTGGCCAACTCCTGAGCTATCTCGACCTGGAGCTACCACCCGAGATGCGGTCCGCGCTCGCCGTGCTGCAGACTCACTCGCCCCCGATGCCGTTCGAGCGCGTCGCCGATATCGTGAGGGCAGAGCTGGGAGGGCGGGCCGGGCTTCTTCTCAAGCACATGGCTCCGGTGCCTGCAGCCGCCGCGTCGATTGGTCAAGTTCACCGCGCCAGGCTTTCGGACGGTACCCAGATCGCCGTGAAGGTCCAGTATCCTGGGATCGAGAAAGCGATCATGTCCGACTTCCGCGCAGCCGCCGTCGGCAAGCAATTCGTAGGACTCATCGCTCCAGGCGCCAACGTGGATGCAATTGTGCGCGAGGCACGCCGCGCCCTTCTGGACGAATGCAACTACGAGCGCGAGGCGCTCTACCAAGAGCGCTTCGCCCGCATCTACGGCGACCATCCTAGGCTCGCGGTTCCAGCCGTTCACCAGCGGTATTGCTCACGTCGCGTGCTCACGACAAGTTGGGTCGATGGTCTACGTTTCGATGACTTCGTCGCCGCGACGCCTCCCGGTTTGGAACGCGACCGTTTCGGTGAGGCGCTCTTCGAATTCTACCTGGGAACGCTCTTCCGGCACGGCCTCTACAACTGGGATCCGCACCCCGGCAACTACGTCTTCATGGGCGACGGCCGCCTCGCGATGCTCGACTACGGCTCAACTCGCGAGTTTGACCGGATCTTCGTACAGAAGCTTGCTGCACTGTCGCGGGCCGTCCGCACCGACACACGTGCCGCGGTGCATGCGGCGCTGGTCAACCTCGATATGGTTCCCAACGACGATGCCTACGATTTCGAGAGCGCGCGAGCTCTCGTGCGATCGTTCTACGGAACCATGCTCCGCGACGAGACCGTTTCCATCGAACCCGGCGAGGCGATGCCGCTCCGCACCCTGCTCGAGAACAAGCGCGAACTGCTGAAGCTGCGCCTTCCTGGCGAGCTGCTATTCATCTTTCGTATCCGGTTTGGGCTTATGTCCGTCCTGGCGCGGCTCGGCGCTCGCGCCAACTGGTATCGGATTGAGCAAGGGTTCACAAATACCGAGTTTGCTCGTGGTCCTTGACGACTGTTCTGCGCGCTTCACGTTCGACAAAGAAGATGGGGCTGGGCTCTCGAAATTTCCGATCAGTAGAGCCAAACGCCCCTGCTCATCAGCGAAGCAACGAACGGGATCAGGACGATAAGGGCGACCTCGAGATCATTGAGGCGAACCAAAACGCTGAATGGTGCGTCAGCGATCGGTTTCCCGCGGCCTCGTGCGATGCGCCACTTCATAAAGGTGGTCATCGGAAAGATCTCCAGCCCCAAGACGGCAACGAACAGACCCATCTTCAGGAAGAAGAAGCCATTTCGAAGGTAAAACGTGGAGCTCTTTTCCAGCCCGCCGAATGCGCGAACGAGTCCGGTTGCGATCCATAGCAAGGCGGCCAGGCCCCAGAGGTTGTCGGCGCGGAAGAGCTGCGCGAGCGCTTCACCGTTCCCGAGCGAGCGGCTCAGCTCGCGGAGCCGTAGTCCGCGCGCGAACACCGCTCCCAGACCCAACGCCAGGGCAAGGGAATGCAAGGCGGCAACAACGGCTCCCAGGAGCACGTAACTCCCAATACCACTTCTCGCTCAGATATGAATCGTCAGTTCTTGCACGGTGCATGTCGCGTTCAACGGCCGCGCTCAAATCGCTGGAGAACACCAGACCGAGCCTCAAAACTGGAACTGCGCCACTCACCATGTCGGTAGTGGACGCATTGTCAACATCCTTGGATTTCCTGCCTGGCGTTTTGCTGCGAGCTGCACGCTCGGAGCCACTCAGAATTGCTGAACCATGAGGTCCGACGTTATGCAGTTTGGCTGTCCATGATTGAGCCAGGATTCAGCCTTTGGACAAGAGGTGAATTCTATGGGCGCAATAAATGTGCATGCAGGCAACGGCAGGCACACCGAATATGTGTTTGTTCTGGCAGCAAGCCTTCTGCTCGCAGGGGCCACCGCATGTCGTAAAGCTGACTCCTACTTGAAGCCACCCACGCCGGTACGAGTCCATACGGTGACAGCCGCAGCATCCGCTCAGGGGTTGCGTTACAGCGGCACCGTCCAGCCGGATGCTGAGATCTCGCTCGCGTTCAAGGTTGGAGGGTATGTCACCTCCATCGCAACCCAGGGCGGACTGGATGGGCGACGCCGTTTGTTGCAAACCGGAGATCAGGTTCGCCGCGGCGAGGTGCTCGCTGCCGTCCGACCACAGGAGTACCGGCAAGCCACTGCCGAGCTGAAGGCAGCGCTGGAGGCAAACCGGGTCAACGCGGCGGAGGCTCGGCTCGAATATGAGCGCGCGGAGCGGCTTCTCGCCAGCGGGGTCATCGGGCAGGCGGAATACGATGCGGTAAAGGCGAAGCACGAAGCGGCAGCGGCCAGCACCGACGCCGCGCGGGCGCGACTTGCCAACCAGCGGATCGCCCTTGCCGACACCGAGCTGCGTGCACCGGCCGATGCGGTCGTGTTGGCGCGCTCGGTGGAGCTGGGAACGCTGGCTTCACCAGGGACGGTCGCCTTCCGGTTGGCCGACGTCCACACCATCAAGGTCCTGTTTGCGGTGCCGGACGAGGTGGCATCGGGCCTTCAGCTGGGGACGCCGGTCACCATCTCAGCCGATGCGTTGCGCGGACAATCATTGCCAGCGGCGATCACCAAGCTCGCTCCCCAGTCGGATCCATCGACGCGCAGTTATGACGTCGAGGCAACCCTTCACTCCGCACGTGCGCCGGTCATGCTCGGGATGGTGGTCTCCGTCGCCCTGCCGGCGCAGGCAAGTTCTGCTTCCCCGGCCGTGGCCGTGACGCTGAGCGCCGTGGTGCACCGGCCAGCGCGGGAAGGCGTGCCGCAGTCGTTCCTTGCCTTCGTGGTGCAGCAGGAGCAGGGCGTGGCGGTGGCCCGGGCGCGCGAGCTGGTGCTGGGGGATCTGCTGGGCAACGCGGTTCAAGTGGCGAGCGGTCTTCTGCCCGGGGATCGGGTGATCGTGGAGGGCGCGAACCTGATCGAGGACGGGCAGGTCATCCGCGTCGTGCCCTAAACCGGGGGCCGCAATGGCGCACAAGAGCGAAGCCGAGCTGCTGAAGCAGCACAACACCGCGCGCTACTTCGCCGAGAACCGGCAGCTGGCGTGGGTTCTGCTCGTTGGAACGTTGGTGCTGGGCGCCTACGGTTACACGAAGATGCCCAAGCGCAAGGACCCACTCATTCCGGTCCGCGTGGCGGTGGCGATTACTCCGTGGCCGGGTGCTCCCGCCGAAAAGGTGGAACAACTCATCACCCGCAAGGTGGAAGAGAAGATCGCCTCGAACTCCGAGGTGGAGAAGATCGAGTCGACTTCGCGCAACGGCGTGTCGGTTGTTTTCGTCACCGTGCGTGAGGATACCAAGTCCACCGAGCGGGTGCTCGCGCTGGACGACATCGACTCCAAGATCAAGCAGATCACTGACCTGCCCGAAGGGGCGCTCCCTGTCGAGTTCAAGAAGGACTTCGGGGACACCGCCGCGCTGATGCTTACCGTGGCGAGCCCGAAGGCGAGCGAGGTGGAGCTCGTGCTGAGGACGCGAGAAGTAGAGCGGGCCGTCCGCGCGGCTCGCGCTTCCGAGCCAAACGGCAGAGTCGCGGTGGTGATGAACTTCCCCGCGGCTCTGCACCGGGCGCCGCTGGAACGGGTGGTGCGGCAGCTCAGCGCCTTCGTCGAGGAGCAAGGCGTTGGCCAAGACGTGCGCTTGCTCGCGGGCGCGGGATTCGTCGGCCTCGATGCGCGCTCGTCCGTCGACGAGGTGCAATGGCAGGCGCTGCTGCAGCGGTTTGCTGCAGATCGGCTGCAGAGCGATCGGCTGCACCCGGAGCTCTGGCCGGCGGTGGTGATCACCGACCTGGACCAAACGGCGCAGAGGCTCGCCGCGGTGGCGGGCGATAGGTATAGCCTGCGACAGCTCGACGACTTTTCCGACTTCATCGCCAAGCGGCTGCAGACCAGTCCTCTGGTGGCCAAGGTGACGCGCGCGGGCACGCTCGGCGAACGCGTTTTTCTCGACTACTCGCAGGACCGCCTTGCCGCGCTTGGCGTGACCCAGGCGTCCCTGCAGGCGGCGCTCGCTGCGCAAAACGTGCTGGCACCTGGAGGACTGACGCGGGGACAGGGTCGCAACCTGATCATCGCGGCGAGCGGCGAGTTCGGCAGCGAGCGGGAGATCGGCGACGTCCTGGTGGGGTCGTCGCGCAGCGGTGCGCCGATTTACATGCGCGACTTAGTAGACGTGAGCCGCGGCTACGAGGACCCGCCGCGGTATCTCAACTTCCACACCTGGAAAGGCAGCGACGGCGCCTGGCACCGCTCGCGCGCGATCACCGTGGCGGTGCAAATGCGCGCCGGCCAACAGATCGCCGACTTCAGCGCCGACATCGACCGCACCCTAAGCGGACTGCGGCACACGCTCCCCGAGGACCTGATCTTGGCCCGCACTTCCGATCAACCGCGGCAGGTGAAGGAGAAGGTCGATCTATTCATGCTCAGCTTCTACGAGGCGATCGCGATCATCGTCCTGATCGCGCTGATCGGATTCTGGGAGTGGCGCTCCGCGCTGCTGCTCGCGCTCTCCATCCCACTCACCCTCGCGTTGACCTATGGCTTGATGTACCTGCTCGGGCTCGACATCCAGCAAATGTCGATCGCGGCGCTGATTATCGCGTTGGGCCTGCTGGTCGACGACCCGGTGGTGGCGGGCGATGCGATCAAGCGCCAGCTCGACGAAGGCCAACCAAGGCTGGTCGCCGCTTGGCTGGGACCGACGCGGTTGGCGCGAGCCATCCTCTTCGCCACCATCACCAACATCGTTGCTTACCTACCGTTTCTAATCATGAGCGGCGACGTTGGACGCTTCATCTTCGCGCTGCCAGTGGTGATCGCGTGTTCGCTCGTCGCCTCGCGCGTGGTATCGATGACCTTCGTTCCGCTGCTCGGCTACGTGGTGCTTCGCGGGCGCGCGAAGCGTCTACCCTGGAAAGAGCGGCGCGAGCAAGGCGCCAGCGGCATCTACGCTCGCGGGGTGCGGTTGGCGATCCGCCATCGGTACCGCGTGCTCCTCGCCTCTCTGCTGGTGCTTCTCGCCGGAGGTCTCGCCACGAGAGCGCTCAAGACCAGTTTCTTCCCAAAGGATCTTTCCTACCTCTTCTACGTCGACATCTGGTTGCCCGAGAACGCGACGCTGGCTGCCACCGAGGAGACGGCGTTGCTCGCTGACCAGGTGGTCCACGAGGTCACTGAGGAGTACGGCCGCCATCACCCCAAGGGACGGGGGCACCCGCGCGACGTGCTGCAGTCCACCACCACCTTCCTCGGCGGCGGGTCGCCGCGCTTCTGGTTCTCACTCTCGCCGCAGCAGGACCAGCTCAACTACGCGCAGCTGGTGATCGAGGTCAAGGACGACCACGACACGACCGAGTTGCTCGCGCCCCTACAGCACGCGCTCTCGGCGCGAGTTTCGGGTGCGCTGCTCGACGTGCGGCAGCTCGAGACGGGCAAGCCGGTCAACAACCCGGTCGAGGTACGCATCTCCGGCGATGACATCGGCACCCTGCGGGCGATGTCCGATCAGGTGAAGGCGATCTTCCGAAGCGTGCCCATCGCTGACTTGGTGCGCGACGACTGGGGCATCGAAAGTCCGAGGTTGGAGCTGGTGGTGAATGCGGACCGCGCTCGGCTGGCGGGCGTGAGCAACCGCGAGGTGGCAGCCTCCTCGATGGCCGGTTTCAGCGGCGCGCCACTGGGCCGGCTGCGCGACGGGGATAAGCAGATCCCGATTGTGGTCCGCCTCCGGGATGAAGAGCGCGGCAGGTTGTCCTCCCTGAGCAATCTCTACGTGCTGTCCGCGCGTGGCCCGAAGGTGCCGCTGCGGCAGGTCTCGAACGTGCGGCTGGGCTTCGGACCCGAGAAGATCCAGCGGCGCAATCAAGTGCGCACGGTGGTCGTCTCCTCCTCCCCGGTCCCGGGCCGGTTGCCATCGGAAGTGATGAAGGTCGCGCGGGAGCGACTGGCGGCCGTGGAAAAGGCGCTGCCGCCGGGCTACTTCCTCGAAATCGGCGGCGCGCAGGAGCAGACGCTCAAGGTGTTTCGCGAGAGCGCAATGGTCGCCATCATCTCCGTGCTGGGAATCCTGCTCGCCTTGATGATCCAGTTCCGCAGTGCGGTGAAGCCGCTGATTGTGCTGGCGGCCATCCCCTATGGCGGCGCCGGGGCGCTGCTGGCCATCGTCACGATGGGCGCGCCGTTCGGGTTCACCGCCGTCCTCGGAATCATCAGTCTGATCGGTGTGATCGTGAGCCACGTCATCGTGCTCTTCGATTTCATCGAGGAGATGCACGAGCGCGGCGAGCCGCTCGAGGACGCGCTCGTTGACGCCGGGCTGCTGCGCTTGCGCCCGGTGTTGATCACCGTCGGCGCCACGGTCTTCGGTCTGGTTCCTCTAGCGATTCACGGTGGCGCGCTGTGGCAGCCGCTCACGTACGCACAGATCGGTGGCCTGACCCTGGCAACGGTGATCACGCTGGTCTTGGTGCCGGTGCTCTACGCCATCTTCGTGCTCGATCTGAAGCTGATCCGCTGGGGCGGCGCGGTGGATGCTCAGGCTGCCGCTGATATCCCGCTCCACGCGCCGGCGGGAGCGCGGCCCGCCTCCGGAGACAGCGGAGAGGGCGCGGTCGACGGCAGGACTCTGGGAACGATGGTATGAAAACCCAACGCGGATTGCTCTACTTGTTGATCGTCACCGCAAGCACCGGCGCCGGTGCTCAGAGCGCGCCGTCAAGCGAAGCGGCGAGCTTTGCTGTAGAGCTGGATCGCCTGCTCGGCGTACCTGAGGGCCTGACTGCCGATGCCGCTGCCGAACGAGCCTTGGCCACCTCGTTCGAGGTGGAGGGTCGACGCGACGCGGTCGCCGCCGCCGAGGACCAGGTGACGCAGGCCGCGGTGGGGTATCTGCCCCGCATCAACCTTGCGGCGCGCGCGCTGCGGCTATCGGCGATCACCCCACCGTTGTTCGGCCCGCTGGTGGTCGCCCCCGATTCGCCGGAAGGGCCTTTGGCGCCCGGCGCCCTGCTGGTCAATACGCCGGCCCGGTTCGCCGCGCTGCGCCACCAGGTGGCGGCGGAAATCAGCCTGGCGATACCGATTTCGGACTACCTCTTGCGCATTGTCCAAGCGCACTCGGCAGCCCGTCACTCGGCAGAGGGAGCCTCCCTGGTCTTGCGGGCGGCGCGTCGGCAAGTAGCCACCTCTGGGCGGCTGGCCTTTTACGGCTGGGTACGCGCGCGCCTGCAACTGGTGATCGCCAATGCGGCTGTCGCGCAGGCAAAGGCGCACCTTGCGGACGTGACGCAGCTGCTCGAGGTGGGCCGCGTGCCGCGGGCCGACGCGCTTCGGGTGGAGGCGCAGCTGGCAGGAGCCGAGCTGCTCCGGGCGCGTGCCCTGGAGGCGCGCGCCGTTCAGTTGCAGAAGTTGCAGACCTTGCTGCACGCAGCAAGCTCGCAGGAGCCCGCGATTGGCGAGGACGTGCGCGCACCGCTCGCGCCACTGCCCGACGCACTGGAGTCGGGCCGCTGGGTAGACCGCGGCATCGACCAGCGTCCAGAGCTGCGCGCGTTGGCCGCAGGTACCGCGTCGTTGGTTGAGCAGGCAAGAACGTTGCGCGCCGGCATCTACCCGCACCTGGAAGCCGTGGGGAGCGTCACCACGGCGAACCCCAACCCGCGCTTCTTCCCGCCGCAAGATAGGTACGACACTACCTGGGCGCTGGGGCTGCAGCTTGGATGGTCACCCACGGAGGCATGGGCCTCCGGTGCCGCCCGGTCCGCGCTTGAGGCTCAGGCGCGCAAGGCGGTTGCCGACGAGAAGCAGGCGCGGGATGCCGTGCGCGACGAGGTGGTTTCGGCGGTCGAAGCGTTGCGCTCGACCGAAGTCGCGGTGGAGAGCTCTGCGCGCGGACTGCGGTCGGCGGAGGAATCCTACCGGCAGCGAAGCGAGCTTTACCGGAATGGCCGCGCCACCAGCGTCGAGCTCACCGACGCGGAGACAGCTCTCACCCAAGCGCGCCTCGATAGCATCGACGCTCTGCTCGACCGCCGCGTTGCACGTGCTCGCCTGCTCCAGGCCGCCGGCGAGCCCGTGGAGGGCCCGCTGAACGCACAGGAAGGAGAGCCCTGAGCGTCTCCCCATCGCGGAGAAAGTTAAGCGCCCTGCGGCTCCCTGAGGAGGCGCACCTCACTCGATCCCTCGCCCATGATCGACATGAAACGTTTCGACCATTCGACGGCGTCCGCCTTCGACTTGACCTGAATCAGGCAATAGCCCGCCAACGGCTCCTTGATCTCGGCGAAGGGGCCGTCGGTCAGGCTGACCTTTCCTCCCTCGGCGCGAAGGCGGAAGCCACTGGCGCTCGGGGCGCACCCTTCGGTTGCGAGCAGAACGCCCGCTTTGTTCATCTCTGCGATCAGATTGCCAACGGCCGCCATCTGCTTCGGATCGGGCGGGGCACTGCTCTCTCGGGCCTGGTAGACGCAAATATACCGCATGGGTCGCTCTCCTTTTTTTGGTTGTTGGCCTAGCCCGATCTAACCGTCGATTTGCGCGGTTAATAGAACACAATTGACCGCGGGAGGGACGCAGGGTTTCAAGAACATCCTGCTTGCGGGCGAAGGCAGCTCGAAAGTCGGGGAGTCTGAGCTTGCGAGAGGCAATCGATCACTTCTACACCGCTCGTCAGCCAGACGCTGTTCCCGATGGGTGAGCTGCCGGCGAACGAAGAGGGTTAGATCAGCTTGCGAATCTCCGGTTGGGTGAAGATAAAACGGCACATGTGCAGTGACGGAACCAAGCAGCATCGATACGCCCTCGGTGGCCTCGTTGGCGGCGAGGATGTTCTTGAGCCTCAACGCCCCTGCCGCAGTCAATCGCGTTCTAGTGGCGGCGCGGGTTGACCGTTAGATCTCCGCGCAAAGGAAACAGGCGATGAGCGTCATCAACACGCTGAACGTCACGGCCGCCACTGCTGATCGCGAACTCGACGCTCTGTCGCAGGTGCTCCGCTCGTTCCGCCTTCGGGGAAGCCTCTTGGATAGGTGCGAGCTGAGTGCGCCCTGGGCCATTTCCTTGGTCAAGGCGAACGACGCTCCTTTCCACTTCGTAGAGTACGGCGCGTGCGTGCTGATCACGGCAAGGGGCGATCATGTGGACCTGGCCGGTGGCGATATCGTCGTGCTCTTCGACGGGGCCGATCATCTCCTGTGCGATTCCCCGAGTACCAGGGCGGAGCCCTTGGGGCGCGTTCTTGCGCAGATGAGCAGCACTTCCGGCCCGCTGAGGTACGGAGGCGGGGGCCTGGCTTGTCGGATGATCTGCGGCAGGTTCGCCATCGACGAGCACGAGAGCGGGCCGGCGACTTTGCGACATCTGCCGCCGCTGGTCCACGTTCCGCGTCGCTCCTCTGACCGGTCGCGATCTTTCGCGGCGGCGCTCGAGCTGCTCGCGGCGGAAATGGATCGCCGCGAGATCGGGTCGCAACGCGCAGCCTCACTCTTGACAGAGATGCTGCTGATCCAGGTCATCCGGCAGGTGCTCGCCGGGCAGGCGCAACCCTCTGGCCAGGGCTGGGTCGAAGGCCTGCGCGACCCGCACATCGCTGCCGCGCTCGCGGCCATCCATGGCAACCCCGAGCAGCCCTGGTCGGTCGAATCGTTGGCAACCAGGACCGGGCTGTGCCGCAGCCTCTTCGCCGCCCGTTTCGTCGAGCGCGTAGGTAGCACACCGATGAGCTATCTGGCTCACTGGCGGTTGCAGCTGGCCGCGCGCCTGCTGCGCGAGACGGAACTGACCATCTCCGAGATCACCGACCGCCTCGGATATAGATCGGCGGCTTCGTTCGACCGCTCTTTCAAGCGCATACATCAAATCTCGCCCTCGGCTTACAAGCGCGCAGTCGCCGGGGCGATCCGACCAATGGTGCAACCGATCGATCGGGCGGCGTCCTCTGGCGACGGCTGCAGCGTAGTCGCGCGCGAGCTCGGCGAACGCACGGGATGACTCGAGCGAAGCCGACAACGCGTCCAAGCGACCCGTGGATGGAGGGCGAAAGAAAACAGACGCGATGGCAACGCCTGCCGAATATGACCTCTCAGGTAATCGTCGGCGTTCGACTCGCACCGTAGATTGGAAGCTCGAAGGAAAGGAGCATCCCCATGAGTAATGTCAACGAGTTGGTGGTCAACTACCTCGCGGCCTGGAACGAGCGCGATGCGAGGCACAGACGTGAACTGGTCGCCAAGACTTGGTCCGACAACGGAACGTACGTCGACGCGCACCGCCGCGGAGACGGCATTGACGCAATCGATGCAATGATCCAGACGGCGCAGGAGCAGTTCCCCGGGTACCGCCTTCGACTCGTCAGCGGTATCGAGACGCACAACGGCTACGTCCGTTTTAGCTGGGCAGCCGGCGGCACCCCGGACGCGCCTCTATACTTGGGAGGCACCGACTTCGCCACGCTGGGGCAAGACGGTCGGATCCAAATGGTCGCGGGCTTCGCCGACGCGGCGCCGGCGCCCGTGGCAGGCTGACTTCACGCGCCCCCCAAACCCTCGACGAGGATCTGACGATGCACGACGCGCCCAACCTCTAAGAACGAAGACAGATATTTTCATGAAAAGTTATCACGCGGATTCCGGTGCAGGTCTCACGGGGCTGACGCTAAAGCAACACGACGAGCCGAGACCAGGACTGCGCGAAGTGCTCGTTCGCGTGCGAGCGAACTCGCTCAACTTCCGCGAGCTGTCCGTCCTCCGGGGGACATACCCCTTGCCCGTCAAGCCGGACGTTGTGATGGGTGCCGACGGCGCGGGCAAGATCGAAGCGCTCGGCGAGGGCGTGACTCGCGTGAAAATTGGCGACCGAGTGGCGGCAGCGATGTTCCCGCGTTGGATCGACGGTCCCTTCACCCGGGAGAACTCACCGCAGCTTGGAGGCTCCCTCGACGGGATGATGACCGACTTCCTCGTCCTAAGCGAAGAGGCGGTGGTGCAGATCCCCGACCACCTTTCGTTCGAGGAAGGCGCGACGCTGCCATGCGCGGCGGTGACGGCATGGAACGCGCTGACGGGGAGCCGGCGCCTTCAGGCCGGGGACACGGTGCTCACGCTGGGCTCCGGTGGCGTCTCGCTGTTCGCACTGCAGTTCGCGAAATTGATCGGCGCGCGGGTCATCGCGACGACTTCCAGCGACGAGAAGGCGAAGCGCCTAGCATCCCTCGGTGCGGACCGCGTAATCAATTACCGCACGACCCCGGATTGGCACCTCGAGGTGCGCGAGCTCACTGGAGGTCGAGGCGTCGATCAAGTCATCGACACCGGCGGCGGGACGCTCGAAAAATCGATCAAGTCGACGGCCTGGGAAGGAGAGGTCGAATTCGTCGGAATGCTTGACCGGACCGCGTCGGCTCTGGACATCAGGGCGCTCTACACAGCCATCGCCAGGCTGCGGGTGGTGGCTGCGGGCAATCGCGCTCAGTTCATCGCAATGAACCGCGCCATCTCGGTGGCCAAGTTGAAGCCGGTGATCGATCGCGTTTTCGCCTTCGATGAGCTTCCGGCAGCGTTCCGCTACTACGAGTCCAATCAGCCTCTGGGGAAGGTTGTCATTCGCCACGGGTAGGTCGCCGATGCCGGAGGTCGGACGACCGCAGAAGTACACTTTGAGCGCTCCGGGACTGGAGGAAATCCATGGACAACGTGCGCGGTAAATGGGCGCTGGTCACCGGGGCTTCGAGTGGATTCGGGGTTGAGTTCGCGACTCTCTTGGCGGAGCAGCATGCGAACCTCATATTGGCTGCACGTCGCACGGAACCGATGAAGGGATTGGCCGAGCTGCTCCGCCAAAAGCATCACGTCGACGTCGTGGTCGAAGGAATAGATCTGTCGCTCGCTGGGGCTGCTGCGGAGTTGAAGTCTCGCCTTGATACACGCGGCATTACTGTGGACGTCTTGGTAAATAATGCTGGTTATGGCCTCTATGGACCGTTCGTCGATCAGTCTCTGCACAGAACGATCAATATGCTGCAACTTAACGTTCTCACCGTGACCGAGCTCACGCAGGTTTTCGCGGCAGACATGGTGAAACGTCGAACAGGTCATATCCTTCTGATTGCCAGCTTTCTCGGATATCAAGCGGTACCCGGTTACGCAGCTTATGCCGCGAGCAAGGGGTACGTATTGCTGTTTGGCGAAGCGCTGCATGCGGAACTCAAGCCCTACGGTGTCGGGGTGACAGTTTTGTCTCCAGGCCCGACCTCGACTGGCTTCGCTGACGTGGCCGCGCAGAAGGACACGCCAGTTGTACGGATGCTGATGATGAAGCCGCGACCGGTCGCCAGGATCGGCACTTTGGCAATGTTGGGCCGCAGATCGAGCGTGGTTGCCGGAATCCTTAACAAGCTCGTCGTACTTACAAATCGTTTTACTCCTCGTCGGATGCAACGCATCGTGATGCAAAAAGCGTTGTCGGGCTAAGAAACTAAAGCGCTCTTCTGCGACCAGACTTGAAGTACAAGGCCAACGTCCCTCGTGGTGAGGGCTGCCGGGGTGAGCAGGAGCCGGGATTCACCTCAGCCGGTCTTCCGAGCGTGGACGAGCAAGTGCAGGGGGGCCACCAGTGAGCGGGTCGAGCGCACCGAGGTGAAGCCGGCTCCTTCCAGCCATCCCCGAAGATCCGCCGTCGAGAAGCAACGAGAGGCCGAGGTGATCCGGAAGAAGAGGGCAATGGCCTCCCGCCCGAGCTCGGCCGGCGCTCCGTCGCCACGGCGCTCGATGTCCCAGATGGCCAGAGTGCCCCCCGGGGTCAGGGCGCGATGGGCACGGCGGAGCAGGTCGAGGTTCTGCTCCGGAGAGAAGTGATGAACGACGTTGGCAAGCAGGACGATGTCCGCACTGGAGGCGAGCTCGGCCGTCCGGAGATCGCCGGGGACGTGCTCCACCACATCGGCGATACCCTCCTCCTGAGCAAGGCGGTGGGCAGCGTCAAGGGCCACCGGCAGCTCCAGCACGCGCGAGCGCAGGGGTGGATGCCGGCGGCAGATGGCGGCGCCCAGCAATCCATGTGACCCCGCCACGTCCACCAGCAGCCTCGCTCCCCGACGCACCGGGACCGCGCGCGCCAGAAAGGGCGCATGGCACCTGGCGATCTCCAGCATGGCCCGCTGGTAGTCCTCCCACTGCTGGCTCCCCTGCATCTTCTGGTGGAGATCGAGGCCCTGACCGGTCTGGACCAGGCACTCGATGTGCTCCACCAGCTTCCACTGGGTGTAGGTGAAGCGGAGGAAGCTGCGACACTCGAGGGGGCTGCCACGGAGCAACGTCCTTCGAGCCAGGGGGGAGAGGAAGTATCGCCCAGCGCGCTCGGCCAGGTAGCCCGAGGCGACCAGGACGCGCAGCAACAAGCAGAGGCTCTCCTGATCCAGATGGAGCGCGTCGGCGAGAAGAAGCGGCGACAGTGGTGCATCTCGAAGCGCTTCGAAGATGCCCAGGCGCTCCGCGGCCATCAGCGAACGAGCCTTCAGGAGCGGGAAGATCGTGTCCACGATCGGAACGGGAACCTTGCCAGCCCACAGGGCCAAGCGCTCAGCCAGCGACTCCGGGATGAGTTTGCTCCTCACCGAATCACCTTGGGCATTACTTCGATCCAGCTGCGCAACCTGTGCACGGCTGGCTCGTCCACCCTTTTGGTGCTGAGCGGCGGCATCTGACGCCCGGGGCCACGGTGAGAGACGAGGTCCAAGAGTCGGCTCCAATCGGGGTGACCTGGCTGGATCACGTTCCCAACGGCCGACCGATAGGTTGGCGTTTCGGCGGGAGAGGCCAGTCGGTCGACGCGGAGCGAGAAGTCTAGCGAGTTGTACGGGTCGAAGCACCTCGAGCCTGCGCGAGCGGGCCTCGCCCCGTTGTGGCAATGGGCGCAGTTCGAGTGGAGATAGCCCAGCGCCGAGCGCTCGGGGGCGGTGCCGGGGACCTCGATCGAGGCGATTGGTGATGAGGAGAGCCAGCCACGCGCGGTGATATCGGCCAAGTCGAGGCCCTGGTCCTCTGCCTGGTACGCGAGCTGGACTGCGGAGAATCCCAGCACGCGGCTGGTGCGGCCGCCATGGCATGCCATGCACTCGGCGGCCGTGGGAACATCATGAGCCGTCCCCCGGGCGTTGGCGACACCCGACGGTCGGGCCGTTGCCTCCGTCCCGTCGTTATTCCACACGTAGGCGACCGCGGCCCAGTCCTGGTCGCGGGGACCGATCTTCTGCAGCAACCTGGTCTCGACCAGCACGCCGTCCCGGGTGAACTCCTTCCAGAGCTTGGTTCCCTGCGGGAATCGCCACGAATCCATGTCGGTGGTGTCGATCTGGGTCCCGGGAGGCAAGGCGATCCACCTGCGCTTGGTAGCGCCATCCGTCCACAGCTCGAACTGCGGTCGGAATGGCAGGGCAGCGCGGGCGATCGGGCCACCCACGGGCCCCTGGTAGAGGCCGGTCTGCGACAGGTGCTTCGGCAGCGCATCCAGCGTGCTCTGGGAGGGTGAGTCACAGCTTGCGTAGACGAGCTGGCGCTCCGGTACCCGGTGCCGGATGGGTCTGAGGGAAGTCAGGTAGGTAGCCAGCGCATCGAGATCGTCCTCGCTCCATCGCGAAAGGTGCGGGATGACCAGCGACATGGGCGGTCCCATCGGGCTGCCGTCGAGGCGGCGTCCGGTGCGGAGGGCTCTCTTGATCTGCTCGGCTGTGTAGCTACCCAGGCCCGTTTCCGGATCCGGGGTCAGGTTCCGCGCGTAGACCCTTCCGTACTCGGGCTCGAAAAGGGGTCTTCGTGAGCCCGCCATGAGGACGTCTTTGGCATCGGAGGGCCCGCTCTTGTCGAGGCTGTGACACTCCCAACAGAGGCCGAGCCTGGTGAGATACGCGCCGTAGGCCTTTCGGTCGGCGCGCTCAGGGGCTCTCACGGCGGTCGCCGGCTCGTGGTGGATGAGGCCCAGGGCGGTTCCCAGCCGGAGTAGGAACGGGATCCGGTTGCCCGCGCGGCTCACCGCGTTCTTCACCGGTGGCACGGTGCGCAGGTAAGCCACGATTGCGCGGGCATCCTCGTCGGACATGCTCTTCCAGCTGGCGAACGGCATGGGTGGCATCAAGAGCCGGCCATCGCGGCTCACCCCGTCTCGCACCGCACGGAGGATCTCGTCGTCCGTCCATGCGCCGATCCCCGTCTGCTTGTCCTGGGTGATGTTCGGGGCCACCACGCGAAAGCCTTCATCGGGCATGTCGAAGAGGCCCCCGCCCGCGAGAAATTCGCTGGGGCGCTCGGCCGCGAGCCAGTTCGATCCAACCCGTGGGGTGTGGCAGAGCCCGCAGGCGGAAACCTGGTTGACGAGGTAGGACCCGCGTTCGAGGAGTGCTGGGGTGACGTCGATGGGGCGGTCCGTGGTTGGGCGTATGAACTTCGCCGTGCAGGCCGTCGGGCCGAGGGGCAACAAAAGACAAAACATTCCGACGACCAGGGAACGCATGCCCGAAAACTTATCGGGAACGCGCTGGGGAAGAAGTGAGGGCCGTCCATCGAGGGCCGTGACATTTGTCACCCCCCGCTTCATGGCAATGAAGGGGGTGGCCTGCTGGCGCATGCCGCCTCTGGCGCACCGTGCGCGTGGACGAATCTGCGGTTAGCCTGATCAAGCGATGGATCGCGACCTTGCCGGAATCAATCGCCCGCAGCTGGTTCGGCGCTGGTGGGTAGCCTTCGTCCTCGCGTGGATCGTGGTGCTGGTCGTTATCGCCGCGCAGATCGTGCAGCGCTACGCGAATCACCCGGGTCGGCTGGCGCTCGCGCTCCTCGGGATCTTGGTGTTCGGCGCTCAGTACCTAGAGGCCAGCCTGCGACCGGACGTGCCGCTATGGGGCAAGATCGGCCGCCTCGCGGCTATGGTGCTCACAGTTACTCTCGAATGCGTCCTGCTCCCGGGTGAGGGGATGTGGTGGCTCTCGCAATACCTGGTGATCGTCGCGGGCCTGCAGTTTCCGCCGAGGCAGGCGTTGGTCGCCATCCTCGCGCTGCTGGCCGGGGCCATGGGCACGGCGTGGCTCGTCTCGGGTCGGGTGGATCCGATGATGCTGATCGAGCTCGCCTTCGGCGCCTCGGCCATCGCCATGCGGCAGCTGACCTTCACCCTCGAGGAGCTGCGCCATGCACGGGAGCGGCTGGCCCATCTTGCCGTCGCTGAGGAGCGGCTGCGCTTCAGCCGCGACCTCCACGATCTGCTCGGTCATTCGCTCTCGGTCATCGCGATCAAAAGCGAGCTGGCCGGCAAGCTGCTCCCCGGCAAGCCCGAGGAGGCCCGGCGGCAGATGAACGACGTCGAGCAGTCGGCTCGCGAGGCGCTCCGGGAAGTCCGGGCCACCGTCGCCGGCTACCGACAGCCGACGCTGCGGAGCGAGCTTGACGAGGCACAGCAGCTCTTGCGCGCGGCCGGGATCACACCCGAGGTCGAGGTGAAGGCTGATCCATTGCCCGTCGCCCTCGACAACCTGCTGGCCTTCGCGGTTCGGGAGGGGGTCACCAACGTCATTCGTCACAGCCGCGCGCGTCGATGCCGGATCTCGGTCAAGACGGATCCCACCGTGGCCCGGGTTCACGTTGTCGACGACGGGCAGCCAGCCGGAGCGCCGATCTCGGGAGGCAATGGACTGGCTGGCCTGAGCGAGCGCGCCCGAGCGCTCCGGGGCGAGGTCCATGCCGGCCGGCGTCCCGACGGCTTCGAGCTCGCCGTCGAGGTGCCGAGACCGGGAGGAGTCGCCGAGGAGGCGAGATGATCTCGGTCCTGCTTGCCGAGGATCAGGCGATGGTCCGCGGCGCTCTGGTCGCGCTGCTCGAGCTGGAAGGCGACATCCAGGTGGTGGCCAGTGTCGCCAGCGGGGAGGAGGTGGTCGCCGCGGCGCTGCGCTTCAGGCCCGCCGTGGCGCTTCTGGACATCGAGCTGCCGGGGATGGACGGGCTCCGCGCGGCCGCCGCCCTCCGCAAGGTGCTGCCCAGCTGTCGGGTGCTGATGCTCACCACCTTCGGGAGAGTCGGGTACCTCCGACGAGCGATGACCGCCGGGGTCAGCGGGTTCTTGCTCAAAGACGCTCCGTCCGCGGAGCTGGCCCTCGCCATCCGTCGGGTTGTGACGGGAGAACGCGTTGTGGATCCCGGTCTGGCGCTCACCGCGCTCAGCGCCGGCGACAACCCCTTGACCCCCCGGGAGCGCGAGGTGCTCGCCGCGGCCATGGACGGAGCCACCCTGGCCAACATCGCGGCCCAGCTCGACCTCTCGGAGGGGACGGTGCGGAATCATGTCTCGATCGCAATCCAAAAGCTCGGCTGCCGAAACCGGATCGAGGCCGCACGACTCGCGGAGAAGAAGGGATGGTTGTGAGATGGGCACCACCAAAGCAACCGAGTGCAGCGCAAAGGTCCATCGCTGATTTCGCGCTGAAGTCCGTGGAGCTCACCGATGACCTCCTGTTCGGTGACGTACGCTTCGCAGGGTCGCAGCGCGCTTAAAAACATTTTGCGGCGATAGTTGACATCGGCAACTATATATGTGCTGCTGTCAAATATGGCCGGAGGTGGCTTATGCCCGAAGACGGCGTTGATCCACAGGTGGGCGTGATTCGTGCGTTCAACCGGTTTTATACCCGCAAGATCGGGGTGATAGATGGAACAGCGAGCAGTCCCTTCTCTCTGGCTGAGGCTCGCGTGCTGTACGAGCTCGCGCACCGCGAGCAGCCTACGGCCACGGACATCCGCACGGAGCTTGGCCTGGACGCCGGCTACATCAGCCGCATCCTTCGCGAGCTCGAACGCCGGAAGCTCGTGACGCGAGCGCGATCAAAAACAGACGAACGCCAAAAGTTTCTTTCGCTGACCGCCAGAGGGCGGAGGGCCTTTGCGCCGCTTGACAAGCGTTCAAACCGCGACGTGGCGGCAATGCTTGAAGAGCTCACACCCGCAGCGCGGAACCAGCTGGTCGACGCGGCGCAGAACATCCGCAGGTTGCTTGGCGATAACCCGGAGCCAAAGACTCCCTATTTGTTGCGACAGCATCAGCCGGGCGACATGGGCTGGATTGTCCATCGGCAAGCAATCCTTTATGCGGAGGAGTACGGATGGGATGAAACCTACGAGGCGCTGGCAGCGGAAATTGTCGCGCAATTCATCAGGAATTACGATCCCAAGCGCGAGCGTTGCTGGATTGCGGAAAAGGATGGAGCAAGGGTTGGCGCCGTCTTCGTCGCGAAGGCATCGGAAGAAGTCGCAAAGCTGCGGCTGCTGCATGTGGAACCGGAGGCCCGCGGGCTTGGAATTGGCAAACGGCTAGTTGAGGAGTGCGTCCTATTCGCGCGGCAGGCGGGCTATCAAAAGATCACGCTCTGGACACAAAGCATTCTTCACGCAGCCAGACGCATTTATGAGCAGGTAGGGTTCCGAGTGGTGCGTGAAGAACAGCATCGCAGCTTCGGGAAGGATCTTACGGCGGAGATCTGGGATCTCGACCTGTCTACCGCCACCTAAGTGTGCACTGGCATCCTGCTGGATGGTCATGCCGACGATCTCCCGGACTTGCCGTCGCTACATCCGCCGCACGATTGTCGGGCTCGGGGTGCTGGCGGTCTTTTTCTTAGCGACGTTCGCGATGCCCGTCCCAGGCTGGCGCACGGGCCGACTTCCGCTCCCGCCTCTTTCTTTCACGGCCCAGCGCTCGCACACTCCGCCCGCGCGACGGGTTTGGATCGATACCGACGCAGCGTGCGGGTTTGAGCGGCGGACGGATCCCGACGACTGCTTCGCGATCTTGCTTCTCGCCACGATCCCGGAGGTGGAGATCGTGGGGATATCGACGAGCTTCGGCAACGCCCCGCTCCCACAGACAGATCGCATCACGCGCGAGTTGGTCGCGGTGCTGCAGGCGAGCGGGTTCCGTGCGCCACCCGTCCACCGTGGCTCGGCGGAGGCCCTGCGCGAGGATGGCGGTCGGGACGGCGCGCCAGCGCTGGGTGCGCTCCGAGCCGCGCTCAGCCAGGGTCCTCTCACTGTGCTTGCACTCGGGCCATTAACGAACGTAGCCGCCGCCTTGTCGGGCAGGCCAGAGCTACAGGTCCGGGTGGCTCCCCTGGTGGCAGTCATGGGTCGACGGCCCGGTCACCTCTTTCACCCGGCCGAGGGCAGCGGCAAAGGCATCCTCCTCGGTCACGGTCCGGTGTTCCGGGACTTCAATCTGGCGATGGACAGCCGAGCCGCCGCAATCGTCGTCGGCATGGAACTCGCCACGACGCTCATTCCCTACGATGCCGCCCGGAGTGTACTGATCACGGAGGGCGACCTGGACCGCCTGGCCATTTCAGGCGAAGCCCCCGCCTGGGTGGCCAAACGGGCGCGCGCCTGGCTGGACTATTGGCGCCGCGACGTCGGACTCCCAGGGTTCTACCCGTTCGACCTGCTCGCGGCCGCCTACATCGTTGACCCCGGATTGTTCCGGTGTGCAGAGGTTCACGCCTGGGTCGGCAAGGATCCGAAGTCTTTCATTCCTTTCTGGAATCCGATGGCGCTGCTGGTCGGCCAAGAGCGAGATCCGATCCATGACGCCCAGGCCATGGGATCGCTGCTCTATTGTCCGGAAGTCGGTCCCGAGTTGGGGCCAAACCTGCACCGATGGCTAGAGCACCGAAGCTGGGACAGATAGTGCGCTTTCCCGGCGGGCCGCCGGGTCATCGCCCTGGACCGCCGTTCTGCAGCCGTCCTCGCCGTCGTCACCTCGCGACCTCGTTTCGAAACGTCTTCCCGTCCTTGAGCACGAAGATCACGCGTCCGAGCTCCTCGACGTTCGCGAGCGGATCCCCACCCCCGGCGACGAGATCGGCAAACGCCCCAGTGCGATCACGCCGACCTTCCCCACGCGGGGCCAGTACCAAGCGCTGCCGCCTGCTCCTGGAATGAGGACGAAGGAGGTTCTGCTCATAAAGGCCTATGGGTCCTTTGACTGCCTAGGGCGGCCGAACTCATCGGCAAGCGCTCGAACGTCGATCACGCTGCTGTAGATCGTGTCTGCATCCGATGAAAATCTATGTCCGAAAACGTCCAACAGCGGAGTGTCCGTTTACCTAGTCTGCTTCACGAAAGGCAGATGGAGAACACGACAGAGGCGAGCCCAGTCAGCTTCGCCTGACTGTCGCGGTGGAATCGATGAAAAACGACGTGCTTGCCCTTGAGGGGCTCTTTGAACGAAATCGGGACGATCTTTATAGTTTCGCAGTGCGGATGACCCGCTCTGAGACAGAGGCAGCGAGGATTGCCCAACAGAGCTTCCTCTCCGCGTACCTGCATCTGAGCCAGTTTCGAACTGAGGCGGAGTTCCGCGACTGGGTTCATTGGATTGCGGCAAAACTGATATCGAGCAGTCGGTTGCCTCCGCGCACCTCACCTGCTGCCGAGGGCGCGCTGAAAGCGCCAGAGACCGGTGCCACCCTGACGGCTAACTCCAGGGCCGAATGGAACTGCAGTACCGATCAGCAGGCATTGAGTGCTGAGCTGCGCCGCGCAATTGAGGATGCCACCGACCGCCTTTCTGAGAGGCGTCGCGAGGCTTTCCTATTCAAAGACTTAGCAGGGCTGAGCTACGAGCAGATCGCCGAGCTCAGCGGCCAATCAACCCCGGCAGTCAAAGAGCACCTTCACCAAGCGCGCTTGAGCTTACGAGAGGTAATCGATCGATTCTACAGTGAAAGATGAGACACTGGGCCTCGAGATCCCGACCAACGGCCACGCGTATGTGACCTTAAGGTCTCTTCCAGATGAGGGTCGATCCGGCCCGCGGAATCGAGCGAGTTACGGGGACAAACCAATCCGGCGCAGCAGATCGGCAAAGCGCGGGTCGGAGCGCAACGGATCCCAAATCGGAGCCACCTTGAGAAACGCGATGCCTAGCGAACGCTCTTGGTAGGATTTTTCGAGCCACCTGAATGCCTCGTCGTTGTCCCCGAGCCCGACATGAATGACCGCGAAGGAAAGGACAGGCACATAGTCGCGCTTTGAGGCAGCCTCGAGGTCTTCGAGGAAGCGAAGCGCCAAGTTTCGCTCACCCAGTCGCGCATTCGCGTAGCCCAGCAAAGCGGAGCGCGAGGGTGAGGAGGGAACCTGTTCAAACTCGGCCAGAGCTTCCCGGTACAGACCCTTTGCCGCGTATGAGTGCGCGAGTGCCCATCGCGCAGGAACGAAGCTGGATTCCAGCTCCAGGGTCGTTCGCGCTTGCTCAATGGCCTCTTCGAAACGTCTCGCCCAGTACAAGCGGAGCGCCAGACCGGCATTGAGGAAAGGAGAAACCGGGTCGAGCTCTAAAGCGCGTTTGGCCTCTGCGACGCTTTCCTCGTGCCGCCCAATGGCCCCGAGATAGCCTCCATAATCGTGGTGGGCCAGAGAGTAGGCCGGACTGAGCGCGATGGCTCGCTGAAAGTGCTTTTCGGCAGCCACCACATCCCAATTCCAGAGATAGCTGACCACTCCCATTGAAACATGGGCCGCGGCCAGGCTGTCATCGAGCTGCAGCGCCTTGCCGGCCGCCGCCTTTGCCTTCGGCATCGCCTCGTGAGGAGGCAGCCCGCTCGCATACACATAGGTCAGCGCCAACCCGGCGTAGGCCAACGCGTATCCCGGATCCTTATCGATGGCTTGCTGGAAGTACTCACGTGCCTTCAGCGTCGCGCCCTGAGACACCTTGTGATGGTAGTAAAGGCCCTTGAGGTAAAGTTGATAGGCTTCCGGGTTGTCGGTGTTCAGTTTGGCCAGTCGCTGCTTCTCCTCACTCGTCAATCGAAGCCGCAGGTTCTGGGAGATTTCCCGTGAGAGGTCACGTTGCAAGGTGACGAGGTCGGCAAGCTGGCGGTTGTACTGCTCACCCCAAATGAGATTGCCACCCGAAACCTCGACGAGCTGAACGCCAACGGAGATGGTGTCTCGCCGCTGCAGCACTCTGCCGGTGAGAATGGCCCGCACGCCGAGCTCTCGCCCGACTTTCTCTGCGTCAATCGGTTGGGCCTTGTAGCGGGAGACCGAGTCGCGTGATTTCACCTTGAGATGAGGCAACTGGGAGAGGCTGTTGCTGAGGCTCTCACTGAGGCCTTCGCCGAGGTATTCGCTGTCTGGGTCGTTGCTCGCGTTGGCGAAGGGCAAAACCGCGATCGAATCGATCGGCTCTACGGGCTTACGCAGACGCAGGTAGAGGAACGCGGCCGCCGCGATGCAGACCGCGACTCCAACCACGGTCAATATCCACCGCTTACTCTTCGCGACGGCGAGGCCCTCCGGCCTACGCTGAGGGGTACCCGGGAGTGGGCTCGAAGCAGGGGGGTCGAGCCGCTTGAGCAGCTCGCCGGCGTTCTGCGGACGCTCAGCGGGGTCTTTCCGAAGCAGTCGTGAAACCAGCTCGGCGAGCCAATCGGGAACGCCGGGCACCGCTCGCAACGACGGGGGCTCGTCGCGGATGATACGCGCCGAGGTTGCCGCGCTCGAATCAGTCTGAAAGGGCGACACAGCCGCCAAAAGCTCGTAGGCGAGGACCCCGACCGACCACAGGTCGCTTCGCGCATCAACGCGCTGCCCCTTCAGTTGCTCGGGAGACATGTACAACACGGTGCCCAGGGCCTGACCGACTTGCGTGATGGCCTGGCCTGGAGATTCGCCGAGGAGCTTCGCCACGCCGAAGTCGAGAATTTTCACCGTACCGCCGCTCGTTCGCAGGACGTTGGCTGGTTTGACGTCTCGATGAACAATCCCCGCGCGGTGCGCTGCTTCCAGTCCTCGGGCCACCTGCCGCAGATTGTCGAGTGCTTCATCGATCGGGAGCGGTCCCTTCGCAAGGCGCTGCTGGAGGGTCTCCCCGTCGTAGAGCGCCATCGCGATAAAAAGCTCGCCGCCGTCTTCGTCAATTTCGTAGACGGTGGCGATATTCGGATGGTCCAGCGCGCTGGCCGCGCGCGCCTCTTGGACGAAGCGAGCCTGGGCGGCCTCGTCGGCGGCCAGGTGACGGGCCAGCAGCTTGATCGCCACAGAGCGCCGCAGATTGAGGTCCGTGGCGCGATACAGTACCCCCATCCCTCCCACGCCCAGCCGCTCCTCGAGGCGGTAGTGGGACAATTGACGATGGAGGAACGGGTCTCTTGCCACGGTATTCGACAAAGTCAGGTCATTCGCCAGCGCGCAGGGCTCTTGTGAACGCGACGAGCGTGGCGCAATCCGCTCGTTCCCATCGTCGCTGGCAGGTCCGTCCGTGCCCGGCATCCTTACCGTGCGCTCCTTCGCTTCAATTATGTCTTCCCCTCAACGGTTGTTGCACCATTTCTGTTCCTAGCATGTTTGTTCGGCGGATCAGGCACGCTGAAACGCGCGCAGGTATCCGATCGATCCCCTACTTCTTTCTAAGGGAGACCAGCACCACCAGAACGCCGTCGCACCGAACGCCGATGTAGCCGCCCTTGTGCGGTCGCTAGCTTTCGGATCGAGTCTTGGCCAACCACAGCCCGCACGCGCGACTGCTTTGGCCTATAGCCTGAACGCGAACCCCACCAAGGCTTGAAGATCGAAGTTCGCAACGCCGTCGCGCGTATAGATGATCGGACCCATTCCCATCTTGAATGTGAAGGCCACGTTGGGTGCCAGGAAGTACTCGAGGCCGCCCCCAAACAGCGCCGGAATAACGAACTCTCCTCTCCGGACGTTCGAAGAAAAGAGGATGAACATCGGCAAGTCGAGTGTCAGCCCCACGTTCAGCTGGCTCGATGAGTGGACCCCGAAGTCAAGCCCGATCGGTAGGGCAATCCCAGCTACGGTAGTGGCTGGGTAGAAGTAGAACAGGGGACCGGGAGCGAGATGGATGCCAAAGTTGAACTTGTGCGAATCGTAGAAGTTTGCCCGCAATAGCGCCTGGAGCTTCAGCCCTGGCCTGGTCTCAGTGACATCGCCCTCAAAGCCATAGTTGAAGGTGAAGATCCCGCCGAGATCGAGTTTCGGCGTCACCCCGTGGAGAAGCGTCGTCGAAATGCCGGGCCAGCCAACCCTTAGATCGACAACTGTGTCGTGGGCTCCCACCGTGCGCCCGGTCACCACCGACCACGATGCAGCTTCGGAAGGTTCCGACCCGAGCGTGACAACCATGGCACAGAGCAAAAGAAAACACCTCATCTCAACTCCTATCTTTGGAGACGTGGTTTGAGCGATCGTTTGGGCGAGATGACGATCATACCACTCGCGCATGCGAGTCCGCGGGCTCGGTCTTTCCTCGTCTGCGCCTGTGTGCGGAAATCTCACGAGAACTATTTCAGACCCAAGGCGATGCAACGTTGTGGTCGCAGACCGACCACCCAAATGCCGTGAGGTGCGAGCTCGGCGGATAGATCTCGAGTGAGCGCCTCCTTGGCGGCCATCGCCGGACCGTAGCCTCCCCCCAATGGGATGCCCGTCCTACGGGAGCAGCGCGATTTCAGTTGAGCGTTGTCATCCCGGACTCCGAAGATGTGAGGATGGGATCTCGGCTGAGGCGTTCTACCTCGTCCGGGACGAGCTTCCCGAGGCCACTACGGGCAGCCGGTTGCTGGGTTTCAACTACGAGCTCTCGCTCGGCGAGGCGACCACCCTGGGCGCGAGCTATCTGCGGACCTTCGCACATGCCGACCAGAAGCCAACGCGCAATGGGCTCAACGTGTACAACCTCCGCGCCTACACTGCCCCTTTCTCCAGCCTTCCGGGTCTTTCCTTCGAGGCCGAGTACGTGCGCGGGGGGCTACGACTGGGGCACCTGGTCGCAAGGCGAGAACGCAGGCGAGTACTTCGTCTCGAACTCGAACCTCATCTCGCACCAGGTGCGGCTGCACCTTGCGCCCTCTGAGGAGATCGGTACGGGCCTCATCTTCTACCGTTTTCTGCTCGACCAGCCCGCTTCTCTGGCCTCCAGCGTCACCTCCAGCAATCTCGCCTCCGAGTTGGACTGGTATACAGACTGGAAGCCGAACGCGCACTTCAGCTTCAGCCTGATCGTTGCTTGGGCAAAGCCCGGCGAGGCTGTTGTTCAGGCGTACGGACGGACCCAGGATTTCTTGTACGGCATGATCTTCGCCGCCTAGCACTACTGAGCGCGCTCAGGCGGCGCGCGAAGGGAAATCCGGGCACAGGACGAGCTTGCCCCTGAGGCCGCCCTCTTCGAGGCGGCGGTGAGCCTCGGCGACTTCGTTGAACGAGATCCGCTCGGCGACGCGCGGCTGGATGGCGCCACTCGCGAGCCTCAAGTCGGCGGACTCCATCACTGCTACACACGCCGCGCGGCGTAATGGCTCGTTCCGCTTCCTCCGTCGGCAAACTCAGCCCGTGGACCTTGGCGTAAGCAGATCCGACAGGCCCACGCGGCGCAACATTTCGGCGCGCACGCGATCCATAACGGCAAAGGTAACATCGGCCCCATCCTGAGTTGGGTCTACATGAACCCTGAAGGGTCGCTTGCCAAAAGGCGTCCCCACGACTCTGACGATCGCGTCCGCCACCGTAGAAGCATCGGCGTCCGGTGGAGCAATGGCGGCAAATGCCTTTTGGATCTGTTCCCCAAGACCTTTAGTGCGACCAGCTTCGTATTCGGTGAGGCGGGCGGTATCCGCTGGACGACCAGCGTTTGCGAAATGGTTTGTACCGCTCGTGAAGGCACCTGGCACAATGATCGAAGTCTCGATTCCCCAGCGCGCCAGTTCGCGCGCGTATTGGACCGCCAGAGCATCCATCCCAGCTTTCGCCGCGAAATAGGGCGATAAATAGGGCGGCGTGCCGCCAGCAGAACTGCTGCTCGAAACCCAGACTAGGAGGCCATGTCCTTGCCTACGCATTTGCGGCAAGGCGGCGCGGTTGACTCTCTGGGTGCTCAGCACGTTTACGTCGTAGACTTCTGCGAATTGCTCAGGTGTAAAAGCTTCGGCCGGACCGAAGACCATGTGGCCCGCATTGTGAATGACCACGTCCAAGGCCCGCTTCTCGGAGAGAATGTTCTCGATCGCCGCGTCACAGGATTTTTGCGACATGACATCTAGCTCGAGGGCACGGAGTTCGAGGCCGTGCTCCGCCGCGTAGTTTTCCACATCTTTGACCTGTTGCGCATTGCGGCCGGTCGTCTCGCGCATGCTCGCGTAGACGGTGTGGCCCGCACGGGCCAGGGCGCGTGAAGCAAGAGCGCCGAAGCCGCTCGAAGCACCGGTGATGACAATGACTTGTTTCATGACACATCTCCTAACTTGGTTTGGTAGATGGCGATTGGGGCGGACGCTCCCCGTCACGCGAAGCCACCATTAGCGCGCAGCACCTGGGCGTTGATCCAGCCGCCGGGACCGGCAAGAAAGGACACCGCGCTCGCGATGTCATCTGGCTGGCCCAAGCGTTCGAGTGGGGGAATCTTGCTCAGGTGTTCTACCTGCGCATCGGATTTGCCTTTGAGAAAGAGGTCGGTTGCAACCGGGCCGGGGGCAACGGCATTTACCGTGATGTTGCGGCCCCGCAATTCGTTCGCCAAGACGCGAACCAGACCCTCAACGCCTGCCTTCGAAGCAATATAAGGTCCGTAAGTGGGGAACGACATGGCGACAACGCTGCTGGAGAAAGCGATGAT
>Ga0126384_10000279_pt1 | contig 26916 bp, 23 predicted proteins | sample PanSoiMetPlot_36_FD_92543 | JGI IMG/M metagenome (GOLD analysis project Ga0126384, IMG submission 92543) | Tropical forest soil microbial communities from Panama - MetaG Plot_36 | ecosystem: Environmental > Terrestrial > Soil > Tropical forest > Bulk soil | place: Panama | collected 2016-02-17 | reverse complement strand
GCCTCGTCGGGGTGAGCAATGCGGCGCGGCCCGGCATGCCGGCCGCGGCGTTCGACGAGATCGTCGCCGAGTTCGAGCGGCGCTCGGCTGACGGCTTCGTCTGCGTGGGCGGCGGCTCGCCGATCGGGCTTGCCAAGGCGGTCGCGGCGGCGACGAAGTTGCCATACATCGCCGTGGTGACCACCTATTCGGGCTCCGAGATGGCGCCGCGCTGGTACATCGGCACGGGCGCCGACGAGCGCAGGGGCGAATCGGAGCATGCGCTGCCAGCGAGCGCGATCTACGATCCCGATCTCACGCTCGACCTGCCGTTTCCCATCACGGCGGCAAGCTGCATGAACGCGATGGCGCACGCGGTCGAATCGCTCTACGGGCCGGACGCCAATCCGATCGTGCTTGCGCTCGCCGAGGAGGCGGCGCGTCGGATTGCGGCGGCGCTGCCGCGCCTCAAGGCCGATCCGAAGGACGTCGCGGCGCGCACCGACGCGCTCTACGGCGCCTGGCTCGCGGCGGCGTTCCGCGCGACCGTCGGCCTGTCGCACACGATCGCCCAGCGGGTCCGGCAGAACTTCGGCACCGAGCATGCGCCCACACACGCGGCGGTCCTGCCCTATGCGGCGGCGTTCAACGCCCCGGCGGCGCCCGCCGCCATGGAGCGGCTGGCGCGCGCGCTCGGGGCGCATGATCCCGCGCGCGCGCTCTACGACATCAACGTGGCGTGCAGGCTCGCGACCGGGCTCAAGGACCTCGGCCTGCGCGAGGCCGACATTCCGCGTGCGGCCGACATCGTCGGCAAGCGCACGTTTCCCAATCCGCGGCCGGTCACGGCAGCGGACATCGAAAACGTCATTCGGCAGGCGTTTGCGGGCGAGCCGCCAAGGTTCTGAAATCGACGGGGGTCGGTGAGATCAAGGTCGCAGAGCAGGCAATGGAGCAGGCAACGGCGAATGCGCCGTCGGTTACGCGGTGAGCAACGTCACGAAACCAACCAACGCAAAGCCGCCCAACAACAGAGCCCAGTCGCCCCTGGTGCAACCAAGAAGCCGGCCCTCGGCGGTCAAATAGGCAAGCATGTGATCCTCAGATCGCTCTTCGTTAATGTGTGGCATTGCTACCACGCCGTCGCCAGCGCGACTGTAGCGCGCTCACAACAGTAGGCGGCGAAGCGTATTTTTCAGCTTTGCGGCAGAAAGAAGTTGTCCACACATATCAATGGGTTGATGGGCCAGACTGGCAAACGCCATCGGGTACCATGCGCGATACCGGTTCGGTGTTGCATTCATGCATCACTCACTCTGCTCCGGTCGACCACACCCTGTTAGGCGGCGGCGGTGCGCGCCTTGTTTCGGGCGAAATAGGCACGGACGTCCTCGGCCCGCCGCGGCGCGCTGAACAGATATCCCTGCACCTCCGTGCAGCCTTCCGAGCGCACATGGTCGAGCTGTTCGGCGGTCTCGACCCCTTCGGCGGTGGTCGCAATGCCGAGCCCGTGGCCGAGACTGACCACCGCCTTGACGATGGCGGCGCAGTCGCCCTTGGCGGAGATGTCCTTGATGAAGGAACGGTCGATCTTGATCTTGTCGAACGGAAAGCTGCGCAGATAGCTCAGCGACGAGTAGCCGGTGCCGAAATCGTCCATCGAGATCTTGATCCCGAAGCCGCGCAGCTCGTGCAGGGTCCGCAACGTCCCCTCGTTGTCGTGCGTGAGCACAGATTCGGTGATCTCGAGCTCGAGGCGACGGGCGTCGAGCCCCGAGATCGCGAGCGCATTGAGGACGCTCTGCACCACGCGGCGGCTCTTGAACTGGGCGGACGACAGGTTGACGGCGATCCGTACCGGCTTCTCCCACGAGGCGGCCTCGCAGCATGCCTGGATGAGCACCCATTCGCCGATCGGCACGATCAGGCCGATCTCCTCGGCGAGTGGCACGAACTTGGCCGGCGGGACCATGCCGCGGGTCGGCGACTTCCAGCGCAGCAGCGCCTCGCAGCCGGTGATCTCCTCGGTCGCGGCGTCGACCTGCGGCTGGTAGAACAGCTCGAATTCGTTGTTGGCGACGGCATTGCGCAGATCGATCTCGAGCAGGCGGCGGGCCTGGAGCTGCTCGTCCATCTCGGGCTCGAAGAAGCGGAAGGTCGAGCGCCCGTCCGATTTGGCGCGATAGAGCGCCATGTCGGCGTTGCGCAGGAGCTGTTCGGTCGACTCGCCGTCGTTGGGCGCGATCGCGATGCCGATGCTGGTGCTCACCACGACCTGATGGCCGTTGAGATCGTAGGGCAGGTTGATCGCGTCGATGATGCGCTGGGCGGACGTGCTGGCGCAGTCCACCTTGTCGAGATCGGTCTGCAGGATGGCGAACTCGTCGCCACCGAGCCGTGCGATGGTGTCGGTCTCGCGCACCGTGTCCATAAGCCGTTTGGCGGCGGCGACCAGCAGCCTGTCGCCGACCAGATGTCCGAGCGTGTCGTTGACGTTCTTGAAGTGATCGAGATCGAGGCAGAGCACCCCGACCTTCTGGCCCCGGCGCACGCGCCTCAGCGCCTGCTCCATCTCGTCCTGGAACGCGACGCGGTTCGCGAGTCCGGTCAGGCTGTCGTGCCGCGCCATGTGCCGGATTTTCGCCTCGGCCCGCGTCCGCTCGGTGATGTCCTCGTGGGTCGCGACCCAGCCGCCATTGTCCATGGCGCGATTGACGATCGAGATCGTGCGGCCGTCGCCCGACTGGACCAGCATGGTGCAGAACTTGTCCTTGGCGACCGCGGCCATCAGATCCTTGATGTAGACGTCGGCATCGCCAGGGAAATTTCCGTGCTGCTTGCGGTGCAGGAGGATGCTGCGCAACGGGATGCCGGGCCCGACAACCTCGCGCGAGATGCCGTACATCTCGACGTAGCGGTCGTTGCAGACGACCAGATTCGCGTCCGCGTCGAACATGCACAGGCCCTGCGACATGTTTTGAAGTGCGGTCTCGAACAGGCGGTCCTGTTCGCGGCGCTGGCGCTGGTGCTCGGTCGAGACGAGCTTGGCGGCGCGCTGCGCGGCGTCGAACTCGCGCCGCGCGGCCGCTAACGAGCGCTCGGCCCGGCATCTCTGCGCAAGCGCGGCAGCGAGCTGCAGTGTGCGCGCGCGGTCGTCCGGCACCGCCATGATGCGGCCGGACATGATGCGCTCCGAAATGCCATCGAGCTTGCCGGCCTCGATGACGACCGAGAGCGCGTCATCGGCGCTCAGGATATCGGAAAGAACGGGAGTACCGAGCGACGAGACCCACCCCTGGCCGACGATGACGGCTTCGATCTGCGCGCCACTCTCGGCGGTGCGGATGAACTCGGTCGGAGCGCGGCTTTCGCTCCAGGTCACGATGGCCAGGCCCGGCGCCGCGGCCGCGCGCACGGCGGCGCAGTCGCGCTCGGTGCCGCAATAGAGGATTCGCAAAAGCACACCGTCCAATGCATTCTCCTGAATGCGAAATTCAGTTCTGATTTTGCGGGAAACGCTAGGTAGAAATGCTGAAAAACCGCATAAATCGCGGCTGCAACTTCTAAAACCGGGTGATTACCCACGATTGCGGCTAACAAACAGTTAATGGCGCCGCGCAAAATGGCGGCTTCGCCGATGCGGTGCTCTTTCCGGCATTGCTGGCGGCGGTTTACGCCACCTCAGTCGGTCACCGGTCCGCACCACCCTGGGAGGTAGCTCGCCTCGGTGCTCTTGGCGAACTTCATCGCCCGTTCGACCGCGTCGGCAAAATCGTTCTCTACCGTCTTGCGCTTGAGGCGGCGGCGCAAGAAGTCGGCCCACAGGAATTCGCTGAACGGGACGGTCTCCTTGGAGAAGCCGCCGATGCGGCGGAGTTCCCCCGCCAGGCTGCGGAACGGGTCGTCGCGCAGTTCGCCGATTGAGGACGGGATGTCGTCGAAGCCGCGGCGCACGCCGTTGTGATCGTAGGGATGGCACCAGCCGCGATTGTCGAGCACCACCCAGAAGGCGTCACGGTCGAGGGCGCTGAGGTCGGCGACGACCGAGATGAGCACTTCGGTCTGCCCCTCGTCGAGGAGCGCGCGGGCGAGATGATGGTGATCGATGACATAGGGGCGGTCCTTCGGGCCGTGAATGACCGGAATCATGTGGCCGCCGAGAAACTCGGCTTTTTTCTTGCCCTTGTGCTCGCGCCATCGTTTGCGCTTCTCCTCGACCTCGTGCATCCCGACCGTCATCTGGGTCGGGCGCAGGTCTTCGATCTTGACCGGTTTGAGCATCGGCTCGCGAACATGCATTTGAACGCTCCTGTCGATAGGACGGGTTCCCACAGTCTAGAATCCTGCGCCGGTAAAGTCTTGCCGCATTGACGGGGTACGGCGCAGATCCTAGCGTTGGGCATCTCGCCACCGCACGCCGGAAAGGCTCCGCCATGCACCGCTATGCGATTCCCGCCTGGGTCAAGGAACGCGTGCTGCGCCGCCAGGGCAAGCTGTTTGCGCACGATACGATCGAGGCCGGCCGCACCGCGCTCGTCGTCGTCGACATGCAGAACTATTTCTGCGCCGAGGGCTTCCCGGCCGAGGTGCCGCTCGCGCGTGCGATCGTGCCCAACATCAATCGGTTCGCCAAGGCGATGCGCGCCGCCGGCGGAACGGTTGTGTGGGTGCAGACCGACTCGGCCGAGGCGCTCACCCGCTGGGGCAACCACCACAAGTACATGCTCACGCCCGAACGCGTGCAGAAGCGGCTTGCCGGCCTCGACGCGAAGGCGGAAGGGTTCGCGCTGTTCGGCGCGCTCGAGCCGATGGCTGGCGACCTGCGGGTGCGCAAGGCCACCTACAGCGCCTTCATGCCGGGCTCATCCGACATCGACAGCCAGCTCAAGGGCCGCGGCATCGACACGGTGCTGATCGCCGGCACGGCCACGAATGTCTGCTGCGAATCGACCGCGCGCGACGCCATGTTGCGCGACTACCGGGCGATCATGCTTTCGGATGCCAATGCGACCTGGACCGACGAGGAGCACGCCGGAACGCTCAACACGTTTGCGATGTTCTTCGGCGACGTGATGAGCGCCGATGAGGCGATCGCCCGGCTGGCGCCGGTGCAGAAGAGGAAGACGGCGTAGGACGGCGCCGGATCCCGTCATTGCGAGCGAAGCGAAGCAATCTCCGCCAAGCTCGCATGCGCAGTGAAGCGAGATTGCTTCGCTGCGCTCGCAATGACGACTACCTTCGCCGCATCACCGCGGCTTCCAGCCACGAGATCGCGAGATACATCACGGACGACACGATCGCCAGGATCGTGATCGCTGTCATCACGATATTGAGCTTGAAGATCTGGCTGCCGTATTGGATCAGGTAGCCGAGGCCGAGATTGGCCGACTGGAACTCGCCGACCACGACGCCGACCAGCGAAAGGCCGACATTGACCTTGAGCGCCGCGATCAGCGTCGGCACGCTGCCGGGAAGAACCACCTTGACGAGGATCTGGCCTTTGCGCGCGCCGAACGTCTGGGCGAGCTTGATCTTGTTGGCATCGGTACCCTGGAAGCCGTTGTAGATCATCAGGATTGTCACGAACAGCGAGATCGCGAGCGACATGCCGTAGATCGACAGGGTGGCGCCGAGCCAGATGTAGAAGATCGGCACGAAGGCGGTCTTCGGCATGGCGTTGGCAACCACCAGGTAGGGATCGAGCACCCGGTAGAGCGCCTGCCACCACCACAGCGCGGCCGCGATCACGGTGCCTATGATCATCGCGGCCGTGAAGCCGATCACGGTCGCGAGCACGGTCGACCAGGTGTGGGTGAGGATGCTCGCCTGCTGCGGTGTCGCCTTGAGCAGATCGAGGAAGGTCGGCCACAGCGCCGACGGATAGCTGGTGAACAGCGGATTGACGATCTGCGCCCGCGGCAGCAGCTCCCATAGCACCAGAAACACCAGCAACAGGGCGAGCTGGGCGCCGCGCACCGAGAGCCGGCTGCGGCGCTCGCGGCGCAGCCAATCGAGATATTCGGGGCTCGCGCCCGCCAGCGGCGCGGGCGCTGCCATCGCCGTCTCAACCTTCGACATGGACCTCAAGCTCCTGCCAGAGCGTGTTGAAGTAGCCGTTGAATTCGGGCCTGTTGCGCGCCGCGAACGGAGCCGGCCGCGTGCCGTCGACAGTGGCGAAGCGGATCGGGCGGTCCGATTTCACCCGGCCGGGTCGGCGCGACAGCACGACGATGCGTTCCGCCATGCTGATCGCCTCGCCGATGTCATGGGTGACCAGGATCGCGGTCTTGCGCTCGCGGCGCAGGATTTCCGCGACCTCGTCGGCGAGGGCGAGCCGGGTCTGCGAGTCGAGCGCCGAGAACGGCTCGTCGAGCAGCACGATGTCGGGTTCGGTGACGAGGGTGCGCGCGAGGGCGACGCGCTGGCGCATGCCTCCCGACAGCTGGCGCGGCCGATGGTGCAGGAACTGGCCGAGCCCGTAGCGGGTGAGCAGCGCCGCGGCGCGCTCGCGCGCCTTGCCCATGTCGAGGCCCTGGATCTCGGCGCCCAGCACGGCGTTCTCCAGGATTGAGCGCCACTCGAACAGGTAGTCCTGCTGCAGCATGTAGCCGACTTTGCGGCTTGGCCCGGTCACGGGCTTGCCATCGACCAGCACGGCGCCGCTCGTCGGCCGCAGGATGCCGGAGATGAGCGACAGGAGCGTGCTCTTGCCGCAGCCGCTTTGGCCGATGACGGCGACGAACTCGCCGGGCGCGATCGCGAGCGAGATGTCCTTGAGCGCCTCGGTCTCGCCCTCACGGCCGAAATAGCGCAGCCCGACGTCGCGCAGCTCCACCTTGGGCGGTGGCGCCGCGGACTCAGGGCGAGGCGCCGCCGCGGACTCAGCGCGCTCCCTCCCCCCTTGCGGGGGAGGGCTGGGGAGGGGGGTAGCCGCGGGGGAAAACGTCGCCGTCGTACCCGATCTCGCGAGCCCCACCCCCGACCCCTCCCCACAGGGGGGAGGGGAGTCGGCACAGCCCGTGGCGCCGCCCGTCCCCATGCGCTCACTTCGCCGTGTCGGCGAAGGTCGTGACCACAAGGTCCTGGTACTTCACGCGTTTGCCCGGATCGAGCACGTGGCCCTGCACCAGGATGTCTTGGAATTTCTCCAGTGCGGCCGGTTCGATCGCGGGCGTGCCCTTCCAGATCTTGAGCCGCTGGTAGCGCTGCGCCGCGCCGAGCAGCGCCTGCGGATTGACGCCCGGGAAGAACGGCTCCAGCGACTTGGCGATGTCGGCGGCGCTCGCGGTCGCGGTCCATTTCATGCCCTTGGCGACCGCATCGGTCCAGGCCTGGACGGTCGCGGGATTGTCGCGGATGTATTTCTCGGTCGCCATGAAGGCGGTGTAGTCGGCAAAGCCCACGGTCTCGCCGACCGAGGCGAGGAAATGCGCCTTGCCGTCGAGCTCGAGCTGGGATGCGTCGGGCTCGATGAAGATCGCGTACTGGTTCTGCCCTGCGAGCCACGCACCGACGCGCGCCGGGATTCCCACGTTGTTGTTGAGCTTGACGTCGGTCTGCGGGTCGAGGCCGTTCTTGCGCAGCGCCGCCTCGAGAAACAGGAGCGGCGTCGAGCCCGGCCGGAAGCCGAGGATCTCCTTGCCCTTGAGCATCTGCCAGTCGAACTTGTCGACCTTTTCGCGCCCGACCAGCATGAAGCCGTCGGTCGCGGTGAGGCCGCAGAAGATGCGGACTTTGGTGGGCGAGTCGCTGGTCTGAACGTAGATCGTGGTCTCCGGTCCGATCAGCGCGATGTCGGCGGCATCCGAAATGAGTGCCGCCATCGACTTGTCGCCGCCATTGGCAGTCGACATCGTCAGGTCGATCCCGGCCTCGGCGAAATAGCCCTTGGTCATCGCCACATAGGCCGGCGTGTACAGGATCGAGCGGACGACCTCGTTGTAGCGGACCTTCACGGGCGGCTTGCTCTGCGCAAACGCCCGCGGGGCGGACACGGCAAGCGATCCGAAGGCGGCGAGGCCGCCTCCAACGACGCGACGACGATCGAGCATGGAGACCTCGTGACTTGGCGCGATCCGGCAAGACCGGAAGGCTAACACCAAGCCGGAGGGGTCGCCACCGACCTCAGTCGGGGCTGAGGCCGGCGTCCTTGATCATCTTGCCCCAGTTGACGAGCTGGACCTTGACGAACGCGCCAAGCTCCTCCGGCGTGCTGGAAAAGGCCTCGAACCCGATGATGCCCATCTTCTTCTTCACGTCCGGGCTGTCGAGAACCCTGCGCATCTCGGCATTGAGTTGGGCCACGATCGCGGGTGGCATATTGGCGGGGCCGAACAAGCCCGCCCAGGAATCCATCTCGAAGCCCTTGATGCCGGCCTCGTCCATGGTCGGCAGGTCGGGGACGAGGGCGCTGCGCTTGAGCCGGGTGACGGCGAGCGCGCGCACGGCGTGCGACTGGACGTGCGGCAGGCCGGTGGTGAGGTCGGCGAACATCATCGACACCCGGCCGTCGATCACGTCGGTGAGCGCCGGCGGCGTGCTCTTATAGGGCACGTGCACCATGTCGATGCCCGCCCACCGCTTGAGCGTCTCTCCGCCGACGATGCCCGACGTGTTGCCGCTTGCGAAGGACAGCTTGCCGGGATTGGCTTTGGCATAGGCGACGAGCTCGTCGACGGAGTTGATCGGCAGCGTCGGATTGACCACCAGCATCAGCGTGTAGCTTCCGGTGCGGGCGATCGGCGTGAAGTCCCTGACCGCGTCGTAGGAGATGTTCTTGACCAGGAACGGTGCCGCCGAGAGCGGGCTGTTGGAGGCCATCAGCAGCGTGTAACCATCGGGAGCCGCCCGCGCCACGTAGGTCGCCGCGATCGCGCCGTCGGCACCCGGCCGGTCTTCGACCACGATGCTCTGCTTGAGCGCCTCGCTCAGCGACGGCTGGATGATGCGGGTGATCGTGTCGGTGGCGCTGCCGGCGCCGAACGGGACGATGATGGTAATCGGTCGCGTCGGATAGTTTTGCGCGCCGGCGGCGGGCGCGAGCAGGGTCGCGGCGCCGACGACGAGCATGCGGAGAAGGCCCCTCATGCGTCGTTCCTCCCTGGCCTGCCGGCCGTGCGAGGCAACTGCTTGTTGGCTGGCCGCAGTCGTGTGCCCGCCGCCCGGCCGTTCTGCGGGCGAGCCTAACGCATCGCGTCGTGGATTGGGATGACGGTCCTGGCGGGGGCGCTGCGAAATTTTACCGCGTCATTGCCGGCGCAGGCGATCGATCCAATGGACCGCGCCGTCCGTAAACGGGCCCGCCATCACGGAGCACTGGATCGCCCGGTCGCCGGCGATCTCAATACGATCGCGGCAGCCCCAGCACCTTCTCGCCGATGAAATTCAGGATCATCTCGGCACTGACCGGGGCGAGCCGCGCGATCATGGCTTCGCGCAGGTAGCGTTCGACGTGGAACTCCTTGGCGTAGCCCATGCCGCCGTGGGTCGTGACCGCGCTCTGGCAGGCGGCGAGCGCCGCCTCGGCGCCGAGGAATTTTGCCGCATTGGCCTGCGCGCCGCACGGCTTGCCAGCGTCGTAGAGCGCGGCGGCGCGGAATGCCATCAGGTGGGCGGCTTCGAGCTCCATCCAGTGGCGCGCGAGCGGATGCTGGATCGCCTGGTTCTTGCCGATCGGGCGGCCGAACACCACCCGCTCCTGCGCGTAGCGCACCGCGCGGGCGAGGGCGGCGCGGCCGAGGCCGACCGCCTCGGCGCCAACCAGGATGCGCTCCGGATTGATGCCGTGCAGGATGTAGTCGAAGCCACGGCCTTCCTCGCCGATGCGATCCTCCAACGGCACCGGCAGCGCGTCGAAAAAGAGCTGGTTGGAGTCGACCGCCTTGCGGCCCATCTTGTCGATCTCGCGCACCTCGACATGGCGCCGGTCGAGGTCGGTGTAGAACAGTGAGAGGCCGGTGGTGCGTTTGCCGGTCGTGCCGGCCGGCGCCGTGCGCGCGAGCAGCAGCACCTTGCTGGCGACCTGTGCGGTGGTGATCCAGATCTTCTGCCCCGAGACAAGGTAGTGGTCGCCGCGGCGTTCCGCCCGCGTCTTCAGGTTGAGCGTGTCGAGGCCGGCGTCGGGCTCGGTGACGGCGAAGCAGGCCTTGTCCCGGCCCTCGATCAGCGGGGGCAGCATCCGGCGCTTCTGCGCCTCGGTGCCGAACACCACGACCGGATTGAGCCCGAAGATGTTCATGTGCAATGCCGATGCGCCCGAGAAGCCGGCGCCGGATTCGGCGACCGTCTGCATCATCAGCGCCGCCTCGGTGATGCCGAGCCCGGCACCGCCGAATTCCTCCGGCATTGCGATGCCGAGCCAGCCAGCGTCGGCAAATGCGCGATGGAAGTCGTGCGGAAATCCGCCGTCGCGATCCTTGGCGAGCCAGTACGCGTCGGGAAAGCGCTCGCAGATGCGGCGCACCGCGTCGCGCAGCTGTTCCTGTTCGTCCGTGAACGCGACGCTCATCGCTTTCTCCGCGGCCTTTGCGGCGCGTCCGCCGCGAGGTCGGGCGGCCCGATCGCGCCGGCGGCCGCGAGCCGCCTGATGGCGGCCGGACGCAGACCGATCTCGCGCAGCACCTCGACGGTGTTCTCGCCGAGGCCGGGCGGATGGCGCGCGATCGCCGGCCGTGAGCGGCTCCAGCGGCTCGGAATGCCGACCACCCGGATGCGGCCCTCGGTCGGATGGTCGATCGCGTGGAAAAAGCCGACCGCCGCGAGATGCGGATCGTCGATCAGCGCATCGAGGTCGTGCATCGGCGTCGCCGGGATGTCGTCCGCCTGGAATGCGGCGAGCCATTCGGCGGTGGTGCGCGTGGTGAGAACGTCGGCGATGAGCGTATAGGCTTCCGCGAAATGGCGGGAGCGCGCGGCCGGATCGCGGAACCGCAGATCGGTGCGGAACTGCTCGGCCTTGCCGATGATGCGGAAGAACGCTTCCCACTGCCGATCGGTGTAGACGAGAATGCAGATGTATCCGTCGCGGGTGCGATAGGGACGGCGGTCGGGCGCGAGCATCCGGCTGTAGCCGGGCGGCCCGATCGGCGGCTCGAATGCACGCCCGCCGAAATGGTCGGACAGCACGAACTGCGCCATGGTCTCGAACATCGGTAATTCGATCGCCTGGCCCTTGCCGGAGCGCTCGCGCTCCATCAGCGCCGCGAGCACCACGTGCACCGCGTTGAGGCCGACGATGTGGTCCGCCATGGTGAGCGGTGCGTAGCGCGGCTCGTGGCCGCTGGTCTGGCGGAAGATCGCCGGAATGCCGGCGAGACCCTGGATCAGGTCGTCATAGGCGGGCCGGCCCGCATAGGGGCCGCCTTCGCCGTAGCCGATCAGACTGACATGGACGAGCCGCGGATTGACGGCGCAGACGTCCTCCGGTCCGACCCCGCGCCGCCGCAGCGCGGACGGCCGCACATTGCAGATGAACACGTCGGCGCGCGCCGCGAGGCGCAGCAGCACATCGCGGCCGCCGGCGGTCCTGATGTCGAGGACGACGCTGCGCTTGTTGCGGTTGGCTTGGAAGAACATCGGCCCCATGCGGGGATTCCGCATCGGGCCGGCATGCCGCATGATGTCGCCTTCGGGCGGCTCGACCTTGATCACGTCGGCGCCGTAGTCGGCGAGGATCTGCGTCGCGTACGGCCCCATCAGGACCGTGGTCATGTCGATGACGCGAATGCCGGCGAGCGGGCCGCGCCGCGCGACGCCTCTGCGTTTCTTTGCTGTGCTCGCCATCGCGCGTCCCGGTCGGCCTTGTTTAGCGCATATTCCGGCGAAAGCCTGCCCCGGACTTGATCCGTGATGGGCACCGGTTCGCCGATAACAATATGCGCCAAACAACGAATCTAGAGCACGTTCCGATTCCGTGGGAACGGAACATGCTCTAGCGATGCGGCGCCCCATGGCGCAAGCGGGCCGTTGCCCACCGGCGACGAAGTGGCGCTTGACGGTTGGCGGCCCGGCCCTACGCTGCGGCAAGAACAGCCCGGCGGCGCGGTCGCTGACCGGCCCGGTTTTCGAGGCGAGGGAGGACAGCATGCGAACGACAGGTTGGGGATTTTGCGGCCTCGTGGCGGCGCTGCTCGGCGCGCTGCCGGCGCAGGCGCAACAGCCGCTCAAGATCGGCCTGATCATGCCCTATACGGGCCAGTTCACCGACGCGTCGGCACAGATGGACGACGCGATCAAGCTCTACGTCAAGCAGCACGGCGACGTGGTCGCGGGCCGCAAGATCGAGTTCATCCGTCGCGACGATGGCGGCTCGCCGGACGTCGCCAAGCGGATGGGGCGGGAGCTCGTGGTGAACGACAACGTCGACATCCTGGCCGGGTTCGTGATCACCCCGGAGGCGCTGGCGCTCGCCGACGTATCCGAGCAGTCGAAGAAGCTGATGGTGGTCATGAACGCCGCGACCGCGATCATCACCACCAAGTCGCCCTACATCGTGCGCTCCTCGCTGACCATCCCGCAGGTGAACGAGGCGTTCGGGAGCTGGGTCTACAAGAACGGTACGCGCAAGGTCTATACGTTGGTGTCGGACTACGCGCCCGGCCATGATGCCGAAGGCGCCTTCACGCGCGCCTTCAAGGAGGCGGGCGGTGAGATCGTCGGGTCCTTGCGCATCCCGCTCGCCAACCCGGATTTCTCCGCCTTCGTCCAGCGCATCAAGGACGCCAATCCGGAAGCGATCTACATCTTCGTGCCGGGCGGCGCGCAGCCGGCGGCGCTCGCCAAGGCCATGGTCGAGCGCGGCATGGACACCACCAAGATCAAGATCCTCGGCCAGGGCGAGATCACCGAGGAGAACGCGCTGCGCGGCATGGGCGACGCGGCGCTCGGCGTCGTGACGGCGTTCCACTACGACTACAATCACGATTCGAAGATGAACCAGGACTTCGTGCGCGCCTTCAACGCGGACTACAAGCGCAACCCGGATTTCTTCGGCATGGGCGGCTATGACGGCATGCACGTCATCTACGAGGCGCTGAAGAAGACCGGCGGAAAGTCGGACGGTGATGCGCTGACCGCGGCCGCCAAGGGTCTCAGCTGGGAGAGTCCGCGCGGGCCGGTCTCGATCGATCCGCAGACGCGCGACATCATCCAGACCGTCTATTTCCGCAAGGTCGAGAAGGTCGGCGGCGCGCTCAAGAACGTCGAGATCGGCAAGGTCGAGAACGTCAAGGATCCGGTCAAGGCGCGCATGACGCAATAAGGGTACCGCCGAAACCGCACCGCCGAGGTCCACGATTACGCTTTTCGCGCGACGGCCGCACGCTCACGCGGGCGGTCAGTCGTGCCCGTCCGGGATGGTCAGCGGCTGGGCGACCTCGCGGGCGCAGTCGAGAAAAAGCTTCGCCACCGGATTGGGTGCGCGCTGCTTCAGCGTAACGGCGCTGATTTGCCAAGGTTTCGCCGGGAACTTGAGCGGCAGCGGCTTCAGGTGATCACGATCCGTGTAGGCGCGATGAAAGACCGAGCCGAGCACGCCGAGGAGCTGCCCTTTGGCGACCAGGCCGGCCGTGAAGGGCGCGGAGACCGCGGTGACGACGTTCTGCGGCTGTCGCAATCCGCTGTTGCGGAACGCGTCGACCACCAGTGATCTGACCGGATGGGCGGGCGGCGGCAGGCACCATGGCTCGTCGACCAGGTCGGCGAGCGTGACCTGGCGGCGCCGCGACCACGGATTGTCCGTCCCGGCCATGACGCACAGACGGTCGCGATAGATGACGGTCACGTCCAGATCGTCGCCGTGCAGGGTAGGATCCGATCGCTGTCCGAACGCCACGTCGATGCGGCGCCCGCGCAGGTCGCGCTCCTGCAGGGTCGCCGAATCGGCGAGCACGATCTCGAACACCATGCGCGGGTAGCGTCGCGACAGGCGATCGACGATGGTCGGCAGCAGGCTCGCTCCCATCGCCTCGGTGCTGCCGATCCGCAGGGTGCCGACCGTGGGATCGGCGAGGAATTCGAGCTCGCTGACGCTGGTCCGCAGATCGTCCAGGACGGCGGCGCCGCGCTTGAGCAAGGCGCGTCCGTAGACGGTCGGTTCGACGCCGCGCGGGCCGCGGTCGAGCAGGGGCAGACCGAGCGTGCGCTCGAGATCGGCGATCGCCTTCGACACGAACGGCTGCGACGTCGCAAGGCGCTTGGCTGCTTTCGCCATGCTGCCCTGCTCGACGACCTCGATGAGCACGCTCAAATGCCGCAGTTTCAGACGCCGGCTGATCAGTGCTGCGCGATCCATGGACTCGGTTCCCCCGGTCACGCGCGCCGCGCCGACCTGCCAGCGGTCGCGGCGGGCTTCTTGCGCGCGTCAACGCCGAGCGCCTCGACCACGAGCTGGCCGAGCGTGACGAAGTGGACCTTGCGCGGCGAGGTGCGGCGCCAGCCAAGCCCGACCGTGCGGCCGGGTTCGGGCGCCGCGAAGCGCAGCAGCTTGACGCGCTCGTCGCGCACCTCGACGTCGAGCGCGACCTCCGGCACCAGCGTCACGCCGTAGCCGTTGGCCACCATCTGCATGACGGTCGCGAGGCTGGTGGCGCCGAGGCCGAGCGCGCTCTCGCGGCGCGCGCCGCCGCAATAGGCGAGCGCCTGGTCGCGCAGGCAGTGGCCCTCCTCGAGCAGGATGAGGCGCGTCCGGTCGATCTGCGCGGCGGTGACGCGCGCCGTCTCGGGCAGCGGGTCATGGGCCGGCACCGCGAGCAGAAACGGATCCTCGAACAGGCCGACGGTCTCGATCTCGGCGTCGATGATCGGCAGCGCCAGCAGGATGAGATCGAGGTCGCCGCCCAGCAGCTCGTCGACCAGCATGCGGGTCTGCGTCTCGCGCAGCTCGATGCGCAGCTCCGGATAACGCTCCTGCAGAATCGGCAGCACCTTCGGCAGCACATAGGGGGCGAGCGACGGGATGACGCCGAGCTTGAGGCCGCCCGAGAGGATGCGGCCGCGATGACGCGCGAAGTCGATGAGGTCGCGGGTCGCGGCCAGCACGCGCTCGCCGCGACGCGCGACCTCGAGCCCGATCTCGGTCAGCGCGACCGTCCCGGCGCGGCGTTCGACCAGCTCGGCCTCGAGCTCCTGCTCGAGCTCGCGGATCTGCATCGACAGCGCCGGCTGGGTCACCGCGCAGGCCTCGGCGGCGCGGCCGAAATGCCGGTGCCGCGCGAGCGCTTCGAGATATCGCAACTGTCGCAACGTGATCATTGTGATAAGATATTCTTATAAAGTGTTGCAGGCAATACGACTAGATCTGATGACGTGCCGGGGCTTTTTTTGTCAGGCTCGCCGGCATGGCAATCGACGACCTTGCGTTCGCGCGCGCCGTTCACGTGCTCGCGCTGGTGCACTGGATCGGTGGCGTCGCCGTCGTGACGACGATCGTGCTGCCGCGCGCGCACACCATGGCCGAGGCCGACGCCGCGGTCGCCGCCTTCGAGGCGTTCGAGCGGCGTTTTGCGCCGCAGGCGCGCGTATCGATCGCGCTCGCCGGCCTGTCCGGGATCTACATGTTGGCCCGGCTCGATGCCTGGGACCGCTTCCGCTATGCCGCGTTCTGGTGGCTCGACCTGATGGTCGCGGTCTGGATCGTCTTCGCGCTCATGGTCTATGTGCTCGAGCCGCTCGGCATCGACCGGGGGTTTCGCGATCGTGCGCGCCGCGACAAGGACAGCGCCTTCGCGCTGGCAGGCTGGCCGCACGGGATTGCGCTCACCGTCGCGGCGGTTGCGATCGTCGCCGGCGTGCTCGGCGCGCATGGCGGGCTGCCGTGAGCGCGTAGCGCATATTCCGGTGAAGTGGGCACCGGTTCGCCGATAAGGAATATGCGCCAAAACCGAATCTAGAGCGCGTTCCGAGTCCGTAGGAACGGAACGTGCTCCAGCACGCGCGGGGCGGGCGACGCGGTGGCGCATCGATTGCGACCCGGATATGACTCTTGTTGGGCCGGGCGCGAGCGCCGGCGGAGAGGGAGATCGCCATGGCAACGGCGAAACAGGATCCGAGGCCGCAACCGGGATTGATCGTCGCGCCGCTCACGCCGTTCACGGCGGACCTCACGGTCGACGAGCCGGCGCTGCGCCGGCAGATCGACTACGTGGTCGAGGACTGCCGCGCCACCATGGTGGTGGCGGCCGGCGTGGAGACGCAGGAGTACACTTATCTCAGCCTCGAGCAGCGTCGGGCGCTGATCCGGGCGACCGTCGAGCTGGTCGACGGACGTGTGCCCGTGATGGTCGGCATCTCGCATGCTTCGTTCCGGACCGCGGTCGAGCTCGCCCATGACGCCGAAAGGCTCGGCGCCGCTGCCGTGCAGCTCCTGGCGCCGCTGCGGCCGTTCGCGGGGCCGCCGACGCGGGACGATCTGGTCGCCTATTTCGAGGCGGTTGCACGCGAGACGCGGTTGCCGATCACGCTTTACCTCAATCCCGGCCCGGGCGCCGACGTTTCGGTCGCCGACACCATTGCGCTCGCGCAGCTCCCGAGCGTGCAGCTCATCAAGGAAGGCTCGCGCGACCTTGCGCGCGTCTCGCGCCTGATCGTCGAGATCGACCGCGCCGGGCATGCGCGCTACTTCACCACCATGCAGATGCTGCTCGCGAGCATCCAGCTCGGCGGCTCGGGCGCCACCATGCCGCCGCCCGGGTCCGAGATCGCGCGTCACGTGATCGATGCCTTTGTGGCCAAGGATTTCGAGCGCGCCGCAGCCTTGCAGTTGCAATTCGCGCTGTTTCCGTCGAAATGGATGCATCGCGGTCTCGCGCCGGTCATGAAGGCGGCGATGAATCTGATCGGCATCCCGGCCGGCGACCCCTATCCGCCCTATGCGCCGCTCACGCGCGACGAGATCGCAACGCTCGCCACAGTCCTGCGCACCACCGTGCTGGCCGATCGCTTTACGCGGACCGCGGCCGCATGAAGGTCACGGTTCTCGATGACTATTTCGACACGGTGCGCACGCTCGCCTGCTATCGGAAGCTGGCGGGACACAAGGTCGCGATCTGGAACGATCACGTGCAGGACCTCGACGCGCTGGCGGAGCGCCTCAAGGACACAGAGGCGCTGGTGCTGATCCGCGAGCGTACCAAGATCCGTGCGCCGCTGCTCGATCGCCTGCCCAGACTGAGGCTCATCAGCCAGCGCAGCGTCTATCCGCACATCGACACCGACGCGTGCACGCGGCTCGGCATCGTCGTGTCGTCGAGCCAGCATGCCGGCACGCCGTCCTATGCGGCGGCCGAGCTCACCTGGGCGCTGGTGCTCGCCGCCATGCGGCAGGTTCCCAAGCAGATGGAATCGCTCAGGGCCGGCCGCTGGCAGACCAGCGTCGATCACAGCCTGCGCGGCAAGACGCTCGGCATCTACGGCTACGGCCGCATCGGCGCCGTGGTCGCGGGCTACGGCCGCGCGTTCGGCATGAACGTCCTGATCTGGGCGCGCGAGGCCACGCGCGAACGCGCCCGCGCCGAAGGCTGGGCGGTGGCGCCGAGCAAGGCGGCATTCTTCGAGACGTGCGACGTCCTGTCGCTGCACATGCGCCTCGTCGACGCGACGCGCCATATCGTGACCGCCGCCGATCTCGCGCGCATGAAGCCGAGCGCGCTGCTCGTCAACACCAGCCGCGCGCCGCTGATCGAACCGGGCGCGCTGGTCGCGGCGCTGCAGGCCGGCCGGCCCGGCTGTGCCGCGGTCGACGTCTACGAGGAGGAGCCGGTGCGCGACACCAGCCATCCGCTGCTCAACATGCCGAACGTCGTCGCCACGCCGCATCTCGGCTACGTGACGCACGAGGAATACGAGACGCAGTTCACCGACATCTTCGAGCAGATCATCGCCTATTGCGCCGGCGCGCCGATCAACGTGGTGAACCCGCAGGTGCTGGAGGCCGCGAGCCGGCGGCAGTGAGGTTGTGGTTGGCGCATGTGGTCGAGAGCAGGGCCGCCTTGCTGCCTAGCGCTTCACGCGCGAGGCGCGCCCGGGTTCGGGCGCCGGCGCGCAGAAGGCACGCGTCATGAACGGAACCAGCTCGGCGATGACCGCCTCGGTGTCGGACGGATCGCAGCGCCCGTGCGAGAACGCATGAATGCGGTGCGGGCCGGCGGCCGTGTAGTAGATCGTTCCAAGCAGAAAATGGAAGCGCCAGCAGATCTCGGTGCGGCTGAGGTGGGGCAGGCAATCGCACAGCGCGTCGATGAAGGCGGTGCTCGACTGGTCGAAATTCTCGGCCACCAGCTTCTCCAGAAGCTCGGAGTTCTCGCCCGACAGGACGGCGCGCAGGCGGATGAAGGTGACGCCGGCCTCGACCTCCACCTGCTCGAGCGCCGGACGGACGAAGGCCTCGATGATGGCGGCAACGCGCGCCTTTCCGCGCAGCTTCAGGGCGGCCGCGAGCCCGCGTAGACGCTCCGCGATCAACGGGACGCAATGGCGGCGATAGACCTCGGACAGCAGGCCTTCCTTGCTGCCGAAGTGGTAGCCGATGCTGGCGATGTTGACGCGCGCGGCGGCCGCAAGGTCGCGCATGGTTACGCCACCGTAGCCGTGTGCTGCGAACAGCCGTTCGGCGGTGTGCAGGATGCGGTCGCGCGTCCGGTCTTCGTGTCCGCGCGAGCGCGCCCCCGTGCGCCTTGCGTCCCCCGTCATGACAGTGTTGCGGCATGGCGGCCCGAGAATGTCAACGGGTCGTGGACCGCCGGTCGCCGCGGCGCGCGGTCGATTTTGGTCGTGGTGTCAGGTTGCACCGGGAGATGGTTCAAATCCATAGTCCGGCGGAGCAACCGGTGGTGAGAAGGATGCTGGCCGCGTGAGCCTGCTGGTTCAGCCCCGCCTGATCAACGAGCCGTTCGCCGATCCGGGCGTGTTCGTCGATTTCCGCTTCGGCCACCGCGCGCTGCTGTTCGACCTCGGCGACAACGCCCCGCTCGTGCCGCGCGAACTGCTGCGGGTTAGCCACGCCCTGGTCTCGCACGCCCACATGGACCATTTCGCCGGCTTCGACCGTCTGCTGCGCGTCTGCCTGCATCGCGAGCGGCCGCTGCACATGATCGGGCCGGGTGGATTCGCCGACCGGGTCGCCGCCAAGCTCGCGGCCTATTCGTGGAACCTGCTCGACCAGCGCTCGGTCGATTTCGCGCTCGTGATCGACGAGTTCGACGGACGCATGCTGCGCCGCGCCCGCTTCGCGGCGCGCGAGGCGTTCGCGCGCCGCGACACCGAGACGCCCGGGCTGGCGCCGGGCGTGGTGCTCGACGAGGACGACTTCTGGATCGAGGCTGCCGTGTTCGATCACGGCCTTCCCTGCCTCGGCTTCGCACTGCAGGAGCGGCTGCGCGTCAACGTGCGGACCGAGGGGCTTGCGCCGCTCAGGCTTCCGGTCGGTCGCTGGCTCAACGACGCCAAGCGCGCGGTGCGCCGCGGCGATCCCGATGAATCCCCGGTCGTGATCGACGCCGGGCGCACCATCACGCTGGGTGAACTGAAGACCCGCGCCTTCCAGGTGGCGCCGGGACAGCGCGTGGTCTACATCACCGACATCGCGGCGGATCCGGCGAACGTCGAGCGCGCGGTGCGTCTGAGCGCGGGCGCCGATCAGCTCTTCATCGAGGCGCCGTTCGCCGAGGAGGACGCGGCGATCGCGACCGAGCGGCGCCACCTCACGGCGTCGGTCGCGGGGCGCATCGCGTGCGAGGCTGGCGTGCGGCGGGTGATCCCGTTCCATTTCTCGGCGCGTTACGCCGAGCGCGCGGATGTGATCCCGGCGCAGGTCGAGGCCGCGTTCCGCGGAGCCGCGCCGCCGCCGTGACGCGCGAGCTGCTTGATCGGAGTTGACGCGCCGCCGCTCAGACCATCGCGGGAATGCGCGTGAGATTGAGCGGCTGGAATTGCGCCCGCACGCGGATCGCCTCGAGGTCGGGAAATTCCACCCGGCGATTGGTGAACCTGACCAGGCCCTCGAAGCGCAATTGCGACATCATGCGGTTGAGGTGCGGCACGCTCAGGCCGAGCGCGTCGCCCAGAACCTCCTGGGAGAACGGAAGCTCGAACGCGGCCGGCTCGGCGCGTCCGATCGCCGCCAGCCGCGCATGCAGTTCGAGCAGAAAATGCGCCAGCCGCTCGGGCGGCGTCCGACGTCCGGTGTCGACGACCCGCTCGGCATAGAGCATGGCCTCGTGCACGGCGAGCCAGCTCAGCGCCAGGCCGAATTGCGGGCGCCGGTAGCACAGCTGCACGTAGGCGTCGATCGAGCAGACATGAAGGCGCATCTCGCTCAGCGCGATGACGGAGTAGTTCACCCGCTCGACGAAGCTTCCCGGCAGCCCGATCACGTCGCCCGGCAGGATCACGTTGAGAATCTGCCGCTTGCCGTTGCGCAGGAGCTTGTAGCGGGCGCCGTAGCCCTCCGCCACGAAGCACAGCTTGCGGTACTCGTAACCGTCGACGACGAGGTCTCGTCGCTTTTCGACCGTGAGCTCGGTCTCGATCAGCCGCCACAGGCTGTCGAGATCGGCTCTGCCGAGACCGATGTAGCGCTTGAGGCGGGCAACGAAGGGGTGGGCGGTCCGGTCGTCGAGGCGGGCCTCAGCCAGCGCCATCGTCATGCAGCAGTCTCCTCAGTCACCCCCGACCTTAATCTGAATCAATAATTCCAATGAAAGCGAGCCCTACTAAAGGAGGGCAGGGTGCCTCCCCCAACCGGCAGCCGACCGGCGCTGCCGCAGAAACGCAATGATGGGAGGTTCGACGTGATTCACAACGATTTCAAGCGCTCGCGGCGCTCGATCCTCAAGGCCGGCGCCGGCCTCGTGGCGGCTTCCGCGCTCCCTCGCCTCGGTCGCGCTGCGACAAATTATCCCGCCCTCAGCACGTATCCGGACGGGTCGTCCGGTTCCTCGGTCACGATCGGCATCGCGGTGCCGCGCACCGGAACCTATGCGGTCCAGGGCGAGGATGAGCTCAAGGGCTGGCAGCTCGCCGTCGAGCACATCAACAGCGGCAACGATCTGATCAAGAAGATCTCGCCGAAGACGACCAAGGGCGTGCTCGGCAAGGAGGTGAAGTACGTTGTCGCCGACTCGGCCGCCAAGCCGAACGAGGCCGTGCAGGCGCAGCAGCGCTTCATCAGCGAGAACAAGATCGTGCTGATGACCGGCTCGACCTCGAGCGCGGTCGCGGTCGCGCTCAACAAGCTCGCCGAGCGCGAGAAGGTGCTTTACGTCACCGGCATCTCGGGCTCGAACGACACCACCGGGAAGGACTGCGTGCGTTACGGCTTCCGCCAGAACTTCTACGGCGAGACCGCGGCGAACGCGATCGGCCCGGTGCTGGTGAAGGCCTACGGCAAGAACCGCAAGGCGGCGTTCATGACGCCGGACTACACCTACGGCCATACGGTGACGAAGTCGGTGAACGACTATCTCACCAAGAATGGCGGATGGACCATGGTGACCAACCAGGTCTCGCCGCTCGGCGCGCCGGACTACAGCCAGTACCTGACGAACATCGCCAATTCCGGCGCCGACATCCTGGTCAACGTGAACTGGGGCCACGACGCGGTGCTGTCGATCCAGCAGGCCAAGCAGTTCGGCATCCTGCCGAAGATGAAGCTGGTGGTGCCGTATCAGATTCCGTTCCTCGCCAAGGAGGTGGGACCGGAATTGACCGAAGGCGTCTACGCGGCCACCGATTTCTGGTGGACGCTCGAGGACAAATACCCGCTGGCCAAATTGTTCGTCGACGCCTTCAACGCCAAGTACGGCTATCGGCCGGAGTGGGGTGCCGAGAACGCCTACATGTCGTTCGCCATCTGGGCCCGCATGGTCGAAGAGGCGGGCACCTTCTACCCGCCGGAGGTCATCAAGACCTACGAGAAGCAGGAGACGTTCCCGTCCTTCGTGGGCGACGTGCACTTCCGCGCCGCCGATCACCAGTTGATTCGTCCGGTGGTGATCGTCAAAGGCAAGGCGCCGAAAGACATGAAGAACAAGGAGGACTACTGGGAAGTCACCGAGGTCGTGCCGGGCGAGCCGTTGATGCAGAAGCCGGATGCGTTCGGCTGCAATCTGGGCGACTACACCTGAGCTGCCCGGCTCCGGGACTTTATCGAGAGATGGCGCGCGCGGTGTAAGATATCGCACGCGTCGTCAGTTCCCTCCCCCGCGGGGGAGGGATGCGCCTGCGTGATGCCGTGGCGGCAGAGCGCAGGCGGTTCGTTGTTCATCAAGCACCGCCGGGGGGCGGGCGCGCGCTGGGTTCGTCGTGATCAACTGGGTCAATCTCGTCTCGCAGATGTTCAACGGCCTCGTGCTCGGCGCGCTGCTCGCGCTGATCAGCTCGGGCCTCACCATCATCTACGGGACGCTCGGCGTGCTGAACCTCGCGCACGGCGCGATGTTCATGCTCGGCGGCTACGCCGGCTTCGTCGCGTACGAGTATACCGGTTCGTTCATCGTCGCGGTGATCGCCGGCACGCTGTTCGTGATGCTGCTCGGCGTGGTGATGGAGCGCGTCGTCATCCGCCATTTCTACGGCCGGCCGCCGGAAGACCAGATTCTGGTGACCTTCGGGCTCGGCATCGTGTTCGTCGAAGCGGCTCGCTTCGCCTTCGGCAGCCTGTCGAAGGTCGTGCCCGTGCCGTCCGCCTTCATCGGCATCACGTCGCTCGGGTTCATGTACTATCCGACCTACCGGCTCGCCGTGGTCGGCATCGTGGCGATCGCGCTGGTCACCCTCTTCCTCGTCCTCTACCGCACCCGCATCGGCATGATCGTGCGTGCCGGAATCGAGGATTCGGTGATGGTCGACGCGCTCGGCATCGACGTCTACCGGGTGTTCATGCTGGTGTTCGGCATCGGCGCCATGGCGGCGGGCTTTGCCGGCATCGTCAACGCACCGGTCGTCTCGCTGACGCCTGACATGGGCGAGGCGATCCTGGTGCAGACCTTCGTGGTGGTGGTGATCGGCGGCGTCGGCTCGTTTCCGGGCGCCGTGCTGGGCGGCCTGATCGCCGGCGAGATCGTCAGTATCACCGCGATGATCGACCCGGCGTGGTCCTACGTGATGCTGTTCGCCGCCATGACGCTGGTGCTGATGGTACGCCCACACGGGCTGCTCGGCACGGCGAGCCGTGACTGATTTCGGATTGCCGATGCTCAAGCAACGTCCCCTGCTGGTCGAGACCCTCACCGCGATCGGGCTGATCGCGGTGCCGTTCGTGATGCCGTGGCTCGGCTTCGCCCCCAACACCATCAACCGCGTGCTGGTGTGGGGCCTGTTCGGCATCGGCTTCGACATTCTGTTCGGCTACACCGGACTGCTCTCGTTCGGGCAGTCGGCGTTCTACGGCACCGGCGGATTCGTCGCCGCCTACCTGCTCACCCGTATGGGCTTTCCGAGCGTATGGCTCGCGCTGATCATCGGCATGGTGGTGGCGGGCGCGGTCGGGTTCCTGGTCGGCATCGTCGCGCTGCGCCGTACCGGCATCTATTTCGCCATGATCACGGTGGCGATCGCCGAGGTGTTCTATTTCGTCGAGTTCTCGCCGCTCGCCGCCTATACGGGAGGTGAGAACGGCCTGCCCGGCGTGCCGACCCCGACCCTTTGGCTGGGCTTCACCACGTTCCGGTTCGACACCACCTTCACGCTCTATACCTTCCTCGCCTTCTGCTACTTCGTCGGCATTGTGATCGCGCTGCGCATCGTGCGCTCGCCGGTCGGCGCGATCCTCAGTGCCATCCGCGAGAACCCGCTGCGCGCCAGCGCGGTCGGCCACAACATCCACGGCTACAAGCTCGCCGCCTTCGTGATTGCCGCCGCATATGCGGGCTTCGCCGGCGGCCTGCTCGGCGTGCTGCAGGCGTTCATGCCGCCCGACGCGTTCACGTTCGAGACCTCGGGCCAGCTCGTGATGCAGACCGCGATCGGGGGCGCCGGCACGCTGTTCGGCCCGCTCGCCGGCGCGGCGATCTGGCTCTTCCTGCAGGATTTTCTGCAGGGCGCGCTCGGCCTCGGCGCCGCCTGGAAGCTGGTCCTCGGTCTGGTGTTCGTGCTTCTGGTCTGCTTCCTGCGCCGCGGCGTCATCGGCGGGGTGGTCGACGCGTATCGCTGGATCGTGCATCGCGGCGCACCGAAGCCGGCGTCCGAGGCACAGCCGGCGCCGAGCGGCGCAGTCCCGGCCACGACGGCGCCGGCGATCGCCGCCATGCCGGCGCGCGCGCATGCGCTCGACGGCTACACGGGCCCGATCCTGCAGGCGCGCGGCCTCACCAAGCGTTACGGCGGCCTCATCGCCAACAGCGACATCGATTTCACGGTCGAGCACGGCGAGCTGCGCGGCATCATCGGGCCCAACGGCGCCGGCAAGACCACGTTCTTCAAGATGCTGACCTGCGAGGTCCCGCCGACCTCGGGCCACATCATGTTCGAGGGCCGCGACATCACCGGCATGAGCGTCACCGACGTGTGCCAGCTGGGGCTGACGAAGAGCTATCAGGTCAACCAGCTGTTCTCCCGCCTCACGGTGCGCGACAACCTTACCATTGCGGCACTGGCGGCGCTGCGCGGAAAATTCCGGCTCGACATGTTCCGCAGCCTCAGCGGCATTCCGGGACTCTCTCAGCAGGTCGACCACACGCTCGAGCTCGTCGACCTTGCGGCGCGCCCCGACACGCCGGTCGCCGAGCTCGCCTATGGCGAGAAGCGGCGGCTGGAGATCGGCCTTGCGCTCGCCTCCTCGCCGAGCCTCCTGCTGCTCGACGAGCCGCTCGCCGGCATGAGCCCGCGCGAGCGGGCCGAGACCGTCCGGCTGCTCAAGTCGATCGGCCGCGGCCGCACCATGGTCATCATCGACCATGACATGGACTCCCTGTTCGAGCTGGTCGAACGCGTCACGGTGCTGCAGGAAGGGCGGGTGCTGGTGGAGGGCACGCCCACGGAGATCAAGAACGACGCCAAGGTCCAGGACGCCTATCTGGGCGGAGTACGCGCCGCATGAGCTTGCTCGAGGTCAACGGGCTCAATGCCTATTACGGGGATTCGCACGTCCTGTTCGACGTCGCGCTGCGCGTCGAGAAGGCCGAGGTGGTGGCGCTGCTCGGCCGCAACGGCGCCGGCAAGAGCACGACTCTCAAGAGCCTCATGGGCATCGTCACGCCGCGCGCCGGCTCGATCCTGTTCGACGGCGTGGACATCGCGGGCCGCAAGAGCCACGCGATCGCGCACGCCGGCATGCAGCTCGTGCCGGAGGAGCGCCGCATCTTCGGCAGCCTGAACGTCGAGGAGAACCTCGTGCTCGCCGGCCTCACGGCGCCCAAGCGCTGGCCGCTCGATCGCGTCTACGCGCTCTTTCCGCGCCTGCGCGAGCGGCGCACGAGCCGCGGCACCGATCTGTCCGGCGGCGAGCAGCAGATGCTGGCGATCGCGCGCGGCCTCATTCGCGACCCGAAGATCCTTCTGCTCGACGAGCCGTTCGAGGGGCTGGCGCCAATCATCGTGCGCGACCTGCTCGACACCTGCCGCGCGCTGGCCGCGGACGGCCAAACCATTCTGGTGGTGGAGCAGAACATCTCCGCCGCCATGAGTCTCGCCGACCGCGTCTACATCATCAACAACGGCCACATGGTCGAGGAGCTGACCGCGCAGGCGGTGCGCGAAAAACCCGAGGTGCTGCACCGGCACCTCGGGGTCTAAGTGCACCGACGCCTCGCCTGCGCGGGCCTTGCGCCATCGCGCGGCGTGCGAAGTGCGCCGAAGCAATCTCCGGCACGCCTGCGTGCAAGTCGAAGAGAGATTGCTTCGCTTCGCTCGCCATGACTATCCTCGTCGCATGACGCAAGCGACCGGCAATCGCCCCATCGGTTTCGATTCCGCCGCCCGCGGGCCGCTTGACGGCGTGCGCGTGCTCGATCTCTCGCGCCTCGTCGCCGGCAACATGCTGTCGCTTCAGCTTGCGGATTTCGGCGCCGACGTGATCAAGATCGAGCCGCCGGGCGGCGACCCGCTGCGCGACTGGCGCGACGCTGGTGAGGCGCTGCACTGGAAGACCTATGCGCGCAACAAGCGTTCGCTGGTGCTCAATCTCCGTCACGTTTCGGCGAAGGACGCGCTGCTCCGGCTCGCCGCCGCCGCCGACGTCTTCATCGAGAGCTTCCGTCCCGGCACGCTCGAGGAGATGGGCCTCGGGCCGGACGCCCTGCTCGGAAAAAGTCCCGACCTTGTCGTCGTGCGGGTATCGGGGTTCGGCCAGACCGGGCCGTACGCGCCGCTGCCGGGCTTTGGTACGCTGGTCGAGGCGATGAGCGGGTTTGCGGCGCGCACCGGCTTTCCCGACCGCGAGCCGGTGCTGCCGCCGCTCGCGCTCGCCGACATGGTGGCGGGCCTCTATGGGGCCTTCGCGACCCTGACCGCGCTGCGCGCGCGTGATCACAGCCGCGCGGAGGGCCGGCCCGGCGGGCAGGTGATCGATCTCACCTTGCTCGAATCGATGTTCTCGGTGCTCGGGCCGGAGGCCGCGATCTTTCGCGCGACCGGCGCCGTCAAGGAGCGTACCGGCTCGGGCTCGCACACGTCGGCGCCGCGCAACGTCTATCGTTGCGCCGACGGCAAGTATGTCGCGATCTCGGGCTCGACCGAAACCATGGCGCGGCACATCTTCGAGACCATCGGCCGCGCCGACATGATCGCGGACGCGCGCTTCTCGACCAACAGCGCGCGCGTCGCGCACCGCCCGCTGGTCGACGCTGCGGTAGGCGGCTGGTTCGCCGGCAAGCCGCGCGAGCAGGCGCTGGCGCTGATGCGCGCCGCCGGTGTCACGGCGGGACCGGTCTACGACATCGCCGACGCGGTCGCGGATCCGCATTTTCGTGACCGCGTCATCGTCGAGGTCGCCGACGCCGAGCTCGG
>Ga0126384_10000278_pt1 | contig 26927 bp, 20 predicted proteins | sample PanSoiMetPlot_36_FD_92543 | JGI IMG/M metagenome (GOLD analysis project Ga0126384, IMG submission 92543) | Tropical forest soil microbial communities from Panama - MetaG Plot_36 | ecosystem: Environmental > Terrestrial > Soil > Tropical forest > Bulk soil | place: Panama | collected 2016-02-17 | reverse complement strand
TTCTATTCCGCGCGACTTCAGGGCATCCGCTCGAGACAAATCTCCCGGCATGATGATGGCACTGCCGATCATTAGACCGGCGCCTCCGGCGATGAAGATGCACGATAGCTCAATGACGCCGTGGCCAGCCATAAACGTCACCAGATCCTTCCCATAACCTGCCTTGTAAACCAGCGCGAGCAAGGATGCGTTGGCCGCGCCGTTGACCGCCATGTAGAATAAAGTGCCGATTCCAAACATCGCGCCGAACGCGAACGTGTAGAAAGTGACGCGAATGTTATTTGTCATGATGAAGCTCGCGCCCACCTGGTTCGCATCATTGAGGTCTTCCCACCAGTGCTTCCTGGTTGAGATATTCTCTTCGCGGAAAACCGGCGACACTCCGACAAGTTCCGAAAACTCCTGATCGCGCCAGGTGCCTGCGAAGCCGATTACGGCGAACAAGGCAAAGACTCCAAAGGCGGTTGCGGTGTAGCGCCAGGTGCGACGAAACGTTTGCGGAAAATCGTGTGTGAAGAACGCGAGGATCCGACGACCACCCTGGGCGTTGGCGCGATAGATGCGGCCGTGCGCGCGAATAACCAGACTGTTGAGATAGTTGATTAGGCGCGGATCGCGAGATTCAGCGCGAGCGATGGCCAGGTCTGATGCTGTGCGCCGATAGATTCGTCCAAGCTCGCGCACCTCTTCACGATGTAACTTGCGGATTGAAGCTCGATCGAGCAGCCCTAACAAGTCTTCCAGTCGTTGCCAGTTGTTCTTGCGCTCGTTGATGAAGCGGTCAGTGGGCATTATCGATTGCGGATTGCTGATTGCAGAATGCGGATTGAAGAACCTGTTGCTGCGAGCCGCGCTATCGGCAGGGCGATAGTATTACGAAGGAGGAGCTAACTTCCAGAAAATTGATCTTTGCCTCTTTGCAAGGAACCCAATGTTCGTTGCCAGGCATTCACGCCAAGCCGCAAAGAGGCAAAGACGCAACGACAGAATCTCTGATAAATGGGCGTTTTAGCAGTTTAAAGCCTACTTTGGGGTGTTTCCTGCCACGCTCCGGAAGCCGCGGTCCGCCTTCAGCCCAAGTCGGAGGGCCACTAAACTTCTTGTCGAATGGGGCAGGCCTGTGTTAATTTGCCGGAACACTTCAAGCGGTACATCGCTTATTGGCTGAGGTGACCCGGCCAGTTTAGCACCCGATTTTGCTACTCCCACAATCAACGAGAACCAGCAGGGACCCAAAAAGTCTATTTGTGTGGAGACTTGATCATGCTCCGAGTCAATGCAACACTTCAGGAAGATGTAGATCCCCCCGACTCAAGAAACAAACTCCCGCTCCCCACAATCGTCAACAATGGCCCGGGCACTGCGGAACTGAATCAGCGAGCTGAGACCATACGTTTGGCCGCCTTTCCTAAAGGCAATCACTCCTCTGCGAATACATCGCAATTGAAACCGCCAGCTTTCATCGGTGAAGTTAGTTTCCAAGGCACCGTACCCATTGAAGGTGTGCTCACAGGATCGTCCGCAACGGGCGGCTTAATGAGAATCAAACACCACCAACGCGGCAGCCTTCCAGAGATCGATGGCGCGCTGACGTTTCGCGATATGCTGCGTGTCAATGGGCATATCGCCGGCAGCGTCATATCAAAGAAGGGCACGCTAATCGTTGATACCACTGCGCAGGTTGATGCTGACATCGAAGTTTCAGTAGCCGTAATCGGAGGCAAAGTAAACGGCGATATCGTTGCCTATGAACGTGTCGAGGTCGGACCCTTTGCGAAGATTCATGGCAACATCTGGACTCGTTCTCTGGCCATCCAACCAGGTGCTACCTTCGACGGATTTTGCCAAATGATCCAATAAGGGAAGGCTCTTTGGAGAGAAGCACTAGCGACTCGGCCCGAAAGGGTACGCGTGTCTCACGGACAGGAAGTGGCGGGTAACATTTTTCGTCACTTTTGTCGACCAGGCAGTCTCTGTTTGAGACTGGTTGCTCCCTTCGGAGCGCATTTCGTCGCTGGATACCCTTCAATCAAGGTAATTCCAACGAGTGTTGAGACAGATTCCGAAAGCGCACAGGACTCGTCTCTAATCATGCTTTCGTTCGATTGTAAAAAAGTACGTCTTATAATTGCATTGCGGTCTGGACATGACCGTTACAATTTGTCTATTATTTGTTCCCCGCTATACGCGGTCACCGCCCTGACTAGTTTTTTGCTAGTTGCGTCCAACAAAAAAGCGCGTCTTTGCTTGTTGTGGTCCGAGAGGCATCAGTAAGCCAACTTGTCGCGCGATCACCAAATACGGAGGTCAGTAATGCTCAGGATAGGAAAGAACCCCAATGAAACAGAACAACCCGACAAGCAAGAGAATACCGCGTATGGCGCGCCCCGCAGCTATAGTCCTACTGCTGAGGTGCAACCCAAGCCCATCTCGGAGGCTGGGTCAACGCGAGCATTAACGGAAAGCGAATCTCTAGCACGCGACATCAAGGAGGGCACGCTAAGCGGCTTTGTCGGCAGCGGCACGATCGTCACTGGTGAAACCACCTTCAAGGCGATGATGCGGATCGACGGCCACATGTCCGGACGCATCAGCTCCAGCGGCGGCACGTTGGTGATTGGCGCGAACGGTAAAGTAGACGCGAATATCGAAGTTGCGGTCGCAACTGTCCACGGCACGGTTAACGGCGACATCGTCGCGAGCCAACGTCTGGAGTTGGGCCGCTCGGCAAAAGTCAGCGGCAACATTCAAACCCCGTCGCTTATGATCGAGCAAGGCGCAATCTTCGAAGGCAGCTGCAAGATGACACAGGCAGAAGCAGCTATCGAGAAGGGCAAGAAGTCTTATGCGCCGAAGGAAGATCCGGTACTCGACACTACGCGCATGAAGCCCGTTAATACGGACCGGGGCGGCAAGCCTTCGGACATTACCAACGTGTCCGACGTGGCCAGCTAAACCAGGCGTAGTCATTTCTGATAATGGCGCTTCGGTCATCATGATCGAAGCGCCATTGCTTTTTGGGCAAAGCGCAAAGGGCAAAGAGCTGAGGGCAGAGGGCTGAGCGCAAGAGAATAATTGCGTCAATTTTGAAACTGCCTTGCGTTTACTTCTGCGCGTTTGCCCCTTAGCGCTCAGCCCTCAGCCCTTCGCGCGTAGGGCGCAACGCTTGACATGGACCAGGGTCGTCATCGATACATAGGTTGAATGAACATACAAGCCGCTATCTTGAATCGCTCTGTCTGGTTCGTCGGACTCTCGGTGCTCGTTCTCTTCATCTGCTGCGGAAGTGCCAGCAGTCAAAGAGCCGTTCGGACCAGCATCTCCGTTGACACTTTGTTGCGGATTGTGCGCGCCGAAGATACGCGGCGCTGGGATTCGGATCTGCAAACGCTTTTGACTGACAAGGATGCGCGAGTACGTCAACGTGCGGCTTTGGCCGTGGGACGAATCGGCGATGAAAAGTCTGTCCCAGCCTTGATTTCGCTGCTGCAGAACGATAGCGAGACGAGCGTTAGATCGATAGCCGCGTTCGCGCTTGGTGAAATCGAGTCGGCTACCGCTGCAGATGCTCTAATCGCCGTCCTAAAGGAGACCCAGAAAGAACCGCCACAGATTCGAGCGCGTGCGGTCGAAGCCCTGGGAAAAATTGCTGCTGCGGTGCCAAAAGCTGATGAAGCTAAGGCTTTGCCGATGCGGCAGGCAATTCTCGCGACGCTCTTCGAGGGTGGAGCGCGATCAGACCCAGATGAAGAAGTAATGTTGCTGGCTCTCACCGCCGCCTTGCGTGCACGCCCTGAAAAAGCAGGACCTGCCCTCGCTAAATTTGTTAGCTTCAGCAACCCTGACATTCGCGCCACCGCGGAGAACACGCTGGCGCGTTTGAAGCTCAATGACGCCAATCCTGAGCTGCCCAAGCTTCTGGTTAATGATCCCGATCCAATCGTTCGAGCGAATGCGGCACGTGTTCTCGGTGCGACCGAGGATAAGGCTGCCTTCGATTCACTGTTGGATCGAGCAATAAACGACACTGATTTGCGCGTGCGTGTCAGTGCGATTCGGGCACTCGCAACTTTGCAGGACAAGCGCGCTGCGACCTCTCTGCTTGATCGTGGTCGGGCATTGCTGCAACAAATGCCGAAGGCTTCAACGAGCGAGGAGGGTCTTCCCCCGACAGTTAACGAGTTAATAGAACTCGCGGTTACCATTGGCCGCTTGTTGCAGGGCTCTAACGACGTGCAAGCGGTCGAATGGTTGGAGGCATTGAGAGCCAGAATTGATTTCGCTGCGCTGGAGGTGGAGATCGCATTTGCGCGTGTCGCGTCTCAGGCGTACGGGACGGCGGCTAGGAAGGGAATGGTCTCATACCCGTTTCATACAAGCCAGGCATTGACTAAACGTCCGAAACACGCATTTATACCCGAGCAAGAAATAGATCCTGCGCAGCTGATTGTGGTCCCAAAATATTGGCGCAGCTGGTCCAGTGTTGCCCAGGGACTACGTGAACTAGCTTCTGTCAAATCAAACGCGCCTATGGTTGACGCTAGTGTCAAGATTGAGGCTGTGCGAATGCTACAAGGCGCGCTCGAATGTCCTCTCGATCGGCCCACTCCGAGGCCAATAACAAAAGTGGCGCCCGGATCAGTACTTACTCGCGTTTGTACGCCAATTCCGCTGAACGCCATTCCAGACTTTCTACGCGCTTATGCAGCGTTTAAGCAGCCAGACACGGCGGACATACTCAAGCCCTTCATGACTCAAAAAGACGTCATTATTCGCGCGACTGCTGCAGAGTTACTCGGAGAACTGTTGCCCGACGAGAAGAACACGGAGCAGCTGGTGAGGGCGCTACCCAAAGCGCTCAGTGATAATGATCTAAACGATGCGGCCATAGCTATCCTTGATTCGCTGGGTAAGCAGAAGAGCCCGACAGCAAACGACGCGATTAAGACGGCGCTCGAGTCAAAAGATATTCAGGTGAGAAGAAAGGCGGTCGAGCTTCTGAAAGCGAATGGCGCCGGCGATTTCTCAGCACAAATTGGATCTGTGGAGACGCGCAACTCGACCGCTGATTACCAGCGCGCTCTTTCGCGTATTGGCAAGCAGGTACGGGCAACGGTTGCCACCAGCAAAGGCTCCTTTGTCATTGAGTTCAATCCGGAAGAAGCGCCGCTGACCGTCGATAACTTTGTGATGCTGGCGCGCAAAGGGTATTTTAACGGGCAAACGGTTCCCAGAGTCGTTCCCAACTTTGTCATTCAGACCGGCGATCCGCGCGGCGATCAAAGCGGCGGGCCTGGTTACGCAATTCGCTGCGAGATAAACGAGCTTCCCTACAAACGCGGCGCGGTAGGGATGGCGCTTTCCGGCAAAGACACGGGCGGCTCGCAATGGTTTGTGACGCATTCCCCGCAGCCCCATCTCGACGGTGGCTACACGGTTTTTGGCACCGTAGTCTCTGGTATGGATGTGGTCGACCGAATTGTGCGAGGTGACACAGTTCTCTCGATTTCTATTTCCGAGATTCCCTCGCGGTCCCCCTTAGTGGCAACCAGACCCCCAACGCGGGCACCGAATGGCAAGCCCCACTAATTGAAACGTGGCACGGGCGTCCCGCCCGTGTAGGCATACAAGAGAATGACTGCACGACGGAAATTAGACAGTAGCATCAGACTAGGAATCGCAGTCTCCTGCGCTACTCTCGTCTTCATAGTCTCGCCGTGCTTCAACGCGTCCGCTAATCTGCAGCAGACACATGGAATCGATCCCGATCGTCCGCGCTATCAAGTCAATCTCGCACTCGATACTGAGCGTGGAACTTACAAAGGCAGCGAGCGCGTAAGCTGGACTAATCGCGGTGACCACGCGGCATCGGTCGTTTTCTTCCACCTATATCCTAATCTCCGCTCGGCACAGCCACCGGCCCTCCCGCCAAATGGCAATGTAAGCGAAGCGCCGGCCGCCCCGGATGAGCCCCGAATCGACATTCTGGAAGTCAGGTCGGTTGCCGGAGATCTCCCCCTCTACTCTTATCTTGACGATCAGGGTGTGACGCTGCGAGTGAATTTGCGCGAACCTGTGGCTTCAGGTGATACCGTGGAGCTGGCGCTAAAATTCAAAGGATCCGTTCCGGAGATTGACGCAGAGGAAAGCGCACTCGTCACTCACGTCGTCAAACAAGTTAGTGCTGCCATTAAGAATGAGCGCGAGGTTCGCCGCGCCCGCGAACTAAACTTCCGTTCCCGCGGCATGATGTTTCTCGGCACCGCCTTCCCGGTGCTGGTCGTCCACGATGGCGATGATTGGCGACGCAAGCTTGAACCAGGCGTAGGCGATTTGGTCTTCACAGAGACTGCGGACTACGACGTATTGATTGAAACGAAAGGCGGCGTCCCAGTTTTTACCTCTGCGGCTGATGTCGGCAAGCCAGGTGGAGAGGCGCTGTTGTTTTCAGGTAAAGCGCTAAGAGATTTTGCGATCGTTGCCGGACCTGGACTTCAGTCAGCTCAGCGTGTCGTTGGTGAACTGACAATACGCTCGATCTTCCTCGCGGAACATGAGCGGGTAGGAAGACGAGTACTGGCAAATGCAGCGGACGCAGCTCGAATTTTCCAGGAACGTTTCGGCTCACTGCCCTTCGGTCTCATTTCGATAGTTGAAGCGCCGCTGGTTGCAGGTTTAGGAAGCGCGGAGTTCGCCGGCTTTGACGTCATCGCCAGCGCGTTTTATGTGGACTTTGAATCTCAGGCGATGCGCAACATGCCGGAGCTGATCCGCGATCAACGCGCCTCTGTTGAAGATAGCCTCGAGTGGACGGTGGCCCATCTCATCGCGCATCAGTGGTGGGGAGCGGCGGTGGGTAACGACCCTGCTCGAGATCCGGTACTTGACGAGGCACTGGCTGGTTGGTCGGCGCTGTTGTATTACCGGGAGGTTTACGGCGAGCAACGAACCGCGGCAGTGCTGCAGGACCAGTTGCTTGGAGTGTATCGTTTGTACCGGACGTTCGGCGGCGAAGATATGGCTGCAGACCGTCCCGCTCGCGACTATCGCAACTCGTTTCAGTATGCCGCCATTGTAATGACAAAGGGCGCGCTGATGTTTGTCGAGTTGCAAAAGCAGTTGGGGGACAAGACATTCTTTGCGGCGTTGCAGAAGTACTATCAGGCTAATCTGCTCGAGATTGCAGAGATGGATGACCTCCGCGCGGCCTTTACCGGCGAGGCTCCAGTCGAACAAAGACGCATGATAGGGCGTACATTCAGTCGCTGGCTGTCCAGTCGGCGCGGCGATGAAGACATCGCGCCGCCCGATCGGCAATTAGCAGACTCGCTGGGATTACCGGCTAAATCCGATCCACAAAGAGGTAACGACCGTAATGCATTTACGGTGTTTGGACGGCTCGGTAAATTCTTCTGGCAGCAGATGACGAAAGTACGCTGAGCGAGTTTTTCGAAGATCAAGGGGATTTAGCTATGCCAACCGCAAGTCAGCTCGAGGGAGTCAGTCCGGCGTTTCTGGCGCAACCAAACGCCAGCAGCCGTATCACCAAGCCTTCGCGACCTCAGATCGAGCAAGAGCTGCAAGTCTTCGCTCAGATAATGGACAGTCAGTTCGCCCTTCCGGTTTTGGGTTGGCGCTTTGGACTGAACGTCATCATCGACTTGATTCCCGGTATTGGCGATGTCGCCACCTCGCTGATCGCGTTATACCTGCTGATGTCGGCCGTTCGCTATCGGGTTCCAAAGATTACATTGCTGCGGATGGCACTGAACATCGCAATTTATTTCCTCGGTAACATGGTGCCGTGGGTTGGCGATCTTTTCGCAGCCTGGTGGAAGCCAAATATGCGCAATCTTAAACTGCTGCAGAAGAGAGCCACAGTTTCGGCCGAGGAGGCGCATCAAGCGAGGACCAGCGATTGGTTGTTTGTCGGCATAATTATCGCTGGCCTGCTGACGCTTCTGTTTGGTTCGCTCGCGCTTTCGGCGTTCATCATCTGGTTCATCTTCCATCCGCCATCCTCTTAGACTCAACGTGAACACCAAGCATTCAGAGTTCAATCTTCAGATTGCTGGCACGAGCACTCACAGCCAAAGGCAAATTAGCCGCGGATGAACGCGGATGACGCGGATTTGAAAAAGTGGGGAAGAGGCTATTAGCCGCTCTGATCTTTATTTTTGAATCCGCGTTCATCCGCGTTCATCCGCGGCTAATTTTGCTGTATGGACCATCGTCCGACACAAACCAGAAAGCTTCGAGATATTTTGAAAGAAGTGGCGAGGGCGAGCGTTCTTTGTAGTTCATTGTTCGGATTCTATAGCCATTCAGTTCGTGCATTCGAACTATGAAAAAATTCGTAGTGACAATTCCGCCTGACTTGATCTAAGCTTTTTACCCTTGCACCTGTTCATTTTACCTTACCTGCAGAATCTGTCCGGCGCGAGGCTCCTCGCATCGCTTAAGCTCGCTCGTAAAAACCTTTTCTTCTTTGCATGCTAAAAGGAGGCCTGCTCCCCATCATGTTCCCCCAAAAACATAGTCGCGCTCTATCCGTGCCCAGCTTGCTGATCGCGTTCGTCGTGATCCTAATTGCCCTGGTTGCCGGCCAGGGCTGGCTCCAACCACGTATCACGCACGCAGCGAGCATGACATTTACTGTAACGAATACCAACGACAACGGTATTGGTTCGCTGCGTCAGGCGATCATGGATGCACAAGGTAACGCTGGTACCGACACGATTCGGTTTCAAATCGGCAATGGCCCGCAAACCATTAGTCCTACAAGTCCATTACCAACAATCACGGACCCGGTGATCATTGACGGAACAACGCAGCCGGGCTTTGCGGGCGCGCCTATTATCGAACTGAACGGCGCTAATGTGGGCGGCGGTGGTAGCGGTCTGCTCATCAGCGCGGGCGCCAGCACTGTAAAGGGTTTGGTTATTAATCGCTTTACCACGGACGGCATTCGCCTGTTTACCAATGGCGGAAACACAATAACAGGCAACTACATCGGCACGAATCTCACCGGCAACGCAGCAGCTGCGAATGTCACCTATGGTATTGAGATTTCCGAAAGTCCCAACAATGTAATCGGCGGAACGACCGCGGCAGCGCGCAATATCATTTCGGGAAACGGTTTTAGTGCGATCCTGGTTTCAGGCACGACCTCAACGGGCAATGTCATCCAGGGAAACTTCATCGGCACGGATGTCACGGGAACTATCAAGGTCGGCAACGGTGACCCAGGCAATTCTGATGCTGTCGTGGTGGGCGGCTCCAACAACACCATCGGCGGTACGTCTGCGGGTGCAGGCAATCTGATTTCAGGAAATAACAACAATGGTATTTCGCTTGGGGGCACAGCGAACATCGTCCAAGGCAATTTTATCGGAACAGATCCGACGGGGAACGCCGGGCTAGGTAATTTTCGAGATGGCATCACTGTGGTCGGCAAAGATGGAATCGTCGGAGGTACCTCAGCGGCCGCTCGTAATGTAGTGTCAGGAAATGGCGGTATCGGAGTCGACATTTGTTGCGGCGGTGGCGCGACCGGGAACCAGGTGCAGGGCAACTATATCGGAGTTAAAGCTGATGGATCCGGCGCATTAGGAAACCCGGAAGGTCTGCGCATCGCGTCAGGCAACGGAAATAACATAATCGGCGGCACTGCAGTGGGAGCAGGCAATGTGATCTCCGGCAACTTTGGTGCGGGCATCGATATTGTGCAGAACTCGGCAGGTGGTAATCAGATTCTGGGTAACTTAATCGGCCTCAACCCCCCGGGCACCGCGACCATTACAAATAATGGCCGTGGCATCTTGATCGAACAGGCGAGTGGCGTCACTATCGGCGGAACTACAGCTGCAGCTCGCAACGTGATCTCGGGACACAATCAGGCCAATGTTGAGATTCAAAGTAGCAGCACGGGTAATCAGGTCCTTGGTAATTTCATTGGGACGCTCGCGGACGGCGTCACGGCAGCGCCTGGCAACACCGGTGGTGGTGTTTACATTTTGAGCTCCGCGGCGAGTAACACGATTGGCGGCACTGCTGCCGGTTCAGGAAACGTCATTGCGTTCAATCCTCAAGGCGGTGTCAGAATCGATGCCAACGCCGGACTTTCGAATGCGGTTCTCGGCAACTCGATCTACTCGAACACAGCGCTCGGCATCGATTTGAGCTTGGACGGAGTAACTGCGAACGATAACTGTGACACAGATGCTGGACCAAACCGGCTGCAGAATTTTCCAGTGCTGACTTCCGCGACGTCCGGAGCTACAGACATGACGATTGTCGGAACTTTGAACAGCACGGCGTCGACAACATTTCGCGTCGAATTCTTTGCGAACCAAAACTGCAGCGCCTCGGGAAACGGTGAAGGTAAGACTTTCATTGGTTTCACCAACGTCACCACTGACGGCTCGTGCAGCGGGCCAATTAACTTCCAGGTCCCGAACCTCTCGGTTACTGGTCCTTTCATAACCGCTACGGCGACGGATCCCAGCAACAATACATCAGAGTTTTCTGCTTGTGTTTTGGCGACCGGCAATGGCGGTACGCTTCAATTCAGCGCGCCCAATTACGATATAAACGAAGGCTGTGGCCGCATCTTTGTGACGGTGAACAGAACCGGCGCTATCGCTTTGCCGGTTACAGTCGACTTCGCTTCAACAGATGGCACTGCAAAACAGCGGACGGACTACACCGTAGCTTCCGGAACGTTGAAGTTTGCGGGCGGCGAAACAAGCAAAGCATTTTCCTTCCTGGCTAACGACGACGCTTACGTTGAGGGGGATGAGTTGGTGACTCTAACGCTCAGCAGCGCAACCGGAGGAGCTACGATCGGCGCGCAAAGCACTGCAACGGCTACGATCAAGGATGACGATGTCACCAACCCGCCCGTCACGCAGCCGATTGACGATGCTCAGAACTTCGTCTGCACCCACTATCACGATTTTCTGAGTCGTCAGCCGGACTCCGGAGGTCTGGCTTTCTGGACTGGGCAAATTACACAGTGTGGTAATGATCAGGCCTGCATAAAAACCAAGCGGCTTGATGTATCTAATGCATTCTTTTTCGAACAGGAGTATCAGCAAACCGGAGCCTACGTGTATCGCTTGTACCGCGCAGCCTTTGGCAATAATCAACCGTTCCCGGTTCCGGTTCCCGATCCCAGCTTCCCCAACGAAGACAAGAAGATTCCCGGATATGGTGTCTTCGTTCCCGATCGTGCCCGCGTGGTAGGCGGGCCGAACCTGGCCCAAAACCAATTAGATCTAGCTAATGCTTTTGTGGAACGACCGGCTTTCACTGCGAAGTATTCGCCTGGCTTGACAGGTTCGCAGTTTGTTGCCGCGGTGCTCCAGACTATTCAGCAGGACATTGGCGTGGATCTCAGCTCTCAAACGGCGGCACTGTTAACTCTGTTCAATTCGGGCGGCCGTGGCGCGGTAATGTATAGATTGGCTGATGACAACGTGAACAATCCGGTTAATAATCAGGCTTTCATCAACGCCGAATACAACCGCGCGTTCGTGGCGACCGAATATTATGGCTACCTGCGCCGCAGTCCCGACGTAGCCGGATTCCTGTTCTGGCTTGGGCAGGTTAATCAATGTCCAATCCGGAGCGTGGGAGCGCAGCACGCGATGGTATGTTCGTTCCTGACTTCGCAGGAGTACCAGGGGCGATTTAGCTCGGTTATCACGCACTCGAATAATGAGTGCCCGCAATCTACGGTTTGCACGCCCTAGGCGTGCCTGTTTTGGAATGCGATGTTTAGTCGTGTCCCAAATTTAATAGCCGCAGTTGAGCGTTTCAGTTCTTGCGCGCTCATCTGCGGCTAGTTTTTTCCGTTGGAGCTTACGCGAGTGCGCGTGTGATTGACTCGAGTTTGTATTCGAAGCGATTGCCGAACCGCAGCAGCGACAAAAAGTACAATGTTCCGAAGATCAGCGGTACCAACGTGATTGACAACGCGCGTTGCTGGAAGTGAAGCAAGTAGATAATCACTATGCCCGGCGAGGTCGAGAAGATGATTCCAGCCATGGCGTCCAATATTGCCGAGCTCGAGGACGAAAAACGAAAGAACTGCATTTTTAATGGATGGTTCACCGACATCCAATTGCCCCACGCGAGGTAAGAGCACGCCAGCGAGACGACCGCAACCACTCCCCAAGTCCATCCGCGAGACCCAGACGTACCATCGCCAGAACCAGCAAAGGGGCTGCCTGCAATCCTACAAAACAGAGGAACGCGATGTTCTTGCTCAAAAGGATTGTCCTGCCGCTCAACGGGAGCAATGTGTACCGATCCAAACCCGCCCAGGTATCGAGCCCGAAACAATTGAACGCCAGCGGCGAGTTCGGTAGAAATATGAACGTCAGAAAGACGAGGTAAATGTCACGCGAAGCTACATCGACCGTTGCCATGTAGAAGCAGCCGGCGCCCATTACGAGTAGGCCCAGGTAAATATCAAGTAGTCTTCTGAAGTAACGAAGGTCTTTGCCAATTAATCCACCGAACCGGCCCGGCAGGCTTAGCTGCCAAATGCTTCCCCTGATCGAACCGTTTGCGCTGCTTTGATCGAGACTCCCACGGAACGACAAGATCGCCAATAACAAACTACCGACGACCAGCAGGCAGAGAATCCCGAGCTTAACAGACACAATGGACCAATGCTCCGCAACGGTAATGCTTGCTACCAACTGAGTCGGCATCAAATCTGTGAGAGGCCAAAGTTGCGGCGGCTTGCCTGTAACGGCGAAAACCGTTCCGCTTCCTATGGCAAGCAACAAAGCAGCGACTGCGAGTACTCGACGCCACCACCACATGCTCAGGAGATGCGCAATGGTGATTCCTGTGAGCCAAGAGGCGCCAATGAACAAAAGGGCGGCAATCATCCCGATTCTTGGGTGGGGCGCGTGACTGATGGGATAAAAGATGGCTATTGATGCCGCCAGCAAAAGCCAGGCATACGGCGGCATCATCACTGAGATTGCTCGGATCGCAAACAGCTCTTTGAGTGATAAAGGCAAGTGACGCAACCGGCGAGGCCCTTCGCTGTTTCGCTCTCGACCTGAAAAATAGAAAATCCAGGCCAAACCAATTGCCAGCAGAAGCGTTTCCAGCTGCGATGTTCGACCAGACGCCAGTTGCTTTGAAGCTGTTCGCAGAAACTGGACATATTTCAACAATACCAGGCAGGCAATAATGCCAGCCAGCGCCTGGTTACCGGCACTCAGCCTGTTGCCACGGGCGAGCTGTCGCCAGTACGAGCGCCACTGGTACTTTGCGATCGTAACTAGCCGATCCATTCGATCTCCTCGGCTTTTGGCCGGACGACGTACTTGAAAAAGAGATCCTCAAGTGTCTCGCCGTCGCGTAGCGTCTCTTCCATTGTCTGATCGCAGACAATCTGGCCACGGACGATAATCGCGAAGCTGTCGACAAGCCGCTCTACGACTTCCAGGATGTGAGATGTAAGAAAGATCGTGAGCCCCTTGTTTGCCATCCGCAGCAACAGATCCTTGATGTTGCGCGAGGCGACCGGATCGATTCCTTCAAATGGTTCGTCCAGGAAGAGCACGCGCGGGTTGTGCAACAAAGCCATCGCCAGGCCACATTTCTTGCGCATGCCGGTTGAAGCTTCATCGACGTAGGTATCGCGGCTGGACCACAGATCGAGGTAAGTCAGCAGCTGTTCGCCGCGTTTTCTGGTCTCGGCTTTCGACAAGCCATAGACAGGACCGCACATCAACAAATGTTCCCAGATAGTCAACGCCTCGAAAAGCGCGAGGTCTTCCGGCAAAACACCGATTACTTTCTTGACCTCGACTGGCGCTTCGAGAATCGAAGAGCCCGCGATCACCGCGTCACCTTCCGTTGGACGCAACAGTCCGGTGAGCATCTTTAGCGTTGTTGACTTGCCGGAACCGTTAGGACCAAGGAAGCCAAAGATCGTGCCTTTGCGTACCTGAAGGTTGAGATGACGGACAGCCTCGAGCCGGCCAAAGCTGCGAGAGAGATTGTGAGTTTCGATCTCAAACATGACTGTGTTACGTAAGGCGAACGAATGTGGTTTTACTTTCTCTCAATTCGCTATTTGCCGCGCGGAATCCACCAGGAGGTGTAGCGGCCGCCTGACAAGTAATCAACGATGTAGTTCATCGAGTCAGTGCTTTCGCGAATCTGTTTGCCCTGCAACTGAATGCGGCCGCCTTTTACCGTAAACGGATACTCGCCATAAGGTTTTTCATTAATTGAAAGCCGCACGGTGTAACGGCCGTCCTCGGCGAGCAGATCACCTGCGGTGAGGTAGTTACTTTTATCTCCACCCGGTGGAACAAAGTAAAAATCCGCCTGTTGCCAACGCGGCTCCAGGCGCAGACTGTCGCTGGCCGACCCGAGCACCTTGCCATCGCGTGCGCGAATCAGCTTGATGTCAGAAGGCACCGCATTCTTGCTCACGTGTCCGCTCTTGTCCTGCACCCAGGTCGTGAAGCGCAGTGTTGATTTCGGATCGTTACGCTGATAGAAAATGTTTCCGTACTCGTTCCAGGCGCCTTCAATGAGCCATCGAGTGCCGGCAGGCTGATAAGGGTCGTCATTCTTCAATACAGAAACTGAGAAGGGGAACCTGTAGAACGGCTTGTCTTCCAGTGCGAACTCAAGCACGTAATTGCCGGCCGCCAGCGGTTTGACGGAGTCGTAGCCGCCCACGACTTTGAAATTGCTTAGCTCCCACAAACCACCAACGCTGCTTGCATACCAGACGTACGTGTTAAGCAGTTTCCCGTCTGCGGTTTTCACGAACGTTGAGAGCTTGCCGCCGCCGTCAGGATCGTAAGGATAATTCGAAGCGCTTGCTTGAGTAGGCGTCGGCAAACACACCGCGTATAACCTGTCTACATTCAGACGCCCATCGTTGTATCCAACTCGGACTCCGTCCAGCAATTTCCAAAAGCTGATGCCGGGAGCGCAATGCTGCTGCTGTGCGCCGGCGGAACCAATTAGGAGTAAGGCAAAAGTCAGGACTAAGATTCGGATCGTCAGCGAGTGCTTCATCGGTGAATCCTCCAACTCAGGACAGTTAGATGGCAGAACAGAACTGCGACGCATTCTAGTCCAAAGACCGGTCCAGATGCGTTCAGAAATTGTTGGACTGTGGGCAGACTGTAAGCGGATCGGAAGGAGTAGGCTGAAGCTTGAAAGGGAACCCAGCTTGGAAGCCGTGACTAGTTCTCATTCTCGCCCGGTTTCAACCGGGCGACCCGAGCCTTCTGTCTCATACCTCGTAACCGTTTCAACGGTTTCCAGTGGTGGCTGCTGCGAACCGACGCGCAACACCTTGAAAGTGCCTTCGAGGTATCGAGGTCCGCAAGTTGAGTCGAGAACGAGAAAAATCAATCCGACTCGTTCACCGCTGTCAATAGATAGCTAAGGACCTTGCCAGTCTTTTCGATCGATCCCGTAAATCACAACCTCTTTTCCAAAAAGCTGAGTCGTGCCCTCAACCTTTTCACCGAGACGTTCGGCGACTCTGATTGAATTGCGGTTATTCGGATCAATGAGACTGATCACGTGATCGCGGTCGAGTTCTTCAAAAGCATACCGCAGCGCTCGTCGCGCTGCTTCGGTGGCGTAACCCTTTCCCCAGAATTCACGTCCGAGCGTCCAGCCAAGCTCAAAGCCAGGCCAGCCCCTGGGATTGAGAAAACCAATACGTCCAACTAATCTGCCTGAAGATTTTTCTTCGGTAGCGAAATGACCATAACCGAGCAAATGCCAATGACCGACGTGGAATGCCAGGCTCCGCCAAGCCTCAAACAGAGTTAGCGGCCTACCTTCGCCGAGATAGCGCATCACTTCAGGATCCGCGCAGATGTCAGCAAAGGCCTCCGCATCCGACTCTCGGAACATGCGCAGGATGAGCCGCTCGGTTTCAAGAATGACCATTATTTTAAACGCGATCAATAAAGAACACTGTACCTGCGATTGTCAGGCGGTGCAGCGAGCAAAGCCTGTAGTGCTGCAACCGCCTTCTGCAAGTGAAGTGTGGCGATATGTGCGTCCAGCGCGCTGTCACTTTCCCACTCTTCAACGAAAGTGAAGTCAGTCGCGTCAGCGTTATTCTGAAGCAATTCGTAACTGATGCATCCCTGCTCGCGGCGAGTAGGTTCGATCAGTTCGCTGAGTACTGCTCGCACTTCTTCGACTTTGTCGGGAAGGGCAAGAATTCGGGCAACTACTCTAAGTGTCTGTGACGGCATCTTCGCGTTTGGTTCCTTCGATCAGATTTTCTGCATTATCGCTTTCCACTTGGTCCAGGCTTCAGCGCGAGCCTTTTGGTTTGCTTTGAAGGCGGTCAGCTTGGTTTGATAATCAGCCGCAGCTTTATCGTCTGCTTCCTTGTTTCCCGAGGCTTCCGGCGCCTTCGGTTCGGGCGCTTCGCCCGCTCGCATGAAACCGTGCCCGGCCCCGTCATACGTAACCGGATCGTATGGCTTCTGCAACTCCTTCATGGCATCTATGGTCGACGGAATGGTAGCGTCGATGCGAGCATCGTTACCCGCATAGAAACCGTAAACCGGAGCGCCTATCTTTGCGAGGGCTGCCTTGTCGATCGTCTGGCTTCCCTGTGGTCCCGTCACCGGCGCTGAACCGTAGAAAACAAATGCCGCCTTGAGAGAGGGCCGGTTCGTAGCAAACCGAAACGTCTGCGAGCCACCCCAGCAAAAGCCTGCTACCACGACCTTGCCGTTTGCCGCCGGCAGTTTACTTACGTAATCAGCCACGGCATTCAAATCGGAGGTGATTTGATCCGGAGGCAAGTCACGTATTGCCTGGCCCACCGCATTGGTTCCCTTCGTAGTCACGTCGCTGGTGCCACCACCGTTAGGTCCCATGCCCGATAACAAGTCAGGAGCAATCGCAATATAGCCGGCTTCGGCGAGTTGATCTGTCAGGCTTTGCACCCAGTCGCTCATGCCGAAAATCTCGTGGATAACAACAACAGCAGTGGCCTTGTTCTTCACTTCCGGATAGACAATGAAGCTGTTGATTTCCCGTTTGCCATTCTGGACCTTCTGCCATTCCTGATGGCGCGGCGATTTCTTGAGTCTCGCAACAGCCCAATCTTGTCCGTCCGGGTCAAGCGCCATCGCCGAGGTGGGATCAGGAATAGTGTGGTGATGTCCGCCCATCTCCTGCGCATTAACGGCGCGCGAGATTGAAATCAAAGCCAGGAGACAGGCCAGACCTATCAAAAGGGTTTTGTTTGTGGTCATGCGGCGACGGTTCGGTGTCATAGTGGTCCTCCAGAAAAAAGATTCCACAGCATCAGATTTTTACAGATTCGGAGAGAAAGGCGACTGGCATTATATACGGACTCTCGGATAGAAACATGGTTTCCTTTGCGACTTTGCTGCTTAGCGTCTTTGCGTGAAGCCACTGAACGTTGAAAGCACTCACGCTAAGCCGCAAAGAAGCGAAGTCGCAAAGCCAATTCCGTTCATCGAAGAGCCTGATCCAATGATGACGAGTCATCCAGTATCAGCCATTCGACAATTGAAAGCGGCAGACTGCCATTCTTCAGCAGCTCATCGTGGAATTTACCGAGGCGAAAGTTGGCGCCCTGTTTATCGCGATACTTGCCCAACAACCTCATGATCTGCCACTTGCCAGTCATGTAGGTGATTTTCTGAGTCGGATTGGCGGCAGCGCCGGCAGCTTCGCCTTCTGCAGCTTCATGATCGAGGCCACCGGACTCCATGAAATAGTTTACTGCCTGTTCAAAAGTCCATCTGCCTGTGTGCAGGTTAACATCGACGCCAATGCGCGCTGCCCGGTAACGTGACAGGCGCAGCACCTGGCCCTGCGAAGCACTGTTGGGTTGGTAGAGTCCGCTGCGTGACAACATCTCCTCACCATAAAGCGCCCATCCTTCAACAAAAATACCGTCCGAGTGTTGACGGCGAATCTCATTAGTCAGGTGATTGGCGATCGAGAGCTGCAGGAAATGTCCGGGAATTCCTTCGTGGCCAAGGATCGGCCGCGGATCCTCGATCGCCGCACGAATATAAAAGTTCTTACTCGCCGGATTGTAAGTAGGAATGAAGTAGAAGCCGCTCGAATCCTTATCGTAGACGCCCGGTGCATTCATGAATCCCCCGGGGCTCGTCGGTTTGAACGCTTCGGGAAGTTGCCTGATCTCAAATCTGCCGAGGTAGGGCGGTAGCGTCACGAGTTGCTTCTCTTTTAGAAAATTGATCATCTCTGTCTCGCGACTTTCGTACGCTGTCAGAAAGGCAGTTTGATCTTTCGGAACATTGGCACTGCGCGCTGGATTGGGATCAGCAAACGACGGATCCGGCAGCATGGATTCGAGCCCTCGATAGCGTCCCAGCTCCGTCTGGCCCAACATCTCGAGCTGCTTCGCGTCAATTGGCAGCAGATACACGTTCTTCAGGAGATAGTTATAGTTCTCTTCGCCCATCGGTTTGAAAGGCACCATGCCCGGCAGCCGCCGCTCGAGCCAGTCCGCATACGCGTGAATCGCTGCGAGCGCCGTATCGCGTGCTTTAACCAGATCGCTTCTCTCAGCCGGTGAGAGATCCTTCGCCAGCGTCATCAGACTGTCTTTGAAAAGACTGTCAATCGAGCGCGCGGAATCAATCGCTAGTTGGGCGTAAAGTCGCACGGGCTTGTTGATATTCAAATTGTGCTCGCCTTGTTCTATGACAAATGGCATTTGTTTCAGGCGAGCCGTGGCTGCCAGGGCACGTTTGCGCGGCGAGTCGTATTCCTTCTTGAGCAGAGAAAAGATGCCGTTGCTGCATTCGTTGACGTAAACCTGCGGATCGGTGCCTTCAAAGTCCATTACCCGATCAAAGAAAGTGACGCTCTCCAGCTGCGAGCGGAACAACAACCAGTCGATGCGATCGTCTTTACTCCAACTCGCTGTCTGCATCGCTCGGACTTTTCCGAGCAGCTCCTTTACGTGCAAACGACGCGCGAGTAATGGCGACAGTGAGTAATCGGTGAGGCGGTTATCCCACGTATGCAGCCCGGCGTCGCTGGATTGGACCGGATAGTTCTGATTCCGCCAGTCGTAGTATTCCTTCGCCAGGCGTTGGAGATCGGCAGGCGTCTTTGGATCCTGAGCTGGAGTTATATTTGCTGACAGCGTTAAGACCGCAGAGATCATTATCAGCAGGCTGAACGGTTTCATTGATGGCCTCGTGGAAACAGAGATGGGAGTGCGCAGACAGGGTAGCATTCCGCGATCAGGTACGGCGAGCCACAGGCGGTTGAACAGGTCAGTACCGCCGCGCGCTAGCGGGTGGGTCATCGTTGCGCCAACTCAATCGTGACGAATGGATGACCCACCCGCTACCGCGCGGTGGTACTGACCTGTCCATTTACTGGCGATTCAGCAGCGTCCGCGCATTTCGGTGTAGTCCCGAAAGTTTTGCGCGTTTCATGGCGCTGTGCCGGAAGCGCTCCGCGTAAGTGTCAGGTGTGAGCGAAACAATCTCCGCGAGCCCAGCAGAAACATTTCCCGGCCGGGGCTCAAAACGAGGTTCGCTGGTCTGCTGTTCAAAACGATTCCACGGACAAACGTCCTGGCAAATGTCGCATCCGTACAGCCAGCCTTGCAGGTTCTCCGCTATGAGTTCCGGAAGCTCCGAATCTCGAAGCTCAATCGTCGCGTACGAGATACACCGGCGAGAATCGACCACATAAGGTTCTGCGATCGCCTGAGTAGGACAGGCGTCAATGCATAACGTGCAAGTGCCACAGTGATCTTCGACCAGGTTGACTTCGTACTCGAGCTCGAGATTTACGAGCAGCTCGCCGATGAACACCCACGATCCATGTTCTGGAGTGATGACGTTTGTGTGCTTGCCCAGCCAGCCTAAGCCTGCGCGGACGGCCCAGGCTTTGTCCATGATCGGCTGAATGTCAACGCAGGCTTTTCCGTCGGCCTCGGGAACCTCCTGCCGAATCCAACTCATCAGCGAGCGAAGCTTTTCTCCGACGACCTCATGATAATCATCGCCCCACGCATAACGCGACACCTTGCCCGAGCCCGAAGAATCCTGATGCTTATGACTCGTATAGTAGTTGATAGCGACCACAATCACTGAACGGGCACTGGGAAAGATTTTTTCAGGATCAATGCGTTTTTCAGGATCGCGCGCCAGCCAGGCCATCTCTCCCTGATATCCACGCGCAAGCCACTCAAGCAGCCGAGCTCGCTCGCCGGTCAACGCTTGCGCCGGGACAATTCCCACCTTGTCGAAACCTTCAACGCGAGCGCGGTCCTTGATCTGCTGAGTCAGTAAATGGGTGTCGATATTGAGAATCTGTGTCACTGGAATGCACCACGTCCTTACTGTGGTGCACGCTAACAGAGTATTGGGGCGGTCGGCAACAAGGCGGCCATTTGGAGTACGCCGACTTGACGGCGGTTTGGCCTGGAGGTAATGAAGGACTCGCTGAGCGGCAAAGCTGCCTTAGGCCACGCTAAACAAAGCGGCGACAGGATCGCCTCACTCCATAAGCTAATCGATTTTCTGAATTGTGATCGATACCATGGGCGAATCACCGGCCGTGCGACTGTAGCAAACCCAGAAGCCAGCCTTCGTATAGCGCACCATCTTGTACATTGAACCGTCGGGCTTGGCGTCGATGTCAGCCCCCATCACCGTTTTGGGAGTGGGTACGCCTTCAGCTCCTGCGGTAAAGTCCACCGACAACGCAGAGACCTTGTGGGCTTTGTCATACATGATGGTCGCGGTTTCACGTTCACTGAAGATATAGAAGTCGGACTCGTCGCCCTTGTCCTTGGGATTGCCTAGCTTCTTTCGAGCATCCTCAACTGGCATCCCAATTTGGACGCCACGGTATTCGCGAAACACCGGTTCGTCCTCAGCCTTCCTCTGGGCATTCGATCCCGGGGAAGAAAGCGCTAATAAACCAATCACAAGCAATACGATTCGACCTGGTCTGATCCTTGAGACCAATGCATTTGGGGTCATTGGGCTATCTCCTTTCGAAGGAATCTACGGCCGTAAACGCACTTGGGAGGCTGTGCGCCGGCCGGTGAGATGCACCGCGTCTTACTGCCCTGGAACGAGAGAAAAATAATCCCAAATACTCCCTCAAGTCAATGCTGACGCACGCGTTTTGGGAAGCTTATTTCGGACGATTTGGAGAGCCGCTTAACCGGCAAAACTGGGGCCCGGATGCCGCCAAGGAAGCCGCCTCAACCATGGAGAGGTCTTGACTGAAATAGGGTTTTGGCATAGAAGCTTCCCACACAGTTAACCAATTTTTCCAAGGAGTCCCGGTCATGAAAAAGATTCTCGGACTTACCATTCTTCTGACACTGGCTGCATCGTGCACCAATGGACCCGCCACCAATACATCAACCGCTAACGTTAATAACGCGGCTGCAGCCAAATCACCTCCAAGTGTCACTGAGGCTGATATCACAGCCAGAGAAAAGGCTACCTGGGAAGCTCTCAAGAAGAAGGACTACCCTGGCTTTGGTGAACTGTTAGCGAACGACTATCTTGAGGTGGGCGGCGAGGGAGTCTACGACAAACAGGGCATCATTAATAACGTGAAGGACCTTACGTTGTCAGATGTCACGTTTTCGGATTGGAAGATGATACCGGTCGACAAAGATACGGCGTTGCTGACTTATCAAGTGACCATCAAAGGCGCTAACAAGAATCAGGAGATACCTCCCGGCCCATATCGTGCCGGTGCCGTCTGGCAAAATCGCGACGGCAAGTGGGTAGTGGTTTATTATCAGGAGACGCTCGCTGCTGCGCCGCCAACTGGTGCAGCACAGCCGTCGCCACCGGCAAAATCAGCAGCACCAGCCGCAAGCGCAAAACCAGCTGCGGCTAGTACGCCCGCGGTCACCGGTCCCGATCCTGAGGCAAATGAAAAGATGGTTTGGGATGCGCTGAAAAGCAAAAACTATGATCAGTTTGCGTCCTATCTTGCTCCGGAGTCGATCGAGGTTGAACCGGATGGTGTTTTCGATAAGTCGGGTAGCGTGAAGGGAGTAAGCTCAGTCGATCTTTCCAAGGCTCAGCTTAGCGAATGGAAGTCTCTGAAAATCGACCCCGACGCAGCCGTGGTTACGTATCTCGTTACGCAGCTGGGTTCGAAATCACCCAAGGAGCGTCACAGCACAGTTTGGATCAATCGCGATGGCAAGTGGCTCGCGTTGTATCACCAGGGGACTAAAGTTGAAGGGATGGCGCCGGCTCCTTCTCCGAAATCAGGAGCGCCGAAGTAAGAAGTAAGAGTTCATCTTTCAGCTTGCGCCTGCGATTTTGGCAAACTAAAAAGCGCGCTGTTAATTCCAGATACCGGGTATGGTTGTCGCGCACGACGGACATTTACCGTCGTGCGCGATTTTCATTTTTCTAATCAGATATCCGTAGCGCTCCACAAGCAATTCGCCGCAGCCCGGGCAATACGTGTTTTCCCAACGTCCCACTCTTCCGGGGAGGTTTCCTGCGTAGATGTAACGGAGACCGGCATTCCTTCCGATCTCGCATACTCTGATTAGTTGCTCGGCGGTGGTGTTGGCGTTCTCAGTCATGCGATAGTCCTGATGAAACGCAGTAACATGCCACGGGATGTCCGGTGATACCGAAGCGATGAAGTCGGCTGCTCGTCTTAATTCATCCTGAGAATCATTGAATCCGGGAATCACCAGCGTCACGATTTCTTCCCAGAACCCTCTTTCGTGGACCATCTTCACAGTCTCAGTGATGTTATCGAGGACGCCACCAAGCTGCCGGTAGTTCCGGTCACTCATCGACTTTAGATCGATTTTGTAGCAGTCGGTCCACGGACGCAGATAATCCAGCACTTGTGGAGTGGCATTTCCGTTTGAAATAAATGCTGTACGAAACCCCTCAGGACGTGCCTTGCGAAAGACCTCCACCGCCCACTCTGCGGTAATCAATGGTTCGTTGTAGCTGCTGCCGACCATCGCAGCGGCATAGCCTTTAGCGATTGAAACGAGGTGCTCGGCAGTAACCCGCTTCGGCATTGAAACCGCCGCATCATCTCGAAGCGCCTGGGACGTGAGCCAGTTCTGGCAATATGCGCAGTGAAGATCGCAACCGAGCATGCCGAAGGTGAGCGTATCTGAACCAGGAAGAACGTGAAAGAAAGGTTTCTTCTCAGTTGGATCACAAGCCAGGGCCGCAACATACTTCATCGGCACGCGCAAATGGCCATGTTCGTTATAACGGACTTTGCAGATGCCGCGCTTGCCTTCTTTGATGAGACAGCGATGACCGCACGCGTAGCAGCGCAAATCATCACCGGGCAAATGCTCTGTGACTGCGGACGCGGCCTCGCCAGTCATCTCATCAAGTATTCTGGCGAGCGATTTAGCCTCTGCGCTTAGTGGCATTACGAGGGAATTATAGCAATCAGGAATAGTAATCAGTAATTAGCAATCAGCAATCAGCCGTCAGCAAGTCGAGCTTTGTACTTAGTGCTTTGTGCTTGGTCTTTCGCCCGAATCCAATCGCATCGAGCGTCGAGCCTCGAAAGACAATCAAAGACCAAAGACCTAAGACCAAAGACTGCGAGGTACAAAGCACCAAGTACAAAGCACAAAAGCTGATTGCTGTTTGCTGATTACTGATTGCTGATTATTGCTGATTACTAATTACTGATCACTATCTTCCGGAACATCTGATGCTGAGGCGAGGTGGAGTGCTTTCAAAATCCTTTCGGCGGCTTCCTCGGCCGCGATTCTGAGTCGTCCCTCCACGACCGCGGTGTTCGAGCTGCGAGTGTTAGGTCCGAGCACGACGCCACCCTTCCGGTACGCTCCGGGGTAACAGTTTCCCGATGTCTTCACTTTTGCGGTGCCGTGCTCGAACACGACGTACTCGATGAATATCGCATCGAGGTTGCCGCTGTAGGTAGCTTGCATATCTTCGCCGCGAAGGTGTAGCCAAACCACGTAGCCTTCGTCCATTGCCTTCGCGCGATCAACCGCCTCAGACCTGCTCAATCCATGGCTGACGGGCTCGACCCGAACAGCGCTTGAGTCATCCAGACGGGCTGAGCAACTCTGAAGCACGCTGTCATAGATGTTCAGCGGTACGCCAGTGAACACATCGTTGCGGCTTGCACCGACGATCAATGGGATTTTGCCTAATTCAGAGTTGGGCTTCTTTTCTACTTGCTTCTCAACTTCCGGCGTGGGGACCGGAACTGCAGGAGATTTTGAGCCGCGGCGGCCCGATTGTGCAGATGCTGCCTGAGCGCAAAGAGCCACCAAACAAAAGAGTATCAAACGAACGACAAGAGCATTTCTGCCGTGTTCAGGAGAGAGGCGCATCGTTTTCTTTTCAGCGTTCAGATTAAGGGAGAAAAGGCGCAGGCATTGTATCACGCCTGGTCCGACGAACTTCAGTTTGTCGACGACTTGAACCTGATTCAAGGCTGAGTGGAATCTGGGCCACTGATTACACGGATAGAACAGATGAGCAGGGGCGTTTTATGACCTGTGCTTTCCGTGTTCATCTGTGGCTGGTCTTCTCCGATAGTCAACGACAAGCTGAAGCTTATCGGACTTTGCGTACAAAAGACGAGAATTCGGAAACTTTCATCGAGAACGCATACGGGAACCTGAAAACTAACTTTCATTTATTTGTTACACTGATCGCGAATACCAATGCCCGGAGAGGAATTGTGAGCTCACTAATCGTCACCGGCGTTCGTGACCAGGCTCGTTTGATCCGTTCATTCGATCTTCTGCCCGAGGGCGCAGCCTCGACACACGGTATCAAGTTTGTTCCCGGTCAGGTTGCTATTGTAAAGGTGCCTGACGAAGAGCCTGCGTACTTTGCTCTTGCCAGCGCTCCGGAAGATCCTGAACTCGAAGTGCTGGTAAAGCGAAAAATTGGAGCCAGCACTCGCATCTACGAGATGACTGTTGGGGCGCGGATCGAGTTACTCGAGATAACCGGCCGCGGCTTTGATCTCGAAGAACAGAGAGGTAAGGATCTCGTTTTTGTCGCGATGGGAACAGGAGTCGCTCCGCTTCGCTCAGCGCTGCGTCATGTGCTGAAACGGCAGCGCGAATTTGGTCAGCTCATCGTGCTGTACGGAGCACGCACTCCCGATGATTTTTGTTTTCGAGACGAGACGGAAACATGGGAAGCTGCCGGAGTCGAACTACGGCAAGTCATCTCCCGTCCCGACGGGCATGACTGGTCCGGGCCAACTGGCTATGTGCAGTCATTGCTCGACCATGTGCTGCCCGACTTGAACTCGCCAGTGGCGTTGATTTGCGGCTCGCCCGAGATGATGGGTCAGACACGCGATCGCCTCCAGCAGATGGGCTTTGCCGCCCACGAAATTCTTACGAATTACTGATTAGCAAGTGACAATAAGCATCAGCTTGTCGATGATGTTGATTACACTCACTTGCCTCTCGCGGTACAATCCACCTTCGGATTTTTCCCGCCGATACTGCTTTTCTTCTGAGGAGAATAACGATGAATTATTCCATCATGACTCAACACCTCCGTCGACTGTTGGGGACTACGTTAGCAATCCTAGCGATCCAAGTTGGTTCCACAGTGCTCGCGAACGCGCAAAGCACGCCGGAAAAGGTTCCCCTTACACACGAGGCGATGTGGATGATGAAGCGGGTAGGCGCGCCGAATCCAAGTCCGGACGGGAGATGGGTAGTCTTCTCCATGGTCGAACCAGCTTACGATGAAAAAGATCAGGTTTCAGACCTCTGGATCGTGCCTTCCGACGCGAGCGCTAAACCGCGCCGGCTGACCTTCACTAAAAGCTCAGAAGGCGGTGTAGTCTGGAGTCCTGATAGCCGCAAGCTCGCGTTTTCCGCGAAACGTGAAGGTGACGATGTCAACCAGATTTATGTGCTTGACGTTGCTGCGGGTGGCGAGGCAACCCGCGTGACTTCCGTTTCTACGGGTGCGCGGTCGCCCCAGTGGCGGCCCGACGGTAAGGCGATTCTGTTTACGAGCACAGTCTTTCCCGGAGCCACAGATGAAGAGGCCAACAGGAAGATGGCCGCCGAGCGAAAGGCCCAGAAGTACAGAGTTCGCATCTATGAAAAGTTCCCCATTCGCAATTGGGACCGTTGGCTTGACGACATGCAGGCGCACTTGTTCGTGCAAAGTCTCGAGCCGAATGCGAAAGTCAGAGATCTCCTGGCTGGAACAAAACTTATCTCACAAAGCGGATTCGCGGGGCGTGTTCAGGATACAGGCGAGGAGTTTGATGCCGTCTGGACGCCCGACGGCGAATCAATCATCTTTGTTGCAACTGTTAATCGAGACAAGGCTGCGTACTCGACGACGAATTCGTCATTGTTCCAGGTTTCAGCAGCCGGCGGCGAGCCGGTGCAACTTACGACCGGCAATGACAGTTTTACCCGGCCTCTTTTTCGACCCGATGGTAATGCTCTTTACGCCATCAACACGATTGAGGCAAACGGAAAAGTCTACAACCTCGATCGACTTGCCAGATTTTCATGGCCCAACCCGGGACAGCCGACAGTTCTTACAACCAGTTTTGATCGAGCCGTAAACAGTCTCGCTTTTACGCCTGATAGCAAGTCGATCTACATCGCCGCTGAAGAAGCCGGCAACGAAAAGGTTTTCACAATGGCGGCTGATGGCGGACCGGTGACCCTTGCGATGGACATGACGCGCGGTGTGTATACCGGGCTGAAGATCCCATCAAAAGCATCCTCGACCATCATTATTGCGAACTGGGAAAGCGCGATGAACCCGCCCGAGATTTTTCGTCTCGATCTGAAAGCTAAAACTCAATTACCACTCACGAACTTTAATGCGGAACAGGTAGCGAAGATCGATTGGCAACCG
>Ga0126384_10000277_pt1 | contig 26950 bp, 23 predicted proteins | sample PanSoiMetPlot_36_FD_92543 | JGI IMG/M metagenome (GOLD analysis project Ga0126384, IMG submission 92543) | Tropical forest soil microbial communities from Panama - MetaG Plot_36 | ecosystem: Environmental > Terrestrial > Soil > Tropical forest > Bulk soil | place: Panama | collected 2016-02-17 | reverse complement strand
TTTTTGTGGGCTATTGCACGCGACCAGGTTGAGACGGTTGAGCTTCCCAGTCGTGCTGAGATTGAATCGCTGGCGCATCGTGTCTATCGATTGTTGGTCACACAAAAAGGACCAGCATCAGGTCAGAAGGAGTATGCCGAGACCGCAGTGCAGCTAAGCCGGATGCTGCTTGGTCCTGTAGCGTCAACTCTGGGCTCGAGACGTTTGATTATTGTCAGCGATGGCGCGCTGCAGTACTTGCCGTTTGCTGCTCTTCCTTCGCCCGTTCCCGGACAAATAAAAGATCCAGAAGCCGAGACTCCAGGCTATGCCCAGCGCGAGTTCACGGGCGGGACGCCCGTGCCACGTCAGCCGCTTGTTGTCGATCATGAGATCGTGACGCTGCCCTCAGCGTCGGTCATCGCCGTTTTGCGTCGTGAGACGGCGGCAAGAAAGCCGGCGCCAAAAGCCGTAGCCGTGTTTGCTGATCCGGTGTTTGCCAAAGATGATGCACGCGTGACTGCAGCTACCCGGCGTGAAGCGCTGCTCTCACAAAAGCCCGTCCGCGACAATCACGCCGGGTCCCCGGACGACTCGCCCGGCAAACCGCAGAAAACGGAAGAAGAAGGCCCATCGATAACGCGGCTGCCATTCTCGCGCCGTGAAGCGACGGCTATCCTTTCCGCGGCGCCAATAAATGAGACCTATGCCGCGTTGGATTTCGAAGCCAATCGCACCAATGCCACCAGTCCAGCGCTACTGCAATACCGCATTGTGCACTTCGCGACACACGGCTGGCTGAATAACACGCGGCCTGAACTCTCTGGAGTTGTGCTTTCACTGGTCAACCAGAAAGGACAGTCACAAGACGGCGTGCTTCGCCTCCACGAGATCTACAATCTTGAACTGAACGCTGACCTGGTGGTGCTGAGCGCGTGTCAATCGGCGTTGGGCAAAGAAGTCCGAGGCGAGGGCTTGATTGGGCTGACACGAGGTTTCATGTATGCCGGCACTCCGCGTGTTGCTGCCAGCTTGTGGAAGGTGGATGATGCGGCCACTGCTGAACTGATGGGGCACTTCTATCGATTTATGCTGAAAGAAAAACTCTCGCCCGCCACATCGCTACGCGCAGCCCAACTCGAGCTCATCAAACAGAAACGTTGGCACCAACCTTACTTCTGGGCCGGTTTTGTTCTTCAGGGCGAATGGCGTTGAGCGAATCCCAGCCGAAAACCAGGAAGAAGGACTGGCAAATAACTCAGGAGGGTTTCGACCGGTTTCTCAATCTGTTGAATCCGCAACGCGATCTCGCCGCCGAAAAATACGAACAACTGCGTAAGCGACTGGTCAAGCTATTCGAATGGCGCGGCAGCCAGACGCCCGAAGATCACGCCGATGAAACTTTCAATCGCGTAGCCCGCAAAATCGTCGAAGGAATGGAAATCAGGGACATCAATCACTTCGTAGGTGGAGTTGCTCGACGTCTCTTTCTCGAGATCGTGGAGGAGCGCGAACGCGAACAGAAAAAGCTCAACCAACTACCCGAAGCTGTGGCCGTGATGGAAATTCGAGACAAAGAGATTGATCCGCGACTCGACTGTTTTCGATCGTGCTTGAACGAGCTGCCGTCACCACAGCGACAGTTGATCATCGACTACTACCGCGAGGACGAACACAAGCGAATCGAACAACGAAAGCTGCTGGCAGTTGCGCTACAGATACCACTCAATGCGCTGCGCATCCGCGCGTATCGAGTGCGCTCGCAACTTGATGAGTGTATTCGCGATTGCCTCAAGAAATGAGGCGTCAGCTTTTGGTCTTTGGTCTTTGGTCTTTGGTCTTTGGTCTTTGGTCTTTGGACAAAACTGGAATCAATTCATCAGTTCAAAGTCAACACTAACTCACAGTCAAAGACCCAAGGCCAAAGACCAAAGACCTGCCCATGAAACGCTTTTCCGTATTTTCCCACTAGCCGGTAGGAGAGGAGTTGCGGCCTTGACGAGGGATCCCTACAAACAGCATGAGTTGCGTGAATTCCTATTGGGAGAGGCGTCTGAGGAGCAGCGTTCGGCACTTGAAGAGCGCTATCTGGCCGATGACGAGTTCTCGGCTGAACTCGGTGCGGCCGAGGACGAGTTGATCGAAACCTACCTGCGAAATGAGCTATCCGCCGGTGATCGGCGGAAATTTGAAAACGCTTTCCTTGCTCAACCTCGACGCCGGGAACGTGTGCTGATGATGAAAGGCGTGATTGCCGCAGCTACTGCTGAAGCCGCCTTGAAACCCGCACCAACTCCTTCGCTTTGGAACAATCTGCTGGCGCTGTTTCGGTTTCAGAATAGCTTTGCGCGATACGCTTTGGCGGCGGCTGTTCTGGTGCTGCTGGCGTTTGGTGCGTTGTTCGTTTTCAATCGACTCAGACGAGAATCGGACGAACGGTTCGCACAGCAACAGCCGGTTCCTACGGCAACAGTGCCGGGTGCTGCCTCTCCGTTAGCTTCTCCAGAGCCGTCTCAGCCTGCTCCAACTCCTGCGCCTTCGGTGTCGCCGATTAAGAGCACCGCTCCTTCACCAACACCGAACGCTGAACCTACTGGTCCTACGTTCGCAACGATCTTTCTGCGACCATCGCTCGTGCGTGACCCTCGAGCCGCGAACAAGCTCGCGGTAGGCCCATCCGTTAAAGAAATTCGTTTGCAGCTGAATCTTGAGCGCAACGATTACAAGTCGTACACGGTCCGCATCGCCACCGTGGAGGGCCGTGAGGTCTGGAAAGCAGACTCGATCCGCGCGCGCGGGAGTGGCGCCGGTACGTTCCTCGCTTTGTCAGTAGCCGCCAACCGACTGCCTGCCGGAGATTACCTCGTCGAAGTCAGCGGTCTCAGCGATTCACGCACATCCGAAAGCGTCGCAAGCTACTTCTTCAGCCTTAATAAGTAACGTGGCACGGGCGTCCCGCCCGTGAACTCACGCCTCAAACAACAAGTCCCACGCCACATTCTTTCGATGAAATCCTTTTGCCCTCTTTCCCACCAGGGGATGCATGCGTAGGACGAGTTCAAACAGAGAGCACTCAACAACAGTAGTGGTATTGACCCTCCTCACTCTACTCGTGGGGTGTCATCTGGAGTGCTTTCATTCTGCCCCTTTTTGTTTGAGCCTCGCTAATCATGTGCGTCACCACAGACGTGACGATGATGGCGCCGCCCACCATTGCCCAGCCCGAGGGACGCTCGCGCAGGAAAAGAAATACCCAGACAGGATTCAAAACGGGTTCGACATAGCCAACAATCCCGGCGTCGAGCGAGCGCAAGCCTCCAGCCATCGCCTTGGTAAAAAGCAGATAAGCAACGCCAATCTGAATCACGCCGAGGTATGCAATACAAGCGTAGTCCTGCAAAGTGATGCCGCGTTTCACTGCTTCCAGAAAAGCCGGCGCGCAAACCAGCACTACGAGAAGGTTGCCGTAGATCACCGAAGACGCTCGGTTCACTTCGCGCGCTTTTGGATGACGCAGCAAAAGCAGATAGAAGGCAAAGCAGACCCCGGAAGCCAACGCGATCAGGTTCCCCTGAACGTCATGCGGCTGGAGCTTGCCCACAAAGAACAACGACATACCAGCGACACATGCAGTGATAGTGAGGAGATCGCGTAGCCGAAACTTCTCTTTGTAGAAAATCGGTTCGAGAATTAGGACGAAAGCCGGCGCGGTGTACTGAAGGAAGATCGCGTTAGCCGCGGTTGTCAGTTTTGTGGCCATCACGAAAAGCAACAACAGCGCCGCATAAAGCACCGAGCTCACCACAGTGATGAAATTGAATCCAAACCCTTCACGACGGGTAACAATCGCAACGGTGAGCGCGCCCAGAAGCGATCGCCCAAACGAAAGTTCAAGAGACGAGAGAGTGGTTGCTTTGATAAAGAGCCCGCCGGTGCTCCAGAGAATGGCGGCGCCCAGCACTAAGATTAAAGGTGAGGAAGCAAGTTCAGGATTCGGAAATGATTTTTCATTGGTCATTTGTCATTTCTCATTTTCCATTTCAGCTACGCTCATTGAGTCCCAATTGACAAATGAAAAATGGGAAATGATATATGGATAATCTGTAGGGTGGAGGTCTAATTCACAGCCTCTTCGGTTTGCCCGCGCTCGCCGTCAATTGCATCGTCACTCTTACCCGAGCGCAGCTGCTTCCCGAACTGTCCGTTCCATGGTGGGATGACGATAGAGACCGCGCCTTCAGCCTGAGCCTGGCAAGCAAGTCGGATCAGCGGTTTAGGCTCGTCGGTGTCGATATAACCAAACTCCTTGATCTTTTTACTCTCGCGCGCAGCCACCTCAGACAGTTTTTCGGCGCCACCGAGCACTCCTACCCAACACGTGCCGCAGGAAGCTGATCGGCATTCGACTGGAATGGGCCCTTCGATGCATCGTGGATCGAGCATCACCCAATCGCGCGAGCGATCATCAGCAGCGCCCCACGCCAGATCCTGAGCATGATTGAGCTTATATCTGGCGCCCTCATCATTCTCGTCAAAAACAACGGTCCATTTCTTGTCCACCGTCTTAAGAAAACCGAACAGACCCTGGCTGTCATCGCGGGCCCGCTCTTTCAAGATCTGCTCCGCAGTTTTTCGCGCGTGCTTTTTGTCGAGCAACACTTCTCCGGCGGCCGCCTTGAAAGCCGTTATGCCGGTTTGCCTGAGAGTCATGAAAGCGACCGCGGTAATACCAACCAACAGCCCTGGATCGATTTTCAATGATGTCGCGGTCTCGCGCGCAACGGTCATGATTTGATCGGACAACCACGCGGCTCGATCAATCACGGTTGAGCCTTGATGAGATCCTCCTTGCTTGATGACGGCCGCTTTCGCCTGGGGCCAGTAGCGATGCCCGTAAAGGAATCTATGAGACGAATCGATCTGGTTTGAGAGGTGATAGCTACCCTGGAGGAGGAGTGCCTGTGCGAGCTTCGCTTCGTCAGAGGCTGACTGCAGAGCTTCAAAGAGTGCAAGTGGATAAAATTTGAACCAAATCTGTGTTGCGTTTCGGTCGACCGCGTGAATTGAAGGCAATAACGTGTTAATGGCCTCGGTCCATGTCTCTTCAACGCATTGATTAAGAATGTTAATAAATGGCGATTGAGTCGCCTCAGAAGTAGCGCTGGTACCCATAGAAACCTCAAATCAAAAAATTCATCTTCGCGAAAAACGCATACTTTAGCAGGGCAAAGGGGTAAGGGCAAAGGGCTGAGCGCGGAGGGCTGAGAGTAGGAACAACCCCAGCTCTTTGCCCTCAGCCCCTCTGCTCTCAGCGCTTTGCTCTTTACCCCTTACCTCTTTGCCCTTTGCCGGCCTCATTGACAAACACTGAAGCTGAGGAGTAAAAGTCGAAGACACGCAGCAGCTGACTTCCCGAGCTGAAAATTCGTTGAGAGAGGATAGCTTCCATGGAGAATAAAGCCTCCGAGACCACAAAGGTTGTGCGCAGCCTGGACAGTGCTTACGGATTCTCGTTTGCCATCGCCCTGGGACTGCTGCTTTTCATCGCGGGCCTGATAATTACATTGACACTGGGTCAGGGAACCAGTGTGGGTTTGATTTTTGGTATTCCCCTCCTGGTAGCCGGCGTAGTCTTGCCGCTGATAATGATGCGTGGTGGCTTGAAACAAACAATCGTGGATGGTGTTTGCCCTTATTGCGATGCGGAGATCAAAACCTCAGATGCCACCATCAGATTGAACTGTCCCGCATGCAATAAAAAACTCGTCGTCCGCGACCAACACTTCGAACCCGCGGAGTAGCTAAGCAGGAACTATCCGCAGGTTACACAGCGCGGCTTAGGCCGCAACCATAATAGGAACGCTCCATGACCGCCTTCTGGCATGATCTGTTTGAACCAACAAACGGATAGCCGGAGGCGAGTCATGAAGCGTTTTCTGGAGCGGCACCGCGACCGCATAACCGGAGTTCTTTCGGGATTTGATCGAATGCTTTTCCGCGGTACCTTGCGTTCGATAACTCATGTTAACGGGTTGGAGATCTTTCTGTACAGCCAGCATGTGCTGATGAAAGACTTTGGCACTTACGTACTCCAGCTGTCGGAGCGATTGGTAGAACACGGCAAACAAATGGCGCGCCAGGCGAACCGGCCTTACGTTTATTTGCCTTCGTCCAAGGATTCGAAGGAAGAACTGGCGCTGGAGATAGCTGAACGTGATCACCTCAAGCAAGGACTGATCGTGGTGTTTGCCTGCGTCGAACCCTGTCAGTCGTTTGATCTGCGCAAGGATCGAGCTACAAAGCATTTGCTGTTGGTAGCGAAGGAACGTAAATGCCAGCACCTGTACTTCTACTATCTCGACCGGGAGTTTGGATTGATGCACGTGCGGTTGCAGACTTGGCTGCCTTTTAGCATTCAGGTGTGTGTTAACGGACGCGAGTGGTTGGCGCGACAAATGGACCGTGCCGGCATTAGCTATCAGAAACGAGACAACTGTTTTTCGGAGATCGCTGACCCGGAGCGAGCGCAACAGTTGATGGATCGTTTGACCGCACGCAACTTCGGCCCCTTTCTGGATGCGTTGGCGCGCAAAGTGAACCCCTGGATCGATCCGCAGACCGGACTGGATATCAGAAGTTATTACTGGAGCGGTCGGCAAATGGAATACGCCACCGATGTGATGTTTCGCAGCAGCGCCAGTCTGGCAGAGCTTTATCCCTTGCTGCTGCGCCATGCCATGTTTCAATTTGGCAGCGAGGAAGTAATGAGCTTTCTGCAGCGGGGCACTAACAAGCGATTTGCCGGTGAGGTCAGCAGTGACCTGCAACGGCGAGTGGAAGGGATTCGCGTCAAGCACCGGGTTGAAGAGAACTCGATCAAAATGTACGACAAGCAAGGGAGCGTACTGAGGATTGAGACAACGATTAACAACCCTAGACGTTTCAAAGCATGGCGTAAAGGATGGCGCAAAGGTAAGTCTGTGATGAAATGGCTGCCACTGCGCAGAGGCATCGCTGATTTGCGGCGACGTGCGCAGTTGAGTCACGGCGCCAACGCTCGTTATTTGGAAGCCCTGGCCGTGGTGGGTTTGAAGATTCCTTCCTATCGTCTGTTGGATCTCGTCAGTCAACCTGTAAAAGGAAAGCGGCAGTATCGTGCCTTGCGCCCAATTAGCCCGGAAGACGCCAACTTGTTTCAAACAATCATGCATGGAGAATTTTCTTTACAAGGCTTCCGTAATCGAGACCTGCGCCAAGCCTTGGGCCAGAGCGTTAGTTCTGCGAGCATCAGTCGCCTGTTGGCACTGTTGCGAGCACACAAACTGATCTTTAAGGTTTGTAAAACCAATTACTACCGAATCACACGCAAGGGTCATCGAGTGATGGCCACTGCATTAAAGTTTCGACAACCCGATCTGGCTCTTTTGGCAGCTTAGTTCTTGTCAAAAAAACAAGAAGTTGTTGCTTTGCTACACAGATTACGCAGATTCTAAATGAACGGGTAACGTTAAGAACGAGAACTCACCTTCACCGGTTAGTTGAGCATTCGAACTCAACTTAACGATCCAGGTTCTAATCGGTGTAATCGGGCGTAATCTGTGGATAGATGTTTGTTAGAAGGTGGCACCCAGCGCTCAGCTGTTTCCTCTTTGCCCTTACCTCTTTGCTCTTTGCCTTAGAACGTGGGGAACCAGTCGCGGGTGGCGTAGTCACTGAACGTGAGGGCGAACATGATTGCCAGCCAAAAAAGCGCAGATAGGAAAACGACCCACGTCAATCGCTGGCTGTAACGCAGGTGCATGAAATAAAGGATCACCAGCGCTGCTTTAATACAGGCGATGGTTAGCGCTATCACCGCATTCAGTGGCCCAGGAAAATCAAAGAAAGCCACCCACGCAGTCAACACCGTCCCGATCATCAATGCCAGAAAGATCAGGAAGTAGATTCTTACCGGGACTATGTGTTCACTCATGTTTTAACCGTGCCCTCCCATATGACGTCCCAGCAGATAGAGCAGCGGAAACAGAAATATCCACACGATGTCGACGAAGTGCCAGTATAGTCCCGAGATCTCGACCGGATTGTGATACTCAGGTCCGTAGTGCCCGCGGATCGAGAAATAAAGCAGGAACGACATGATTCCCAATCCGATGATCATGTGCAGCGCGTGCATGCCTGTCATCGCAAAATAAATCCAGTAGAACAATTCAACCTGCTTCACAGCCGCACCAGCTATCAGCGTCAGCTTATGTTCGTCGTGCGGTGCGCCCTCTTGATTAACGGCCGGATTAAAGGGACGACTTGGAATCAAGCGTCCCGGAATCAGGTTGTCCACATACTTCTCGTGATATTCGACAGCTTTGATTCCCAGAAAGCCGGCGCCAAAGACCATCGTCACTATCAGAAAGATGATCTGCAGTTGGCGCTTGCCTACCTGCGTGCAATAAACAGCTAAGGCCATGGTAAAGCTGCTGCAAATCAGGATGATTGTGTTAACGGCGCCAAGCCAAATGTTCAAGTGATTGCTGGCGACAGCAAATGATTGCGGATATACACGGCGATAGAGTGTGTAAGCCAAAAACATACCGCCAAAGAACATGATCTCCGTAACCAGGAAGACCCACATGCCCAGCGCGGCCGCCTCACGCTGCTGCTCCATGTTCTCAAAATGGTGCTGCAGGGCTTCGTGATGCGCGACTTCTGATTCTGTAACGTAACTCTCAGCCAACGCCTATGTCCTCAAGAGTGCCTAAACCTCTGCTTTGGTTTCGCTGAATCTGCCCATCACTTCCATTTCCTCGATTGGAGCGAACTCATAAGCTTCCCAGGTCACAATCGGGGTCGTCTCAAAATTTTCCGTGGGAGGAGGCGACTGAGTGCGCCACTCCAATCCTGGCAGATGCCATGGATTAGCAGGCGCCTTCGGTCCGTAACGCATGGACCAAAGCAGATAAATAAGTGGGATGATTAAGCCAACGCCCAGAATCGAAGCTCCGGCCGTCGAGAGAACATTCAGCACCTGGAACTCGGGCGGATAATAATGATAGCGCCGTGGCATCCCCATGTAGCCCGCTACGAACTGCGGCAGGAAAGTCAGATTGAACCCGACGAATACAACCAGCGCCGAAAATCGACCCCAACCTTCCGGATACATACGGCCGGTGATCTTGGGCCACCAGTAATGCAAGCCGCCAAGGTATGCGAGCAAAGTTCCGCCAACCATGATGTAGTGGAAGTGCGCGATTACGAAATAGGTATCGCTCAAATGCACGTCGACGGCCAGAGCGGCGAGGAACAAACCCGTCATACCGCCAATTGTGAACAGCCCTATGAAGCCCAGGCCGTACAGCATTGGTGTGTCATAGGAGATGGATCCTTTGTAAAGAGTCGCACTCCAGTTAAAAACCTTGACTGCCGATGGAATCCCGACGGCAAAGCTCAGAAAAGAAAAGATCATCCCGGCATATACGGACTGGGTTGCTACGAACAAGTGATGGCCCCAAACCAGAAAGCCAAAGACGGCGATCGCCAGGCTTGAAAAGGCGACGAATGAATATCCAAAGACATTCTTGCGCGAAAAATTGGCAATCAGTTCGCTGACAACGCCCATCCCGGGCAGGACCATGATGTAAACCGCCGGATGTGAGTAGAACCAGAATAGGTGTTGGAACAAAACGGGGTCCCCACCATTAGCCGGATCAAAAATTCCAACGTGCGCCAGACGCTCAAAAGCTACTAATAGAATCGTAATGGCGATCACAGGCGTTCCCAGGATCATGATCAAGCTGGCGGCGTAATGTGACCAGATAAAGAGTGGCAGCCGAAACCAGGTCATGCCCGGCGCGCGCATCGTATGTATGGTCACAATAAAATTCAGGCCCGTCAGAATCGAGGAAAAGCCTGCGATAAATATTCCGAGCCCGGTCACAACTACGTAAGAGTTGGAGAAAGTCGTGCTGAAGGGCACGTAAAAGGTCCAGCCCGTATCGACGCCGCCCGCCAGCAAAGCATATACAGTGACCGCTCCGCCGAGGATGTAGATGTACCAGCTCAGAAGATTGATGCGCGGGAAAGCCAGATCCTTGGCGCCAATCATCAGAGGCACCAGGAAATTACCAAGCGTGGCAGGGATTGAAGGCAGCAGGAAAAAGAAAACCATGATAATTCCGTGCTGCGTGAAGACCTTGTTGTAAGTGGTTGAGCTCAGCAACTGGCCATGCGGCGATAAGAGCTCGAGCCGAATGAGCATGGCGTAGATACCGCCAATCAGGAAGAAGACACTAATCGAGCCCAGGTAAAGAAACGCGATACGCTTATGGTCCTTAGTCAGCAACCAGGACTTCAAGCCGTAGTCGGCATTGAGATAGTTAATCTTCGACGGTGGTGGTACTTTAAATTCTTCCATTTCAATCAGCCAATAAAAGCAGTCACATCAATCCGCAATCGGACTCTCGTTCCGCAATTCTTCTATTTCGCCGGTGCGCGCGGGGCCGGAGTGGGCGAGCTCGACGGCTGAGAACTCAGCGACTTTACGTAAGCGATCAATTGCACGAGCTGCTCTTCACTTACTATGCCTTGAAATGTCGGCATGATGGGCCCAAAGCCGCTGACCAGTTTCGCCTGGGGATTCAAAATCGATTCCCTTATATAACCTTCATCGGCTCGCACTGTCTGGCCATTGGCAAGTTGCACGTTGCTGTTAAAAACGCCGATCAGAGAGGGCCCGCGGCCGCCCTCGCCGCTGGCGCCATGACAGGACGCACATCCCAGCGTCTGAAACAGCTGCTGACCGGCAACCGCCGGCGATTGCTGGTTTGCGTTACCACTCAACCAATCATTAAAAGCCGGCGGCTCCATGACCACGACCTTACCTGTCATCAACGAGTGATTCATCCCGCAGTATTCCGCGCAGAAAAGGTGATATTCGCCCGGCTTTGTCGCTTCAAACCACTGACTGCTGTAGCGCCCCGGAACGACGTCGGTCTTGATGCGAAACGCCGGAATGAAGACATCGTGAATGACATCCTCCGAAGTCATGATCAGCTTGACCTTGCGACCGATCGGTACGTGCAACACGTTAATCTCTCGTTGGCCGGTCGAGTGCTGAAACTTCCACATCCACTGCTTGCCGACCACGTACACTTCAAGAGCGTTTTCAGGGGGACGAGAATTGCGAAAGTAAAGCCCCGCGCCCCAGACAAAGAAGCTCATCGCGATCACGAATGGGATAACAGACCAGAGCGACTCAAGCGTATGCGAGCCGGCGATCGGACGCGGTATCTCGTACGGAGTGCGACGCCGGTAACGAATGGCAAAGAACGTGATGACGAAGCCAATCAACAGGGTGAAAAAGACCGTGACTCCGGAAAGATAGAAGTAGAGCGCGTCCACGTTGCCTGACTCAGTGGAAGCGCTCTCCGGCACAAATGGAATCCACGACTGCATTGATTAAGCGGCGCCTCCTACCGGCAACTGAACCCGATGGGCACTACGCCGGCGCAGCACGAGTATCAACACGATGATCGCCACAATGGTTATCACCCCCGCCGCCCGGACAAGGTTCAGGACTCGCGCCTGGTAACTCCCGGTTGCCGGGTCGTAGTGATAACAATACAGAAGCAACTGGTCTACCGGACTGCCGATTTTGTTAGCTGAGGCTTCAACCAAACCGAGTCGCAAGTCTTTAGCGGAATACTCGATGCCGTAGTAGTACTGGGCCAGTCGTCCTTCCGGTGTCAGGACCATGATGCCGCTGGCGTGGGCGAACTGATTCGTGGCTTGGTCCCACTGATAACGAAAGCCTACCGCGTCGGTCAGACGCTTGATCGCAGCTTCGTCGCCAGTCAAAAAGTGCCAGCCGTTGACGGCAGCTGCACGCTTCGCTCCAGGCATGTAGTTGACGTAGACATTTTTCTTCGCTGCCGCCAACTGGGGTGTCTCGCGGCTATCAAAACTGACCGTCACGACTTCGTAGTCCTGACCAGGAAGAAAAGACAGAGTCTTGAAGGACGCGATCATGCCATTCAGCACTTGTGTGCAAAGCATCGGACAGTTGTAGTAGACAAGCGAGAGCACCACTGGACGTTTGCCGAAATACTGACCGAGCGTCACTGGCTCGCCGGCTTCATTGCGTAGCACAATATCGAGAGGAACCTGCTGGTTTAACTTCTGATCGATGCCCACGTTCTGTAGTGCCTTTGGCAGACCCGAAGCGACCGGACCGTTTTCCGGCCGCCCGCCGTAAAGTGGCGAATTCTGTCTTGGCACCATCTGCGCGGACGTTACCGAGATAAAGAGGAATAGGCAGCAGACACTCACAAAGCCCGAGACGTAACCTCGAGATAAATTGAGGAGCCCACGACGGTGAAGCAGAGCCTCACCACACTGTGAGGCGGCAAAGGCGCGTAGCGGAGCAACCACACGCTTTGAAATTTTAGAAACCGTATCCTTTACTAAAATCGATTCCATACTACTTACCTATAATTCTTGCCCTTTGCTCTCTGTCCCTTGCCCTCAGCTCTTTGCCTTTTGCTCTTTGCCCTCTGCGGGCTCCGCCCTCACCTCGCTGGCAGGCCTTTCTGGAGCAGCTCCTTCTTTGCTTCTTCAATCGGCTTTACGACGACCTTGCCACTTTGATCCTTCACGCCCTGTTCAAGCGTATTCTTCCAATGCTCGCGCAGAACCTTGACTTCCCAAAGCGGATCCTTGGGAAGGTCCTTGTGCTTCTCTTCGATCCCGGCCTGCTTCGAGAGCTCCTCACCAAAGCCGGGCGCTGATTGCAGACGAGGCTCAGGCGGAACCCGTTCCTGCGAGCTCATAGCCATCGGCGAACGAGGTTCCTCTTTCTTCTGCTCCTGCGCGCTCAGAACTCTGAACAGGCCCCACATCGCAAGGTAAACGACAATCGTCATCACCGTGAGCGCAAGGATGAATGTCGCAATGCCCTTCACATAAACGTCGCTGGCTTCATGCGTGACATCGACATTGCGAATGTGCGAGACGTCCGGTGTCTCCGTCACGTGAATCTTTCCGTTGCCGCCATGCGTGGATTTCATGATTAGTTACGCCGTCTCATCTATGAATTCGTCGCCATGTTGCGAGTGAGCCTGCTCGAGCACGCTCGGAAATTGCGGATCGTTAATGGGCATCACCGGCCGTTGGCGCAGCTGCCAAAAAAACGTCGCTAGCCAGACACCGCCAAAGCCTACCGGCGAGACCAAATCCATCCAGCTAACGTGGAAAGCCTCGTGGGAGAAATTCGGCGCCACCACCCACAGCAAATCCACATAGCGCATGATCAGAATCAACACCGCAACCAGAACCAGTTTGTTGGGATTGCGTTTGAGTCTGCGTGACAACAGAAAGAGAAACGGCACCGCGAAGTGCAGGATGACTACTGCCAGCGCAATACCGCCCCAGGCGCCGCGCGTCCTGGGCAGGTACCAGCGAATTTCCTCTGGGAGATTGCCGGACCAGATGATCAGGAACTGCGAGTAAGCGAAGTACGCCCAAAGCATCACCAACGCCAGAAGCAATTTGCCGAGGTCATGAAAGTGCAGTGGAGCCGCCACATGCGACATAGGCTCGCGCTTTGATAGCCATGCGAGCACTGCCACACTGAATGAAAGCGCCGAGAGTCCCCATGCGGCTACGAACAACAGCCCAAAGATTGTGGAGGACCACGCGGGATCGAGAGACATGACCCAGTCGATCGCAGCAAAAGTGACTGTGAGCACAAACAGCACCAGCCCGGGCCCACTCAACACTCGCATGTTCTTTTGAAACTGTCGCTCTGCTGTCAAATCCTGCTCGCGCGACCAGCGATTTAGAAAGAACGCCAGGACCATCCACACAGCGAAATAAAGAACCGCTCGCACAGAAAAGAACGCCGGATTCAAAAAGCGCGCCTTTTCCTTGAGTGCCGGATGGGCCTCCAGGACTTCGTGATGCGTCCATTCATACAGCGAATGCATTCCCAGCAGCAGCGGCAGAAAGAGCACAAACATCAACGGCAACGTGCGTGTAGCCGCTTCGAGTGGTCGCCGAATGACCATGCCCCAGCCACCACCCGTCAAGTGCTGCAACATCAGTAGGGCAAGCGCTCCAACCGCGATACCGAGCCAGAACAAATAGCCGGTCAGATATGAACGCCAGAACTGCTCCCGCCCGATGAGAGCCCCGAACGCGAGAATGACCAGGCCCGCTACGCCGACAATCAAACCCAGGCGCTGCAGCCGGGCAGCTTCAACCGGTGCGTTGTAAACAGTGCTACTCACTTGGAAACTCCTGCCGGTTGCGTTGCGCCAACATTGGTCTCGGAACGGCTCAACTGCAAAGCACGAATGTAGGAAATGATGGCCCAGCGATCCTCAACCGGTACCTGGGATGCATAGCTAGGCATGGCGCCCCATCCATTTGTCATAACGTCGAAGAAATGGCCCACGGGCGCATCCCGCAAACGCTGCTCGTGGTAGGAGGGTGGTTTCCGGAATCCGCGTCTCACAACGATACCGTCGCCCTCCCCAGTCAGGCCGTGACAAACCGAGCAAAAGATTTCAAAGCGTTCCTGCCCGCGGTTAAGGATCTCCTCGGTAATTGGAAATGGAAACTTGTCCACGTCGTCCGGATAAGCTGCTGTCACTTGAGAAGCATTGGCGCTGGTTCCGCTGCCAGTTCCTTGCGTTGGAGCGGTGCCGGCCGCCGGAGTCGATGACGTGCTCTTTTTGCCGGTATACAACTCTTTGTCCGCCCGCAGCCAACCTCGTGGTACCGTTCCCTCCACTGGTGGCCTTGAAGCCTGGCCGTCTCTAAAGAAGGTTGAATATCGATATGGCTTGGCCTTCGGCTGATCCTGCATGTCCTGGCGGCATCCCACCAACGCCACCAGGCAGAGCCCAAGAAGGCAGACGCGGAAAAGCCGGACACGGGGATGCGGTGACACGGGGACGCGGGAAAGAGGGACGCGGAGACGCGGAGACACGGAGACGCGGGGATGTGCTTCCAACGTCGCTCGCACTTCGAGACTGCCTTCCACTGCTTGTCGTTTTCTAAACATCAACCACCAATGATTGCTTTCAACAAAGTCTCGCCATGAACTTACCCACGAGTCCGGCGACAACGTTGCGAGACATCCCCGCGTCCCCGCGTCTCCCCTTCTCCGTGTCCGCTCTTTGCCCTTTGCTCTTACCCCTTTGCCGCTTACACCTCCACATCCACCAGATCCTTCGGCCCAAGACCCTTCATGAACTCCACGACTTCATCATGTTTGAACTTACGATCGCTGGCTTCAATTACCAGGAAGAACGTGTCGCGCGTTGCGAGAGCGAAATTCGGCGCATTAAACACTGGGTGATAAGGCTGCGGCAGCTTATTAAGCGCCAGCATTCCCAGCACCGCGGAGAACGCTGCTACCAAAATCGTGCATTCAAACGTGATTGGTATGAACGCAGGCCAACTGTCGAATGGCTTGCCACCGACATTCAGTGGGTAGTTGATAACTTCCATCCAATACTGCATGAAGAAGCCACCCAGTCCGCCTAGAACTCCTCCAATCAAAACGATGAGCGGCAAAGCCGTGCGGTGAAAGCCGATCGCTTCCGCCAACTCTTCGATTGGATATGGCGAGTATCCGTTGATGCGACGATAGCCCGCACGGTAAGCGCGCCTCGCCGCCACCACCAGCTGATTGGGGCTATCAAACTCAGCCATTACGCCATATAAAGGAGGTGTCGTAGCTTTCATATCTAATGAAGCAATCAGTAGTCAGTAATCAGCAATCAGCCAATCGGTCGATTCTGTCACGGGTTAAATCGTACATTTGACAAATAGCTGACTACTGATGACTGATTACTGTTTACTATTCTTCAACTTCCGCTTCCGGCAAGATGGTTCGCATTTCGAAAATCGAAATCATCGGCAGGAAGCGAATGAACAGGAACAGCAACGTAAAGAAAAATCCAATCGTGCCGACGAACATGGCCCAGTCCCACTGCGTCGGCTGATACTGTCCCCACGACGAGGGTAGAAAGTCTCGGTGAAGGCTCGTAACCACAATCACGAACCGTTCGAGCCACATGCCAATGCTCACCACAACTGAAATCAGCCACAGCAACAACAGATTGCTGCGGATCTTCTTAACCCAAAGAAACTGTGGCGTGATGATGTTGCACAGGATCAAGGCCCAGTAATAAGACGCATACGGACCATGCATGCGGTTCCAGATCATGTAGCGCTCGAAACGATTGCCGCTGTACCAGCCAAAGAACGCCTCCATGATGTAGCCGTAGCCGACAATGAGACCCGTAGCCAGCATCACCTTCGCCATGTTGTGCATGTGACGCATCGTGATGAAGCCTTCAAGTCCATATAACCTGCGCAAGGGAATCGTCAGCAGCAGCACCATCGCAAAGCCCGCATAGATCGCGCCGGCAACGAAGTAGGGAGGAAATATCGTCGCGTGCCAACCGGGAATGATGCCGACCGAAAAGTCGAAACTGACGATGGTGTGCACTGAAAGCACCAGCGGCGTAGCCAATCCGGCCAGCAGCAGGTAGGCCATTTCATAACGGTGCCAGTGACGCGCCGAACCACGCCAGCCCATGGCCAGCATTCCGTAGATGATCTGAAACGGCTTGCTGCGCGACCGATCTCTCAGTGTCGCAAAGTCCGGTATCAAGCCAACGAACCAGAATAATGCTGAAACCGTCGCGTAGGTGGAAACCGCAAACACGTCCCACATCAGCGGGCTGCGGAACTGCGGCCAGATGCCCATTGTGTTGGGATATGGAAACAGCCAGTACGCAAGCCACGGGCGGCCCAGGTGAAATATCGGATACATACCGGCCTGCGCCACCGCAAACAGCGTCATCGCCTCAGCGAAACGATTGATGGATGTGCGCCACTTTTGCCGCAGCAGAAGCAGAATCGCCGAGATCAAAGTGCCCGCGTGACCAATGCCGATCCACCAGACGAAATTCAAAATATCGATGCCCCAGGCGACCGGGACATTCACTCCCCAGAGTCCGATACCGACGAAGACCAGGTTGGTCATCGCCAACATCATCAGTTGGAAAAGAATGAACGAGATGGCAAAGCCGATGAACCACCAGAGTGGTGTCCTCCGCTTGAGAACAATCGAACTGATCTTGTCCGTCACCGATGCAAAGGTCATCCCCGGATCAATCACGGGAACCGTTGTATGGTGTGGTCCTTCGCTGTGGTGCTGGGTAGCCATTAATTAAATCTGCGTAACCAGTGTTCAAAGTTCAATCTTCAGATTGCGTTTTCGAAGGCTCACAAGCTGAAGCTTGAACTCTAAACGCCTGATTTACTCCCCAATCTCTGGGTTCGGATTTCGAAGCGCGGACAAATAGGTAGTCCGCGGTCGCGTATTCAATTCCGTCAACAAACCATAATTCCGACGTTCCGCTTTCAGCCGAGACACTTTGCTGTTCGAATCGTTGATATTTCCAAAGACAATTGCTTCTGTCGGGCAGACCGCCTGACATGCGGTCACGATCTCGCCGTCGCGCACGGTGCGGTTCTCGATCTCGGCCTTGATCTTTGCGTTCTGAATGCGCTGCACGCAGTAGGTGCACTTCTCCATAACACCGCGACTTCGCACAGACACTTCCGGATTGCGCATCAATTGAAAAGTCGGAGTGTCCCAGTCCTGATAAAGGAAGAAATTGAAGCGGCGTACTTTGTACGGGCAGTTATTCGAACAATACTTCGTGCCGACACAACGGTTGTAAACCATGTCGTTCAGACCTTCGGCACTGTGGACGGTCGCGTGCACCGGGCAGACCGGCTCGCAGGGAGCGTTCTCGCAGTGCATGCATGGCACCGGCTGGAAGTACGGGCCCTTTGGATTGGCAGGCTCGCCTTTGAAGTAAGCATCAACGCGAATCCAATGCATCTCGCGGCTGCGCTCGACCTGCTCCTTGCCTACAACCGGAATATTGTTTTCGGACTGGCAGGCGATCATGCACGCGTTACAGCCCACGCAACTGTTCAGATCGATCGCCATGCCCCACGCATAGTTGGGCGCGTTGGGACCCTGGTTCTTGTAGTCGTAGAGTTCGGGATGGTAAAGCGTCTCGTCCGGCGGCGGCTCTTCGCTTTCGTGAGCTTCAGGCTTGTTCGCGAGATACTCGGCGAGCGTTTTGATTCTCAGAATGTCGCGATCATCTTTGAGGGGGGAGTTGTAATCCTCCATGTTGAAGTGAAGCTGAGTCGTTGCGAGCACATGTTGCGCCGTTGCTTTGCCGACCTCAGCTCCGAAGATTCTCCAGGGAGAGTCGGCCGGTCGAATTTCATAAGCATTAAAGCCATGTCCATTGCCAACGCGGCCGGCGCGCTGGCGGCCATAGCCGAGATGCACGGTAATCACATCGTCGGCTTGCCCGGGCATGATGAAAACCGGAACCGTCCCCGTGACCGAGCGGTCCTGATGACGAATCGTGATCGTGTCAACGTAGCTTTCTCGTCCTTTGACTGCAGATTGCTTGTCTGATCGCTTGTTCAGGCCGAGCTTCGTGGCCGTGGCTGGACTCACCAGTGCGGCGTTGTCCCAGGTAACCTTCGTCAATGGCTTCGGCAATTCCTGCAGCCAGCCGTTATTCGCAAAGCGGCCGTCATAAATGCTTGGGTCGGTGCGGAAGACTATTTCGTAACCTGATGACGGTGGCGTCGCTTGTTGCGGTGGAACTATGTCGGTTTTTGCCGTGACAGTCTTTGGCGGCAATGCCGTGTTCGGAATGAAGCCGTCATGGAGGCACTTTCGCCACCATCCATCAAAATCTCCGGGAGTCGCTGCCGGCGACGGTGTTGCTCCAGGTGTTGGGCTCGTTACTGGAGATGGAGTCGGTGATGGTGTGGTACGTGCATTCGATCCAGCAGCGGCGGGGCTGGGCGATGGCTTGCCGGCTGATTGCTGAGATCCTCTGGAGGGCGGATTCGCGCGCCAGTAATCACGAATGATGTCGTACGCCTTCTTATCATATTGGTCCGAGAAGACAGCGAGTAGCTCATGCTCCGATTTGCTCTCGAATAAAGGCTCGATTAGCGGCTGAACAATGGTAACGGTTCCGTCGATCGAGCGGGTGTCACTCCACATTTCGAGATAATGGGACGCCGGGATATGCCAGTGACAAAGTACCGCCGTCTCATCTTTATATGGACCATGATGAACGCGCAGTGCGACCTTCTTGAGACGTTCGCTGTCGAGCTTCAAATCCCAGGGGGTGTTGTAAGTCGGATTGCCGCCAACGATGACCAGCAATTCAACTTTGCCACCGTCGATATCACTAATCAGCTCGCGCAGTGATTGAGTTTGATTGGCAGGATTCGCTTCTATTGGATCGGTGTAGAAAACTGTCTTGCCAACGTTACCGAGCGCGCTGTTCATCGCATGGGCCAGTGCATGAACCAGAGGCGAGGCCTCATTACCAGGAATTATTATGCTGGCCCCCTGACGCTCTTTCAGATCCTTGGCAATCGCTTCAATATTGGGCTTTGCTCTCTGTTCACCGCTACTCGATGTTGCAACCAGGGTGGACGCACGTTCAGTGGAACTACCGGGCTTCGCCGGTGCGAGCTTCTGAGAGAGGCTTAGCGCATAACCGTCCATCTCAGACGGCTTCACGGACCAGCGATGATCTGCATTTGCGCCGGTGATCGTCGGCGTCGACTCGATGACGTACAAGCGGCTCATGTCCTGCTTGCCTTCAGTTATTCTTCGGCGCGCAGCAAAATCACGAGTGTAACGAAGCAAGCCCGGCTGCGCTGCGAGAAAATCGGAGTCAAGCGACAGGATTCGTTCCGCTTTGCTGAAATCGTAAACGGTATTGACCGGCTGGCCGAAAGCCATTGCTGCCCCGGCGACCGCATTGTCACGATTGACGGGCTCGTACTGGTGCCACTTTGCCTGTGGAAAGGTCGTGAGCAGATCCTTCAGTTGTGCTGCCAGCGTCGGCGAAGTAACAGTTTCAGTCAGGAAACGAAGCCCCGCACCCTGCTTTGCGCGCAAACCACTGTTTCCATCCGGGCCATTAAGTGCAGTCCGAATCGCTCCGACGAATGAAGTCCATGGCCGCGATTCATCCTTAAGAAGCGTCGTCTGCGAGCGATCAGGATCATAGAGAGATAGGACTGAAGCCTGCGCGAAGATATCTGTCGCTGAGTAAGTGTTCGGCTTCCCATCAGAGCTCTGATAGATCGGATGATCGGGGTTACCTTCAATCTTCGTCGGCCGGCCTTCATTGCTTCGCGCCAGCACCGGCGTTGCGATACCGCCCACGGTGGCGGCTGTCGCAAAGAACAGTGCTCTGCCAGGAACTTCTTCTTCGGGCTGTTTGACGTACGGAACGATCTTCTCGGGCGGCTGATAAACGCAGCCGCTCAAGCCGGCAAGCGCTAACGAAGCTCCCATTAATTTCAGGAACGTGCGGCGCTCAACTGGGTTGTCCCACTCTTCAGCTTGCTGCGGAAATTCGTGCTCGACAAATTCTCGGAATTCCGGTGCGTCGACGAGCTCTTCGAGACTACGCCAGTAAGCCTTCTTTGATTTGCCTTCCGGATAGATCGGCAAAGAACGACCCGGCGTTGACGTGGAAGCGTCTGCCTGCGCCGCAAGAATACGGTCGCGCATCAGCTTGAAATTGATATGCCGGTCTTCGTTCATTTAATTCTTAACGGTGACATGTCGAACAACTGGTCAGCACCTTCGGTGGTTGAATGTGATACTTGTTAACAAGGTCCTGTCCGTACTTGATCTCTTCGGAGCTCTTGTTTTCTGGCCGCCACTCCATATCGAAAATCTTGTCCTTCTGTCGCACGAAGCGCTCCGGCGCGCGGTGGCAACCCAAACACCATTCCATCTGCAGAGACGAGGCTGCATAGACCACCGGCATCTGATCGATGCGGCCGTGGCACGTTGAACAGCCGACTCCTTTGTTTACGTGAATGCTGTGATTGAAATAGGCGTAGTCCGGCAAGTCGTGAACTCGTATCCATTGCAGCGGCTTGTTGTCGCGCAGACTCGCGCGTACAGGTTCGAGATATGGGCTATCGAACCAAATCTGCTTGTGGCAATTCATGCATACAGCAGATGAGGGAATTCCAGCGGAGGCGGCAGACTCAACTGAAGTGTGACAGTAGCGACAATCAATACCGTCGTCACCGGCATGGTGTTTATGACTGAATTGGACCGGCTGCTCTATCTCGACCCACTGGCCTGTGTTCCAGGAGGAGCGGTTGATCTCGACAAACACCCACAAAGCCAAAACAACAACGAAAACTGCTCCGAAGATCGTCGCCTTCGCCAGCGCATTGGTACTATGGTGGAAAATTTGTGGCATCGCCGCAGTTTGGCTAATACCTGAATTCGTCCCCAAAAAATTGACGCGTAGCGAGAAAGCGAACTGCGAAACCACGCGTTCCGGTTTAAGGCACGCACAACTGTGCCTTCGCTTGACTCTGCGCACTCCGGAAGGGGCCCAGAGCTCCAACCTTTTGATCAAATACAAAGTTTCACAAAGTTGGTCCGTTACTTTAGCAGATGAAGAAAAATTTTCAAATTTGCCTTTTTGATAATTTTCGCCCGAAAGAGTTTCATCTGTGTGCCTGTTGGGGATGGGGCGGTGGACCACTTACCGAAAGGGGCTCTCGGCGTAGGGGGGCGAGCGCAAAACCACAATTTTTCAGTGCACCTTAGCGGAAATTTCGCTCCGTACGCAAGAGTTTCCTGTCACGCAAGCTGTTCGTTCGCGTGCTCAAGACTGACGAGGTTGTTGTCCTTAGTGTTTTACGAGGATGAAGCAAAAATAGGACCAGCGGAACAGGACCACCCGTTGCTCATTGCCTTTGCTCTTTGCCTTCGCCCTTATGCAGCGTCGCGAGCGAGGAGCGCGGCGCCGATCGCGCTCGCGTCTTTTCCGAGCTTGCCGGCGGCGATCCTGGTAGCTTCAAAACATGGTTGAAAGGCGCGCTGCCTCGCCTCCTGAATGATTGGGTGCAGGATCAAATCTCCGGCATCCATCACGCCGCCACCAAGAACGATGCACTCGATGTTGAGCAGATTGATCACGCTGGCTACACCGATGCCGATGTACTTGCCGGTGCGCTCGATCATCATCAGTGAGAAGTCATCGCCGTTATTGGCTTCGTGAGCAACGTCGTCTGCGGTGAATTCCTTGTTGAATGCCAGGCGAGAAAGCGAAGAAGTAGAATCTCGATCGAGCCGCTCCTGCGCGCGCCGCACAATGTTCGGCGCGGAGGCAATCGTCTCAAGACAACCGGTGTTGCCACAAGCGCATTGAATTCCTTCTGCATCGATGGTGATATGGCCGACTTCACCGGCCAGCCCCGAAGCGCCCGTCCAAAGCTTGCCGTCGAGGATGAGAGCCCCGCCGATTCCTTTGCCGATCGACATGTAAAACATGTCGCGGCACCCACTCCCGGCTCCTACTTTGTACTCTCCGTAAGCAGCCGCGTTGGCATCGTTCTCAAGCTCAAATCGGAGACCGGTGGCTTGCATCAGCTCCGCGTGCAGTTCTTCCCGAACCATGGCAGGCAGCTCTGTCGATGCCACCACTCTGTCCGTAAGACGATTGACAAGACCAGGTATCGCGACGCCGACGTTGGTTATCTCATGGCCTTTGAAGGTGCCAACGATTTCGGCGACTTGAGCAACGATGTGTTCGCGATCGAGGTGCTCTTCTTTGCGCTCGATTACCTCACCGTCGCTATTGATTAAAGCCGCACGCAGGACAGGCTGTGCGAGGTCAATGCCGATGAACTCTTGTCGAGAAGAAGTGGCGTTGGTCATCATGGGGCTTCCTTCACCAACTACCTAAGAATCCAAACGATTCGAAGCATAATCAACCACAGTGGGGCTGTCAAACTACAGTTTCTCCGTGTAAAATGCGACAACATCGGGGATTGAATGGCTTACGCCTGAGAGTCGCAGTTTGTTCTTTGATCTTTGATCTTTGTTCTTTGATTGTTTTTAAGGTATGTAGATCTTTCACATTACTCAAAACGAAGTTCAAAGAACTAAGAACAAAGATCGTTTTTGTTATGGAAATTCGTTCGATATTGCTGCCGACGGATTTCAGCGAGTGCGGCAATTTTGCGCTCTCTTATGCGACGTCTTTGGCCCGCTCGTTCGGCGCCCGGATTATCTGCGTCAATGTGATCGAGCCCATAGTTCCCAGCGTTGGCTATCCGGGAATGACCGAACCCCTGCCGATTGCGGACATCAGCGAACAGCTGGAAGATTCAGCAGAACGCGAACTGCCGAAGATTGCCGAATGTGAGGAATGCGCCGGATTGGAGGTCGAAGAGTTAATCGTGCACGGAGAGGCTGCGACCGAGATCGTGCGAGTCGCAAAAGAGCGAGCTGTCGATCTCATTGTAATCTCGTCGCATGGTCGTACTGGCCTCGGGAGAATTTTGTTCGGCTCAACTGCTGAAGCCGTTGTTCGGCACGCTGCCTGCCCGGTGCTCGTGGTCAAGCCGTCATTAGAGGAAGAATCTGACTCGAATTAGCCCTTTTGATCTTTGTCAGCTTTGCATAAATCGAGAACCCCACCTACGGCAGTGTTAGAAGTCGAGTCGTTTGCCGCAACTGCCGCGGTGGGTTTCGCGCTTTGTGCAAAGGCTTTTGTCCCTCGTTCGTGATTGAGAACTGAAAGAAGCTAAGAACACGGGCCGCGAACTTCAATGCATAGTCTCGATCTTGTTTACGAACTCATCGGCCAGTATGGACTTTATGCAGTGTTCCTGCTGGCGATGATCGAAGGCGACATAACTTTGTTATTGGCTGGAGTCCTCGCACACAGCCAATTTTTCGGCCCCTACAGTTTCTTCGGCGTGCTGTGGTGGGGCACACTGGGGGGCGCGGTCAGCGACAATATCGCCTACCTGCTCGGTCGTAGCTTTGCCAAAGGCATCCGCGACCTGCGCTTTTACAGGGCCGCCCGACCCCGAATCGAACGTTTGACGAATAAATTTGGCGGATTATCGCTATTTCTTTCGAAATACATCTATGGTTTGCGTTGGGCATCGTGCGCATTTTACGGCGTTGGCCGGATGCCTTATTTGCGCTTTATCTTTCTTTCGCTCTCAAGTTGTTTTGTTTGGGTTTTCATACTGAGCGGAGCTGGGTATTTCTTTAGCGGCGCCGTAATTGGCATAATCGGAGACTTTCATCGGCTGGGCAAAATACTCCTCGTCATAGTAGTTGTCGGCATTGCCGCCTTCTACTTCGCTGAACGTTTCTGGCTGTCGAAGAAAGTGGAGGAAGTTAGTCCCGAACGATTTCAGGAGCTTGAGGCGGCAGCGCAGGAAAGACTTCATGGGCTTCAGGAACGTATCCCCTTTAAGCCGCAACTGCCGCGACGTAAAGAAGAAATAGTTTCGAAGACGAAAGACCACATACCAAAAACTTAGTATTCAAATCTGATTCTCAATTAAGAAGACGTATCGTGATTATTGAATCATCTGCACCAACTCGCGTTGACCTGGCTGGAGGTACTATTGACATTTGGCCGCTTTATCTTTTTCATCCCGACGCTGCTACGGTGAACTTTGCGCTCTCAGTGCGTGCCCATTGTCGAATTGAGACACGCGACGACGACAAAATCATCCTCGAATCCCGCGATCGCAAGGTAGTTTTTGAGACTAACGTCGACGGCATTGAGAATCTAGCTCACGAAGAACGACTGGAGCTCATTTCCAAACTGGTCCACTTCTTCAAACCGACAACCGGTTTTCACTTAACCACCCACAGCGAAGCTCCGGCTGGAGCAGGTTTGGCCGGTTCATCTGCGCTCAACATCGCCTGCATAGGTGCGCTTAATCGGCTGACGGGTAACCGCTATGGGCAGCATAAGTTCATCCCGGTCGCTGCGAATATCGAGACCACAGTCATCAGAGTGCCGGCCGGTTTTCAGGATTACTACCCGGCTTTGCACGGCTCAGTTTCATGCCTCCACTTTCGGACTGAAGGGATCGAGCGCGAAGCTTTGCAGATCAATGTCGGCGAATTGGAGCGGCGGCTGGTGATTTGTTACACAGGCGAGCCACGCTTGTCGGGCATTAACAACTGGGAAGTATTCAAGCGTCACATCGATGGTGACGGTGAGATGTTCCAGCTGTTCGAAGATATACGCGATTCAGCTTTGCAGACTCGCCGGTTGTTGCTAACGGACGATTGGGATGGAATCGCTGATGCGATGCGGCGCGCGCATCCGAGTCGCAAGCGGCTGTCTCCGAATATCACCACTCCTCAAATGGACCTGTTGATAGACAAGGCTTTGACCCATGGAGCCGAGGCGGCGAAAGTCTGCGGCGCAGGCGGCGGCGGTTGCATCGCATTTCTTTGCACGGCCGGCAGGAAGTCTGAAGTAGAGCAGGCACTCTCGGAAGCAGAAGGCGCCGAAGTACTAAACTGGAGAGTTTCGGAAGAGGGCCTTGTAATCAGCGAGCGCTAACGTGGCACGGGCGTCTCGCCCGTGTTTTCTTACCCAGGACGTTCGATTGCCGGCGCCACGGGCGGGACGCCCGTGCCACTGCTTACCCACCTTCGGCGCGCTGTTTAGCGGCTGCTGAAAGCTTCGCTAGTCGCGCTACCTTTTGTTCAAATGTCTCGCCAGGTACCGGTCCAGTATCGGTAACTCCGCAATAAGTTGAACGTTTCATCAAGCCGCGGTCGGCCTGCCCGGTAGGCTTGTGTGATGCCGGAGCGTCAGGACCCAGATCCGAAGGCTTCTCAGCTCCCGCAACCGGTGAAGCAGTAGCTGCGGCGGGACTAAGCGGCGCCGCCGATCCAGTTTCTGCTTGCGCTTCCGCAGCCGGCCGGTGCGTGTCGGCTTCCGCGGAAGAGTCATGAAGTGTCTGAACTTCGCCACCGCCTTCTTCAGCTCTTTGCTTAGCGCCCGCTGATACCTTCTTGAGTCGCTCCACTTTCTGCTCGAAAGTTTCTCCCGGCACGGGTCCGGTATCGACAACGCCGGCGTAGGTCGAACGTCTGAAGAGCTGTCGATTCGGGTTCTCACCCAGGCGATGTCCCTTTGCAGCTGGAGCTGCTGCTGATGGAGCGGCAGGCTTCGACGCCGCTGGAGCTGCGGCCTTGATCGCCTCAGCTTTTGGAGCAGGCGCAGCGGGCTTTGGAGCTGGAGCTGGTTTCGGAGCTCCCTCAGCCGCTCCCGCCTCGACGATTACAAATACGCCCTTCTCGTTCTTCTTAATGACTGGCAGCGTACCACCCGCTGCCTGTAGAAGGGCGGTGAGTTCAGCTTCGACGAAACGCGTTTGCTTTTGTGGATCGCGTACATGACCAAGCGGGGGACCCATGTAAAGCGCTCCACAGGTCTGACACTTCGACAGCACGTCATCGCCGCGCAAGTGAACTTCCGCAGGCTCGCCAGCCGTCCGAAGCTGCTTTAGATGCCCGTTGCAGAGTTTTCCCTTTTCATTTCTTTCGTTGCAGACGGTCTGAGCATTGGTAATTCTCTTTGGTACCGCAGGCGCCTTAGGCGGCGAGTTGTTTGCACTCGTATCAGGCATGTTCGCAGACATAATCAGGTTATACCGTTTAGTGCGGAGTTCCGGTCGAGCTTGCCTCGGATCTTATATCAGCAATCTAGTAATCAGCAATAAGCAATCAGTAATCGCAATCCAATTGGTCAGTGGTGGGTTGCTGTTGCCGTTGTAGCTTTTCGGTAGTCTTTAGTACATTGCGAGAAATTTTAGCGAGGAACACTCGAGCAGCGGCCGCGTGGAACTGACAATTACCAACTGATTACTGATTGCTGATTACTGATTGCTATGTTGAAAAGCTTCTTAGGATCAATCTTTCGGCGAACACCGAGGTCCTTGAGGCGTTTGTACGCGCGCTTCTCAAATACGCGCTTCAGTGCTACCGCGGGTGCGCTGGTAATGGACGATGACGGCCGGCTCTTGCTTT
>Ga0126384_10000275_pt1 | contig 26978 bp, 23 predicted proteins | sample PanSoiMetPlot_36_FD_92543 | JGI IMG/M metagenome (GOLD analysis project Ga0126384, IMG submission 92543) | Tropical forest soil microbial communities from Panama - MetaG Plot_36 | ecosystem: Environmental > Terrestrial > Soil > Tropical forest > Bulk soil | place: Panama | collected 2016-02-17 | reverse complement strand
GTTAGGTCTTGACGCAAAGCCCCCTTGATTCATCAGTACTTTTGCAGATCCACAATCGCCTCGAGCACATCAGCTACCTGCGGCAGGATGGCGTCTTCGAGTTGCGGTGCGTAGGCAACAAAGGTGTCCAGGGCGGCAACGCGGCGTACGGGAGCGTCGAGGTGTTCGAACAATTCCTGCGAAATGCGGGCGGCGATTTCCGCGCCGTAACCCCATGAGAGCGAATCTTCATGCGCGACAATCACGCGTGAGGTTTTCTTGACTGAGTTCGCAACCGCATTCCAGTCGTAAGGGGTCAACGTGCGCAGGTCGACAATCTCGACACTGATGCCCTGCTGCTCAACCTGCCTGGCAGCCACCAGGGAGCGGTGTACCAGAGCGCCGTAAGTGATGATTGACAGGTCAGTGCCCTCCCGGATCGTTTTCGCTTTCCCGAACGGAATCATGAAATCGTCACTCGGATAAGGCGACTTGTTGTACGCCTGGCGATAAAGGTGCTTGTGCTCGAGAAAGATCACCGGATCGTCACCGCGAATCGACGTTCGCAGCAGACCATTCGCATCGAGAGCATTTGACGGATACACGACTCGCAACCCCGGAATTTGGGTGAATAGCGACACGCCCGATTGCGAATGGTAGATGGCACCGCCTTTCAAATAGCCGCCGACCGGCACCCGAAGGACGACTGGCGCCGAAAATTCATTTCCTGAGCGCCAACGCAGTAACGCCAGCTCATTACGAATCTGATGAAACGCCGGCCAGATATAGTCAAAGAATTGAATCTCGACGACGGGTTTCAGGCCGCGGGTGGCCATCCCAATCGCGCGGCCAACAATATTTGCTTCCGCCAGCGGCGAATTGAAAGCACGCGCGCTGCCAAACTCACGCTGCAGGTTGGCCGTGACTTTGAAAACGCCGCCCTTGCCCTTCACTTTATCGAGCGACTGTTCACGGGAGCAGTCCGCTATGTCTTCACCGAACACCATGATGCGCGGATCGCGTTTCATCTCCGTGTGCAAACAGCGGTTGATCAGATCAACCATCGTCCCGGGATTTCCGGTAAGCTCGGGGTTTGCTTCTGTGTCGAATTCGGGCGAAGTCGGATCGACTGTCGGTGAATAGACAAAGTCAGTTGCGGTTTCCGCAGCTGGTTGGGGACTTGCCAGGGCCGCATCCGCCGCTTCGTTGATTTCGCGATCAATTTCATCCTTCAGTTTTTGCAGCCCATCCTGATCGATGATCTTCTCCTTCACCAGAATCGCGCCAAACTTTTTGATCGGATCGCGTTCAGCGTCGGAAGCACGCTCCTCGTCAGCCCGATACAGCTTTTCGTCATCGGAAAGTGAATGGGAATATGGTCGAATAACTTTCGCATGCACCAGCGACGGGCCGCGGTTGTTGCGACAGTTGTCAACGGCGCGGCGCATCACCGAGAAGGACGCAATCGGATCCGTTCCATCGCAACGCTGCAGATACAGGTTGGGAAAACCTTTTACCAGGCGTGACACATCTCCACCGGCGGTTTGGACTTCCACCGGCACACTGATCGCGTAATCATTGTCTTCGAGTAGAAAGACGACCGGTAGTTTCAGATTACAGGCAGTATTGAGCGCTTCCCAAAACTCACCTTCGCTCGTCGTGCCATCGCCGAGCGACACGTAGACAACTTCGTCGTTATGAAAATTCCTGATTGCTCGTTTGAGTTCCTTAACCAGCTTGATCCGGTAACCGGCTTCCGCGCATCCGACCGCCTGCAGGAGTTGTGTTCCCGTCGGCGAGGATTGCGAAACGATGTTTAGTTTCTTATGGCCCCAGTGCGAAGGCATTTGCCGCCCATGCGAATTTGGATCGGCTTCAGCACCTACACTCTCCAAAAGCATTTCGAGGGGCGTCATCCCTAACTCCAAACACAATGCTCGATCACGATAATACGGATAGAACCAGTCGTAGCCTGGCTTGAGACACATGCCCGCGGCAACCAGGACAGCTTCATGGCCGGCCCCGCTGATTTGGAAGAAGATCCGATTCTGCCCTTTCATCTGGATTTCTTTGTCGTCGAGGCGGCGCGACAAATACATCGTGCGGAAGATGTTCAGCATCTGTTCCGGGCTCAGTTGCTGCTGCGGTCGCGCTCGCTCGCGACGCCGCCGGCGCCGCGGAGGCACAGCCTTAATCGCCGGCGCCGTTGAAGGTTTTGGTTCAGCCTTGGCGACGGTCTTGGAAGTGAAGGCGCCTTCGGGCAGTTTGCCTTCAGATTTTTTTACGAGTCTTAAAACTTTGGTATCACTCATTACTGGTTCGCCCCGGAGCGGCCTTAATGTTTTCAGAATCGCTATGGATAATCGAAATCTGAAGCCTTAGACATTTCGCGCCTACGGCACGACAGGTTCCTCCGCCAAAGCTTGTCTATACTCTTCCGCCATTCCGGGATGGCCGTGTGACATGGATGCTACTATCCCGCGCTCGTACGTCTGCCGTGTCTTGTCTGATTCGCCGCTACGTTCATAAGCGCGGGCGAGCATGCCGTAGGCGTTCCCTTCGTCATCGGCCGCCGCGAGATAACGTTCGAGCAGATCGATGGTTTTCTGATCATCGCCGCTTTTCTCGTACTCTTTTGCCAAGCCGAAAAGCACCGCGGTGTTGTTCGGATCAGTGGCGAGTATTTGCTCAAAGACTTCAATACGGGAAGCGGCCATCAGTTCTCCTCACTTTCGAGCTCTCGTGAAAGATTCACTTCCCCATCATCAATTTCGCAATTGTCTGCAACTGCATATTCGATGTGCCTTCATAGATCGCCCCGATCTTTGAATCGCGCCAATACTTTTCGACCGGATAATCCTTTACGTAACCGTAGCCACCGTAAAGCTCGATCGCTTTGGAAGTGATGCGTTCAGCCGCCCGCGAGGAATAAAGCTTAGCCATCGCCGCTTCCTTGACGAAATTTTTGTGTGCATCTTTCATACGAGCAGCGTTGTAAACCATCAGGCGTGCGGCTTCCAAATCGGTCGCCATTTCTGCCAATTGAAATTGCACTGCCTGAAACTCGTTGATGCTTTTTCCAAACTGTTGGCGTTCGCTCGTGTAGGCCAGCGCGCTTTCGAGCGCGCCGCGAGCAATTCCAATCATCTGAGCACCGATGCCGATCCGCCCCTCATTAAGCGTCTCGATCGAAACTTTATATCCTTTGCCCAATTCGCCGAGCACGTTTTCCTTAGGTACGACACAGTCTTCAAGAATCAATTCAACTGTTGAAGAGGCGCGAATGCCCAACTTGTTTTCCTTCTTCCCCACCGAAAAGCCTGCGGCGGTTTTTTCCACAATGAAAGCAGTGATTCCGCGATAACCCGCCTCGGGATTAGCATTTGCGAAGAGCACAAAAATATCCGCTTCCTTGCCGTTCGTAATCCAGAGCTTGCGGCCGTTCAGAACGAAGTGATCGCCTTTGTCTACCGCGCGCGTTTGCATCGCAAAGGCATCTGAGCCGGAACCTGCTTCGCTCAATGCGTAGGCGCCCACGCTCTGCGCGGCCAGTTGCGTCAAATATTTCTTTTTCTGATCAGCCGAGGCCCAGCGAATGATTGCATTATTTACCAGCGTGTTTTGCACATCGACGAGCACGCCAACTGAACCGTCAACCCGCGAGAGTTCCTCCACGGCGAGAATTGCCTGGAAGAATGAACCACCGGCCCCGCCTAATTCGTCCGGGGTCTCAATTCCCATCAGACCGAGGTCAAAGCACTGGCTGATTAAATCGGGATCGAGATGTCCCTGCTCGTCCATCTGCTCTACGCGCTTGCGAATTTCACCTTCGGCGAACTCCCGGACACTGGAGCGGAACATCTCCTCGTCTTCCGACAATTCTGTTAATGGTCGCGCGATGATTTCTTCAATTGTAGCGGCGGTTTGACTCATATGACTGACCCGTGAAGGAAGAAGGCAGAACTTTGAATCGACATCATAATCAACGCATTCAACAAACGCAAAACCACATTCAGAAGGCGTTAAGAAGAATACCAGCACGAAAGCTAATGGCTTGCGCTACGACACCTGACATAATTTCCTGACATTGGAACTTCAAGATGTATCGTTTCCGGAAGCCTTCGACCTGCCACAGAAGGCACAAGCTTTGCACCTTGGACATCGTTACCGCGATCCTTTATTTTGATTCGGGCTGTCACGATTATGCGTGATTCACAAAACGAGGCGGCAAGAGCTCGAACGTTCACACCGATCGGAATAGTTTCCACGTTAGTGGGGTTGGGCCTGTTTGCCTATTTTGTAAACCGCGCGGGGGTCGGCCAAATTCTCGCCGGCATCCAACGTCTGCAGGCAGGTTTCCTACTGGTCATCCTCATTTCTGCCATTCGGCAAGCAGCGCGATCAGCAGCCTGGTGCCTGTGCGTTGAGCGACCATACCGGCTCAGGTTTATTGATGCCTTTCGCGCGCGCGTGATGGGCGACGCCCTCGGCAACATCACACCCTTTGTCAGCTTCATGGTCTCTGAACCGGCGAAACCGGCGTTGATTCGTGACCGGCTTCCTTTGATGGCCGGATTCTCGGCAATTGCAATTGAAAATATTTTTTACAGTTTATCGGTATCTGTTTTCATTCTGTCAGGAATGTTGGCGTTGTTGTTCAATTTTCATCTGCCCAGGGGATTCCGGATTGCAAGCATCGTCGTCGTCTGCGTAATTGTCCTGGTTATTACCCTCGTTTGTGCGCTGATTCGGAAACAGCTTCGCTTCGTGAGCGCAGGCGCTTCATTCCTACATCGGCGTGGTGTACATGAAAAATGGGTCCAGAAAGGACGCACGCTGGAAGACCGTATTTACGGATTCTACCAACGCAATCGCCGGTTGTTCATTCCCATTCTTTTACTGGAAGCCTGTTTTCATCTCACGGGTGTCCTTGAAATCTATGTGGTGCTGTCCTTTATCAGCCCCGATCAGCCTCCGACGTTGTTCACCGCGTTTATTCTGGAATCGGTGAATCGCGTCATTAATGTCACATTCAAATTCATTCCGCTGCGGATGGGTATTGATGAAGCAGGAACCGGGAAAATCTCGAAAGTGCTGCAATTTGCCGAAGCCACTGGTGTCACGTTGGCGATTATTCGCAAGGCGCGGGATGTATTTTGGGCGGCAATCGGAATACTCCTGCTACTTCAGCGCGGCCTGAGTTTGCGGGCCGTCGCCCGCGAATCAGAAATGGCCCTGGCGGAGCAGGCGAAAGCATCGACTGTCTCCGGAATACCCGCCAATCAGTCCAGTTAGCAAAAGCAGGAGAATCAGTTGTCGTCAATTGATGTCGATTCCGTCGCCCCACGAGCATCCGTAGAGCAGGAGCGAACTGCGATTTCACGCGGGCGCTTCGTCACCATGCCCGCTACCCGCAGTATCGTCATCGCCATGGCGATGATGGTGACGGTCGGGTTTGCGCTTCGCCTAACCGGACTTGGGACCGTGAGTTTTGCCGAAGACGAAATCAATAAGGTCGAGGCGGTGCGGGCTTACGATCGCGGCGATTTCACCGTAAACGCGGAACATCCCATGCTCATGAAAGTGCTGATGGACTTGTCGGTGCGCGCCAGTCGCGTTTGGAATTCCTCAGCCGGGGGCAACATCACAGAAGAAGCCGCGATCAGGTTTCCGAACGTCCTGTTTGGGGCGTTGACAGCAGTTCCTCTGTTTTTGTTAACGGCCGCGCTTTTCGATCGGCGCACGGCATTGCTTGCTGCCGCCTTCTGGTCCGTTGGCGTCAATGCGATTACCTACAATCGGATCGGGAAGGAAGACACCCTGATGGTCTTCTTTCTGTTGCTCGCTTTTTATTTTTTTATTCGCGCCAAGCTGGCGATCGACCAGACCAGGATCAGCTGGCTCAGAAATCTGAGCGCGATCAGCTTTGGTTTGATGATGGCAGCAAAATATTTTCCGCACTACCTCGGTCTTAATATGCTGTATCACCATTACTACCGAATGCGCGAGCGGCTGCCGAACGAACCTCGCTGGGTCACGCCATTGAGCTTTTTCATACTAATCGGTGTGGCCTTCGTCGTCGCGAATCCGGCAATCTTGTCGCCGCGGGTTTGGGAGTATTTGAACGCTTATTCGGGTGAAAAGCTATTGACGCACACCGGTTACCTGATGGGTAATCATCTCTACAAGAATACGGCCTCAGCGTCGCCGTTTTGGGGACTGCCGGTTTACTTCTATTTTCTGTTTCTGGCGATCAAAGTTCCGCTCGCGATTCTGGCGACTTTCATAGTGGGCGTCGCCCTCAGCCTGCGCCGCTGGCGCGAACCGGGGCCCGGTTTTGTTTTGTTCATGCTCTTCTTCTGGCTGGTGCCTTATTCTTTGTTCGGCGCGAAATGGTTGCGTTACACGCTCTCGCTCATGCCTTACGTTTATATGAGCGCCGCGATTGGCACGCTCGCGATCATGCGCGGAATCGATGCGCTCACCGAGAAATGGAAAATCAATCAGGCGGTGCCGCAATTTGCGACGGGATTGATCTTGATCGCCTGTCTCCTGCTCCCGGCATGGAGCAGTTACGCAAACGCGCCGCATTACGCTCTTTACACAAACACACTCGGTCGTTCGTACAGCGGATTCTTTTTCCCGCATGACGAGTTTTATGACGATGGACTGGACAAGGCGATTCGGTTTGTCTGTGGAACAGCGCCGGCAGGCGCGACGATCGTTAGTGAAACTCCGGGAGCACTCCGGTACTATTCTGAAAAGTTTGGCCGCACCGATCTGCAATCCAAAGTTTTGTCAGATCCCGCCTTTAGTCCTTCGGAAAACATTCCTACGTACGTGGTTCTCCAACGCGGCCGCACCTACTTTGAAAATACAGCTGAGATGAAAGATGTGCGCGCTCGCTTTACGCTGGTTTATGCCGGCTGTATTAGCGGACATACCGCCGTGGAAGTTTATGCCGCACCTACGATCGCAACGGCGCCAGTGCCACCGTGCGGAGATTTACGGCCCTGATCATGAAAAGCAGAACGACGCTGTTTGTCATAGCGCTAACCACCGCTGCCTTATTTTCCGCCTTTCACAATTCGGCAACGACCGCAAACCAACGCGTGCATGTAGTCATCATCAGCACTACGGACATGCACGGACGGATCTTCCCAATTGATTACTACACAAATAAATACGACAACGTCGGGATCGCGAAGGTCGCGACCCTCGTAAAGGAAGCGCGCAAGAATGATTCCGACCTGCTGTTGGTGGATTCGGGTGACACGATTCAGGGAACACCGCTGGAATATCTTCACAACAAGCGGAACAACACTCCACCTGATCCCATGATGCTCGCGATGAATGCGCTGCATTACGACTCGATGACCGTCGGAAACCACGAATACAACTTTGGCTTGCAGGTTCTGGAAAAGGCGCGCCGCGAAGCGAGCTTTCCCTGGTTGTCCGCAAATACTTACAACAAAGGAACGACGACGACGCACTACCAGCCTTACATCGTCAAAGAAGTTGAAGGCGTGCGAATTGGCGTCCTTGGACTGACCACTCCCGGGATTCCGAATTGGGAAAACATGCCAAACTATGCCGGACTTGAGTTCCATGAAACCGTAAGCGAAGCGAAGAAATGGGTCGCGATTTTACGCGCGAGCGAGAGAGTTGATGTCCTGGTAATCGCGATGCACATGGGCATCGAAGAGGACTTGCGCACCGGCGAGCGGAACCCTTCGCAGGTTCCGAATGAAAATGCGGCTGTCGCGATTGCGCGGCAGGTCCCGGGCATAGACGTGATTCTTATGGGGCACACGCATCGCGACGTGCCGGCGCTGGTCGTTAACAGCAACTCGGGAATGAATGGCGGGACGGCAAGCGTCGATCGCACGTTTTTGAGCGAAGGTGTCCTCTTAACGCAAGCAAATCGTTGGGCCAGCCACGTTGCCCGAGTCGACCTGTACCTCGAAAAAGACGCAAGTGGGCATTGGCAAATCCTGGCGAAATCGGCGCGCACAATTCCCGTGACCGAGAAGACTGAGACCGATCCGGAAATCGCGAAGCTCGGTGAGCCTTACGACAAGGAAACTCAGGAATGGCTAAGCCAAGTGATCGGACAGTCTGCGCACGAACTAACGGCAGAGCAGTGTCGTTTTCACGATACTGCCATTATCGAGTTAATTCAGCGCGTGCAGCTCGAAGCCGGCAACGCAGATGTTTCCCTGGCCGCTTGCTTCAATGATCGGGCGCACATTTCAAAGGGCGCCGTGACGGTCCGCGACATCGCCGGACTCTATGAATATGAAAACACGCTGGTGACTTTGGAACTGACTGGTCAACAGTTGAAGGACGCGCTCGAACATTCGGCCCGTTACTTCAAAGAGTACCAGGCCCGGAAGTCTCTGAATGATCTTATCGACACGCGAATTCCCGGTTACAACTTCGATGTTGCGCAGGGAGTTTCCTACGACATCAACCTCACCAAACCATTTGGCCAACGAATTGAGAACTTGAAGTACAAAGGACAGCCCCTGTCGCCCACGCAGAAGCTTCGGGTTGTGACCAACAACTACCGAGTGAGCGGCGGCGGCGGCTTCGCAATGTACAAAAATGCTCCGGTCGTTTATCGATCGAGCGCAGAAGTGCGCGAGCTGATCATCGATTGGGTCGAGAAGCACAAGACCATTCCCACCGAAACCGACAATAATTGGCGAATAATTGGCGCGCAGTAGGGAGTGCAAAGCGCTACGGGCGAAGCTAAGGGCAAAGCGCTAAGGGCTAAGCCAAAGATCAGCAGTTGTCTCTTAGCTCTTAGCTCTTAGCTCTTAGCTCTTAGCTTTTTGCTCTTTGCCTGCCCTGGTGGTTTCCAGCGCTTTCAGGAGCAACTCGTGGATTCCCCCAAACGCGCCGTTCGACATAATTGCGACGACATCGCCGGAACGAAGTTCGACTGCGAGGGTCCTCACAATCTCATCAACCTCAGTGATTGCCTGCGCCGGCGTATCAAGGGCCGTAATCTCTTCGATTAATTTCTCGATGTCCAGCACGCCGCCCATCTCCGCGGCCCGTTGAGCGTCGTAAACGCGCGACACAATCACGTAATCAGCCGGCGCGAAAGCATCCACGTACGCGTCCTGGAAAGTGGCGTGACATGAGGTGCGGGAGCGTGGTTCGAAGACTGCAACCAAACGACGGCTGGGGTACCTGGTCCGCAAAGCAGCAAGTGTCTCGCGCACGGCAGTCGGATGATGCGCGAAATCATCGATGATGGTTACCCCGTTTACCTCTCCACGAACCTCGCCCCGACGACGAACACTTTTGAAAGTTGCCAGCGCATCCACGATTGTCTGACGCTCAACTCCCCATGAGTGGGCGGCGACGATCACCGCCAGGCAATTGCGCACGTTAAAGTCGCCGATCAGCGGAGTTGAGAATTCAGCCCATTTCGCGCCTTTCCGAAACACCCTGAATTGAGTCATGCCTTCTGCGTAATCAATCTCGCGCGCCTGCCATTTCGCATCGTCACAGGTTCCGAATGTTTCTAAAGTCGTAAATAACTTCTGGCCGAATGATGCCACCACCTCGCGGACGGGCGGACTGTCCCAACCGACAATCAAACGTCCGCTGCCCGGAACCAGGTTCATCAAACGCCGAAAGGCGAGTTTGACTGCGTCGAGGTCTTTGTAAATATCTGCGTGATCAAACTCTATGTTGTTGACGATCGCAAGTTCGGGCAGGTAATGCATGAACTTCGGACCCTTATCGAAATATGCGGTATCGTATTCATCCCCCTCAATGATGAAATAGTTGCTGTCGGTCACGCGAAAGCTGACGCCGAAATTCTGCACCACGCCGCCGACCAGGAATGAGGGTTTTAGCCCGGCTTGATCGATCACCCAGGCGGCGAGACTCGTGGTGGTTGTTTTGCCGTGGGTACCCGCGATCACTAATGATCGCCGGCCGCGAATGAATTCTTCCTTCACAACTTCAGGAAGCGATCGATAAAGCAAGCGTCGATTCAGCGTTTCTTCGACTTCCGGATTTCCGCGCGGGATGGCATTGCCAATGACCACACAATCAGGTGCCGGAGTCAGATTGCCGGCGGCATAGCCGGGTATAATCGGAATACTTAAAGCTTCAAGCATCGTCGACATCGGCGGATAAACATGTTCATCCGATCCGGTAACGCAATGGCCGCGTGCTTGCAGCATTCCGGCCAAAGACGCCATCGCCGTTCCACAAACTCCAATCAGGTGATAGTGCATTCGACTTAGAAGAGGGGCGGCAGCTCACATGGTGTTGGCAGATTTCAATTCTGATTGTCCCGCGAATAAAACTCGTCTAAGACATCCCCAGAACGGGCGATGGTAAACGGAGCTGGGATGAATTAGAAATGCGCGCGCAAGGCTGCGGATGCCTTCAATTCTCTTCCCGCTTGAGCCGGCCGCGAAAGATTGCCGAAGGTAGCGTGTCGAGACCGACCATCGCCGATCGGACGAGCTCAATTGAGGTTCGTAGATCTCAGCAATCGCGTCGAATTCACGGTCAAACAGATTGCCTTCAGCGACGGTCTTGCTGGCCGGATGCAGTCGATATGCGGCAATCGTTTCCGGAAGGTGCTCGCACTGAAATCCCTTTATCAAAAGGCGCACATACAGTTCGTGATCGAAACAATATCGCCAGCGCTCGGCAAACCCGCCTTCGAGTATTTCACGTTTCCAGAACATTCCGGGTTGCGGTGCGGTGTAAGCCCACGAAAGCGCGTGGCCTGCGGATTTGGGAACGTCGGCCGAGACGACGCGCAAAGGTTCAGGCGGTTCGCCGAACATTATCGTATCGCCACACAGCCACTGGCACTTCGGATGTTCACTAAAATATGTCACAACCTTTTGGAAAGCGCCGGGGAGGTAAAGGTCGTCACTGTTCAAATAAGCAATCAAATCTCCCGTCGCGTGAGCCAATCCCTTGTTCAGCGCGTGTGCTTGACCACGGTCCTTTTCACTTACCCAGAAGGCGAGTCGATCTGAATGCTTTCTCAGAATGTTGACAGTGTCGTCGGTGCTGCCGCCATCAATTACTATGTAGTCAATCTCTTTGTAATCCTGGTTCAGAACTGAAAGGATCGTTTCTTCGATGAACTGGGCCTGGTTGAATGAAGGAGTAATAATGCTGATCTTCGGTGTCATGACAGGCTCAAGGCGGGCTCACTCGCGATGTCGAGCGGGCCGAGGATTTGACGCTGGCGCCGCGTGAAGCATCCTTCTGATTCAATTCGTACCATTCGATCGTCTGACGGAGCCCGTCTTCCAGTGAGACTCGCGCCTGAAATCCCAGTTTTTCTCGCGCTCGTGAGACGTCGAGTCTTCTGCGCGGCTGTCCGTCGGGCTTGTCAGTTTCCCATTGTATCTCACCGCCAAAGCCCGTCAGGCGCGCGATCAGTTGAGCGAGTTCTGCGATTGTAATCTCACATCCCGTACCGATATTGATCGGGTCACACTCGTTATAAACCGCGGCTGCTCGCACTACCGCATCAGCACAATCGGACACATAAAGGAACTCACGTGACGCTTTTCCGGTTCCCCACGCGCGCACGAACGGGGCATTAGCCTGACGCGCTTCAACAAATTTTCGGATGAGGGCCGAAATGACATGCGATGTTTGCGGATCGAAATTGTCGCCCGGCCCGTATAGATTCGCCGGCAATAAGAAAATCGCATTGAAGCCGTATTGCTGACGGTAACTCTGCGCCTGAACCAGCATCATCTTCTTGGCCAGTCCATACGGCGCGTTGGTCTCTTCGGGGTATCCGTTCCAAAGGTCGTCCTCACGAAACGGCGTGGGCGCGAATTTCGGATAGGCGCACACGGTTCCCAATGCGACGAACTTCTGTACTCCCTGAAGCCGTGAGTGTTCCATCAACTGCGCGCCCATTATTAGATTGTCGTAGAAAAACTTTCCCGGATTCATCTGGTTGGCGCCAATGCCTCCAACGACGGCCGCCAGGTGAATCACCAGGTCGGGTCGGATGGTAGAAAGCAAACGCCGTACGTCGGCTCCTTCGACAAGGTCGTATTCGGTGCTGCGAGGGGCGTGAATTTCCACCCCCGGAAACGCCTGCAAGCGTGGAAGTATGAAGCGACCAAGAAAACCCGAGCCACCGGTTACCAGAACTTTTGGATATGGAAAGGGAAAGCTTGTGTCGTGCATCCGATGTGATCAGGAGAGGATCCTTACTCACGCCACCGTGGTAATCGTTTTCCCGGCGTCAAAGAACTGCTTCTGTTTCTGTGGCTCGAGCATTGCCAAGTCCGCTTCCACCATAATGCGGATGAGTTCTTTGAATTGGGTTTTCGGTTTCCATCCGAGCAATCGTTCGGCCTTACTTGCATCGCCCACCAGCAAGTCAACTTCAGCCGGCCTTATATATCTCTTATCGGGTTCAACATAATCACGCCAGTCAAGGTTCACGTATGAAAATGCTTCTTCCAAAAATTCTTTCACGGAATGTGTTTCGCCCGTCGCGATCACGTAATCGTCCGGCTGCGGTTGTTGGAGCATCAACCACATTGCCTCAACATATTCTTTGGCGTAACCCCAATCGCGCTTAGCTTCGAGATTTCCGAGGTAGAGTTTGTTCTGAAGACCAGCCTTGATAGATGCCAGGGCGCGAGTAATCTTTCGGGTCACAAAGGTTTCTCCCCGCCGGGGACTCTCATGATTGAAAAGTATGCCGTTACAGGCGAACATGCCATACGATTCGCGATAGTTCACCGTCGCCCAATGTGCGTAAACTTTGGCGGCGCCGTAGGGCGAGCGAGGATAGAAAGGCGTCGTCTCGCGCTGGGGAACCTCGCGTACTTTGCCGAACATTTCCGAGCTGCCGGCCTGGTAGAACTTCGCTGTTGAGCCGGTCTCGCGAATCGCCTCGAGTATCCTGATGGTGCTGAGACCGGTTACGTCGCCCGTGTATTCCGGGATATCAAAGCTGACACGTACATGACTCTGAGCGGCAAGATGATAGATTTCATCCGGTTGAATTCGGTAAAGCAACTTAATCAGATTCGTCGAATCGGCGATGTCACCATAGTGCAGAAACAGATGGACTCCGTGGACGTGCGGATCCTCATACAGGTGCTCAATCCGCTCGGTATTAAAAGTTGAGGCACGGCGGATAATCCCGTGAACTTCATAACCCTTTGAAAGAAGTAGTTCCGCCAGGTAGGAACCGTCCTGGCCGGTGATCCCAGTGATGAGTGCCTTTTTCATGAAACAGCGCTGATCATTCTCGTTTGCAAAAGATGCATGAGTAGAGCAAGAGCCAAGATCAACATTGTGGCAAAATCGTCCCGCCAAGTAAACATGAGTGTAGGCGGAATTCGCCGCGTTAGTGTCTCCGGTTCCTGGCCTGTGTTACATTCGTAATCCAGTTTTGCAGCGACGAATACCGCAAATCTTTTGCAAATAAACTGCCCCCAATGAAAGCTCTCGTCAAGCAAGTCCTCGGCGCTTTCGGCCTGAACCTGCGACGGTATGATCCAAGTCACGATTTGGGTGAACTCCTGAGACTCTATAAGGTCGAGACGATATTCGATTGCGGCGCGAATGCAGGGATGTCCGGACGGTATTTCCGCAATCTCGGTTTTTCCGGGCAAATAGTTTCTTTCGAGCCCGTCCGTCAATATTTTGAATTACTTACGAAGGAGGCTGCCGGCGATACTCGCTGGATCTGTAGGAACCTGGCGCTGGGAGAAACTGAAGGCGAGCAGGAGATTCACGTTTCCGGGGGCTGCGGCGGCGCAAGCTCGTTTCTTGTGCAGACCGGCACGAGCTGGCAAAGCACGCCAGAGCTTGAATACGTCGGCAAAGAGCGCGTTCGACTAACAACGATAGATGCAGCAGCCCTGGAATACTATCCCACCGGCGATCGGCTATTTCTAAAGTTGGATGTGCAAGGATACGAACGCAAAGTTCTTGCTGGTGCTTGTCGCACGATCCCGAGAGTAATCGGCGTACGAGTGGAGCTTTCCGTTTCCCAGTGCTACGAAGAAGAACCTTCGATGTTCGAGATGTTCAGCCACTTGCGCGAGCTGGGCTTTCGTCTCTGTGCCATCGACGAGAGTTGGTCGAACCCCCAAACAAGGGAGGTCTATCAACTCGACGGAGTTTTCTTCCGGTGCGACGAGGGTTAACGCTTGCCACGCTAGTAAGAGACTATAGGTTCTGATCATCCTGACCCAGGACTTCAGATGGATGAATCAATGCAGAGCTCACAACGATCCGATATCGAAGTTTCAAGACTCTCTCCTGAGCAGATTCTGCGACGCACACTTCCAATTAATCTCAAGCCGGAAGATCGGTGCTTGTTCGAACATGAATTCGAACAGCGAATTCCGGCAACCGAACTGCTGGTGATGCACAATGTATTTGCGAGCTCTGACGGAATTTTGTTCAAATCAGCTCGCATTCTTCCCCAATCATTCGCCGCGGCTTCGCTTCTCGAAGCGTGGAAAACCAGAAGCCGGCTGAAATTCCTGGCCCATAACTACTTGCTCAAGTCCAGTCGCACAATCTCAGCCGACGCTCTGTGGATCGTTGATGATTGGAGCGGCGGTTACTATCACTGGCTGGCGGACACCCTTCCCCGCCTTTATTCGATCGGGAATCGCGTGGCCGAAGTGACTTTGCTCCTACCAGATCGGTTTCAGCGATTGGAATTTGTTACGTCCTCGCTGAAACCCTTTGGTGTGCGGAATATCGAGATCATCGCGGCGAACGAAAAGGTTTTTTGTCCCAGACTGATCGTGCCCATGCACACGGCGCCGTCAGGACATCACAACGAAGCTATCGTCCGGGGAATTCGCGCTCTAATGGTCGAGACGTACGGCAATTCGCAATGTGAAACGCCGGCGCGAATTTACGTCAGCCGGCGAAAAGCGCCGAAACGCAGGATCATCAACGAGGAAGAGGTGCTGAAAACCGTGACTGAGTTCGGGTTCGACATTCTGGACGCTGAGAAGTTCAGCTTCGCACAGCAGGTAAACGCGCTTTCATGCGCGCGCTACCTGGTTTCGAACCACGGCGCCGGCCTCACTAACATGATGTTCATGGCCGCGGGCGGCAATGTACTGGAACTGCGGCACCAGTCGGACCGCCGGTACAATTGCTATTTCAATTTAGCTTCCGCTTTGAATCTTAATTATTTTTATCAAACTTGCGCCTCGGATAACCCGGGAGAAGATCCGCACACCGCGGATATCCGAGTTGACGCGCAAGCTTTAAAAGAGACGCTCCAATTAATGATCGGAGCGGCAAAATAATTTACGTCCTACCTACCGGCCACTTTTCGATAGAGATCAACCGTCTGATCGGCTGTTTTTTCCCAACTGAAATCTTGCGCTCGCGCAAATCCCCTCTTGATTAAGGCGTCTCGAGCCGACGGGCTCTCGAGCAAGTGTCGCATCAGGACGGGCAATTCATCAGCGCATTCCGGATCAAAAAGCAAACCTGCGTTATTTATAACCTCGGGTAAACTTGCGCGGTTCGACGCGATCACCGGGGCGCCGCAAGCCATTGCTTCGACAGCTGGTAATCCGAAGCCTTCGTAAAGCGAGGGGTAAATCAAAGCAACGCTCCGTTGATAGAGCTTCGCTAAATGATCGTCGTGGAGAAAACCGAGATTCTGTATGCGCGCTGACAGACCGAGCTGGCTGATCCGTTTTTCCTCTTCGTTCGATAACGGTGGCCCGACGATGCAAAGAAGCGGGTCCCTGTTCTCCGTGGCGATCCTGGCAAACGCGTCGAGCAGTTGATCGAAGTTCTTGTAACCCTGGCGAGAACCGACATACAAAAAGAACGGTCGTGAAGGAACCGGCTGAGGTCCATTTGCTCGCGTGAAATCAAGTTCTGAAGCAAGGTACGTGACGATGACTTTCTCCGGCGGAACGGAATAACGTTCGAGCAGATCCTCCTTCGTATTTTCCGAAATGCAGATGATGGCGTCGGCAGCCGCGGCCGCTTTGCGTTTCATTGCGACTACGCGCCCGCTCGGATCCACCTCCGGAAAGAAATCGTGAATCATGTCCCAGAACGTGACTACTATGGGAACACGGCCCCGTGCAAGGCTTGACTGTGACAAGACTGTGTAATAAGTGGGATGCACAAGATCGAATTTATGTTTCGCTGTCCGCCGCTCGAAATAAAGCTTCTCCAGTCTGAGCGACAAGCGCTGCGGGCGAAATCTCTCAAACGCTACGATTTTTAATCGAGGGTGGTCGGGAAAAGTAATTCCGCGCTGGCGAGCAGTTGTGAGAACCGGATCAAAATCCGAAGGCAGTCTACTAATAAGGTTGGCAAAATAGCGATTTACTCCACCGTAGCGTTGCCACTGATAAATAGCTCCATCGTAAAGTATGCGCATTTTCAGACACGGCAATTATTAGCTCGACGTATCATACTCGGAAATTACACACCCGAGGCTGTCGCAACTATGCCCCCGGAAATTCTCAAGGCGGCAACATCGCTTTGGACCATTTCGCGGACGATGTCGTTGAAGCTATAGGAAGATTGCCAACCCAGAATCCGCCGCGCTTTCGAAGCGTCGCCGACCAGCAGATCTACTTCCGCGGGACGATAGAACTTCTCGTCCACCACCACGTAGGCCTCGTAGTCGAGGCCAGCTTCCGCGAATGCCGCATCGCAGAATTCTCGAACCGCTCGCGTTTGACCGGTCGCGACAACAAAATCATCGGGCGCGTCTTGTTGGAGCATCAAATGCATGGCTTGCACATAGTCGCGCGAATGCCCCCAATCGCGGCGCGCGTCAAGATTACCAAGACGCAGCTCTGTTTCCAGACCCGCTTTAATGCGCGCGACGGTAGATGTAATCTTTCTGGTAACAAATTCAAAACCGCGCCGCGGACTCTCGTGATTAAATAAAATTCCGCTAACACAAAACATGTTGTAGGCCTCGCGGTAGTTTCGCGTGAGCTCGAAGCCGGCCACTTTACTAATGCCGTAAGGAGAGCGCGGATGAAAAGGAGTTGTTTCCTTCTGCGGCACTTCGCGCACTTTGCCAAACATTTCTGAAGAACCTGCGAAGTAGAAACGGCAACGCGGTTGCAGTTCTCGCAAAGCTGCCAGGACATAATGGGTGCCATTGATGTTCGTGTTCATCGTCGAGAACCCATCGGCGAAACTTTCGGCGACGAACGACTGCGCCGCCAGGTGATAGCATTCATCAAACTCGTGACGACTGAAAACGTTAAAAATTGAGGGATAACTTTCGAGACTTGCCGCGTGCAGGTGAAGCTGGTCCAGGATGTGCGTAATTCGGGTAAAGCGGCGCTGAGGTTCTTCGAGAGCCACACGCCGAACCAATCCGTGAACTTCATATCCCAGCGACAGCAAGTGCTCAGACAGATAGCTTCCGTCCTGACCCGTAATACCTGTGATAAGCGCTCTTTTCTGGCTCAAAGAGTTTCTCCGATCGGCCGAAACAGTCAAGAATGTCGCCGCTGAATACTACAATGATTCCGTGAATTTATCAGCGTAAGGGCTGGAATCGGCTGAAAAGTAAAGCGTAAGAGGGTAGTTAATTCGCGAGCGCCAATTTGTAAGCCTCAATCGTTTCCCGAACACATCGCTCCCAACTAAACTGCCGGGCGCGCGCGATGGATTTTGCTGACAACTCTTGCCGCTTCGTTGAGTTACGATATAAGTCTAGAACTGCTTGAATGATTCCGTCTCGATCGGAAGGGTCGAACATCATTCCGGCATCGCCTACCACCTCGGGTAAGGCGGCCCGATTTGAAGTTATCACGGGCGTTCCGCACTGCATCGCCTCCAATGGCGGAAGACCGAAACCTTCGTACAGCGATAGATAAATGAAGGCCAGGGCGCTGCTGTAAAGGGGCGCCAAATCTTGATCTGCGACGTAGCCCGTGAAGATTATTGATTCAGCAGCAATCCCGAACTGCTGCACGGCCTCCAGAATCTTGCCATAATCCCAGCCCCGCGGCCCTGCCAAAACGAGATACAGATCACTCAAAGACTGCTCGCGAACCAACTGCGCAAAGCTGTTCACGACCTGCTCGATATTTTTGCGCGGCTCCAGCGTGCTGAGACTGAGTAGATAAGGCGCATCCGCCGGAATGCCATATTTCGTTCGCACCTGGTGAACTCGCGCCGTATCCCGACAGGGATAAAATAGTTCTGAACCGGCCAGGTGCGTGACCATAACATGCGCAGGATCAAGGTCCGGCCTATATGAACACAAGTCCTCCTTCGTCGCCTGTGAAATGCAGATTACGTAGTCGTCGCGGTCGATGGTGCCGAGCATCTTCCGGCACAGCGCGTTCATGGCCGGGGCAAAGAACTCGGGATGTAATACGGCAATCAGATCGTAAACAGTCAAGAATTTTTTGACGCGGCTTTCGCGAAATTCCGCCCGCAGCGGATAAAAAGGCGAGTGATAGATGTCAGTTCTCGCCAATACCTCACGGGTAAACGGCTTTATCAATGGAGCTACGGCCCGCGCGGATTTATTTCTGATTCTGCGGAGAACCCTGGATGGAATTGTCGACGATTTCGATTGTGCCGATTCACGGGAATGATCCGGCGGTTGCCCAATATTTCGCCACAGACGTGCGGCCCGAGTTTGAACAACCGGCACACTTCGGAACCGTTGGTCTTCACGCAGAAAGTCCAGCGTGCCGCCTACCGGCTCTGCCACGCAAAATGCAAGATCGCAATCCGGGTGCGACACTAACCCTGCGGCCACATTTTCCACGACGCGAAAGACACCTGTGCGCGCCAGAACTTCGTGTTGTCCCTGCACGATTACCGAAATATCGTAGAGGACTTTCATTCCTGGCTTTTGTGTATCGCAGGCTTCGCCGACGGTTTAGCGATGCGACGGCGCCAGTTAAGCACTGCTCGAACCACTCTCACGCACCCGGAGACGAACCTGCTGCGAAAGCTATTGCCCTCCATCATCTTCGTCGCGACTGCCTTCCATTTCAGTGTCGATGATTTAAACGGATCGCCAAGACTTTTCCATGCATCTGGGTCGCTGCGATAGGAAACCCGCAATCGATAGGGGATGCGTTTGCCGGTGTCGAAGAAATCAAACGTGTAAGGCCACCGCGAAGACTGTTCATAGCCGTTTCGCATAAGCCTTTCGCGATATTCGTCAAAGAGTGGCACAAGATCAGGCCGATTCCTTAAAGTAAACCGCGTAATATGTTTTGAGATGAACTCGGGGTCCTCAGGCCGGTAATTACTAAAATGAAAAAACCGAAGTGGCTTGTGGTTACAGGTCCAATGGCCTTTCTGGTCGCGTCCGATGTAACGGCTATGAAGATTCCAGTAGGCTACGTTGTATTCGGTGTCCCTTTCGACGTAATAACCGTCGAACATTGCCGGCACCTGATCGACAAACTTCTGGTCGACGAAATACCCCCGCTCGTGATCGATAATGCATTTCCAATACAACTTGGGCTTCCACCATTCGAGAAAAGAATGAGCGTTTGTTCGCGAGCTGATGCCGAGGAATCCCAGATTAAAGATCCCGCTACGCAGAATATGACCGTCGTCTGGTTTCAACCCGTCTTCGGGATAGTCGGTGTCAAGATGCGGCGTCAGAACGAGATCAAAGGTGTCCAATTTATCAAAGAGTTGCTCGAGACTGGCGGTCACGAGGATATCCGGATCAAGATAAAGTAGCTGATCTACCTTCTTCTGACTGATCAGATACGCTAGCAAATACGCCTTCGCAGCCGTACAGACTTCCGTCACGTCGTACTTAAAACTGAAGGACGACAAGTCAGGAATATTCAATTCCTGCAGAGCAACTACTTCAAAGCGCTCGCTGGCCGGATCAATGAGCCCATGAAACTCATCGACAATCAACACGTAGCACTTGTACTCAGGGTGGAGGGCGGCGAAAGATTCGGCCAGCGTTCTGGCAAACGCTAAATAGTTTTTGGCAATGATGGTGCAGATAGCGCGGTTCGGCTTCACCGGTTAGCCCAAGTAATTGTGGGTTGTCTGTTAAGGGCGATTTTGCGAACTATACAAACTGGTATTGACTGCGTTTTGGCTGGGCGCGAAAGCTTATCTCGCGAGCTGAAGATAGCGGCCAACATACCGCAGCGCCTCTTTGGCATTCACTGCCCGCCAATAAAACCAGTACATCAACGAGCGATGGCGGGGCACAATCGCGTCGAGCATTTCCGCGACTGTCCGCTCAATATGTTCGGGGCTACATAAACTTGCGATGTGCTTTTGACCGGCCAAACCCATTTGTCGGCAACGTCCGGGATCACCCAAAAGGATCTTCAGCGCTTCGGCAAAGTCTGCCGCGTCATCAGCCACAAAAAAATGTTCTCCCGACCGGCCATTAATGCCCTGCGCGCCAACCGAAGTCGTCACCACCGGCAGTCCATATGACATCGCTTCAACGACTTTACCTTTCATTCCTGCTCCATAGCGCAAGGGGGCGACAGAAATCGCGGCGCGATCCAGATGCATCGCCGTGTCTTCGACAAATCCCAGCACCTGAATGCCTGGCTCAGTGTCGAGCTCTTTGATTTCAGGCGGAGTCTCACTGCCAATGATCGTGAGACGCGTCGACGGCATCACGCGATAAACCCGGGGCCAGATCTCGTCGATAAACCACCTGAGGCCATCCAGATTAGGTGAGTGGCGAAAGCCGCCGACAAAAATAAGTTCGGGTTCCCGATCTACAAGTGCGCGCGGGCGTGGCGACATGATTATGGGCAACACGAACAGCCGCGGCATGTCAGCTTCGGCCTTCAGAATTCTTTCATCATCATCGGTGACAACGATGATTGCGTCGGCGTTTCGATACGCAGTCAGTTCCCGCTTTCGCGTGTTCTCAGCGCGACTCTGCTCGAATGCACCTACTTCGGCGCCAATACGTTCGCGCGCGAAATGCACATCGACGGAATCAACGATTACTTTGGCGCCGGGCTGCCGACGTCGGAACTCGCGGGCATTTCTTTCCGCCGTGCCATAAAACTCGAAGAGGCCGACGTCGTAATGTTTGCGCGCCAGCGCCCTCGCGAGGCTGGGCCAGCCCATTCCGAGCAGCCGCACACCATGAGCCTCCAGTTTCGTGGTCGATCTCTTGACGTCTTCCGACGACAAATAGTCAGCGTCAAATTCAGTGTAAAGATCAACGTCGTGCTGTCGCGCCAGAATCTCGAGCAGGCCTACGAACCGGCGATCGCCGGCGCTGTGTTCGGCACAAGGCAGGAACTCGGTAATGGCAAGTAAACGCAACTTCACGTCTTTGAACTCAGCAGCCAGGTTTTACGGTAAGCATCGTTCTTCTCATCCTGAGCGCGCTCCTGATGAATCGTCGGCTCGCTTTCTGACAAAAACGATGCTCGGCGTAATTAAGAGGTCCGTGGACTTTGACGAAGTTGTGGCAGTTCCTGTCCACCGCCGTCTGCTTACATCGGCGGCGCACTGCTCATCAACCAACTCCTTAACGAAACCCACCATGCCGAAGGAATGACCGGAAAAGGTTCTTTTAAGCGCGCATCAGCAGCGCCGCGCAAAAGCGATCACCACCGAGAGGTCCGCGGCGCTTCGCGATTTATGGCTTTCCCATCGGGCCAATCGTCCCAATAACCGGTGCCCCAATCTCCTATGACGTACAGCCCGCCCGGCTTCAAGTGGTTATCAAACAGGTGCCAGAATGTTCTCTTAGTTAATTCACCAACATGTGACGCGTCGTCGATGATGATATCAAATCCGTCGGGGGCAGCTTGATTAGCGACCCGCGACAGAAATTGTTCGTCATCCTGGCTGCCTTTGAAGATCTGAATTCGCTCACCAGGAACAAAATCCTTTGGCGGTTCCCAATCAATCCCGACAATATTGCCGTGGGGAAAATAATCTTGCCATAAGCGGAGCGACCCTCCTTTGTCCACGCCAATTTCTAAAAGGTTGATGCGCTTTTCCACCCACGGCGCGAACATTGCATCGTATCGCTCCAATAGCAGTTCTCTATTTTGTCGGTGGGATATTGACTCAAGTTTAGAGATTTGCTTCGCATCAAGCTAACGTCACTCATTGGGCAGGGAGTGTCCAGATACTTTGAAGACGGCGAATGCACCTTTTGAGGCGCGTGCGAATAATAAGTTTCGATCGAAGAGCGGTCCAGACGTATCTGTCACCAATGATCTCCGCTGCGCGCAGTCCCAAAGCAAATCGTGAACGTCTTGAAAGCGAAGAATATATCGGCGACCTCCACGCGATGTCCCGGAATGCAGAGTAAGCGACGGCTAAAAGTGGTTTCTTTACCAGGACTCGTGATACACCTACTTGTCGCGCCAACTGCTCGAGATCGCCAGACGCACCGTCAGTAGAACGATTTATGGCCACGGCCTCTAATGTTCTTGCTTTTCCTTGAAACGCGATTCGCGCCAGAAACAGCCAGTCTCCGCCAAAGACGTTGTCGATTTTCGTGTGCGCGACCATCTCCCGGCGCATAAGGCCGTAAAACATACCGTTTATTCCAACGGTTCGGTAGTACGACAACACTCGCTCACACGCCGACGTATCAAGCAGATCGATTGGGTCTTCGTCAAAGGCGTGATTCCCATCTATGAAATAACGGCCCCGGCCGACCACCAACTCATGGTCCGCGTGCTGAAGCAGAATGCGTGAGCACGAGCTAAGATAATTCCTGTCCAACCAGTCATCATCGCCCATCCACATGAAGAATGCGCCGTGGGACTCCGCGAACGCGCGCTTGAAATTTTCGTGCATCCCACAATTGGTCGCCTGGCGCCGGTAAACGATCCGGCTATCCTGGCGCGCGTATTCTTCACACATATGTTGTGTGCCATCTGATGACGCATTGTCACAGATAATGAGTTCGAGGCTCGCGTAGTCTTGAGATAAGACCGAATCGATCGCGCGCCGCAAACGGTCTGCCCGGTTAAAAGTTGGCAGTCCCACGCTTACGAGTGGTTGACTGGCTGTCATATTTAAATACGCATACACCGTTGACGGCCGTGTACCTGGACCCATCACGGCTCGACGCTATCCAGAGAGATTTTGCTAGTCGCTGCGTTTACCCCGTTGTTTACGATGGCAGGATGCTTCGAAAAACATCGCATACTATGCGAACCTTTTCCTCGGTCATGTTCAAACCCGACGGCAAATTCAGACCATAGGGACAGATGCGATAACTGACACCATTTCTCTCTCTTGCTGTCTTCGCCTCAGGCAAATCGCGGTAGGCCGGAATCGAACTTAGTGGATGAAAAAACGGACGAGAGTCGATGTTCCTGGCACTCAATTGTGCCTGTAGATAGCCCTTTTCGATCCCAAGCTCCGGATCCAATATCACGGTAATCATCCAGAACGCATTTCTAGTCGTTGGGGGTTCGGGATTGAGAGTCAGCCCCGGCAGATCTGATAGTTCTCTTCTGTACCAATTAAAAATCTCGCGCTTCCGTTCGATCAGCTCGTCAAGTCTTTCCAGTTGTGCCAGGCCAAGCGCCGCCTGCAGACCGCTCATCTTATATTTGTAAGCAACTTCCGTATTCCAAAACAAACTGTCTCCAGGCTGACGACCATGGTCGCGCAGAAACAGTACCCGACTGTATAGATCATCGCGATCTGTCACCAGCATTCCGCCTTCGCCCGTCGTTAAAGTTTTTGAGCCGTGAAAGCTGAATACCCCCGTGTCGCCAAAACTGCCTGCCTTCCTTCCGCGGTATTCCGCGCCGGCCGCTTCGGCGGCATCCTCGATGACCGCGATTCCATGGCGCTGCGCCACTTCGAGAATTCCATCCATGTCGGGCATGTTGCCGTAAAGATCGACGGGAATCGCTGCTCTCGTCCGCGGAGTAATGCACTCTTCAAAAGAGCCGGCGGACAAACACCAGGTACGTTCGTCGATATCGGCAAATACCGGAGTTGCACCAACGTAGGTGATTGGCGCCGCGGAGGCGATCCAGGTCGCATCAGGAACAATTACTTCATCCCCTGGTCCAACCCCGAGGGCCAACAACGACAAATGAATCGCCGAGGTGCAGGAGGGAAGTGAGATTGCGTGGCGGACGCCAAGATAATCGGCAAACGCTTTCTCGAAGCGTTCGTGATATATGTTGGCGTTGCCGTACCACGCGTTAGTGACCGCATCAGTAACGTAATCTATTTCCTTCTGAGTTATTGAAGGACCGGCAACGGGAACTCTTACCATAGGTATATTAGCTGATTGCTCGACGGCTCGGTCGATTTTAGCAGTTCGCCATTGAGTTACGTTCTTTCCAGGCTCGCTTTCATAGCCGAGGAACTTCCTCAGGAAAGGGTCTTCACTGAACCTGCCTTGCAAAGCCTCCGGAATGCTGATCTGCTGTTTTATAAAAGGAAGCGTGTAGACATGGTTCAGTGCTCGTCGTTTGAATTTGGAAGCGTTAGCGCCGGCCCTATGGTACAGCATTGAATCGAATAGCAGCGCCGACCCGGCCTTCGCGCTCATGCAGCGCTCATGTTTTTTCACGAACTCTTCAGAGGGGAAAGGTTCAACTTTGTGAGAGCCGGGCAGGACGTGCGTGCCGCCAGTCTCCGGTGAGAAATCGTCAATGCAGAAGAGGGCGCTCACCGCCAGCGGTCTGGTGCTGACGAAATGTTGGTAACTGAGATCACGATGCCAGGATGCTTGATAATTTGGGCGCTCGGGCAGCGTGATGATGCCGTTTTGCTGCATAAGGATGAAGTAATCACCCAACAACTCGCCGATGATAGCCAGCGCGATCCGGTTGGTAGCCACATGTAAGAAAAGATCGTCGTATGTTAGTGGTAACCTGACAATGTTAAGGTCATTGATTTCGCTCAGTCGCTGCTCACCACCGATTTCCTTAATCTGAATTTTGTACAGGTCATCGAGTTTCCTACGAACGGCCTCCAATTCCGGCTCAGACAACACTCCCGGGACTACGGTGTAGCCGCAAATGCGAATCTCCTCGGCCGCCAGTTCCGACCCGCAACTTACCAGCGTAGATTCTCTTACGCCATAGGATTTTAGCGCCTCGGCCATATGGTTTAACTGCTCTTAGATCTGGGAATCCTTCCTCATGAAAGCATAAATGCCATCGCCGTAACTCAGCTTTTGCGCCAACACGCCATCAAAAAGCGTGGCGTTAATGATTCGAGGTGTGTAGTGCTTAATGAACCGGCCGCTGATCTCCTCGGTGCCCAGCAATCCGGTCAACAGTCGCCGCATGGGGGACGGCAAATGATAGAGCATTTCCCCTCGGTTAATACAGCGCTCAATCTTAAGCCCATATTTCGCGGCCAAGAACGCCATCGACGTATGGTTGAACCAGCGCAGGTGGCCGATTTTTTGTGCGGGATCATTAATGAGCTTCCACCTGTCTTGTAGCACTGTGGCCTGCGCCGAATCGATGTCCGGGCTGGAGATAAACAGTATTCCCTGCGGGTTCAAGAGACGAACTGCTGTTTCAAGGTATGGCTTAAAGTCCAGCAAGTGCTCGATGACAAACCGCATCGTGATCACATCAAACCTTTGCTCAAACTCTTGATGCCGGAAATCTCCGATCGTGATCCTGTCTTTGAAGCCAGGAAGTGCATTGCGTTTCGCGTTGGGATCGATATCAATGCCATTCAAGGCGTCCGATTGCAGGTGCGGATCCTCCAGTTGAAAAGCTTTCAGCAGCCGGCCAACACTGCAGCCAATATCCAGAAGGTGTTTTCTTGCCGGCGCGAGTCGCAGGCACTGCCGGGCAATGAAGCGCAAATCCGTGCCGTATCTCTGATATAGGGGTTCCAGCAGCCGAAACGACCATATTTGATCGTATGGGTTAGGAACCTGAACCGAGAAGACGCCTTCCTTTACGTAAAGTTCCTCGATGTCGGTCGGGGTAGGAAACGGATGCATGACCGACAGACCACAATTGGTGCATTGAAGTATGTCGTACTCTTTAATTCCGGAAGAAAAATTTGCCGAACCGACGTGGAGCCTTCGTGCGAAAGATGATTCCCCACATAGCTGGCACTCGGCAGTCATCCCTAAGCTTCCCACCTTGATTATTCCTTGATGCGCTTCAGGTACCCGTCCGGGGCCACGGTGATCAATAACTTATCGGAGATCGATCGGTCTATTTCAAAGCTATTCGTCGTTTCCAGGAAAGCTATCACTGCGGTCTTGGGACTGTTGCCAGGCCGCCATGGGCGGTCGCCAAGGATCTCGGCGGGCACTTCTTCGATGGCCGTATCGAAGACGACACAATAGCTGCCTACCGAGGTGAGCGGCGCATAAGCGCGCAACTCGGCGAGCACATGATCGTGCGTATGATTGCTGTCGAGGCAAACCAGGATGCGCTGCTTGCTGGCCGCTACGTCGCGGACTTGGCCAATAATTTCGGGAGCGATACTCGAGCCTTGAATCATCCTGATCCGCCTGGACATCGGGTGCGCTTCGATCGCCGCGCGGTTGTGAGCCCGGATGTCAATGTCGATTCCCATTACCTCGGCATCCTGAGGACCCCCGCAGGCAGCATTCAGTTCCAGCATCGAAGCCGAAAAAATCAGCGATCCTCCATGGGCGATGCCGGTTTCAATAATCAGATCGGGTTTGATCGACCAAATTATTTCCTGCATGGCGAAGACGTCCTGAGGCAGTTGAATGATCGGACGTCCGAGCCAGGAAAAGTTATAAATGTAGTTGTGGTCGGCTGCTTTGACCTGCCACAGGCGCGAGAATCTTCTCAGATCGTCGGCGTCGCGCAGACCCTCGAGGTTTCGCGCGCGCGGCGGCGAACTGGTCGTCCTCAACCGGCATTAAAGTCCCTCCAATAGACAGCTTCCGAACATAACAGATCGCGCGCGCGTTCGCCGCAGTTGGCGATTGCATCAAGAATCGACACGTAAGGAGTAAATTCTCCGTGACCCTGCTCGTAGGGAACCTTCCGGTAATCCATGTAGCGCACGGAAATATT
>Ga0126384_10000274_pt1 | contig 27021 bp, 21 predicted proteins | sample PanSoiMetPlot_36_FD_92543 | JGI IMG/M metagenome (GOLD analysis project Ga0126384, IMG submission 92543) | Tropical forest soil microbial communities from Panama - MetaG Plot_36 | ecosystem: Environmental > Terrestrial > Soil > Tropical forest > Bulk soil | place: Panama | collected 2016-02-17 | reverse complement strand
GCGTCACCTCGAGCTCGGCCCAGAGTCGGCCGGAAAGCAGCATCCCCTGTTCATCGAACCGAGAGCGCTCGAAGTAGATCACCGGCGAGCGCACCTCGTCAATCCGCCATTGGCCTTTGTTCGGTCCCCGCTTGACCCTGTCGACCAGAATCGGACCGACTTCCGTCGCTGCCAAGTAAGCCGCGTCGGGTGGAAAATCGCCCAAGGTTTGATCGCTTGCGACAAACGCCTCCCAGCTCGGAGGGACTCGCACCGGGTAGACCCTCAGCTTGAACCGGGCAATGAACCGGAGAAACCCCGCCTCATCTTCGGGGGCCATCAAGAACCGGATGCTTTCAGCCATCGGCGAGCGCGGAATCTAGCGCAGCATGGTAGGAGAAGGCATGGCACTTACGCTCGTCCCAGAGGCAATTGAGGAGTACGCGACCGCTCATTCGGAACCGGTGTCCCCGCTGTTTGAGCAGCTTCGCGAGGAAACTTACGCGGAGATGGAGTCGCCGCAGATGCAAGTCGGTCCCCTGGAAGGCGGTTTTCTTCGTCTCCTGGTCCGCCTCGCTCGCGCGCGTCGAATCCTGGAGATTGGGATGTTCACAGGCTACTCAGCTTTGATGATGGCCGAGGGCCTGCCGGACAATGGCGAGTTGATCACCTGCGAGCTCGATCCAAAAGCCGAGGCAATGGCGAGGCGCTACTTCGCGCGGAGCCCCCACGGCAAGAAGATCAAGGTACGCATGGGCCCGGCCCTGCAGACGCTGAAGGAGCTCACCGGGCCCTTCGACTTCGTATTCATCGACGCGGACAAGGAGAACTATCTGGCCTACTACGAGGCGGTCCTTCCCATGCTCCGCAGCGGTGGGCTGCTGGTGGCCGATAACGTGCTCTGGAGTGGGCGGGTGCTCAAGCCCAAGCAGGAGACCGACCGTGCAATCGTCGCATTCAACGACGCCCTGGCGAAGGATGCGCGGGTGGAGAAAGTCATGCTCAACATCCGCGACGGGTTGATGTTGGCGCTCAAGCGCTAGCGGTATTTTGAAAGCAGCTGGAGTAGGTCGGCGCCGTAAAGCTGGACCCGCTTGCTGCCGAAGTAGGGCACGCGCGCGAGCTCATCCAGGGTGCTCGGCGGATTTTTGGCCAGGTCCACCACCAGCGCGTTGCTCAACACCACCGACGGGGTGACCTTTCGCTGCACGGATTTCTCGCTTCTGAATGCTCGCAAAGCATCTTCCCGTTTGCGCCGGGCCCGACTTGGCGGGCTGGGCGCCGGAACCTCCACCGGCAGCTCACCGCGGCCGGAGGCGGCTCTGAGCTGTTCGATGACTTCCAGTACCTCTGGGCCATGCTCGCGGGCAAAGCGCCCGCGCACCCGAGGCGTGCGGGCAAGCTCTCTCACAGTTCGGGGCGGCTTTTTTGCCAGCTCCTCGATCGCCGCATTGGAAAGCATTCTCCCGTGCGGAATGTCCAGCGACTCCGCCCAGCCAAGTCGCTTCTGGTGCAGCGCCCGCGCAATCGCGCCGGCAAGGGCCTGCTGCACGCCGGGCAGATTGCGCGGAAGCTTGGGTTGATAATCGGCCCCAACTTCCGGGGGGGAAACGGCCTCGTCGCTGAGGCGTTGGCAATCGAGCTCCACCTCTTCGAGGATGTCCGCCTTTCGAATCGCCTCTCGAACCCGCCGGCCGATTTCACAGAGGTACCGAACATCATCGGCGATGTACTGCCGCATCGCCGGGGGTAACGGACGCAACGAGAAGTCCGATTGCTGATGCTCTTTGGGCAGTTCGATGGCCAGTAAGTCGTGCGCGAGGTCGGCAAGTCCCACTTTGGGCCAACCGAGCAGCGTCGCGGCGCGGTGGGTATCAAACAGGCCCCGGACCCGGACTCCGGCTTGAGCGAGGTACTGCAGGTCGCCTCCAGCGGCGTGGAAGAATTTGGCTCGGGTCTCATCCGCGAACAGATCGGTGAGGAAACCGGGTCGCACTTCTGACGAAAGGGTGTCGAACAAGAACAGATCGGTGTCGGTTGACACCTGAATGAAGCAAAGCCTTGGGCGGAACGCATGCATCGCGTCCTGTTCCAGGTCGACCGCGAGCTCGGCGCTCGATTGGAGCTGCTGGACCGCCCGTGCAGCCTCTGCGGCGGTGGTTACGTCGTCCGCTCCAGCAGGGTAGGTCGCCATCTCCAGCCCTTAACCTAGCGAAACTGTGTTGCATGAGAATCTACTTTTCGCAGGGTTCGCCGGCAGCTGCAGGTTGCTCTATAAGCACGCCGGGATGGGAGAGGCGATGAAACCTGGGGTGGCTGAATGAACGCAGAGCTTCGGCTTGAGAAGAGCTTGCTCGGTCAGATCGGCCAGGCAATCGCTCACTTTGCCCTGATCGAAGAAGGCGATCGCATCATGGTGGCCGTGTCGGGAGGCAAGGACTCCCATACCCTGCTGCACCTGCTTCGGCTGTTACAGCGCCGGGCTCCCGTGCAATTCGACATTTTGGCGGTAAACCTCGACCAAGGCCATCCCGGATTTCCAGCCGCGATGCTGGAGAACTATTTTCGCGAACAAGGCTACCGCTATCGAATGCTGAAGGAGGACACCTACAGCATCGTTTTAGACAAGCTAGAAGCCGGTGACACGCAATGCGCTCTCTGCTCCCGGCTTCGACGCGGAATTCTCTACAACGCGGCCGTCGAGCTGGGATGCAACAAGATCGCTCTGGGCCACCACCGGGACGATCTGATCGAGACGCTGCTCTTGAATTTGTTCTTCTCTGGCTCGATCAAAGCCATGCCGGCGCTGCTGCGATCCGACGACGGTCGCAATACGGTGATCCGCCCCCTTTGCTATGCGCCGGAAAAAGAGATTGCGGCCTACGCGGAGCTGAAGGGCTTTCCGATCATTCCTTGTGAGCTCTGCGGGTCACAGGAAAACCTCCAGCGAAAGCGGGTCAAGCGCCTGGTAGAAGAGCTTTCGCGCGAGATTCCCCACCTTCAAAACAGCATTTTGGCAGCTCTGAGGAACGTCCGACCCTCGCACTTGCTACAGCGGCGAGTGCCATCGCTGCCGTCCGAAAGGAAGCAGGGCCCATGTCTGGAGAGCACGGCTTGAATCAGCAAGAACGCAACTCGGCCTTGGTTGAGGTGATGCTGCTCGCGGCCGTCGCCGACGGTAACGTCTCCGATGCCGAGCTGGAAATGCTCTTGAAGCGGATCCGGGAAAGACCCGAGTTCGAAGGCACTCGACCGGACGAGCTCACCCAGTTGGTCCAAAATTGCTTAAATAACCTGGCCTCCGCCAAGAGCATCGAAGCGGTGTTGGCCTCGCTCCGGGAACGGTTGCCAGATCACAAGAGCCGGATGTTGGCATTCGGCTTGGCCGCGGCGATTGGATTCGCGGACCAACGGGCGACACGAGCTGAGCTGGGCTTGTTGAAGACCATTCAGGCGGGCTTGGGAATCTCGGAGGAAGAAGTCTCGCGAATTGTCGAAGCGGTGGAACGTGGCGATTCGCTGGCCGACGCGTTGGGCGAGCCAGCGGAGCGCCTCTATGCCGAGGTGATGGTGCTGGTCTCAGCCGCGGATGGGCAGATCACAGACGCGGAGGCCCAGGTCCTGGTGGAAAGCCTCGCCGCTGACCCGGTCTTCGAGAAAGTAGATCCCCAACGGGCCCAGGAATTCATCAGCGCCGCGGCGAAGGCGCTGGCGACCCAAGGTCTTCCGGAACGCCTCAAGGTGCTTGCCCAAGGCCTCTCGACGCACTCGCAACGACTCAAGGCCTTCCGTTTGGCGATGCGGATTGCCAACGCCTCCGGGCATGCCTCTGCACCGGAATTGAAGCTGCTGGAGCTGTTGCAAGCGACGTTTGGCCTTGCAGATGATGAGGTCGAGCAGATCCGACGGCAGCTCTGAATCAGACCCCGCAGACACTTCGATGGCGCATCGAGATCGCCTGACCGGGATCGGGCTCTCCCTAATTCCGGAACTGGTCCAAGAGCGTTGGGCGATAGTCCGTCACCTGACCGAAAGTGGCGGAGATGTAGTCAGGGAATGAGGGACGCGGTCCATTGAGGGCGTAACCAAAATCGATGCGCAGAGGAACCCGGTTGAACTGCGGAATCAGGATGCGCAGGCCGAAGCCGATGGTGTGGATCAGGCCGCTCGGCTCTAAAATTGTCCCTGGCAGCCGCGGATAGGCGTTGGCGACGTCCCAGAAGAGCACGAAGCCCAGGTGTACCGTCCGAAGGGCGAGCGGACGGCTGCGGTACTCGAGGTTGAAGAGAACGGCATTGGGCCCGACGAGTGCCTGCAACGGAATTCCCCGAATTCCCTCTCCTCCACCCAGGGTGATCAGCCGATGTTGAAGGTCGGCGGCATTGAGCTCCACCAATGCTCGTGCGGCAATTCGGCCAATTCCGATGATCGGGGAAATGTTCACCAACTCGACGGCGGTGCGCTTGTTGACCCAGGTGGCGGACTGCCCCGGCAACTCACCCGGCTGGAAGCGAATGCTTGCGCCGGCACTCACCGTCGCCAGGTCATCGAACCGATAGAGGCGATAGCGGGCTACGGCGGTGCCCTCGAGAAAACGGCGGCTAGAGCCGAGCGCAGTCTCGGCCCAGCGAACCGTGAACAGCCCCGCGTAGCCGAGTTGGTAATCCTCCGACAGGGCAAAGGTGTCGAAGTCATGAAGGACGCGGTAGTCGGCCTGAAAAACCTGAACCCGGCCGGAGAGGTAGACTGCCTTTTCGCTCTGCGGCAGATAATTCGCGGTGAGCCAAGCTCGCTGGTCCTCCGTTAGACCCAAGCTAGAGGGAGGATGATAGACGTTGGAGTAAGCGCCGACCCCGGCGGTAAGATTGGTCTTGAAGCGTGTTCCGAAGGAGCGTGTGTAGGCGCCCGCCGCTGAGAACTGCCGCGCGTCGTAGATGAAGGGGACGGTTGCCGTTGGCGAATCCGCGCTTGGATAAGGCAGCTGCCAGATCGTCGCTCCCTGGTAATTCCTCACCGTTTCAACGTCCCAGGCCGCGTCCAACTCGAAACCGTGCTTCGCTTGCAGCGAATACAAGGGAAGTCCAAAGGTTAGCGCTCCGCGCGAGCCTTCCGGCTGGTGTGTGTGGCGGTTGAAAATCACTGCCGCGCTCTCGGTAAACATCAGCCGGGTGCCGAGAATCCGGGGATCGATGTAGCCTTGCCCCAACGAAACGGTGTCGAGGCGCAGGAGGAAGTCCAGGTACACTTGCTTGTTCCGGCCGAGAAAATTCAGCTCGCTGGGACGGAGTCGCAGCCGCTCAACCAAGGTGCCGACGATGTTGAATTCGGTGTTGAGGCGGATGCTCAACAGGTCCTTGGTCACCACCAACACGTCAACTTCATCGGGTTCCGGGCTCCTCACCGCAATGACGCGTGCCAGTGCGAGGACGAGAAGCCTGCGGAGGTTTCGCTCGCTCTCCTCTGCCAACCGCTCGCTGTAGGGCTCGCCCGGAGAGAAGAGCAGCTCTTGGCGGACCACGTGCGGCTTGGTTTTCCAGTGGAAGGAGTTTATCAGGCTGGGCAAAGGGTCCTCCGGGCCGACGATGTTCTCCGAGGCAACGAGAATTCTCCCGATTCGCTTGCCCTCCGGCTCGGGGTCGGGTTCGCGGTGATACAAGTCCAGAGCCCATCTCACCAAGCGAGCCTCGTAGTCTTCAGGTTGCGCGCTGGGAGGTTCAGACGTGCTAACCAGCGTGCACAAGAACCCTGCGGCGAGCCTTGTGAGAATCACACTCAGATACTGCCCCGCCGCCGGTTACGAGGTACAGATTTAGGCGACAGCGTGGACGAAACTCTAATGAGCGATACTGTGTCATCGGTGAGTGCGCTGTAATGGCCCGGAAGATGTTCTGGTCAGAAAAGCCGCTGCTACCTCAGCCGCTGATCGGAGCACCGCGGCTGTTCTATCGCTCGCTGATCGACTTTGTTCGCGACCTTCCCAAGGGAGCGAAGCGGTTTTGGGTTCTGGTCCTTCTCACCGGGCTGATCGGAGGCCTCGGAGCGGTTCTGCTGCTCCATTTACTGCGTCTGGTTCAAAACCTGGCCTGGGCCTCCGGTAGCACCTTCGCCGAGTCGGTCGAATCCTCGCCCGCCTGGCAACGGGTTCTGGTTCCCGCCTTGGGCGGGGTGGTGGTGACGTTGATGACTTTGGTGCTGCGCGAGCCGCTTCGCGAAAGCGGTACCGCGGGCGTCATTGAGTCCATTTGGACCAAGTCAGGACGGATGCCGTTTTTCAAGACCCTCCTGCACGGCACCACGTCGATCATCGCAGTTGGCATGGGGGCGCCGCTGGGCCGCGAAGGGGCGCTGGTGGAAACTGGCGCGGCCACGGGTTCGGCGCTGGCGCGCAAGCTCAAGGTGTCCTCAGACCAGGTTCGGCTGCTCGTCGCCTGCGGGGCGGCGGCCGGTATTGCCGCGGCGTACAATGTTCCGATCGGCGCAGCCGTGTTCGGCCTGGAAGTGCTGCTCGGTAGCTTCGCCCTCGAGCTTTTCGGTCCGCTCGTGCTCTCCTGCGTGATGGCGACGCTGGTCTCGCGAATCCTGATCGCGGATCATCCCAGCTACCAGATCCCTTTTTATAAGCTGCTGATGCCGAAGGAGATTTTGCTCAGCCTCGCCTTCGGTCCGATCCTCGGCCTTTTTTCGGCCCTCTTCATCCGGGTCATCAATCTGGTTGCGTTGGCCCTTGCGCGAGTCAATCGCCACTGGGCAAAGTGGATGCCGATCGCCGCCATGTCGGCAGTCGGGGTCGGTGCGATCTGGCTCCCTCAGCTTTTGGGCAACGGGTACGACGCGGTGGACCAGGCGCTGCTTGGGCAACTGGCCCTGAGCCTGGCGATCATTCTGCCGTTGGCCAAGCTGCTTGCAATTGCGGTAACCAGCTCGGCAGGGGTGCCCGGCGGACTGTTTACGCCGACCCTTTATTACGGGGCGTTGATAGGTAGCGCGCTCGGCCAGCTGGCGCAGATGCTCTGGCCCGGAGTCGCTCCCTCGGGGGCCTACGCGCTGCTTGGAATGGGAGCCGCTCTGGCCGGGACCACCCACGCCTCGGTCTCGGCGGTGCTGATCATCTTCGAGCTCACCGGCAACTACGGGATCATTTTGCCGCTGATGCTTTCCACGGTTCTGGCGGCCGCGGTAAGCCGATGGTTGCAGCCGGAGTCCATCTATACGGCCGCGCTGAGGCGCCGAAACGTGATTCTTCCCGGTTCTCCACAGTGGACCCGGTCCACCAGTGCCCAGTCGTTGATCATCCCGGACGTGGTCAAGGTTGCCCCCTCGGCGCGCTTTGACGAGGTGCTGCTGAGGCTGCTGGAGGTCCCCCCCGGCACCGACCTGTACGTCACCGATTCCGACAGCAAGTTGCTTGGAACCATCGTCCTCGACTCGCTGAAGGGTCACATCCCCGACCACTCGCTGTTGAACATGACCGTGGCCGCCGACGTCATGGACACCGCCATCAAGCCGGTGTCACCGGAGTTGTCGCTCTCCGAGCTGGCGGCGCGATTTGCCAACACTGCCCTCGAGAAACTGCCGGTGGTGGATGGCAATGGGCGGCTGTTGGGGACGATTTCCAAAGGCGACATTCTCAGGCACGGGCACTTTTGAGCGAGAGTCGTTAACCACTGCTGATGAACCGGCTCGCAAACGAACCTTCTCCCTACCTTCGTCAGCACGCCAACAATCCTGTCGATTGGTATCCCTGGTCAGAGGAGGCGCTCGGGCTCGCCCGCAGCCTGAACAAGCCGATCCTCTTGTCGGTCGGTTATTCGGCCTGTCACTGGTGCCACGTGATGGCTCACGAAAGCTTCGAAGACCCGGAAACGGCCAGGTTGATGAACGAGTCCTTCGTGAACGTGAAGGTGGATCGCGAGGAGCGCCCGGACCTGGATCAGCTCTATCAGGGCGTGGTTCAGCTGATGGGCCGCGGCGGGCGTTGGCCCTTGACGGTGTTTCTCACGCCGGATCTGCGCCCGTTCTTCGGAGGGACCTACTTTCCACCCTCCGACCGGCACGGCATGCCGGGGTTTCCAAGGCTACTTCAAGCGCTTGCCGAGGCTTGGCGATCGCAGCCCAGGGACATCGAGGGCCAAGCAGCGCAATTTGCAGAGGGCCTGGCGGTGTTAGCCGCCGATGGCCTCGGGGGGCGACCCGCCGAGCTGTCTGGCCCGGATATCGTCAACGCCGGTGAGACGTTGTTGCGCTACGTCGACCACCAGCATGGCGGATTTGGAAGCGCTCCCAAGTTCCCCAGTCCGATGAATCTGGGAGCGATGCTTCGCGCGTTCCGGCGCTGCCGAAGTGCCCCGCTGAGGGATTCGGTTCTTTTCACGCTTGAGCAAATGGCCAAGGGCGGCATCTATGATCAGCTGGGAGGCGGGTTCCATCGGTACTCGGTCGACCAGTACTGGCGCGTCCCACACTTCGAAAAGATGCTCTACGACAATGCGCAACTGCTGCCCCTGTACGCGGAAGCGCAGCAACTGAATCCTCGATCGCTGTGGAAAAAAGTGGTTGAAGAGACGGTGGCTTACATCGCGCGTGAAATGACCTCCCCCCAGGGAGGTTTTTACGCCACCCAGGACGCCGACAGCGAAGGCGAGGAAGGCAAATACTTCGTTTGGACCCCGTCACAGGTGGATGAAGCGCTTGGGGCCGAGCTGGGTTCGCTCGCCAGGCAGCACTTCAACGTCACCGAGCAGGGAACCTTCGAGAACGGGGCCAGCGTGCTCGAAGTGCACCTGACGGCGGAGCAACTGGCGGAGAAACTCGGCCGGCCGGCGGCCGAGGTCGACGCAGCGCTGTCGCGAGCCCGAACGTTGATGCGAGCTGCCCGAGAGATGCGCGCCCGGCCTGGTCGGGACGAGAAAATTCTCGCGGGTTGGAATGGGCTGATGATCCGCGGTTTGGCATTTGTGTCCCGAGTTTTTCAGCGATCCGACTGGCTCGAGCTGGCGAGACGCGCCGCGGACTTTGTCCTGCAATCCATGTGGGATGGTGAGGTGCTATTTCGAGCACGCCAATCAGGGGTCAACCGAATCGCCGGCTTTATCGAGGATTACGGGGACCTTGCCGCCGGATTGGTGGCGCTCTATCAGGCTTCTTTCGAGGTCCGTTACCTGGAGCAAGCGCGAGCCCTGGTGTCCCGCGCGGTCGAGCTGTTTTGGGACGAATCCCGGCAGGCCTACCGCACCGCCCCCAAGGGGCAGACGGATCTTCTCGCCAACCCCTTCGCGGTCCACGACAACGCGTTTCCTGCTGGCTCCTCGACGTTGACTGAAGCGCAGGTTGCTCTCGCGGCGCTCACCAGCTCCGATGCCGATCGGGAGCAAGTTGACAAGTACCTGCGGAAGATGCGCGATGAGCTGCTTCGCAATCCGTTCGCTTATGGTCATCTGCTGATGGCCGCGGACGGCTGGCTGGACGGCACGCCGGGTCTTTTTCTGGTCGGGACTCGCTCGCAGGTGGAGCAGTTTCTGCAAACGCTCGCGTCGACTTACGCTCCGGGTGTGTCCGTCGGTTTTCGCGACGTCCAGTCAGCCGCGCCGAAGCTTCTCGAGGAAAGCTTCAGGGAAAAGGATCTGGTCGAAGGGCGTGCCGCGGCCTACCTGTGCAGGAACTTTTCCTGCCAGGTGCCGGTGACCGAATCCGCGGGCCTGGGCGCGCTGCTCGAGGCCTAGTCAGTGGACCTCAAGCACCTTCAGCTGGCCGATGAGCGGCGTAATCTCCGCGTTGGACTCCTCGCCCAGTGCGAAGTGACCCGCGTCGGCGACAATCTCGTTGAAAGTAGGATCCAGCTGAGTCCACTCCCCGACGTAGGCCTCTACCCACTCGTGCCAATAGAGGGCGGGGATCTGATCGTCTCCGATCATGTAAACCAGCCCGTCGACCCGCTTCGCCGGTATCCCGGACGCTCGGAGCAGAGCCTCGGCCAAAAGCGAGTGTTCGGTGCAGTCGCCCTTCATCTGGTGCAGCACATCGCTGGCGCGATCCGCGGATGAGCCATAGTCCTTCTTCATGTTGGTGGCCACCCAGGTGACAATCTTTTGAGCCGCTCGGTAAGCATCCTTGTCAGAGCCGACGATCTGAGCGGCCCGCTGTCGGATCTCGGGATTCTCGGCCTCGACCGCAATTGAACTTTTGAGGTACTCGCCGACCGCTGGATCCGCGACTGGACGGACCGCGTTGGCCAGCTTGGGCCCTGACGCCGTCAGGGTCACTTCCACTTTGTCTTCTGACATCTTCTTGAACTTTGCCCGATAGGTATTCTTCTGAAACCGCTGGGGCAGACCGCTGAGGACCAAGGTAACCGTGCCGGGCGTTTGCCGAATCGTGGCGGGAAGCGGCTTGGGCAAGACCACGCGGGTCAGTGCGAATACTTCCACCAAGTCCAATCGCTTTGCCACCGATTCCGGCTCGGACACCGCCTTGAGGTTGGGACCTAGGCTGAACTCGACCATTTCTCCGGCGTCGGTGAGAAAGCCTTCGATGGGGATCTTTTCCTTTTGGACCAGCGTCACGACCTTGTGCAGTCGAACGTTGACTCCGCGAACCGGCCGCAGCTCGGTCGGGCCCAAGGTGGTATCGGCTCGATAATTCTGTAGATCCTGCCCGTCCAGAACGGTTCCGGATACAGACGCGTTGCGCAGGACGGCAACCCGAGCCTGGTCGGCGTCTTCGACGGTTTCCGGGGTGGGGGGTAACTTGTGCACCTGGTCCGGCTGCCCGGGTCTCTTTTGGACTACCCGCACCCCGTCAACGGCAGCGGTGCCTTCGAATGTCTGATTGCCGCCGTCGCCTCGATCCTCGACCACGAAGCTGAGCAACCGTCCTTTCGGTTTCGCTTCGTAGATCCGGGTCTCGTTGTGGATCCGCTCGGCGACTTTGTTGCCCACGCTGGCCCGAAAGAAGAAATTGCTCACCGCGCGAACCTGATCGTTCTTCCCGGGCACCAGGGCAAGGTCGTTGAAAGCAAAGCCAACCTTCTTGCCCAAGAGGTAGAGGCCAAAGTACTCGCCGCCCCTTGGCCTCGGTGCGCGAAGCGCGTCCGAGACCGCAGCGTCGGAAGCCATCGCCGCGCAGCCACCCATCCAAATCAGGAGGGCGATCAGCCCGCAGGCCGACCGACTCTTTTTTATCACTGTGGGAAGTGGCACCGGCCTTAGAGCTTCTTGGAAAGTATGATCAGGTCCTCGCCCACTTTGTAGAAGTCTCGGAACCGTGCCTCTTCGCGATAACGCATGGCCTGGTAGAAGCCCCGCGTCGGTCCGTACGCTTCAAGCGCCGAAGTCTCCACCCGCATCAGCCTTGCTTTGCGCCGGCGCAGATCCCCCTCCATTGCCGAGACCAAGGCGCTGCCGACCCCTTGACCGCGAACCGCGGGGTCAGACGCAATCCAATAGAGATCGTAAGTACCGTCGGTCATTGGAGTTGGTCCGTAACAAATGTAGCCGACCACTTTCTCGTCCTTCTTCGCCACCAACACGCTGTAGTCGGAATTATTCGGCTTCAGCGCGAGATCGATAAGCTCGAGGGCGCAACTGACCTCGGCCGGAGAGAAGGTCTCGATTCGGCCCAGCAGCTCGGCGAGGGCGTTGCGATCCTGGGCGGCGATTGGACGAATTTCCATGGCTTCTCGAAAGAGCGATCTCCACGATCTGCTGCGCCAGAGCGGAATAGTCAATGCCGGCTGCCGCCGCGCTCTGTGCAAATCCCGCATTTGGATGGAGATCGCAGTTGGGATTGACGTCAATGACATAGGGTTGACCGTCGGCTGAAAGCCGCACATCGACCCGTCCGTAGTCCCGACAGTCGAGCGCCTCGAATGCCGCGACCGCCACTTCCACCACCTTGGCCTCGGTGTCTGGCTCGAGCGCACATCGCCGCGCGGGACTGTCAATGCATTCCGAGGAGCTCAAGTCCCACTTGGCTCGATAAGAGAGGATATTGGGTCGGTTTTCGAACGCTTTTCCGAACTGGATTTCTGTCAGCGGAAGGATGCGGCGAGGCTGGTTGCCGAGCAGGGCGACGTAGATCTCTCTGCCATTGATGAAGCGCTCGGCGATCGCCGCCTGTTGAAACTGCCGATGGACCTGATCCGTGGCTCGCCTGAGCTCCTGGCGATTGCACACCACCGAGTCGAAGTCCACCCCAACCGAGGCATCTTCCCGCACCGGTTTGACGATCAAGGGAAAAGGAAGGTCCACCGACGCGATCTCGTTCAGCCTGTTGATCACCGCGAATTCCGGCGTGGGAATGGAGCGCGCTTGCAGCAGCTGCTTGGCTTTGTCCTTGTGAAGCGCCAAACCCAGTGCCAGCGAGGAGGATCCGGTATATTGGATGCCGAGCAGCTCGAGCAGGCAGGGGACGGTCATCTCGCCGCGGCTGTCGCCCCCCAAGGACTCGCAGAGGTTGATCACCAGCTGCGGCTTTCGAGCTCGCAGTGCTTCGAGGAAGGTGAAGCTGTCCGCTCCAATTCCCAGCGACTCGGCGCGGATCCCTTTTTGCAGCAACGCTTCCGAGAGAGCGCCCGCAACCCGAAGGACATCCTTTCGTGCCTCCCGCCCGGGATCCTCCTCCAACACATCGTAGTCGCTGTTGTGCAGAATCGCGATTCGCATGGGGCGAACAGGTAGAACTTCACTACCACGAACTGCGCGGCCATCCCAGAAAGCTGTTTTGGTGAGATAGTGGGTCGGTGCGAGTTCGGGACCCAATCCACGGAACGATTCCCGTTGCCGACGATGAGAAACCGATCGTCGACAGCCCCTTCTACCAGCGGCTGCGGCAGATCAAACAGCTCGGGTTCGGAGACCTGGCCTTTCCGGGAGCCACCCACACCAGGCACGCGCACTCGCTGGGGGCGATGCACGTCTCATCCCGGCTGTTTGACGCGGTTGCCTCGCGGTCAGGACTTTCGCAGAGGGCTCAGGCTCGCTTTCGCGCGGCGGTGCGGTTGGCGATGCTTTGCCACGACCTCGGTCACATGCCGCTCTCCCACGTTTCCGAAAGCAGCGCGCCTTCGGCGCAGAGCTTGCGTTTGCCTGATTGGGTCGGAGCAGCCCCGGGACGGGCCACGCACGAGCACTTTACCGCCAAAATTCTGCTCGACAGTCCGCTGACGCAGCTGATTCGGAACACCTTCGCGCGCCTCGAAATCTCACCAGAGTCGCTGGTCTCGCTGATCACCGGGATGACGCCGCCGGGTTCACGCGGCTTCGTTGAGAGTGGGATGGACTGGACTCCGCTGTTGCGCGCCTTGGTGTCGGGTGAGTTGGACGCCGACCGCATGGATTATCTGCTGAGGGACTCCTTCTACACCGGAGTCAATTATGGGCGGTACGACCTGGATTGGATCGTTCAGAATCTCAACGCCGCGGACAAGGAGGGAAAAGTCTACCTCGCCCTGTCTCGAGCCGCGGTGTTCGCTTTCGAAGATTTCCTGCTCAGCCGCTACCACATGTTCCTCTCCGTCTACTACCATCACACAACCGTCAGCTTCGATTACATGCTGCGGCGCTACTACGAGGAGAGCCAAGGCGAGTTCGAGATTCCCGCCGACCCCGAGCGTTTCTTGGCTTGCGACGACGTCGCGCTGCTGTACGCGCTGCGAAGCTCGACCAACCCCTGGGCGATGCGGATCATCGCACGTCAAGGTTACAAGTTACTGGCGCAGTTTACGGAGCGGGATGAGGGATACGATCTGACTGCGCTGCAAAAGGGGCTTGCCGGTTTGGGGGTGGATCACTTTTCAGTTCAATCCCTTGGAGTGCTGTCCAAGTACTTCGATTCGGGCGCCAGTTCGGGGCTGTTCGTTCTTGATGTCTCGAGCGGTCGGTTGACGGAAATCGCCAAGTACACGCCGCTCTATCAGCGTTACGCCGCCGCGGTTCAGCTGTCGCGCATCTACGTTCGACCGGACCAGATCGGGGCAGCAAGGGCGGTGCTGGAGAACGTCACCGGCCGAGGCGACCGGTGAGCGAAGCGATCCCTGGATTTGAAGCGCCGAAGCCCTCGACCCCACGGGACGCAGCCGTCGCGGTGGTGATTCGAAAGCCCGGTGCAGACCTGGAGGTTCTCTGGGCGCACCGCGAGGGCCAGTTGAAGTTTGGCGGCGGCTTCTACGCTTTTCCCGGCGGTGGGTGGGAAAGCGCCGACCAGCAGGTGCCGGTGCTTGGCGGCAGCGGAATCGAGGCAACCTTGCGGGTCACCGCAGTGCGGGAACTCTTCGAAGAGACCGGCATCTTGCTGGCGGACGACGCAGCTCAGCTCCCTCGAAGCGACCGAGTCGAGATGCGGCGAGCCCTGCTGAACGGCACCGCGAGTTTCGGAGAGCTCTTGCGAGGCCATGGACTGACCCTCAGTGCAGGCGCTCTTCGCTCCGCGGGCCGCTGGATTACCCCGGAGTTTCTTCCGCGCCGCTTCGACGCGCGATTCTTTCTCGCCGAAGTGCCCGAGGGCGCGGAGGCGGAGAATTGGCCAGGGGAGCACAGCGAGCTTGCCTGGATTCGGCCGCGGGAAGCATTGCGCCACTGGGAGCAGGGCCGGGCACTGCTTCACCCTCCGGCTCTGCACACCCTCCGGGTGCTGTCGGACTTCACATCAGTCGAACAGGCTGCCCGCGAGATGCAGGCGCCTGCCGACTCGGTCGATTTCATTCCTCGGCGGATCGAGTTTCAACGCGGCATTTGTCTGATTGCACTGCGCACCCCCACCTTGCCTCCGGCCACCCACACCAACTGCTACCTAGTGGGCAACGGAGAACTGTTGGTCGTGGACCCGGGATCCGAGGAACAGGGCGAATTGGATCGGTTGGTGAATCTGCTCGAGCGCAGGCGCGCCGAGGGCGCTCGCGTCAAGGCGATGGTGCTGACCCATCACCATCGAGATCACGTTGGCGGTGTGGCGCAGCTGAAGCAGCGGATCGGCGCTCCCGTGTGGTGTCATCGGCTCACTGCGGATCGGCTCAACGTTAAGACCGAGCGGCTTCTGGAGGAGGGCGACCTACTCACGCTACCTGGCGCGCCACCGATGTCGTTGCGGATTCTGCATACGCCAGGTCACGCTCGAGGGCACGTGTGCCTGATCGAGGCCGATTCCCGGGCGGCCATCGCGGGGGACATGGTCGCAGGTCTCGGCACGATTCTCATCGATCCGCCGGAAGGAGATATGGCGGAATACCTCCAACAATTGGAACGCCTTCGGAAGTTGCCGGTGGGAACGCTGTACCCCGCGCACGGACCGGCGATTGCCGACGGTCCGCGCAAGCTCTCCGAGTACTTGGAACATCGAAAATTTCGCGAGGCAAAAGTGCTGGCCTCGATCGGTCCGCAGGGTGCTTCGATCGAGGAGATTGTCTCGTCGGCCTATGACGATGTCTCGCCATTGGCCAAGGCGATAGCCGCGCGAAGCACCGAGGCGATCCTGATCAAGTTGGCTCGAGAGGGCCGGGTAAGGCGAGACCAGCTGCGTTATTGCCGAGTCGGCGCAGCCCCTTCCTGAGCCGCTGATGGTGCGCTATTTGGCGTTCAGCCGAGTCGAGTCGCGTTCGGGAGAAAGTGTCAGCTGGTCGCGGTACCGCCCTCGTCCAAGAATCCAGGCAACGGGAGCGATGGTCAGGAACAGCTGCGCCCCCAAACTGTAAAGATCGGGATAGATTCCAAGCGCATCCAACTGCGGGAAAGCAATTGGCCTGAACGGCAGAGTTCCGAGCGTCTGCAGGGTGTGCAGGCCCTTGCCCAGGAGCACCACCGCGGTGACCAGCAACAGCACCGTGGAAGCGTTGAACAGAGGCTTCATCGGCAAGCGGTACCCGACCCTCTTGACGAAGATCACCAGGGCGACGAGCAGCCCAAGACCCGCCGCAGCACCCCAGGCGCTAGCCAGCGGCGAGTCGATTGAAAGCCCCTGAAGGAACACCGCGGTTTCGAAGCTCTCGCGAAATACCGCGGTGAAGGAGATCGAAAACAAGCCGATGGCGCTGCTGTTGCCCAAGGCGTCCTGCATTCGGTTGCGCAGCCTACCCATCATCTTGCGAATGCGGGTTCGAGCGTTCAACCAGAGAGCCGCGTAGACCAGCATGCCGACCGCGACCAGCGCGACGATTCCTTCGACCAGCTCACGGTGGGCGCCGGCGAGCAGGTGCCGGCCGAAGGCAAATGCGACGGCGCCCAGGAGGATGGCCAACACCCAGCCGAGATGAACCACGCGTTCCTGGTCGAGTTGCTCTGTCTTTTTGAGCACGGCGAGGAGCGCCGCAATCACCACGCTGGCTTCAAAGCCTTCTCGGATGATGACCAAAAGCGCAAGCCAAAAGATCGACCAAAAATCAGAAGCCGAACCAGTGGCTTGCCGCGCCCGGTCGATGAGCCTGAGTAGCCCCAGCTGTTCCTGCAGGAGCTGAGGGCTGCCATTTTGCGCGGAGAGCCGCGCGCGAAGAACCGCCTGCTCGATTTCCTGCACCAGGCGCGGGTTGCGCGCTCGGAGCATCGGCTCGATGGGTTCGATGCCTCGTAAATAGGCATCCAGCAGCGTCCGCCCGGCCGCCTGGATCTGACCGGCTCGGGCGAGGTCGATGCTGCGCTCCACACCGGAGCGAGCGACCAGCAAGGATTGCTCTTCATCGACCTGCGGTGGGCGCCTACGCAAGCACGACAGCTGGCGCTCGCCAAATTGCGCGGCTAGTTGTGCGTCGGTAGCGGTCGCGAGTCGCTCCAGGCTGACCTTCGGCGGAGGGTGATCGCAAGGCGGCTGCCTTAAGGTGAAGACATAGAACGCGAGCGCCCAACGATCTTCCTCCGGCAACACACTGAACGACGGAAGCGCCGTTCCACTGACGCCGAAGGTAATCGCGTTGAAGGCTTTGTAGGGATCGAGCCGGCCAATCTGCTCCGGATCGAGGAAATTCGTCGGCCGAGGATCCAAGGTGGAGGCGATCTCGACGTTTCCGCTTCCGTCGGCAGCATGGCAGGGGGCGCAGTTCACGCGGTAGAGTTCCTCCGCCCGCTGCAAGTCTGGAGGGCGCCGCGGGCTTCGGGAAAGCCCGCCGGCATGGACCAAGGCGTCCACCAGCTCGGTGCAATCGCGACTGACGCCGCCGGGGTCTTCACCTCGCTCCACGCGAGCGCGAATGGACTGCAGTGCGGGCATGAATCTCTCCCCCGCGGGGCCCAACGAGCGAGCGCTCTCCAAGGCTTCGTCGATGAACGAACGCTGCTCGGCCAGCTCGGTGTCCGAGTGCGATGCTGCGGCCGCTGGATAGTCCGACTGAACGTACTGGAGGATGCTTACCAGCCGCTGCCAGGTCGTCGGATCCCCCGAAGGGGACTCCGCTGCGAGCAGCTCAATGGCGAGGAGCGCGACGGCAACTTTCACTCCGCTCTCATACCAAAGCGGTACACACCTCCTCAATATTGAGAATCAAGATCAAATCGGGAGCGTTTGAAAATCTGTTCTCTGGTATGAACGCGAGTTCTGCTGCTGGCCTACTGTAACGCCAAGTAGGCTGCGAACGCGTCGACTCGCCCCCAGCCATAGGTGTTGTTCGGGACTTGGTCACCAGAAATGCCTCCGCAGCTCTGGGTCGTCGTTCGCGGAAGGGCTGTCATCTCGAGCAGGTTTTGGATGTCGTCCGGCAAGCCGATCAGCTGCGGTGCCGCCGATAGAATCAACGCCACCGCTCCCACCACATGGGGTCCAGCCATGCTGGTTCCGTTCAAGGAGCCGTAGCTGTTTCGGGGTACGCTGGAGCGAACCCCGACTCCTGGCGCCGAAATGTCCGGCTTGAGCCGGTTGCTTCCGTCGATGATCACTGGGCCACGGCTGCTGAAGCCGGCAATCGTATCCGAGCTGCTCGTGGCACCGACCGAGAAGGACGCCTCGTAGATCGCCGCGGGATCCGTCACCGAGCTGCAACCGGAGCCGCTGTTGCCTGCCGACACCACCACGACGATCCCGGCGGCGCGGGTTGCCTCGACCACGTCTCGCAGCACGTTCGGATCGGTGCAGCCCTCGCTTGGCGGACACCCCCAGGAGTTGTTGATCACGTGTGGGGCCATCGTGGGATCTGGATTCTGCCCGCTCAGATCCGTCGGGGCGATGAACCACTGAAAGCACTCGGTGTAGGTGGCAGGTGTTCCGTTGCCGCGATCCATGTTGCGACAGCCGATCCACGTGGCGCCCGGCGCGACCCCAATTTGATTGTTCGCGCCATCGTCGCCAACCATCGTCCCCATGGTATGCGTTCCGTGTCCATAGTCATCGCACGGGAACGGCGAATCGGCCCCACAAACGCCACCGCCGCTGTGAATTGAATCGTGCCAGTTGTAATCGTGAGTGGCCGCGGCGCCATCCCACCCACGATAGTGATTGATCAGTGCAGGGTGATCCCACTGGTACCCGGTATCCTCGCCGCCGACCACGATTCCTTGCCCGAAAAAACCCTGCGTCCACACATCCACCGCACCAATCTGAATCACGTTCCACTCGATGGAGTCCGGTCCGTTGTTCGACCCGCCGGATTCCATCGGCTCGGGGAAATGAACGGTCGGATTGGCGTAGATGCCGCGCACATCCTCGCGAGACGCCAAGGACTTAATCAGATCGATCGAGCCTCCACTGAGAATCATGTTTGCCGCCCAGAAGCGCTGATACGCCACCCCGTAAGCGTCCAACATCGCGAGCACGTCTCGCTGGCTGCGATCCGCAACCCGGTTCAGCTGTTCGTACACCCAGTAGCCGCGCTCGACCTTGCTGGCCAACTTCGCCGCACCGCTCAGGTCTGCTCTTTCCTTCATGAAGATCAGGAACGGGACTGAGCCCGCGTTTGCCCTGACGAGGACCGAAGGTTGAACCTTTTCTTGCCAATCCCCGGTGCCGCCAAACACGCCGCGAGGTGCCAAAAGCGCCAGTACCAAAACCAGTTGACCACGAACCCCCATGATTCCCCTCCGTTGTTGTTCTCTAGAAGATGCTTCGTCAGCCGCGTGAGCGAGCGCGTACGTTAGGCGGAGTGAGGGCCCGATATCCAGTGGCAAATTGATGCGAAGACAGGGATATTTGTTACCTGCATCAACCAGACGCCAGTCGCTAGGAGCAGGTCATCAGCACTCCGCCGTTCATTTCGCCGCCGCCAAAAGTGACGCTGACCAACGGGTTCTCAGAACCTTTTGACAATGCGGTAGCCACCGCACGGACCTGCTACAACAGCCGAATCATTGGCGCCGCCGAGGTGCGCAAGGACGAAAAGGCGCGGGCGCTGCGGGACCGAATTGCCCAGGAAACCTATTTTGCGGGCCACCACACCACGCTGCAGCACGCCACCTTCCAGTTCGCGATTGAGAACCTAAGTCGGCAAGCGATCTGGTCTTTTCTCCACAGCCATCCCTTCTACAACTCGGAGCAGGTCAGCCAGAGATACGTGGAGGTTCGGCCGGGGAACATCATTTTTCCCAATCTTCCGGAGAGACAAGCCCGGATCTACCGGCAAACCGCGGAACGAATGATCGCGGCGTATCAGGAGCTGATCGCCCTGCTTTCCCCGCGGGTGGCTCAGGAATTTTTCCGAATCTTTCCTGCCCGTAAACGCTCGCCAGAGAAATGGGCTTTGGGGATCAAGAAGAAGGCTCAGGAGATTGCCCGGTACGTGCTTCCGATCGGCACCTTCGCGCACCTCTATCATACGGTTTCTGGCATCACCCTCCATCGGTACCATCGCCTCTGTGAACAATGGGATGTCCCCACCGAGACCTTGCTGCTCGTCAAAGCCATGGTGGCCGAGGTCAACAAGCAGGACCCGCTTTTCTTCGCCAACGTCGAAGATCCGATCCCGCTCGAAGAAACCCTGGAGTACCGTACCCTGGCGCAGACCGGAAAGGTCAGCGTCACCGCGGGCGGATCCCGGTTCGTTCGCGAATTTGACGAGAAGCTCGGCGGGATGCGCTCTCGGCTGGTGGACTACAGCCTCAACGCACCACATTCGGTCGCGCAGGGCGTTCGAGATGTCCTGGGACTTGCTTCCGGCGAGTTGAGCGACGAAATGGCCATCGAGCAGATCTTGTCACCGCGGCAGAACCGGTATCTCGGTGAATCGCTGGTCCTCACTACCCACTCGAAGCTCACTCGCGCGCTCTCTCACGCCCATTACACCTTTCAGAAGAAACTCTCTCATACCGCCGACAGCCAAGATCAGCGTCACCGAATGACCCCAGGATCTCGTCCCATCCTTCAGGCGCACTTTGTTCCCGGTCAGCTGGACGTCGTCGTTCCGGAACTGATCGAGCAGGCTCCGGAGGCCAAGGATCGGTTCTTCGCCGCCGCTTCCGATGCGTGGTCAGCGATCGAGCAGCTGCTCGAAGCAGGTGTCAGCGCCGAAATGGCCCTCTACTTACTCCCCAACGCATTTCCGATCCGGTTCCAAGAGTCCGGGGAGCTGCTGCACTTGCACCACAAGTGGGTTCACCGACTCTGTTACACCGCCCAGGAAGAGATCTGGCGATGCTCTCTGGAAGAAGTCACCCAGGTTCGGGCGGTGCACCCAAGCCTGATGCGACACATTCAGCCTCCGTGCACGCTGCGCAAAGAAGCCAAGCTGACGCCGTTCTGTCCCGAGGGCCCGCGGTACTGCGGTGTCCCGGTGTGGAACCTGGACCTGCCGCAGTTTGAACGCCTGATTTAAACGATTGTCCCGGCCCTGGGATCTCGCTAGAAGCGGCGCCGAAGGGGTTACGCCGCACTGCGGCGCTCGGGAGGAACTCAAATGGAACCAAATGTGCGGGAATGGCTAAACCTGATTTTCCGCTGGACTCACGTGGTAGCCGGGATCGCATGGATTGGCCACCTCTATTTTTTCAACTTCGTGAACGCGCAAGTGGCAAAAACTTACGATGCGGAGTCTAGAAAGAAGGTGGTTCCCGAGCTAATGCCGCGGGCACTCTACTGGTTCCGCTGGGGGGCAGCGTACACCTGGATCACTGGGTTTCTTCTCTTGGGAATCGTCATTTACGGGGATGCGGGAGTGGTCGTCGGCCCTGACTCACCATTGGGTTCAGGTCTCGCTTCGCTGATCGGCGTCGTAATTCTCGTCATTGGGTTCCTCGTCTACGACGTGCTTTGGAAGAGCATGGCGAAGAACGAGAAAGCGGGACTGATAGTCTCCTATGCGCTGATCGTGATCCTAACCCTTGGGATGTGGTTCATTTTTTCGCACCGAGCTACGTACATTCAGCTGGGCTCGGTGTTCGGCACGATCATGGCGGGCAACGTTTGGATGCGCATCTGGCCCAGCCAGCGAAAGATCATCGCCGCAGTCAAAGGAGGTCCCGCCGCGGACCCAGCGGTGGTAGCGCTTGCGGGACTTCGCTCCAAGCACAACACGTACATGTCTGTTCCATTGGTCTTTACGATGGTCAGCAACCATTTCCCGACCGTGTACGGGAGCGATTTCGGCTGGTTGATTCTTGTGATTTTGGTCCTGGTCGGCTTCGGCGTCACCAAACTGCTCTACAACAAGGCCGCCAGCCCCGCGCCCGCTCAATTCTAGGCGGGCATCCTGGCGGCTCGCCATCGCGTCGATTCGACGCTAGCGTACCTCGCCATGGCAGCAAAGCGCGGCACGGGTTTGGTTTTGGTGCTCCTTTTTGCCGGGTGCAGCAAAGGCGGCAATCCGGTTGCGGTTTCACGAGAGTTCATCGACCGCTATTACATCGAGCGGGATCACGCCAAGGCCTTGGAAGTTGCCGAGGGAGGCGCGGCGGAACGGATCCGCTCGGAGCGCAAGCTGCTGGAGGAAGCAGGAACGGGTGGTTACACCGGGGTGCAGCCTCGAGTTTTCTACAACCTCCAGAGCCAGCGGCCCAGCGGCGAGCAGACCGAGCTGATCTATTACCTGAGCGTGGACTCCTCGGGAGTTCAGTTGAAGAAAGAGGTGCGGATCGTCGTGCGCAAGGTTGGTTCCGAGTACAAGGTTTCATTTTTTCACGACCGCGATCTGCCCCGCAAATAGAGAGAGTGGAGGCAACGGTGACGTCGATCTACACGAGGACCGGTGACCAAGGGGAAACGGGCCTATTCGGCGGCGGAAGGGTCGCCAAGGATGACCACAGGGTAGAGGCATATGGCGAAGTTGATGAGCTGAACGCGACCCTTGGGGTCGCACGAAGCTCTGGGCTGGAACCGCCCCTCGAGGAGCTGGTCTCCGAGATTCAAGGTCAGCTCTTTACCTTGGGCGCGGTGCTCGCTACGCCCGGGGGCACCAAAGCTGAGGCTTACGTCCCCAAGGTCCCGCCCGACTGGACCACGCGTTTGGAACAGCAGATCGATGCGTATGAGAAGGAGCTTGCTCCACTTCGCCAATTCATTCTTCCGGGAGGCAGTGCCGCGGCCAGCCATCTTCATCTGGCGCGGACCGTGTGCCGCCGAGCCGAACGCCGAGTCGTTTCCCTATCGAAGGTGGTTCCCGTGGATGCACAACTGTTGATCTACCTCAACCGCCTCTCGGATCTTCTCTTCATCATGGCGCGCGTGGCCAATCACCGCGCGGGTGTCTCCGATGTCCCTTGGACGCCACCGGTTTAGCTTGCCTCTCGCCCGAGCAGGACAGCGGCTGACGGTGTTGTCCGCGTGTGATATGCGCCGTCGCCAAAAGGAGTCCCATGGTCGCGCGCGTGTACGTCACTTTGAAACCCGGAGTGCTGGATCCCGCAGGAAAGGCGGTGGAGCAGAGCCTTCATTCGCTCGGGTTTCCGGAAGTGGGTGAGTTTCGGCTGGGCAAGTACATGGAATTTATGGTGGCCGGAAAAGATCCCGCCGCGGCGAAATCGCGGGTCGAGGAGATGTGTCGAAAACTGCTTGCGAACACCGTGATCGAAAATTACCGGGTGGAAGTCGAATGAAATTTGGGATTGTCGTCTTCCCCGGTTCCAACTGCGACCACGACGCTTACCACGTCATCAAGCACGTCTTCGGCCAACCTGCGGAATTTCTCTGGCACAAAGATCGCGACCTGCGTGGCACCGACCTGGTGATTCTGCCGGGCGGGTTTGCCTATGGAGATTACTTGCGCTGCGGAGCGATCGCGCGCTTTTCCCCGATCATGGACGAAGTGGTTCGTTTTGCCCAGAAGGGGGGCAAGGTGATCGGCATTTGCAACGGGTTTCAGGTGCTCACCGAGGCGGGGCTCCTTCCTGGCGCACTGTTGCAGAACGCTTCGCGCAAGTACGTTTGCCGTCACGTTCGACTGCGCGTGGAAAATGCCACCACGGCTTTCTCCCGAGCGATGCACCGAGGGCAGGAATTACGCATCCCCGTCGGACACGGCGCCGGCAACTACTACCTCGACCCTGATGGCCTCAAACGCCTCGAGGGCGAAGGGCAGGTGGTGTTTCGCTACCTCGACAACCCCAACGGCTCAATCAACGACATTGCCGGTGTCATCAACCAGACCGGAAACATCCTTGGCCTGATGCCGCATCCGGAGCGTGCCGCCGAGCCGGTGCTGGGGAGTTCGGACGGGCGATGGTTCTTCGAATCCCTGGTCGGTGGGAGCGCCAGATGATCCGACCCGAAATCATCGCGGAGCACGGCCTAACGCCCGAGGAGTACGAAAGAATTCGATCCGCTCTAGGGCGAGAGCCGAACCTGTTGGAGCTGGGAATCTTTTCCGTGATGTGGAGCGAGCACTGCTCCTACAAGTCTTCCAAGCCGTACCTCAGGCAATTTCCAACCCGCGGGCCGCGCGTCCTGGTTGGCCCCGGCGAGAACGCGGGAGTGGTCGATCTGGGCGATGGGTGGGCGGCTGCCTTCAAGATGGAGAGCCACAACCACCCGAGCTACATCGAGCCCTACCAAGGAGCGGCAACCGGGGTCGGTGGCATCCTCCGAGATGTGTTCACCATGGGTGCCCGCCCGATTGCGGTCTTGAATTCGCTTCGATTCGGCGCCACCGCACACCCCAAGACGCGCTACCTCCTGGAGGGGGTGGTGGCTGGCATCGCAGGCTACGGAAACTGCATCGGGATCCCGACCGTGGGAGGCGAGGTTGCCTTCGATGAGAGCTATAACGGCAACTGTCTGGTGAACGTGTTCGCCGTGGGGGTGATGCCGGCAAACCGCATTTTCAAGGCCAGCGCCTCTGGAGTGGGAAACCCGGTGATCTACGTTGGCTCGAAGACCGGGCGCGATGGAATTCATGGTGCGACCATGGCTTCCGCTGAATTTGAACGGGACAGCGAGGCAAAAAAGCCGACCGTACAGGTCGGGGACCCTTTCACCGAAAAGCTGCTGCTGGAGGCTTGCCTCGAGTTGTTCCAGACCGACGCCTTGGTTGGAATTCAGGACCTGGGTGCCGCCGGTCTGACTTCTTCCTCGGTCGAGATGGCCGGCCGAGCCGGCAGTGGAATTGAGCTTGACGTGGCGAAGGTCCCCCGCCGCGAGGAGGGCATGACGCCTTATGAGTGCATGCTTTCCGAGAGCCAGGCGCGGATGCTGATCGTTGCCAAGCGGGGCCGCGAGCCCGAGGTGCTGGAGATCTGCAGCAAGTGGGATCTCGACGCCGAAGTGATTGGGCAAGTGACCAGCTCCGGCCGGATCCGCGTTTTGGAGAACGGCGAGGTGGTTGCCGACCTGCCGATCGCCCCGCTCACCGAGGGAGCACCGGTCTACGACCGGCCGCGGACGCGTCCGCGCGGTCTCGATGAGTTGCAGCGCTTTGACCCCTTGTCGCTTGCCCCGCCACGGGATTTGGCTGAGGCGCTGCTCAACCTGCTCTCGTCACCGACCATCGCCAGCAAGGAGTGGATCTACACGCAGTATGATCACATGGTTCGTTTGGGGGGCGTACTCCTTCCCGGCAAGGCAGACGCGGCGGTGGTTCGGATCGAGGGCTCCAAAAGAGGCTTGGCGCTTTCGGTCGATTGCAATTCCAGGTTCGTGTACCTGGATCCCTACGAGGGAGCCCGCTTAGCGGTGGCCGAGTGCGCGCGCAATCTGTCCTGCGTCGGCGGTGAACCGGTGGGCCTCACCGATTGCCTCAACTTTGGAAACCCGGAACGCCCCGAAATCATGTGGCAGTTTGCAGAAGCCACTCGCGGGTTGGCGGCGGCGTGCCGCGAGCTCGAAATTCCGGTCGTGTCGGGGAACGTCAGCTTTTACAACGAGACCGAAGCTCAGGCCGTGCTCCCAACGCCGACCGTCGGCGTGGTGGGATTGGTGCCCGACTTGATCCGATGTTGCGGGGCGACGTTTCAGCGCGAGGGGGAAAGGATTGGCCTGCTGGGCGCTGGGAGCGGAAGCCTCGGAGGATCGGAGTACCTCAAGGTTCTCCACGGCTTAACGGCTGGGTTGCCGCCAAGGCTGGAGGCGGCGCGTGAGATTGCGGTTCAGCGCTTGGTGCGGCAACTGGTGCGGGCGGGTCTGCTTTCATCCGCCCACGATTGCGGGGATGGGGGGCTTCTGGTCGCCATCGCCGAGAGTTGCGTCGGCACTCGTGAGCGACTTTTGGGCGCCAGGCTGTCGCTCAATACTGGCTCCATACCTGCGCACGCCTTTCTGTTTGGAGAAGACCCGTCTCGGATTTTGATCTCGTTTTCGAGCAGCGCTCAGCAACAGATAGAGCAAAAGTGCAGCGACGCCGGAGTTCCGCTGGCGATCCTTGGCGAGGTGAGCGGAAATGAGCTCCTGGTCGATGGACTGCTGCGCGTTTCCGTCGAGCTCCTTTCGAAAGCGTGGCGAGGTGCCATTCCGGCGGTGATGAACCGCCCGCCCTGAGGGAGTTGGGATGTCGACCCCTTTGAAACCTTGCTGAGCGTGGTTGGTACCAAGGTGAGTGCCACCCGACCTGACGGTAGCTTCCTTTTCTTTTCGGAGCTGATCGGCTTGCCCGTGATCGGCCCGAGGGGCGAAAGGCTGGGACGGCTCGTGGATCTGTGGATCGACAGTCTCGATCCCGCTTACCCGCCGGTACGCGCACTTGGAATACGCCGGCCGCGGAAGGAACAAATTCAGCGCCTGCCATGGAGCGAGGTGGTGGAGCTCGGCGAAGACCAGGTTCGGGTTCGAAGCCCGGAGCTATTTCAGCAACCGCAGCGCTTGCCGAATGAAATCTCGATCGCGGAAGAGGTGATCGATCGACAACTGGTGGACACCACGGGAGCCAAGGTGCGGCGGGCGAATGACCTGCACTTCCTCTACGTCCGAGGCGAGCTCAGGCTGGCCCATGTCGACGTCGGGTTTCGCGCCTTGGTTCGCCGAGTCGGCTGCCAGGGGTGGGTTGACGGGGCGGTGCGGGCATTCAGCCCTAAGGCCAGGTACCTCAAGGAGGAGAAATTCGTTCGCTGGAAGAACGTCCAGACTGTTGCGGCCGGCTCGCCGAGGCTGCGCCTGGACGTGAGCCGCTCGGCGCTCGCCAAGATCCATCCCGCCGACTTGGCTGAGATTCTCGCCGAATTGGATAGCCCTCAACGAGTGGCCCTCTTTGGGCAGCTCCCCAGGCAAACCGCTGCTGGAACGCTGGAGGAGGCGGATTCCGAGTTGCAGCGCGACCTGCTCAGCTCCCTAAAAGCGGAGAGCGCGGCGGACTTGGTGGAGGCGATGCAGCCGGACGAGGCTGCGGATCTTCTTGGAGAACTGCCGGAGCACGAGTCCGCCAAACTGCTAGCGGCGATGCACCGAAAGGAGGCGAGCGAGCTTCAGCAGTTGCTGAAATATCCGCAGTCCGCCGCGGGGGGGATGATGACGCCCCACCTGCTCCGGGTTTCGGGCGCATCCACCGCCGAGCGGGCGCTCGCGGAGATACGCAAGCAAGCCAGGTCGGTCCATTACATTCATGACGTTTTCGTCATCGACGACGAGGGAAAGCTGGTGGGGTGCGTCGCGCTCCGAGAGCTGTTGCTGGCCGAGCCGACCACCCCGGTCAGCTCGCTGGCGAAACCTCACCCCGCTCCGCTGCATCCACAGGACTCGGCGAGCCGCGCCGCCGAGCTGGCCGCGAAGTACAAGCTGCTCTCCTTG
>Ga0126384_10000273_pt1 | contig 27063 bp, 30 predicted proteins | sample PanSoiMetPlot_36_FD_92543 | JGI IMG/M metagenome (GOLD analysis project Ga0126384, IMG submission 92543) | Tropical forest soil microbial communities from Panama - MetaG Plot_36 | ecosystem: Environmental > Terrestrial > Soil > Tropical forest > Bulk soil | place: Panama | collected 2016-02-17 | reverse complement strand
TCGCGTCGAGCACCAGCAGCACCTCGTCGACCGTCGCCTTCTTCTCGACCACGCGCTTGACCTTGCTGAGCTCATCCATCAGCCCGACCTTGGTGTGCAGCCGGCCGGCGGTGTCCACCACCACTACGTCCACGCCGGCCTCGGTGCCCTGCTTGACCGCCTCGAACGCGACCGAGGCCGGGTCGGCGCCCTCCGCGCCGCGCACGGTCCGCGCGCCGCCGGCCGGCACGGCCGCCGAGGCGACCCACGACGCGACCGGCAAGATCGTGATGGCGGGTGCGATCGACATCCATTCCCATATCGCGGGATGGAACGTGAATACGGCGCGTCTGCTGCTGCCGGAATTCCATCGCGCTGCCGCTCAGCGACCGGCCGCGACCCCGCTGTCGAACGCGGGCTGGTCGACCTTCGAGACCGGCTGCCGCTACGCGGAGATGGGATTCACGACCGTGGTCGAGCCCGCAGTTCTTCCGCACTATGCGCTGCATGCGCATCTCGAGCTCGCCGATATCCCGATCGTCGACAAGGCGACGCTCGCGGTGCTCGGCAATGACGATTTCCTGCTCGGCCTGATGCACGCCCGCGAGGGCGCATCCGCCGTGCGCGACTACGTCTCCTGGACATTGGACGCGGCGCGCTCGCTCGGCGTCAAGGTGATCAATGCGGGCGGCGCCATGGCGTTCAAGGCGAATGTACGCCAGTTCTCGTTCGACGATGTCGTGCCGCAGTACGGCGTCTCGTCGCGCGAGATCGTGAAGACGCTGCAGCGCGCGGTCCACGAGCTCAGCGTGCCACACCCGCTGCATGTTCATTGCAATAACCTCGGAATGGCGGGAAGCGACGAGACCGCGCTGGCGACGATCGCGGCGGCCGAGGGGCTTCCGCTCCACCTCGCGCATCTCCAGTTCTACGGCTACGGCAAGGACGGGCCGCGCGGCTTTTCCTCGGCGGCCGCCCGCCTCGCCGAGGCGGTGAACGGCGCCAAGAGCGTGACCGTCGATGTCGGCCAGGTGATGTTCGGCCAGACCGTCACGATATCGCTCGACACGCTGCGGCAGTTCAATGCGCGCGGCCATGCGCGGCCGAGAAAGTGGGTGATCCTGGACGGCGACGCGAACGGCGCCGGCATCGTTCCCTACAACTACCGCTCCAGTGATTTCTACAATGCGGTACAGTGGGCGGTCGGCCTGGAGCTCTTTCTGCGGATCGACGATCCGTGGCGTGTGTTCTTCACCACCGACCATCCGAATGGCGCGCCGTTCACGACCTATCCGGACATCCTCGCCCTGCTGATGGATCGCGACCTGCGCGCGCAGCACATCGCGACGCTGCCGCCGGAGGCAATGGCGGTGACGACGCTGCCGGCGATCACGCGCGAATATTCGCTGGCGGAGATCGCCGCCATGACGCGGGCGGCGCCCGCGCGCCTCCTCGGCCTGAAGGACCGCGGCCATCTCGGGCCGGGCGCGATCGCGGACGTCGCCGTCTATGACGATCAGCGCGATCGGGCCAAGATGTTTCGCGCCGCCGCGCTGGTGTTCAAGGACGGCGACCTCGTGGTGCGCGACGGCGTCGTCACGCACTATCGCTGGGGCCGCGCGCTCACGGTGCGGCCCGAGCGCGATCGCGCGATCGACCGGCGCATGACGGACTACTACGAGAATCGCTACGGCCTCTCCGACGCGCTCCTCAAGGTCCCCGAGCATGCGGTCGGCAGACCGGAACCGTTCAGGCTCGTGCCATGCGTCCGCTGACCGTCAAGGGAATCCGGATCGACGACACCTTCGCGGAGGCCTTCGACATGCGCGCGACCGCGCTCGTCATCACGGCCGACAGCGCGCGCTGGGCGCGGCAAGCCGCGTTCACGGCCACGGGCTTTGCGACTTCGGTGATCGGCTGCGGCTGCGAGGCCGGCATCGACCGCGACCTCAAGCCGAAGGAAACGCCCGACGGCCGGCCGGGCGTGCGGGTGCTGTTGTTCGCGGTCTCGACCACCGAGCTGCAGAAGCAGCTGCAGGCGCGCGTCGCGCAATGCGTGCTCACCAGCCCGGGCTCGGCCTGCTATGCGGGGCTCGAGGGCGAAGAGGCGCTCAGGCTCGGCGACGCCCTGCGCTATTTCGGCGACGGCTGGCAGATCTCGAAGCGGATGGGCGGCAAGCACTACTGGCGCATGCCGGTCATGGACGGCGAATTCGTCTGCGAGGCGACGACCGGCCTCACCAAGCAGGCGGTCGGCGGCGGCAACCTGCTGATCATGGGCCGCACGGTCCGCTCGACGCAGGCCGCGGCCGAGGCGGCGGCCGCGGCGATCGCGGCGGTGCCCGACGTTATCGCACCGTTTCCGGGCGGCATCGTGCGGTCCGGCTCCAAGGTCGGGTCGAAATACAAGGGAGTCGTTGCCTCGACCAACGACGCCTACTGCCCGACCTTGCGCGGCGCGGTCAAAACCGCGCTCGACGACGATATCGGCGCGGTGCTCGAGATCGTGATCGACGGACTGACGTCCGCGGCGGTCGCGGCCGCAATGCGCGCCGGACTGGCCGCGATCATCAGGCTCGGGCCGAGGCGGGGTGCGCTGCGCGTCGGCGCCGGCAACTACGGCGGCAAGCTCGGGCCGCACCACTATCATCTGCGGGATCTGCTGCCATGACGCCGCTGGTTTTCACCCTGCGCGAGCGTCCCGATCAGCGGCTTGATCTCTCGCCGCTGGTGCCGCATCGGCTCGCCGGCAAGCAGGCAGCCGAGATCGAGCGGATCGAGCTGCAGACCACGCGCGTGAGGGTGGCGGTCGGCGATGTCTTTCGCCTGCGCATGGGAGAGCCGTCGGGCATCCGCATCGAAGGTGCGTGCGACCGTCTCGATCGGATCGGCGAGGCGCTGTCGGGTGGCGAGATCGAGGTCGTCGGCGACGCCGGCGCGCAGGCGGGCCGGCTGATGAGCGGGGGAAGCCTGACCATTCGGGGCAACGCGGGACCGTGGGCGGGGTCGGCGATGACGGGCGGAAGGATCGAGATCCTGCACGCAGCCGGCGATCACCTCGGCGCCCCGTTCGGCGGCGAAACCGTCGGGATGCGGGGCGGCGTGATCGTGGTGCGGGGCGGCGTCGGCGCTCGCGCCGGCGATCGCATGCGGCGCGGCACGATCGTGGTCGAAGGCCCCTGCGGCGCCTATGCGGCGAGCCGGATGATTGCCGGGACGCTGGTCCTGCTGCAGCGTGCCGGGTCGCTCCCGGGATACCTGATGAAGCGCGGGACGATCGTGCTCGGCGCGGGCTGCGAGCGCATGTCGCCGACTTTCATCGATTGCGGGACCCACGATCTGGTCGCGATGCGACTCTTGGCGGACTTCGTCGCCACCCACAGCCGCCGCGCCGGCGCCATTCTCGGCCGGCCGCTGCGGCGGTATGCGGGTGACATGGCAGTCCTGGGGAAAGGTGAGATTTTTGTTGGAACCCGAAGCTGATCCATACGTATCTATGGCAAGTTGAGTCGAAACGGGCGTGCGAGGCACTTTTTTGAGGTCCCGTGATGGGCATGATCGAACTCATTGTGACGGTCTGCGCGCTCGCTCAGCCGAGCCAGTGCGAGGAGCAGCATCTTCAATACAACTTGCAGGGATCGGTTCGCCAGTGTGCGATGAACGCCCAGCCCTATCTCGCCCAGTGGATCAACGAGCACCCCAAATGGAGCATCGTGCGCTGGCACTGCGAGGTGCCCCACCAGCGGGACAAGGCTGATGCGCGCGGACCAGCGCGCCAGGCGTGACGATCTTCTAAACCGAATCGGCAACCGTCCGGCCGTCATGGGCATCTTGAACGTGACGCCGGACTCATTCTCGGACGGCGGCCGTTTCCTCGCGGCCGATGCGGCCATGGCGCATGCGCGGACGATGGCGGCACAAGGCTGCGCGATCGTCGATGTCGGCGGGGAATCGACGCGCCCGGGCGCGACGCCGGTCACCGCGGCCGACGAGCTTGCGCGGATCGAGCCCGTCTTCGCACGCCTCGCGCATGAGCTGGCAACGCCGCTCTCGGTCGACACCATGAAGGCGAACGTCGCTGCACGTGCGGTCGAGCTCGGCGCCGTCATGGTCAACGACGTGTGGGGCTTGCAGAAGGATCCCGCCATGGCTGACGTGGTCGCCGGCGTCGAGGCCGCGGTCGTGATCATGCACAATCGCCGGGAAAAGGACGCGGAGGTCGATGTGATCGGGGACATCCGCCGCTTCTTCGATCATTCGCTCGCGCTTGCGTCGCGCGCCGGCATTCCCGACCGTCACGTCGTTCTCGATCCCGGGATCGGCTTCGGCAAGACGGCGCGCCAGAACATCGAGGCGATCGCCCGCCTCGGCGAGCTCAAGGACTATGGCCGCCCGATCATGGTCGGCGCGTCCCGCAAGGCGTTCTTCGGCTCGCTCGCCCAAGGCGAAGGAAGGATCGCGATCAAAACCGAAAGCGAGCCCATCGGCACGATTGCGGCGAGCCTTGCGGCGGCGGCAGCCGGAGCGACGCTGTTTCGCGTGCACGACGTGGCCGGGCACGTCGCCGCGCTCGCCGTGTTCGACACGATCCGCAACCGCCGTATCTGATCGCCCTTCCTCAGCCCTTGCAGTCCGACAGGCTCCGCTCCTCGATCGAGAAGATTCCGCCGTCCTTCACCTCGACATCTTTGACGATGCAGACACGGCCGGTCTTGTCCTTGAACCGCACGTCATAGCGTCCCGGATCAACATCGGTGATGCGCAGCCGCTCGTCGTGGTCGACTTCGTGATCGCGGTCGTTCTCGCATTGGTCGCGGCCCCAGGCCTCCTGTCCGGCGGGCGACATCTGGAGTGTCACGATGGTGTGCAGCGTCAGGTTCCAGAACCGCGTCCCTTTGCGGTCGGCGGCGAGCGCCGCTGCGGCCGACAGCAGGACGGCAAGGACGACGAGGGGCACACGCGACATCCGATTTCTCCGCCAATTCATTGCTGCGATGAGGATATCACGCGGCCATGCGTCGGACGACCGCGGGAAGCTCGTCCATCGCGCGGATGACGATCTCGGCGCCGGCCCGCGCAAGATCGTCGGCGAGGGCGGGCGAGGCGTGCGCCGCGCCGGAAAACCCGATCACCCGCATTCCGGCCGCGCGTCCGGCGATGACGCCGCGCACCGTATCCTCGATCACGATGCAGCGCTCGGGCGCCGCGCGCATCGATCGCGCGGCGAAAAGGTAGAGATCGGGCGCCGGCTTGCCGCGCGCCACGTCGACGGCGCTGAAGACATCGTGGCCGAACAACGCCGCGAGCCCGGTCACGTCAAGCGACATGCGCAGCCGCTCGGGCGTCGATGACGAGGCGACGCAGCGCCGATAGGGCAGGGCGAGGATCGCGTCGCGCACGCCCGCGACCGGCTTGAGGTCGCGCCGCAAGCGGTCGAGCAGCCGCTGTCCATACGTGGCGCCGGTTGCCTCCGGGATCGGACGTCCCAACAGCCGTTCGGCGGTCGCGACCGTATCCGTCAAGCTTCCTCCGGCGAATTCGCGGACCGCCTCGTCGAGCGTCACGGTGCGGCCAAGCGAGGCCATCAGCTCCATGAGCGTCTCGAGCGCCATGATCTCGGAATCGACCAGGACGCCGTCGCAATCGAAGATGAGCAGGGTCATGACGTTTCGCTGCCGCTCACCCGGATGTCGGCTGTTGGCGTGCGATCGCGGCCTTGAGCGCCGCAATGTCGGCCGGGGCGCGCGCGGCCCGTGGCTGTTGGATCGGCACCTCGGCGAGAATGCGTGCCGGTCGCGCCGAGAGCAGAAACAGTCGGTCCGCGAGCCGTGCCGCCTCGTCGAGATCATGCGTCACGAGCAGGGTCGTCACCGGACGGCGATCGACCAGCATGGCGAGCTCGTCGCGCAGGCGCACCGCAAGCGGCTGGTCGAGGGAGGTGAACGGCTCGTCGAGAATGAGGAGGCGCGGCTCGACCGCGAAGGCCCGCGCGAGCGCCACGCGCCGGGCGAGGCCGAGCGACAGTTCGCCGGGAAAATGCGCGCGGTGGGTGGCGAGGCCGAGCGTGTCGAACAGGGCGGCGAGCTTCGCTTCGTCGACGTGTGGCGCGATCAGGCGGATGTTGTCGTCGACGGTGCGCCACGGCAGCAGACGTGGCTCCTGGAAGACCATGCCGATCGCGCCGGGCGGCCGCGCGACCGCGCCGTCGAATTCGGTGTCGAGCCCGGCGACGATCCGCAGCATGGTCGTTTTGCCGCACCCGGACGGGCCGACGAAGGCGCCGACCTCGCCATGCGCGAGGGTGAATGCGATGTCGCGCAGGACATCGCCGCCTTCGCCCGATGAGGAGACGAAGGCCTTCCGCGCGATGCGCACATCAAGCGGGGCGGAGCCGCCAGCGGGACGCGCGTCGTTCAAGGGGTTGCACCAAAAAGGTCTCGATCGCCAACACGACGGCGGTGAAGCTCAGCGCATAGGCCAGGATACGTGTCACATCGAAGAGCTGGAACGCAATACCGATTTCGAATCCCACGCCGTTGGGACGGCCCAGGAGCTCGACCACGAGCACGATCTTCCAGACCAGCGAAAGGCCCGTGCGCGCCGCTGCCGCCAGATAGGGGAAGAGCTGCGGCAGGACCACGTGTCGAAACGTCCGCCACCGGGGCATCGCGAAGACGCGCGCCATCTCGTCGAGACCGGGGTCGAGCGCCCGCGCGCCTTCGCGGACGGTCACGATCGCGGTCGGCAGCTTGTTGACCGCCACGGCCGCGATGGCGGCCGCTTCGGTCAACCCTCCCCAGATATAGGCGAGCACCACGACGACGAGCGCCGGCAGGTTGAGGAGAATGAGCAGCCAGGGGTCGCCCAACCGGTCGGCCGCCGGCACGCGTCCCATCACGAGGCCGAGCGCGGTTCCGATCGTCATCGCGAGCGCGAAGGCGAGCAGGACGCGCGCAAGCGTGGCGCCGAGGTGCAGAAACAAGGCGCCGGAGCGCGCCTCGCCGAGTATGGCGCTCGCCACCGCGACCGGCCCCGGCAACATCTGCTCGCCCGCGAGCGACGCGCCGAGCATCCATGTGGCGAAAAACAGCGCAAGCGAGAGGAGACGCAGCATCGGGCGGGTCATTCCTCCAGCTGATAGAACGTCCCGCTCGCGAGCTGCTCGGCGGGGCCGACCAGTTCGGGGCCGCCGATCTTCGCCAGCACGCGGTGGAGGATGCGCGCGTCCGCTTCCTCGTCGGCAAGCCGGCGGCGCGGAATGCTGGCACGATAGCGATCGCGGTAGACCTTCAGCGCGGCGGCGTCGCTGACGCCGATGAGCGGTCCGATCCGCTGCCAGTCCTCATCCGAGGAGGCGAGCGTCTCCTTGGCCTTGCGCGCCACCTTGATGAAGCGGTCGACCGCATCGCGATTCCTCGCTGCCCAGGTCTCGTCGAAGACATAGCCGAGCACTGCGGTCGGGCCAGTCGCGCCGAGCTTCGGCAGGATCTCCTCGATGCCCGCAATGCGCTGAAGTCCTCGCGCCTCGAGGCTGGCGCAGAAATTCCAGTAGTTGAGCGTGGCGTCGAATTCGCCGCGCAGCGTCTTTTCCGCGAGCAGCGCCGGCGCGCCGTAAGCGACGCGCGCCTGCGTCTTCAGGTCCACGCCGTCTTGCTTCAAGGCGGCCTGCAGAAACAACCAGCTTTTGTCGATCGGGCCGCCCGCCACCGCGAGCGAATGTCCCTTGAGATCGGCGAGCGTCGTGATCCGCGCGCCGGGCGACGCCATCACGGCGCCGAGCGCGGTGGAGTAGGGGTAGAAGACGAGCTTGCTGCCGAGTCGGCGCTCGCGCGACACCCACAGCCAGTCGGAGACGATCACGTCCGCGGAGCCTCCGCGCAACGCGACCTTGCCGGCTTCCGGCGAGGCGAGCTCGATCGCGACGAGATCGAGGCCGGCATCGCGGTCGTATCCATGCGCCCGAATGACGGCGAGCTCCCACGCGACGGTCCCGGTCTTCTGGACCGCCAGGCGGATCGTGTCGGCGGCACGAGCGGGCGTCGCGAACGCCGCCAGCGCGGCAATGAGGGCGGCGGGCAGGAACCGTTTGCAGCGATGACGATTGCCGATCATGCATACCCATGGAAACGAAGGAGCGGCCGCCGCGTGCAGCCCAACCCGGCGCATGTCCTCGCCGGCGAAACCGTGTGCGCATTGGCGGGACATGCGCTAAAATCGCAACCTACTTCGCACGGCGCCGAATTGCCACGCTGTTCGGCGCGACATCGTTGCAGGTCCGGATTGAGAAAGCGTGAACCGGACATCTGCGACGCAATTTCGCAGGGAGCGCTCTCATGGCAACCAATCGGGCGACGTTCGGGTTCGCTGCGGCGCTCGTCGCCGCGGCCCTCATGACGGCGCGTGCGGGCGCCAAAGAACTCAACGACTACCCGACCGCGTCGCGAGCCGAATATGTGTTCGGCTGCATGAAGGCCAATGGCGAGACGCCGAACGTGCTGGAGCAGTGCTCGTGCTCGATCGACATCATCGCGACGCTGCTGCCCTATGAGCGCTACGTCTCGGCCGAGACGGTGCTGCGCATGGTGCAGGTGCCAGGCGTTCTCGGCAGTCAATTCCGATCGACCGCGCAGGCGAAATCGGCGGTCGACGACCTGCGTCGCGCCCAGGCGGAGGCGGAAGTGCGCTGCTTCTGACCTCGGCTCCGCCGCTACATGTCCGGCCGCTCGATCGGCCACTCGCCGCGGAAGACGTGACCCTCGGTGTCGTGCGCCTCGGCGCGGAACGCGGTGGCGCCGTTCGGCCGATAGGTGAAGCGGATATTGGGATCCTCGGAAATCGATATCCCTCCGTCCATCGACAGCACCAGCTGGTCACCTTGCCACAGGCGCAGGTCGTTGACGATGAACAGCGGCACATAGAGGTGCGTGACCTGGTCCATCTGCAGGCCCGAATTGTTCGGATGCCGCATCATGATCCGCGCCTCGTGCGGCGTGGTCGCGGCGGCCGGCGCCGGTGCGGCGAACTGCCTGAACTTCATCAACCCGAGATCGGCCTTCGCCTCCTCGGCGTCCTTGGCGGCTGGCGCCGAGCATCCGCCCGAGGCCTTCACGTAGGTCTGCACCACGTAGAGCCCGCCGTCGCTCAACTCGGCCACGGCATGCACGTTGGTGTAGGAATTGACGCGCACCCGCGTCGAGATTGCCGAGACACCGTCGCCAATTCCGAAGGTGGCGGCCACAGGCGAGGGGTTCTGATCGATCACCAGGGTGATGGATTTGACCGAGCGGGTATCGCCCGCCGGCAGGGTGGCGCGCAGCGTGACCGGTACGATCGCGGCATCCTCGGCGCGGTACGGCATCTCGATCGCGATCAGTCCATTGCCGTCGGCGAGCGGTCGTCCCTTGAAGATATCCCGGGCGAGGCCCGGCCAGGGATCCTCGGACTCTGGCGCCGCCAAGATCGGACCGGCGCCCAGAAACAGCGCGAGACCGATCGCAAGAAGTTTTCCGCGATTGCTCATGCCAGGTCGTGCTCCAAAGGCGCGCTCCGCGCCGCGCTATTCCCACTCGAGCTCCGAATAGGCCGCGGCGGCGTTACGCGCATTGTACTCCTCGAACAGGTCCCATTGTAGCCTTTCCGCGGCGCCGGCGCTGCGTACCGCTGCGGCGAGCGGAACGCCCTGGGCGATCAGGGCCCGGACGTCCTGGGCGAGCCGTTCGAGGTAGCGCCGCTCATCCGCCAGCGCGCCGGGCCATGCCGCCACCGGGCCATGGCCGGGCACCACCCGCTGCGCCGGAATCCGTGCCATCTCGTCGAGTATCGCGAGCCAGCCACGGATGCTGCCGTCGACCACCGGAACATGGCGCAAAAACACCAGGTCGCCGCCGAACAGCGTTCCGCTGGTCTCGTCCAATACGGTGAGATCGCCGTCCGAATGCGCGGTGCGCCACGCTCTCAGCTTGAGAACCCGCTGTCCGAGGTCGAGTTGCATCTCCTGGTCGATCGTGAGGCCCGGTGGAATCAGCCTCACCTCGTCGATCAGGTCCGCGCCCATGCTGCGGCGAAATGCGTCGATGTAGAATGGGCCGCGTGTCGCCAGTGCCTGCGGCAGGTGGGCATGGCCGACAAATGTTGCGCCGGTCTGGGTAAATGCTGCATTGCCGAAAACGTGATCCGGATGAGCGTGGGTGTTGATCACGTAGCGGACAGGCTTTGCGGTCACGGCACGGATCGCGGCAAGCAGTTGCCGGCCCTCGCGGACGCTGCCGCCGCTATCGATCACGGCGACCGCGTCACCGCCGACCACGAAGCCGACATTCGCGATTGCGCCCGCATTTTCTGCGGACATCAGCGCGTTGGCGCCGACGTAAACATGAACGCCCGGCGCCACCTCGCTCAGTGCAAGCGATTTTTCTGCTGCAGGCGAATAGGTAAGTTGCGCTGACTGACTCAATGTCGCGGCGAAGCCGAAGAGCACCAGGATTGCAGGGGCGATCGCGCCGTGATGGTGGCCGAGTAGCTGTCGCATGGGCCCGCGCTCCGGCGATTCCATTTGTTCTCCGCGATCGCCCAATGATCCGACCGGTGACGAGAATGGGCCGCGCTGTGGGCCGCGCGAAGCGCCGCAAAGCAAATTCTATTGCACGCCAAAAAACGCAAGCCTAGTATCTTAGCTAGGTTTCCGGCTTCAAGGACGTCAGCTTGTCAGGGAGCGCTGGCGTTTCTTCGAAGGCTTCAGACGGCGAGCGAGTGGACAATAACCTCGCATCGTCTGAGCCGTGACACGCTGCCGGAAGCTCTTCCCAACGTAAAGGGCTGTGCCGAACCGCTGGGCACAAGGACACGCCCGGTAGCATCGGCTCACCCCGACGTTCTGCGTCGCAGGGAGGATCCACGATGCGTTATCTCCTACTAACGGCCTGTCTTGGAGCTGCGGCGATGTTCGCCGGCGGCGCCCAAGCCAATGATGAACTGCAGAAGATGTCGCAGAACCCGAAGGACTGGGTGATGCCGACAGGGGACTATGCCAACACACGCTATTCGCATCTCAAGCAGATCAATGCTGGGAACGTGAACAAGCTCCAGGTGGCTTGGACGTTCTCGACCGGCGTTCTGCGCGGTCACGAGGGCGGGCCGCTCGTGGTCGGCGACATCATGTACCTGCATGGACCGTTCCCGAATCCGGTCTATGCGCTCGACCTCGCCCACGAGAACAAGATCCTCTGGAAATACGAGCCGAAGCAGGATCCGAATGTCATTCCGGTGATGTGCTGCGACACGGTCAACCGCGGCCTCGCCTATGCGGACGGAAAGATCTTCCTCCACCAGGCCGACACCACGCTGGTCGCGCTCGACGCCAAGACCGGCAAGGTCGTGTGGTCGGCGAAGAACGGCGATCCCAGCAAGGGACAGACCGGAACGTCGGCTCCGATGGTCGTCAAGGACAAGGTGCTGGTCGGGATTTCGGGCGGCGAGTTCGGCGTGCAGTGTCACGTCACCGCCTACGATCTCAAGAGCGGCAAGCAAGTCTGGCGCGCCTTTTCGGAAGGGCCGGATGACCAGATCCTGGTCGACCCGGCTGCCACCACCGAGCTCGGCAAGCCGGTCGGCAAGGACTCCAGCCTGAAGACCTGGCAGGGTGATCAGTGGAAGATCGGCGGCGGCTGCACGTGGGGCTGGATCTCCTACGATCCCGCGCTGAACCTGTTCTACTACGGGTCCGGCAACCCCTCGACCTGGAACCCGAAGCAGCGTCCGGGCGACAACAAGTGGTCGATGACGGTATGGGCCCGCAACCCGGATACCGGCATGGCCAAGTGGGTCTATCAGATGACGCCCCACGACGAGTGGGACTTTGACGGCGTCAATGAGATGATCCTCGCCGACCAGAACATCGGCGGCACCTCGCGCAAGACCCTCGTCCACTTCGATCGTAACGGCCTCGGCTATACGCTCGATCGCACCAACGGCGAACTCCTCGTCGCCGAGAAGTACGATCCGAAGGTGAACTGGACGACTGGCGTCGACATGAACAAGAGCTCGCCGACCTACGGACGTCCGAAGGTCGTCGACCAGTACTCGACCGAGCACAACGGCGAGGACCACAACACCAAGGGCGTCTGCCCGGCCGCGCTCGGCTCCAAGGACGAGCAACCGGCAGCCTACTCGCCCGACACTGGCCTGTTCTACGTGCCGACCAACCACGTCTGCATGGACTACGAGCCGTTCAAGGTGAGCTATACGGCTGGCCAGCCGTATGTGGGCGCGACGCTGTCCATGTATCCGCCGCAAGGCGAGAGCCACATGGGCAACTTCATCGCCTGGGACGGCAAGACCGGCAAGATCGTCTGGTCCAACAAGGAGCAGTTCTCGGTCTGGTCAGGCGCATTGGCGACCGCCGGCGGCGTCGTGTTCTACGGCACGCTGGAAGGCTACCTGAAGGCGGTCGATGCCAAGACGGGCAAGGAGCTCTACAAGTTCAAGACTCCGTCGGGCATTATCGGCAACGTGATGACATACGAGCACGGCGGCAAGCAGTACGTCGCGATCCTGTCAGGCGTCGGCGGATGGGCCGGTATCGGCCTCGCAGCCGGCCTGACCGATCCGACGGCGGGCTTGGGCGCGGTCGGCGGCTATGCCGGCTTGCGCAATTACACCGCGCTCGGCGGTCAGCTCACGGTGTTCGCGCTGCCGGGCAGCTGAGCGCCCATCGCAAGCTCGATCGCCGCCGGCGTGCCGTCACGGCACGCCGGCGGCTCGATCGAGACCGCGAACCTGCGGCCAGCGTGAAGGAAGATCGCGTGAAACATCGTTTATTCGCGACAGCGCTCGCGGCGCTGACGGTTGCCGCGGGCGCTGGAGTCGTGCTTGCCGACGGGTCCGGCGATCCGGCCGCCGTCAAGAACGAAGACGGCAAGTACTACGACAAGGACGGAAATCCGACCTACAAGATCCAGTCCGACGGCACCGTCGACTGGTACACCTATTCCGGCTATCGCCGCTATCACTCCGAATGCCATGTCTGCCACGGTCCCGACGGCGAGGGCTCGACCTACGCGCCCGGCCTCAAGAATTCGTTGAAGACCATGAGCTATGCGGACTTTCTTGGCGTCGTGATGGGCGGCCGCAAGAACGTCAACACGGCGCAGGAAAACGTCATGCCGGCGTTCGGGACCAATCCGAACGTGGCGTGCTTCGTCGACGACATGTTTGTATATTTGCGCGCCCGCGCCAACGACGCCTGGGGACGCGTGCGGCCGTCCAAGCACGAGGACAAGCCGGCCGCGGCCACGCAGGCGGAGAGCAGCTGCATGGGCGGAAAGTCTTGACGCGCGACGCTCCGCCCGCGCGCCGATCGCTTCGGGCGCGCGACGCCACCGCGGAGGACATGTGACACAGATGCCGATTGCCGCAGGGGGCGGGTCGCGGACGATCCTTTGGGCAGCGCTGCTGTGGACCGCGGCAGCCGCATTCCCGGGCATCACGGCGCGCGCCCAGCAGGCCGGCGGCAACGATCCTGGGCTCGAGCTCGTCGACCCGAAAGTGCTGCGGGTGTGCTCCGATCCGAGCAACCTGCCGTTCTCGAACGAGCGCGGCGATGGGTTCGAGAACAAGCTCGCAGAACTGTTCGCCGCCAAGCTCGACAAGACGCTCGCCTATACATGGTACCCGCAATCGACCGGCTTCGTGCGCCAGACGCTCGGTTCGTTCCGTTGCGACGTCATCATGGGGTTCCCGCAGGGCGACGATCTCGTGCAGAGCACCAATCCGTACTATCGCAGCGTCTATGTGCTGGTGCTCAAGCCGGGAACGGACCTCGACGGGGTCGACACGCTTGGCGACCCGCGCCTGCACGACAAGCACCTCGGCGTTGTCGCCGGCACGCCGCCCGCGACCTACCTGGTGGCGCACGACCTGATGGCCAAGGCCAAGCCGTATTCGCTGGTCGTCGACACCCGCGTCGATTCCGTCGGGCGGGCGATGACGAAGGACATTGCCAGCGGGGAGATCGACGCGGGCGTCCTGTGGGGGCCGATCGCCGGCTATTACGCGCGGCAGACGACCCCGCCGTTGCGCATCGTTCCACTGCTCAAGGAGGGCCGCGGACCGGCGCTCGCCTACCACATCACCATGGGGGTTCGTCCCGTCGATCAGGGCTGGAAGCGACGCTTGAACCAGCTGATCCAGGAAAACCAGCCGGACATCACCAAGCTGCTGCTCAGCTACGGCGTGCCCTTGCTGGACGAGAAGGGCGATCTCATTACGGATGCATCGTCAGCCGGAAAACCATGACGTGGCGCTATTTCGGTTTGCTGCTCGCGGGCCTGCTGCTGGCCGGCGCGGCCGCGCGCGCGCAGGACGTCGGCGAGCCGGACGGCTATCGCACTGGCGACTATCGCGCGCCGACGCCCGCGACCCTCAAGAGTGCGCGCGTCGTGACGACGGCGCAAGCTGAAGCGATGTGGCGTGGCGGGAAGGCGGTGTTCGTCGATGTCCTGCCGCATGCGCCGCGTCCCGCCAACCTGCCGGCCGGAACCATCTGGCGCGAGAAGCCGCGCATGAGCATTCCCGGCAGCATCTGGTTGCCGGACACTGGATATGGCGAGCTCGCACCCGTCACCGAGGACTATCTACGCAGCAACCTTGCGCGGATCACGGCCGGCAATTCGGCGAAGCTGCTGGTCATCTACTGCCTGCGGAACTGCTGGATGTCGTGGAATGCCGCCAAGCGCGCCTTGGCCATGGGATACACGAATATCGCGTGGTACCCCGACGGCACCGACGGTTGGGCCGAGGCCGACCTTCCGCTCGCCGAATCGACGCCCGTGGCTGCAAGCACAGAATAAATCAGCCCGGCGCGCACGGGTCCTATTCGGCCGCCTGCTGTATCGCGCGGCCGAGGGTAAACAGCCGGCGTTCGATCACCGCCGGGACCTCGCAGACGTATCGTATGGTCTTTCGGCGCTCCTCGAAGATGCGCGTGCCCCATTGCAGCCGGTCGGTCAGCTCGCTGATCTTGTGCTGGTCGGCGTCGGGCCGGTCCTGCAACTCGCCAAGCGCCGCCCGATCGGCTCTCACGCTGTCGGCAAGCTCCTTTTCCTTCTGAGTGATCCGGTCGATCCCGTCCATGACTTCCGTGCGCTGCTGGTTGAGCGCCTCGAACAGGCCGGCGAACAGCTGCTTCGCCTTCTCGGTCTTGTCGGCGCCTGCTGCACTGACGAAATCGACCGCCGCTTTCTGTGCCTCCTCGATCGGCGTTCGCCGGGCCGCGAGGCGGGCGACGAGGTCCCTGAGCTTCGGCTCATTTTTCCAGGCATTGCCGACCGTATCGATCGGCGGTCCGTCCCACACCGCCGCGACGGACAGCTCCGGCACCTTCGCTTGTGCGCACGGCCAATCCGGGTAGCGCGGATCGGCCGCGTTCGCGACGCCGCCCAACGTGGCGGCCGTCACCGCTGCGATCGCAGCCGAGCCGATAAGAACATTCCGACGGATCATGCTTCTCCTCCGGGGCCGCCGCGCCGTGCGATGAATCCGCGCGAGGGGTCGTAAGCCATGATCGCTCCGATCATGAACACCGCCAGGAAGCCGCACACGACCGACAATGAAAGCCAGTTCATCTTGCCGTAGAGCGCGAACCGGATGAGCTCGGTCGCGTGGGTGAATGGATTGGCCTGGCAGATGTCGTAGAGCAGCGGACTTGCTTCCTGGACGCGCCACAATGGATAGAGTGCCGAGGAGGCGAAGAACATCGGGAAGATCACGAAATTCATGATGCCGGCGAAATTCTCGAGCTGCTTGACGAGGGAAGAGACCAGCATGCCGAGCGCTCCCAGCATCAGACCCGACAGCAGCAGCGCGGGGATCACGGTCAGATATCCGATCGGCGGCGGCTCGATCTCCCAGAAATAGGCGATCGCCAGAAATGCGTAGACCTGGAGCAGCGAGACGGCGGTGCCGGCCACGAGCTTCGACGACAGGAGGTACCAGCGCGGCAGCGGGCTGACCAGGAGCGTCCGCATGTTGCCCATCTCGCGATCGTAGACCATCGACAGCGACGATTGCATGCCGTTGAACAGCTGGATCATCGCGATCAGACCCGGCGTGATGTAGACCTCGTACAATATATATGTGTCGTAGGGCGGGATGATCGATATGCCGAGCACCTGGCGGAACCCGGCCGCGAAGATGAACAGCCAGACCAGGGGACGCACCAGCGCCGAGACGAAGCGCTCGCGCTGGTGAAGAAAGCGCAGGCCCTCGCGCCAGATGATGCCTTTGAGGCAGACCAGGTACTGGGCGAGCGAGAAGCCCGCGGGCGCGCTGAGCTCGATCGTCATGTCGCTTCCGCCGCCTCCAGGTCCGGTGTTGCGGTCAGACGCGTGAAGGCGGCCCGCACGTTCGGCTCGCCCGCCTGTGCGAGGACGCCGGGCACCGGCGCGTGGGCGAGCACCCGGCCGTGATGCAGCACGATGAGATCGTCGGTGTCGGCGATCTCGTCGACCAGATGGGTCGCCCACAGTACGCACACGCCGTCCTGCGCGACCAGGCCGCGCACGTGGCGCAGGATGTCGGCGCGCGCCTTGATGTCGAGCCCGACGGTCGGCTCGTCGAGCACCAGGAGGCGCGGCTGATGCAGCAGGGCGCGCGCGATCTCGACCCGTCGCATCTGGCCGCCCGAGAGGTCACGCACCTTGTCGTGTGCCCGATCCGCGAGGGAGATGCGGGCGAGTCCATCGGCGGCGCGCCGGCGTGCATCGCGCTTGCCGATGCCATGGAGCGCCGCATGATAGGTGAGGTTCTGCATGACCGACAGATCGAGGTCCAGCGTACGCGGCTGAAAGACGACGCCGAGGATGCGCAGCGCCTCGCCGGGCTCGCGCGCGACGTCCCGGCCGAAGATCCGGATGGACCCGCGCTGGGTCCCGTAGAGCCGGGTCACCAGCGAAAACAGCGTGCTCTTGCCGGCGCCGTTGAGGCCGAGCAGCACCGTGAAGCTTGCGGGTGCGATCGCGAAGGTCACATCCGCCAGCGCCTGGCGGCGCCCGTAGGAATGGCTGACACCTTCGAGCGAAAGCGCCTGGACCCGTTCCTTGCCGTCGAGTGTCGAATGCATCGTGTGACCTGCCGGCGGATGATCTCACATCGCCATTGTCATTGGCGTGAAATGGTGACGCCCCATGGCAGCTCGCCGACCTGGATGGACTTGAGCACCCGCAGCGACGCGACGTCGATGACGCTGACGTCGTTCGACACGCCGTTGGTCGTCAGCAGATATTTCTCGTCGGGCGTGAATGCCATGTGCCAGACGCGCTGGCCGACCAGCAGGTACTTCACGACCTCGTGGGTCACGCCGTCGACGACCGCGACACGGTTGGCGGGGCCGAGCGCGACAAAACCCTTCTTGCCGTCCTTGGTGATGTTGATGCCGACCGGCTGGATCGCCTCCCGGCGCAGGCCCGGAATGTCGAAGACGATCTTCGTCTTCACGCTGCGCTGGGCCGGGTCGATGACGCTGACCGTTCCGCCGATCTCGGAGGAGACCCAGAGCTCCGAGCCGTCCTGCTTGAACTCGGCGAAGCGCGGACGCGAGTCGACCAGGATGTTGGCGACGATCGTGCGACTGGCGAGGTCGATGAAATGCGCCATGTTGGTCGTTTCGGAGGTGTTCACCAGGATCTTGCCGTCCGGGCTCATGCCCATGCCCTCCGGCTCGACGCCGACCTGCACGCTGCCGAGCCGCGCGCGCCGCTCCATGTCGATGATCGTCACCGTGTTGTCGTTCTCGTTGGCAACATAGAGGGTCTTGCCGGCGGGATCCTGGATGAACAGCTCGGGATCGGGTCCGGACGGCAGCGTATCGACGACCTCCTGCGTCGTGGTGTCGATCATCTGGATCGTGTCATCGTCGCCGACGGCCACCAGCACGAATTTCTCGTCTTTGGTGAAGGCGATGCCGCGCGGCCGCTGGCCGACCTTGATGGTCTTCACCACCTCCCATTTGGCGGTGTCGATCACCGAGACGGTGTTGCTTTTCTCGTTCGACACATAGGCCATGGCGGCGCTGGCGTGCTCGGCGTGACCGAGCAGGATGAACGTGCCGAGGAGCGCGGCGCGCGGCCACATCATGTGATCCTTTCGAGGCTCATCACTTCGAGGCATCGAGCCGGCATTTGGTCTCCGGCCGATCGACCCCGAGCGTATCGAGTTCCGAAAACTGATGCAAAAAACCCTCCTGCGGTGACACCGAGACGATGATGCGGCCATCGCTCAGCAGGATTGGCTGGCGGAGCTGCAGGTTCCAGTCACGCAGGGTCAGCTTCTGCCCCTTGAACGCGGCGAGTGCAAACTCGGGTCCCTTGAGGAAATCGAGCGTCGCCTTGGCGTCGCCGGTGTGCACGTGCGCGGCCGATTCGCCGATCATCCGCGCCGCCGACCAGGCCTGCATGTCGAGCGCCGTCATGCGGCGGGAGAACAGCTGCATGAAGCGGTTCTGCAGTTGGTTGGCACCCCACTGATCATGGGCTCCGTCCCAACTGGTCGGCATCAGGCCGGCGGAGCCTGCGACCGGTCGCGGCTGGGCGGTGCGGTATGGAAGATAGGTGGCGAACACCTGGCTTTCGTCGGCCGCCACCAGCACGTCGTAGTCCGGCGCCGACTGGGTGAACAGCGGGATCTGGCGCTGGATCTGCACGATGCCGCTGTCGGTCCGCCGCGCTCCGCCGGTGTCTTCGAACACCTTCTCCTGGACAATCACGGCCCCGAAGCGCTTGGCGGCACGCCGCAGCGCGTCGGCATAGAGCCTGTCGGTATCGTGCGAACCGACGACGAGCAGCCATTTCCGCCACCGCTTCCACGCCAGATATTGCGCGAGCCCGTCGGCCAGCATGGTGCGGGTCGGCGCCGTGTGGATCACGTTGGCGCGGCAGGCCTCTTCCCGCAGCCGGTCGTCGATCGCGCCAGCATTGAAGAACAGCAGGCTGCGGCCCGCATCGGCGGCCTTGAGCAGCGCATCGGCAGGCAGGTCGGTAATGATGAGCGAGACCCCGCGTCCTGCGAGGGCTGCGACCGCGGCAGCGGGATCGTCCTGGTCCTTGAGCCGAACCTCCTCCAGCGCGAAGTGTTGGTTGAGGAACTTGCCGGTGGTGTTGTTGTCGTCGATCGCCATCTTGGCGCCCGCGACGCCATGGTCGGGGGGTGGCACGTCGAGAAGCGAGATCGCGTTTCTCGATTCCGGCTGTCGCAGATAGCCGATCTTGATCTCGGTCGTCTCGGCCGCCGGCAGCTCCGCGGCCAGGACGCACAACAGGGCCGCCGCCAAGAGGGCTCGAACCAACCTACGCTCCCGGTGTGCCACGCCGCACCCTGTTCCTTGGCCGCCCCCGCTAACGCCTTATGCTACTTCGATATTTGGGTTGAATCACGCGCGTTTTGCGATAGGTTTGCAATGTGACCTTGTGTCTCTTCGCAAGGCGCGGATGCGGTCCGTCGTGCAGGCATGAGCATGGACCGGTTTCCGTGATGCGGAGTACCGACCGCGGACTCTCGGCGGACCGACACGCCACAATATTGGTGTTCGACGAGGGAGTGTTGCGATGACGTTTCTGCTCGCCAGCGTGACGGGACCGGAAGAAGCCGAGATTGCGGTCCGGCACGGCGCGGATATCGTCGACTTGAAGGATCCAGGCAAGGGTGCCTTCGGCGCCGTCGAGCCCGCCGCGGTGGCGGCGACGGTCGCAACGATCGCCGGTCGGCGGCGCGTCAGCGCGGTCGCGGGCGAGCTCGCGATGGAGCCGGATGCCATCGTGCGCGCCGCGTCCACGCTCGCTGACACCGGCGTCGACTATGTCAAGGTTGCGCTGTTTCCCGATCCGGGACGCGAAAACTGCCTCCGCGCTCTTGGCACGCTGGCACGGCGCGTTCGCATCGTCGGCGTGATGTTCGCCGATCACGGCGCCGATCCGTCGCTTGTTTCGCTGGCGGCGGAAAACGGCTTCGCGGGCATGCTGCTCGATACGGCACGCAAGCGTGGCGGCCGTTTGCTCGATCACATGAACATCGCGGCATTGAGCGAATTCATGGATTCGTGCCGGTCGCATCGCCTGATGGGCGGCCTTGCGGGTTCGCTCGAGGCGCCCGACGTGCCGCGGCTCCTGCTGCTGGCGCCTGACGTCCTCGGGTTCCGCGGCGCGCTCTGCCGCGATCAGGACCGGGCGGCGCGGATCGATCCCGTCGCCGTCGACGTGATACGGGCGCTGATTCCCGCTGATGCACGCGGACCTGCACAGCGCGGCGAGCCGACCGCCAAGGTCGACTACCGACTGCTCGCGGCGCGCGGCTATGCGGGCGAGCCGCGCAAGGATGACGTCGCGACCGACCGCATCCTGGTCCGCGATTTCGTGATGCCGATCCGGATCGGTGCCTACAAGCACGAGCACGAGAAGGTGCAAAACGTCCGGTTCAACGTCGATGTCGGCGTGCTGCGGTCTGCGCACGTGGCCGAGGATATCCGCGATGTGTTCTCCTATGACGTGATCATCGACAGCATCCGCATGGTCGCCGCCCAGGAGCATATCGCGCTGGTGGAAACGCTTGCCGAACGGGTCGCCGCGCTCGTCTTGACGCATCAGCGGGTCGTGACCGTCACGATCAGAGTCGAGAAGCTCGAAGTTGGCCCCGGCGCAGTCGGCGTCGAGATCACGCGCAAGCGGTCGGCCGAAGCCGCGAAGGTGCGCCAGTTCCACCCGACCGCGGGTGAGGGCGATCCGAAGGTCGCCAAGTAGCGCATGGCCGGGCGACGCGGCCAGCGGCTTGCCGACGAGACGACGCGCCGCTCGATGCGCTGCGACGGACCGACCGTTGTCAAGATCGGCGGAAGCTGCGCGGCATCGCTCGATCTGCGGCGCTGGAGCGCGGCGGTTGCGGGCTGCGCCGGACAGGTCGCGATCGTGCCCGGCGGGGGGCCGTTCGCGGATGCGGTGCGTGCCGCGCAGCCCGCCATCGGCTTCGACGACGCTGCGGCGCATCACATGGCGATGCTGGCGATGGAGCAATATGGGCGCGCCCTGGCGGGCTTCGACGCGAGACTGAGGCTGGTCGACAGCGCCGCCGCCTTGCGCCGCTGCCTGCGCGAAAACCGCGTTCCGGTCTGGCTGCCGACCAGAATGACGCTTGGTGCGGCGGAAATACCGGCATCCTGGGACGTCACGTCCGACAGCCTTGCGGCGTGGCTTGCCGGAAGGATCGGGGCGCGGCGGCTGCTGCTGCTGAAGCAGGTCGAATTGCCCCGCGGTCCCGTCCGGGCCGAGGATCTTGCGGCGCGCGGTGTCGTCGACAAGGCGTTTGCGCGTTTCCTCGCCGGCAGCGGCGTTGCGGCCTTCGTCCTCGGTCCGTCGGGCCATATGGCAATCGCCGCCGCCGTATGCGACGATTCCGCGGCAGGCACGCCCATCATGTCGGGTTGAGCGCGCGGTTGGATGATTGTGTCATGCCGAAGGTCAAGACGCCGCGATGGGGATGGGCGCTCACGGGCTCCGGACATTTCTTCAAGGAGTGCCTGGCAATGATCGGCGACCTCGACGAGGTCGATCTGTTCGTGAGCCGGGCGGCGGCCGAGGTGGTGCGCATGTACAAGCAGGACCTCCGGCTGCCGAAGTCCGCCCGCATCTTCCGCGACACGGCGGCGAGTGCGCCGCCAGTCGGCGGCTTTTACTACGGCGTGTACCACACGCTGGTGGTCGCGCCCGCGACCTCGAACACGGTGGCGAAATGCGTGCTCGGGATTTCCGATACGCTCGTCACCAATGTTTTCGCGCAGGCGGGAAAATGCCGGGTGCCAGCCGTCGTCTTTGCTTGCGATACCGCGCCCGAGCTGGAGACGGAAGCCCCGAAGGGCATGGTCAAGGTCTTTCCGCGCCGCGTCGATCTGGAGCACACCGACCGCCTGAGGTCGTTCGAGGCGACCCAGGTGGTCGAATCGCTGGAAGAGCTCCGGTCGGCCGTGCGCCGACGCCAAAGCGAAATCGCCGCGCATGGCTGAGCGCATCCTTTTCCTGACCGGTCATCTTGCGCGCGGGCGACTGGAGAAAGTTCTGGCGGGCGCCGGCGAGCTTGGCTTCCAATGGTCGATCCTCGACATCGGCGTGAAGGTGGCGGCGTTGATGACCGAGACGATCATCCTGCGCCGGCTTCCGCGCCCCGTGAATGCCGATCGCGTGATCGTGCCGGGGCGATGCCGTGCCGATCTTGCACGGCTCGCCGGCGAGTTTGGCCTGCCGTTCGAGCGCGGCCCCGACGAGCTTCGCGACCTGCCGGCCTATTTCGGCAAGCGCGGGCGCGATCTCGATCTCTCGCGCCATGACATGCGCATCTTTGCCGAGATCGTCGACGCGTCCGCGCTGCCGGTCGACGCGATCGTCGCACGCGCGCACACCATGCGGGCGGCCGGCGCCGACGTCGTCGATCTCGGTTGCCTGCCCGATACGCCGTTTCCGCACCTCGAGGAGGCGGTTCAGGAGTTGAGGACGCGCGGCTTTGGCGTCAGTGTCGATTCGGCCAATGCCGAGGAGCTGCGCCGCGGCGGTCGCGCCGGCGCGAGCTTCCTGCTGAGCCTCACCGAGCGCACCCTCGATATCGCGGCCGAGACCGGCGCGCAGCCGGTGCTCATTCCCGAGACGCACGGCGATCTGCCGTCGCTGTTGCGCGCCGCCGAGGCCGCTCGCCGGCGAGGCATCGTCGCCATTCTGGACCCGGTGCTCGATCCGATTCACTTCGGATTCATGGCGTCGCTCGCGCGCTATGCCGAAGTGCGGCGCAACCTACCCGACGCCGAGATTCTCATGGGGACTGGAAACCTGACCGAGCTGACCGACGCGGACTCGGCGGGAACGATCGCGATGCTGCTCGGCATCTGCTCAGAGCTGCATATCCGAAACGTGCTGGTCGTGCAGGTCAGTCCGCATACACGCCGCACGATCCAGGAGCACGATGCGGCGCGCCGCATGATGTTCGCGGCACGCGAGGACGGCAGCGTACCGAAGGATTACGGCGCCGCTCTTCTTGCGCTGCACGAACGAAAGCCGTTTCCCTATACTCCGGGCGAGATTGCCGAGCTGGCCGCGGAGGTGAGGGACGACAATTTCCGCATCGAGGTCGCCGAGGACGGGATCCACGTCTACAACCGGCACGGACATCACGTCGCGCAGGACGCGTTTTCCCTTTTTGCCAAGCTCGACGTCGGCCATGACGGCGCGCACGCGTTCTATCTCGGGGCCGAACTGACGCGAGCCGAGATTGCATGGCGGCTCGGCAAGCGGTTCGCGCAGGATGAACCGCTCAACTGGGGCTGCGCGGTCGATCGTCCGGCCGAGGACCGCACGCGCCTGCGCGAGATCGGCCACACGCTGCGCGCCAAGGCATCGGAGTAGCGCGGTGCCGATGATCCGCGAGACCATCGTGACGACGGTGAGCGCCGCAGGCGCAGTTCACATTGCGCCGCTCGGCATCATTGCGGACGGCGAGGGCTGGATCATCGCGCCGTTCCGGCCCTCGGTCACGATCGACAACCTGCGTGCGATTCCCTTCGCGGTCGCCAACTACACCGATGATGTGCGGATCTTCGCCGGCTGCCTGACCGGCCGCAAGGATTGGCCGACGGTCGGCTCCGACGAGGTGCCGGTGCCGCGGCTCGGGGCCGCCTTGGCCCATGCGGAGCTTGCGGTCGCCCGCGTCACCGAGGATGCGCGGCGGCCGCGCTTCCATTGCCATGTCGTCCGCGAGGCATCGCACGCGGCATTCCGGGGCTTCAACCGCGCCCAGGCAGCAGTGGTGGAGGCGGCGATCCTGGTGAGCCGGCTGCACCTGTTGCCGCGTGACAAGATCGAGGCCGAGATGGCTTTTCTGGCGACCGCCGTCAGCAAGACGGCCGGCCCGACCGAGGAGCAGGCGTGGCATTGGCTCGTTGAGCGCGTACGAGCGCATTATTCCGGCGGCCGCGACGGCTAGTCTGGAGCGGGGGCGATCTCCGCCGTTGCGGCCGCCGCCGAAAGCCAAAGCCTCGATACAAACAATACCGAAGAACCAACGGAAGGTGTGAGGCATGGCACAGTCCTTGCGTGCCCGTGGTCGTAGTCTGCAACCAGGGCCGGAAGAACGAGGACTGCCGAAATGCTGACCGCCTTGATCTTGATCTGTTCGCTCGAAGCGACGTCGGATCTTCAGTCCTGCACCCGCGATACCGCGGTGGACACGATGAGGGTGCCCGAGCTGTTTGCGAACCCGGCGATGTGCTTCATGCACGGCCAAGCCTACTTGGCCGATACCTCGCTGGGCCGCGACCTGACCGAGCACGAGGGCGTCAAGGTCGTCTGCGTGCGCACAGCGTCGCTTCCGGCGACCATCGGCTCGGCGCAGAACGCGTCATCGCGGCTCCGATAAGGTCACCCGCAGGGCGGGATACCGCCGCAGGGTTTCCATGGCGCCCAAGTGGCGGGGGGTCACAATCACGGACGCCCAGAATCACGTCGGGCCGCGCCGCCCAGGTTGCCACCCAGGCGAGCCGGCCCGACGACCGAACTCGACGAAACGTAAAGTCAGATCTCGGCCGGAAGATAGCCGTTGATTTCCAAGCCGATGCAGATCTCGACCAGGGTCGGGGTCGTCCAAGCCATGGCTGTGTTCCTCCTGCAAGTCTTACGATGTCCGCACGGAGCATCAAGCCAGCCCCGCCTCGCACCGGTGCCAATTTAAGTCAAATGGGTCCTCGCGTGCAAGAATGCATGTCGTCACGGGGGGTTGTGGCATGGGCGCGGCCCAACGAGCCCGGGTGGGACCGCGCCCTCCCGGACTCGCGTGGCGCGGATAATGGGTTTGCAGGTCGGGGCTCGCAGGCCTGGACTTCAGGATGGGGGCTCGAACGGATGATTGTCTGCGACTCGTGGCCGTGGCATGGCACCATTGCAGTCGATTTTCGGGGATCGGCGCCGCGCCGGCCGGGTCGGGTTTCTCCCCTCGAACGTGCCCACCCACACCACACTTGCGAGTCGTAGTTACGGCCTCATTTTCTCGAACTCCGCCGGCCCGGCGGGTTGGGCAAAAAGGATCACATCAATGCTCAGATCGTTGACCCTTGCGGGTCCAATGTTGTTTTGCCTCGTCACGCATGCCAGCGCACAACACAATACGGTGCCCGAGATTCTGATCCCGCAGAACGAGCTGGGTGCCAGAATCAGCGAAGCCGAGAAGAGCGTGGCAGCCCTGGTGAACAAGTGGGACGCCTCGACCAAACGCGACGCGCAGGAGACGATTGCTCGCGTGCGCAAGGCGTTCGATGCGATGAAGGACGCCACGAACAAGAAAGTCGATCTCATCGCCAACACGTGCCGCAAGTGAACGACTAAGCACGTTCCATTCCTACGGAATCGGAACGTGCTTTAGATTCGTTGTTTGGTGCATATTCAGTGCCGCTGGCGCGGCGGCCCGACCGCGTTCCCGCATTCGCGTGCGTCCGGCGTTCTCCCGCAGTTCGCGGCGCTGCCGGTCAAAATCGGCCGACGATCAGAATCTTCAGATCCTTGCTCGGCACGAAATCCTTGGCCCTGACCTCGACCGAAGTGCTCGAGATCGGCTTGATGTTCTCGGCGCAGAAGCTCACCAGCCGATCCGGCTTCTGCTTGTCCACGACCATGCGGAAATCCTTGATCGGTCCGGCCCAGTTGGCGCCGGTCTTGAGGACATAGCTGATGCGACGCTCCTGCACCTTTGCGGTGTTGGCTTCCCTGCTGCCCGACAGCTTGTCGAGGCTCGCCAGAAAGGCATCCGTGATGCAATAGTCGTTGCGGTAGCGCTGGATTTCGGCGGCCAAGCCGCTGCTCTGGCGCAGCCCTTTTCGCAGAACCGTGTCGAAGCTGACTCCGAGGCTGGTCCGATAGCGGTGCTCGACCGCGACCTTGGCCTGAGGCGCAAACGTCTGTTGCCGCACGGCCGCCGTCTTCACCGTCCAGCCGCCGACGTAGAGCTGCTCGCCGCGGTCGTTGGTCCCGTTCTTCAGCAGCAGTCCCTGGTCGATCAGATTGTCGCGGATCGGTTGCGGCAGCTCGGTGAGACGTGCCTGCTGCGGGCCAATCGGCAACAGAGGCACGCCGGCCTTCTTGAGGGCCGCGCTGATATCCTTGTCGCCAAGATGCGCCGTCTGTTGAATGGCGAGTTTGATCGGCTTGCCGTCGACCTTGGTCTCGAAGCCGAGGAAGTTGGACGCATCGTTGACCGGGATCGCGTAGTTGTCGCCTTCCGACAGATCGATCGCCGGCAAGGGAAAGCCGACCGTCAATGTGACCGGCCTGGTCGTCGTGTTGAGGAACTCATAGCGGACGACGACGAGATCTGGAGATATCGTCAGCTCCTCGGATTCAAGCGACACGTCGGCCGTGCGCGTAAAGACGAGGCCGCCCACCGAAAGCTCCGCCGCCGAGTCGTTGGCCGTCGCCGGCGTGCCGGCGAGGAACACGAGCAGGAGCGCAAACGCCACCGACGTCGGGAAATGTCCATCTGACATTACAGGTGCTCCAAGCGTCTGATTTGCCCAGGCAACACGATCGCGGACGAACCATGTGGACATGCATCAATCATCATCTGTGGACGTCGATCCCCGTGAACTGGCGGGGCCGCCGGTCGGCTGCTCCGACAGCCGTGGCTGGATCAGCTATCTGATCGCGTAGAACTTCGCATCAAATGACCAGTGCGGATCGAGAAACGCCCCGTCGCGCTTCGGATCCGGAATTCGGAGCTCGTTTGCAAGCTTTGACAGGAGCTCGGCCGCAGAAGCGCTGCCGAGCAACGTCGAAGGCACGTCCGGAAGGTCGATCATCTGCACTGGGCGATCACTCAGGAGAGCCACCACCATCGCGGTGCCGGACGGCGGGGCGGCGACGAATTCGAACCTCGCGAGAGCATCGGCGGGATTGGGCAGCTGCGCCGGTCTGCCGGGGCGGATGAGATTGGTGCTCTCGCGGTCGCTCCTCCCCATGAGCGACATCGGATTGGGATAGATCTGATTGAGCTTTCCGGTCGGATCGACGTCGACCAGGA
>Ga0126384_10000272_pt1 | contig 27131 bp, 18 predicted proteins | sample PanSoiMetPlot_36_FD_92543 | JGI IMG/M metagenome (GOLD analysis project Ga0126384, IMG submission 92543) | Tropical forest soil microbial communities from Panama - MetaG Plot_36 | ecosystem: Environmental > Terrestrial > Soil > Tropical forest > Bulk soil | place: Panama | collected 2016-02-17 | reverse complement strand
GAGGTCGAAACGCACGCGCTATCGGGCATCCACCTTGAGATCAATCGGGGTGAGTTCATATCGATAAATGGGCCATCGGGTTGCGGCAAATCCACACTGCTTTCAATCCTTGGCTTATTGGACTCACCCTCCGAGGGTAATTATTGGCTTGCAGGCAAGCCGGTGGCCGATCTACCGCTATCAGAACGGGCCAGAATCCGAAACCGTGAGGTCGGGTTCATATTCCAGAGCTTTAACTTGATTGGTGACCTGACTGTTTTCGAGAACGTCGAACTGCCGCTTACGTATCGCGGGTTGCGGGCGGTCGAACGAAAAAGGCGAGTAGTGGAGGCGCTGGAGAGAGTGGGAATGGCCCACCGAGGAAAACACCTGCCAAGCCAGCTGTCAGGCGGCCAACAGCAGCGAGTGGCGGTTGCACGCGCGGTAGCGGGTGATCCTCTGATCCTGCTTGCTGATGAGCCTACCGGGAATCTCGATTCAACAAACGGCGAAGCAGTGATGGAGCTTCTTCGGGAGCTGCATCAACAAGGATCAACCATCTGCATGGTTACCCACGACCAGCGCTACGCAGCTCACGCAGATAGAAGCGTTCATTTGTTCGATGGTCGTGTAATAGCGAAGGTGAGTTAAAGGAAAAAGCTCTCGCGATGCATTGAGGCTCGGTACGAACTTGTTAACGGGAAGCTAGAGCGGCCGTCTTAAGAAGGCTGTACACGTACCGTAGACTGTCTAGTCTGCGGATTGACGGATCGTAAACTGTCTAGTCTGCGGATTCTGACAGCCTAAGTTAATTCAAAACATCCGCAGACTAGATAGTCTACGGTACGTGTACGGTACTTCAAGGCACAAGATGGACACCCTCCTACAAGACTTTCGTTACGCAATTCGAACCATGCTCCGAACTCCCGGCTTTACCGCAATCGCGGTCCTCGCATTAGCTCTGGGAATCGGCGCCAACACCGCGATCTTCAGCGTTGTTAACTCGGTCCTCTTGCGCCCTTTGCCTTATAAAGATTCGCAGCGCCTGGTACACGTTCATCGAATGCAACCGCCGATCGAACGTGCCCCGATTTCACGACCTGATTTTTTCTTGTGGCGAGATCAGCAACAAGTATTTTCCGATATTGGCGCTTATCATTTTCAAACTCTCAATTTGACGGGCACCGATCAAGCCGAGCGAATAAATGGAGCGCGAGTAACCGGAAACTTCTTCAAAATGTTCGGCGTCGCGCCGGCGGCCGGTCGCTTCTTTGAACAGTCCGACGATCAGCCAGGAAGTGCGCGAGTGGCAGTAATCAGCTTCGGCTTGTGGCAACGACGTTTTGGTGGTCGTCTTGATTTGATCGGACAGGACATCACACTAAACGGCGATGTCTACACTGTGGTCGGCGTCGCGCCCGCAAGCTTCCAGTTTCCGCGAAGGATCGATTTGTGGAAGCCTGCGATTCTCGACGAACAGAAAACGCAACGCGGTTCAAACTATCTCAAGGTGATTGCGCGTTTGAAAGATGACGTATCCGAAGCGCAGGCCGATGCACAGATGAACCAGATAGCCGCCTCACTTGATCAGCAATATCCAAATAACGATGCAAACCTCACTGTAAAGATTGTCCCTTTACTTGAAGAACAGGTAAGAAGTCTTCGCTCGGTCCTGCTGATAATGCTCGGCGCAGTGAGCTTTGTATTGCTAATTGCATGCGCGAATGTCGCGAACCTGTCGCTTGCGCGCGCGGCGGGTCGGACTCGTGAGATCGCAGTTCGAACTGCTCTTGGAGCCAGCAGACTGAGAATTGTGCGACAGCTTCTGACTGAAAGCATGTTGCTCGCTTTGACTGGTGGAGTCCTGGGCGTTCTGCTCAGTATTCTGGGAGTCAAACTGCTCGTTACTTTGGCGCCGACCGGTCTTCCCCGTATCAACGAAGTAGCTATCGATCACTGGGTGTTGGCTTTTACACTTGCGATTTCTATGGTTACCGGTCTGGTATTCGGACTCGCACCGGCAGTGCAGGCCTCCAGGCCCGATCTGAATGAGGCTCTCAAAGAAGGCTCGCGTGGGAGTTCTGAGGGGCACCGAACCCTGCTAAGACGCGGGCTGGTCATCGCTGAAATCGCGTTGTCGCTGGTGTTGTTAGTCAGCGCCGGGTTATTGATCGGCAGCATAAAGCGACTGGGCGAGGTTAACCCGGGATTCGATCCTAACAAGACACTCGCCGTCGACATATCATTCCCCTACTCGTCGGCTGTCAACGCTGCGGGAGGCCAGAATTCGGCAGCAACACAGGCAACAAACTTTTTGAGCGAAGTCAGAACCAGGATCGGTGGGATCCTCGGAGTTCAAAACGTCGGCGCGATAAATGATTTACCGGTGACCGGACGATCAAGCGTAAACGGAGGTTTCAGCATCGAGGGCAAGCCAACTTCAAACCCCGGCGAGGGTCCGGTCGCGGAGTTTCGTCAGGTGACAACCGGTTACTTCGAATCTATAGGAATTCCGATAATCCGTGGCCGCCTCCTCAACGACGGCGACCTTTCGAAAAAACCGGAAAATATCGTCGTCAACGAGACATTTGCGCGCACTTTTCTTGCCGATGAAGATCCTATCGGAAAGCGCGTCCGTGCTCTCGACGGTCAGCCACATGAAATAGTTGGTGTAGTCGGCGATGCTAAGCAGTGGGGATTGGACCGGCAACCTTCGGCAGAAATCTATTTCTCATTCGCTCAGCTATCACTAAGTCAGGAAGCGACGCTTGTAGTCCGAACAGATGTGGATCCACCAAGTCTGGTACCTGCAGTCCGCACTGCAATCAGCGAGGTGACACGCGATGCGCCGATCACTCGCGTGAGGCCAATGAGTCAGGTGCTTGCGGACTCGGTGGCATCCTCGAGATTCAATATGATTCTGATGACTGTATTTGCCGGGGTTGCGCTGATAATGGCCTCAATTGGGTTGTACGGAGTGATTTCATACTCCGTGAGCCAGCGAACTCACGAGATCGGAATTCGAATGGCGCTTGGTGCGTCGCGACCAAGCGTGTTGCGTCTGGTTGTGCGGAATGGTATGACGCTCGCGATCATTGGGGCCGCACTCGGAGTAGTCGCATCATTAGCTCTGACTCGGCTGATCAGTAGCTTGCTCTACGGCGTGAGCCCAACCGACCCCTTAACCTTTCTGACGATCACTTTGATCATAACTGGTGTATCCTTCATCGCGACGGTCGTACCTGCGCACCGGGCAACAAGAGTCGATCCGATGGTGGCTTTGCGGTATGAATAGCATTTATAATTCTGTTCATCATGACGACGGCCCTGGTCTATGACCACGCTTTTCTAGAACACCAAACAGGTCACCATCCGGAGAATCCACACAGACTGGAAGTTATTGTTTCCGCGCTTCGACAGGATGAAACTCTGTGGACAAGTCTTCAACATTTGACGCCGCGAGAGGCGTCAGATGAGGACATTATGCGTTGTCACAGCTATCGACTGATCGATCAGGTTCGCAGCCTGTGCGAGCGCGGAGTTTCTCGGATCGACCTGGACACCACAATTTGCGCAAAGTCTTTTGAGATATCGAGGCTTGCAGCCGGAGCGGCGACGCTTGCTGTCGATGAAGTGTTCAACGACTCGACAAACGCCGTTGCACTGGTGCGACCTCCGGGCCACCACGCGACTTCCGATCGGGCGATGGGATTTTGCCTTTTCAACAACGTCGCAATTGCGGCTCGCTATGCTCAGGTTCATTACGGAGCAGATCGCGTTCTGATAATCGACTGGGACGTTCATCACGGGAACGGGACTCAGGACATATTTTATCGTGATCCGTCCGTTTTCTACTTTTCGACACACCAGTATCCCTACTACCCGGGAACCGGCGCAGCGAACGAGGTAGGACTCGATAAGGGTGAAGGAACGACACTCAACATCCCGCTGTCGGATGGAACACCTGCAAGGACCCACCGAGAAGCATTTTCCGATGCACTCAGGGCGATTGGAAAAGGCTTTCAGCCAGATTTGATAATCATCTCGGCGGGCTTTGACTCGAGGAGGGGCGATCCCCTCGGCGGGCTGTTGCTTGAAGACAGTGATTTCGCAGAGATGACCAAAGAAGTTATGGATTTGGCCGATCGGACCGGTGGAGGACGAGTCGTTTCGGTGCTCGAAGGCGGCTACAATTTGGATACGTTGGGCGAAACAGTGAGAACCCATATCACTGCTCTTAAGTCCTAACTGCTGTCACTCTTTTACAGTATTCGTTCTTGCCACGCCCTTGCCGGGACATCCTAACAACTAGAACCTTGACAATGCTATGAAACCCGAGCTCACAAAGAACGCGCTGCGGGTGTTAGAAACGCGCATCCTGGCGAGAGACGAGCAGGGACGCGTAATTGAAACGCCTGAAGAGATGTTACTGCGGGTCGCGCGATGCGTCGCTCAAGCTGACTTGCAATATTCCACCCACGACGATGCAGTTACCTCTGAAGAAAGCCTTCTCGAGATAATGAGCAATCTTGAGTTCCTTCCGAACTCGCCGACCCTAATGAACGCCGGCCGTAACCTTGCGCAGCTGTCAGCTTGCTTTGTGCTTCCGGTTGAAGATTCAATGGACGGCATCTTCGCTACTCTCCGTAATACCGCACTCATTCAAAAAACAGGCGGCGGAACCGGGTTTTCATTCTCCCGTCTTCGCCCAAGAGAAGACACAATTCAATCGACTCAGGGTGTATCGAGTGGGCCGGTTTCGTTCATGCGGTTGTACAACTTCGCCACCGAAGTCACGAAGCTCGGTGGCAAACGCGCTGGCGCCAACATGGCAATCCTTCGCGTCGATCATCCGGACATCGAAGAATTCATCGCATCTAAAACAAATCCACTCGAGCTGAATACGTTCAATATCTCCGTCGCTGTCACTGACGAGTTCATGCGACGGGCAGATAGTGGGGACAGATACGATCTGATCAACCCGCGTACTCATCAAAAGTTCAAACAGTTGGACGCGCGGAAAGTGTTGGATTTGATAATCGAATCCGCCTGGCGGAACGGTGAGCCAGGAGTAATCTTTATCGACCGGATCAATCGTGACAACCCCACGCCTAGCTTGGGTGACATTGAAAGCACCAACCCCTGCGGAGAACAGCCGCTGCTTCCTTACGAGTCTTGTGTTCTTGGCTCAATCAACCTCGCGAAGTTTTATCGTAGTGGCGTTATCGATTACGAACGTCTCAAGACGGTGGCGCGACTTGCTGTACACTTTCTCGACAACGTGATCGATGTTAGTGAATATCCGATACCGGAGATCGAAAAGATCACGAAGCTCAATCGTAAGATCGGCCTCGGAGTGATGGGTTGGGCGGACTTGCTGATCTTGCTAGGCATTCCGTATGACTCGGAGGAAGCGATTAAGCTTGGCGAAGAAGTAATGGGTTTTATTTCGCGCGAATCACTGGAAGCTTCAATCGATCTGGCAAAAAAACGTGGACCGTTCCCGCGATGGTTTCAGGAAAGCATTTACAGCAGCGAGAACTCCGAAGAATCCGATTTACGCTTCGAGTCAGAAAGCTTAAAGGGTCCAATCAGGCGCAGGCGAAGGAATGCTACCGTAACAACCGTTGCTCCAACCGGGACGCTCAGTCTTATCGCCGACTGTTCGAGCGGGATCGAACCGATATACTCGATCGCTTATCGGCGCCTGTCGTTTGAACACGAAAGCTTGAACTTTATCCATCCGTTATTTGAGCAACACGCTAGGAAGCTTGGATTCTACAGCGACGAGTTGATCACCATGGTCTCTGAGACAAAGGGACTCCGAAGACTGGAGGCTGTGCCTTCCGAGACTGCTCAAGTGTTTGTGACTACTCACGAGATAGGACCCGAATGGCACGTAAGGATGCAAGCAGCATTTCAGAAACACATAGATGCGGCAGTATCGAAAACGATTAACTTCCCTTCCTCGGCGACGGTTGACGACGTCAGGAATGCCTACTTGCTAGCCCACAAACTTGGCTGCAAAGGGATAACCGTATATCGAGACGGCTCGCGCGAGAGGCAGGTGTTGAGTACCAATCCGGAAGACCTGCAAGAGCCATTAACGTTGGCGAAGGCGGGTCAGTCTGAGAGTCTTCGACCCGAGAATCAGCTGCTGGCCAGGAATGTCTGTCCCGACTGCGGCGAGACGCTGCGCCAGAATGGGGGGTGTCTGTACTGTACGTGCGGTTACTCAGTATGCGTTCAGGGCTAAGCAGACATCTGTCTTACGAGTTTAAATCGTTGTTCCGCTTATACCACTCAATCGTCTTCTCAAGTCCCTCCGCAAAATCAACCGACACGCGATAACCAAATGCTTTCTGTGCAGCTTCGATCGAAGCCTGTGAATCGCGCACATCCCCAACGCGAGCGGCTTCGTGAACGGGCTCGATATCACTACCAAGAAATTCCTTTGTCTTGGCTAGGAGGTCGAGCAATGTGTAACGCCCGCCACAGGCGACATTGAAAGCCTGGCCCGCAATGCCATCCGCTTCGGACGCAAGAAGGTTCGCGTTTACAACGTTCTCCACAGACGTGAAATCGCGTGATTGAAGGCCATCTCCATAAACAACTGGTGCCTTACCGTTAAGCAACGCAGTGATAAATCGAGGAATTACCGCAGCATACTGTGATTCAGGGTCCTGGCGCGAACCAAAGATATTGAAATATCGCAATGACACTATCTCAAAGTTGTATACATGTTTGAAGACGCTCGCGTAGTGCTCACCCGCAAGTTTTGACAGAGCGTACGGCGATAAAGGCTCCGGACTCATATCTTCTCGTTTCGGCAACACGGGTGTCTCTCCGTACACCGACGAACTGGACGCGTAAACAACGCGTTTGACGCCGGCGTCGCGAGCAGCGAGAAACACATTTAGAGTGCCTGTAATGTTCACCTCGTGTGTCGTAACCGGATCCGCGACCGAGCGTGGAACGGAACCAAGAGCCGCCTCGTGGAAGACAATGTGTGCACCCTTCACCGCTTCGTTGACGACTTTCGTGTCTCGAATATCACCTTCAATAAATTCGACCCCGTCCCGGATCGAGTCGAGATTCGTCTCATGACCAGAACTAAGATCGTCCAAAACTCGGACATTATGTCCATCGCGTACCAGTCGTTCGACGATATGACTTCCAATAAAACCCGCCCCGCCGGTCACAAGATAAGTCCTTTTATTCATTTAGCCGCTCTTTTTCCCGTCTCTGAGTTTTAAGATCAAAGCGTCAGAAGCTGAGTTCGCACATCGACTTTCAATAATCCCACGCCGCGAAGCCTTACTTCTTAATCAGGAAATTACCAATGGCCAAGCAATCGATCCCAGAACAATAAAATCCTCGGACCGCCTCTCGCGGGGTCGACACTACCGGCTCCCCGAACAGATTGAACGAAGTATTTAAAAGCACTGGGACAGCGCCATCCTCTCCGAACTTCGACAAAAGCTTCCAGAACGAAGCGTTTGTTTTTCGGCTTACGCTGTGAACTCTAACGAGTCCATCACCGAAAACCGCTGCGGGAATCGATTTACGCTTTGTTTCGTTAATCCGGCTGACACCCTGAAGAAATTCGTTTAGCGCACTCGGTTCGAAAAACTCCTCAGCACGCTCTTCGGGCACCGACGCACAAAACGGCCGAAATTCCTCACGATGCTTAATGAAGGCGTTCAGATTATCGCGCATAATCTCCGACCTTGGCGAAGCAAGTATGCTCCTGGCACCAAGGCTCCGCGGGCCGAACTCCATTGCGCCTCGAAACCATCCAACGATTCTATCCTCGGCGAGCAACCGCGCTACCTCGGCTATGAGTTTGTCTTCGGTCAGGAAGTATTCGTAAGCCAGTTTACAATTGTCCAGAACGCTCTTGATTTCCTCATCGTTAAACTGCGGGCCGAGAAAGGCGTGTCGCATCTGATAGACACGTTCGCTATTCCCGAGTACCTGGTGCCACACATATAACGCCGCTCCGACCGAGCAGCCCGCGTTCCCGGCGGCGGGCTGAACAAACAGTCGCGAAAATCCCGCGCGTCTTTCTACAGCCGACACGGCCAGACTATTCAGGGCAACTCCTCCAGCAATGCAGAGGTTGTCTTCGCCACTTCGATCGCGAAAACGCATCCCGATTTCGCACAGAGCATCTTCAATCCGCGTTTGCACACTAGCTGCAAGGTTCCGATGTTGCTGGTTAATTGGCTGGTCTTTTGCTCGCGGAGCCAAGCCAGCGCGCTCGAAAAAGCTACCTGAGAGTAAGGCTGTTCCACTTGAGGGCGGCTCGAAGTACGATAAGTTGACTACAGGTAAGCCATATGTATCGACACTCAGAAGCTCAGAGAAGAGATCCGAAAGGCTATTTTTCCCCGTCGGAGCCAGCCACATTGTCTTGTGCCAATCACCACCGCCATCGAAACCCAATGCAGCGGTCACGGCGCTGTAAACCATTCCGATGGAGTGCGGAAACTGTGCTTCTGCGTCGATTCTAAGTCCTCCCTGGGCTCCGGTCATCAATGCCGCCGAAGTCATGTCACCCTTGTTATCGACGGAGATGACTGCGGCCCGATCAAAGCTAGATGCAAAAAAGGCGCTCGCGCCGTGAGCAAGGTGGTGTGGGACTTCGATGAATCTTCCCTTTGCTGAAAGTCTAGATTCAATCAGTCTCCTCGTCTTGAGCCTCTGTTTCAGATCGTTGAGGCTTTCAACAAAGTATGGTGGGAACTCTTCGATTGATCCTTGTGATGCTGCGTTAATCGCGTGCGAGGAGTTGAATGCGATTTCGCGGTGAAACCTTTTGTGAGACTCCAGATAGTATGCGACGTAATCAACCTTATCGAGTGTGATGCCGGCGCGATCGAGACAAAACTGGACGGCTCGAAACGGAAGACCACCGGCATAATTCATTCCAATGTGCCTGATGCGCGCGAGTTTCTCTTCTTCGATCGCCGCAACGACCCGTCCATCCTGGATCAGCGCAGCGGCGGCGTCGCGTTCTTGACCTGAGATACCAAGTATGTTCATTAATTGGTTCCGGTAATGATAGTGATTTCCAAAGAGATACCATTAACATCCGATGTGATGCGTTTTCAAGCCAGCCGCATATTGAGTCCACACACATACTCGTGAGCTTGTCACTGTAACTGCACATTGTTATCCTGATTTCTCGCTCGAAGCCCTCTCGTATGGATACGCAAATAACCACCGCCAACCGCGAACACTTCCAGAAACTTGTCACTGAGTTGACATCCCTTGAAGAGAAGCTTCGCCGGGGAGGCGGTCCCGCACGGATCGAACGCGAACACGCTAAAGGTAAGCTTACTGCACGCGAACGAATACAGTTACTCTTCGACCCCGACTCTCATTTTCAAGAAATCGGTTTGTTGGTTGCCTACGATCTCTATGATGGCCAGGCTCCGGCGGCCGGCGTAGTAACCGGTATCGGGCGAATCGAAGGTCGCGAAGCCGTAGTCATTGCCAACGACGCTACTGTCAAAGCAGGCTCGTGGTGGCCGGAGACCGTTCGCAAGGTCCTGCGCGCGCAAGAGATCGCAATGCGCTGCCGGGTGCCTATCATTTACCTCGTGGACTCAGCCGGCGTAAATCTTCCCTATCAAAGCGGAGTATTCCCGGGACAATACGGCGGCGGCCGAATCTTTTTCTATAACTCTGTAATGCGCCGGTATCTAAAGGTCCCGCAACTGGCTGCGGTAATGGGCCAGTGCGTAGCCGGTGGAGCTTATCTTCCAGCGCTCTCCGACTTCATTATTATGGTGGAGGGTACGTCATTCATGGGGTTGGGTGGACCGAATCTGGTAAAGGGCGCGGTCGGCCAAGTCGTGGACAGCGAAACCCTCGGCGGTGCGCTTACGCATAATGAGATCTCCGGTGTTGCGCACTTTCGCGCGAAGGATGACGAAGAATGCATTGCGCGGCTGCGAGCATTTGTTAGCGAGCTTCCACCGCCTGCGACGCCCAGCGTGCAGATCAGAGAAGTTTGCGAGCCTCGAAGGCCTCCGGCGGATATCTACGATCTTATTCCGTCGGACCATCGCCTTCCTTATGATATGCGCGATATCCTTGATTGCCTGCTGGACTCCGGTGACCTGGATGAGTTCCAGGCTGATTATGCCAAAGAGATGATTACCGGATATGCGCGAATCGACGGCATTCCGGTTGGTATCATTGCGAATCAACGAGGACTCGTCAGGGGACCGTCCGGCAGACCGCCCAAATTTGGCGGGATAATTTATACTGACTCCGCTGAAAAGGTGGCGTACTTCATCGAGACGTGTAACCGCCACGACACACCCCTGTTGTTTTTGCAGGATGTTTCAGGCTTTATGGTTGGAACGGAAGCCGAGCATTCAGGGATCATTCGAGCGGGCGCTCGTTTTGTGGAAGCGATGGCTACCGCTACAGTTCCGAAGCTGGTACTGACGATCAACCATGCATCGGGTGCCGGGTACTATGCGATGGCTGGGCAGGGGTTTGATCCAGACTTCATATTCACATTGCCTACCGGAAGGATGGGAGTGATGGAAGGCGACTCGGCGGTGATGGCATTATTCAGCGCCGAGCTTGAGAAGCTGGAACGGAAAGGCCACACTCCGGACGAGTCGATGCAAGCTGAGATGGAACGTGTCAGGGCAAAGTACGAGCACGAACTTGAGGCGAATTTCGCGGCGGCACGTGGATTCGTAGACGCAATCCTTCGTCCAGAAGACACACGGACGACTCTCGCATTAGCGCTTCGCACGGCGCTGAACAATCCGGGGCCTCATCTCGGAGTTCCAGTTTTACCCTGTAGCTTACCCAACGAGACTGTCCGCTAGATGATGTTTGGTCGCGGGTCTCAACGCGAACTAGCAATACTTTTAAGGAGGATTTCATGAAATCAGGAATTGAGTTGAAAAAGTATTTTTTCGCCGTAGCACTTTTGATCGGCTTTTCGATGACAGCATGCGAAAACAAGGAAACGGCCAGCTTCAAGCCTGAGATTCAACCACTGCCACCACCGCTCGCAAAGTATGAGGCAATGGAAATCCCCCCTGACAACCCGATGACTCCTGAGAAAGTTGCTTTGGGACGCCAGCTGTTCTTTGATAAGCGATTGAGTGTCGACGGGTCACGTTCATGCTATTCCTGCCACGTTTGCGAGAAGGGACTTACTGACGGGCTACCGAAAGCGATCGGCGCAGGCAACAAACAACTTACTCGAAGCAGTCCGACGCTGTGGAACATTGGTTACCAAAAAATGTTTTATTGGGATGGTCGCAGTCCCTCTCTGGAGAAACAGGCAATGGCCGCGTGGACAGGCGGCAATATGGGCGCAAAAGATCACGAGGACGAGATTGTTTCGAAGATAAATGCGCTTCAGGGATATCACGAGCAATTCCGTAAAGTCTTTGGTGGCGATGCTACAAAAGAGAACATTATGCAGGCGATATCCGCGTACGAGCGTACGATCACCAGCGGCGACACGGCATGGGATAAGTGGCAGGCCGGAGACCAGGCGGCGGTATCGGATGCTGCCAAGCGCGGATGGGACGTCTTCAAAGAGGCCAAATGTAACAACTGTCACGATGGCCTGCTGTTTACCGATCAGCAGTTTCATAATGTGGGGGTTGGGATGGACGCCCCGGAACCGGATACGGGACGCGGCAAAATCACTAACAAACCCGAGGAGACCGGTGCCTTTAAAACACCAACCCTTAGAGATATCGCGAAATCAGCTCCCTACTTTCACGATGGAAGCGCCGCGACTCTGGAAGACGCGGTTGATTTTATGCTAGGGGGCGGTAAGGCAAATCAGTATTTGGACAAGAAGAATCTGGAGAAACGGACAATCACGCCCGATCAAAGGAAGGACCTGCTGGAGCTTCTGAAGTCACTCAACGTCGACTGCAAACTTACCGAGCCGCCGCTGCCACAGAAATAACCTTAATGGAAAAAGGGTAGCATAGACTCCAATTTTGCTGTTTAAAAACGAGCAAGACTGGAGTCTATGCTACCCCCTGCTAAGCCGCTGGTTTTGCTGAGCGGCTTATTTAATCGTTGATCGCAATATTCTGGACGATTACCACAAACGATCTCTGGTAATTTTGGAATTCCTCTTCGGGGGCCACCCCAATCAGGTAAAACAGGTCGCCATTTCGAAGCAACGTCGTGTACACCATCACCATTTCAGGACGGCCAGTTACGTCAGAAACGTTGGTTAGTGAAATTGAAAGCCCGTCTCGCCTTCCCACGTACTCGCGCTCATATCCTCCAGCCTTGCGAAGATTCGGATTACCCTGTGATATCGCTTGTAATAGCTGGTCGGTAGCACTCTTCAGGTTTTTGTTGCCGCTTCCGCGACTCGTGCCTACCTGCACACCGTGAGTAAAGCTGAATTGACCTTGATTGTTAACGTAGCCTCCTTCAGGTGCGAACGTTACGTTGTCGCTCTCGCGCAGTTCCCGCCAATTATCAGGCACGTTAATACTAAAGAAACTTTCGTTGTAACTTCTAAATCGAGATGATGGGATTGGCACTTGTTGGTATCGACCGCCTTGCCCCCCTTGTTGCTGGTAGCGCGGATCCTGCTGCGGATTGCCCTGTTGTGGATAACCCTGCTGTGGATAACCTTGGTGTCCTCTGCCGAGATCAGCCCCGCCACCGCGTAGAAGAGCCTGAACCTGCATGAATTCGTCGGTGTTGTGGGTTGGATTTTTCAAAGCAAGAGCATCGGCTTCTTTGTTTATGTAATCAACCCGATTGCCTGGGTTTGGGTGATCGCTCAGCCATTGAGGACCACCTTTGCCACCCTGTTGCTCCAAAGTTTTGAACATATTCGCAAGATCGTGCGGGTCGTAGCCGGCATTGGCCATAATGTGTGAGCCGAGAATGTCAGCTTGCTTTTCGTATTCACGGCTGAATTTCATAAAGTAGGCGCCAATTCCCATTTGCCCTAATTGACCCGCTGCCGGAACGCCCAAAACGGATCCGAGTACACCCACAACAGCGGAACCGGTCTGGTACTTCTGAGCTTTGGCCGCTTGAGCCGTTCCGTGACGCAGCGCTACGTGACTGATTTCGTGGGCGATCGCGCCAGCCATTTCCCCTTCGTTTTTGGCCGCTTCAATCAGACCGCGATTCACGTAGGTGAAGCCTCCAGGCAATGCAAATGCATTGATATCTTTTTGATTTGTCACTTTATACGAATAGCGGAACTCTGGGTGTTGAAACTCGGCAGGGATACCCTCAGCGAGCCGTCGTCCCACTTGCTCGACGTAATGCTGTACCCGCGAGTCGTTCAAGAGCTGAATTTTGTGCTCGACTTCGGCTGCAGCCTGCTGCCCGAGTTGCACGTCCTTGTCGGGCTTGTACGGATTTTTGGGCGCGACCACTTGAGTCTGAGCGAGGAGATTGATTGGTGCTGCTAAGAGCGCGAACAAAAGAATAAGAGCGCCCACGCGCCCTCTCGGACAGCTACGAAAAGTCATTTAAACCTCCCGAACGGAGAAAAATCCACTGCGAGTCCTTGATGTATGACGGCTGATGTTTGAGATTCCACACCTGTCGTAAGAGTTGCAGTTTGTCGCTGTGGCAGTCCGCTGAGAGATTATAGACCCAATACTGCGCCTTGGGAAACAGGGAAAAGAGCAGCCTCGACCGAAAAACAATAGATGACTTGGACCAATAACTAAGTCAAGAAGGAGGCGTCTCCACGTGGTCGTTGGATTTCTAGTTGCGGCTGTCGAGTTTCGATGCTAATTATCGCGGTGAAAATCAGGGCTGCAAGCCACCTTTGGGAGCTTATCCGCCGGAAATGTTCTCTTTTCGGTCCTTGGACACGAAGGAGTGGCCAATAAACCTGTCAATGAACAAATCTCTACAGTCAGTTGCCCGCCTTCCGATTCTTCCGTCGCAGGGGTTTTTGAATTATCGAACGGCTCTTCCCCCTCGGGCTCTGTAACTTCATCTGAATCCTGCTCGTTAGAACTAGAGGAGCACTGAGAGGTCGGTGCAGTTCCGGCGATGAACATCTCAGTTCGGTGGAGGGTTGAATCCGGCGCCGCAAGACACCCGGTAGACGGGTCAATCTCGACGGTGATTATGCCCGCAGGTTTCTTGAACTCGCCTCCCAGCTCCGGTCTTAGCTCTAGTGCCTGCTTCAAGAAATCTGCCCACATTGGCAGTGCTGCATCCGAGGCTTTCATCCCGAGATCATGGTTGTCATCAAAACCTACCCAGGCTACACAAACAATGTCGGGCGTGTATCCAACGAACCAGCCATCGCTCGAGGTCCCCGTCTTTCCCGCTATCGCGCCTTTCAGCCCCATCGCGCGAAGCTTAGCGGCGGTTCCCTCGTCAACCACCGCCTGCATCAAGCTTGTCATCAGGTAAGCTACCTGAGGTGAGAAAACCGTTGCACCAGACGCCTTCTGAGGTAAATTCGCACCACCAGCTGCACTCACGCTGCGGATCGGTGTCGGACGTAATGCGACTCCTTCGTTTGCGAATGCGGTGTAGGCAGCTGCCAGTTGCAGAGGTGTAACTTCACTCGTACCCAGCGCCATGGAAGGATAGACTCGTGGCCTTTCCAACCCACAGCCTTCCGCAACATCAGCGACCTGCGCAAGACCCGTTTTCATCGCAAGTTCAACGGCCGGAACATTCAGCGACCGTGCAAGAGCTTCACGCAACATAACCTTCTTGTTCGTAAAACCCCCGTGATAGTCGCTTGGCTTATACTCAGAACGTCCACCGTCAAAAACGAAAGTTTGAGGTGAATCATCGAGAATACTCACAGGAGTAAAACCTGATTTGAGAGCTGTCGCGTACACAAAAGGTTTGAAAGCGGAACCCGGTTGCCGTTTTGCATCCGTAGCTCTGTTCAGCTGGCTTTCATCGTAGCTCCGTCCCCCAACCATGGCTAACACCTCGCCGTTGTGTGCATTCAATGCTACAAATGCCGCCTGCACCGGTTCGGTTTGCTTGCGCTTAGCCGAGGGTCGCGCAAAAATCTTGTCCAACTTGGCCGTCTGGCGTTTCACCGCAGCATAAGCTGCCCGCTGAAGCCTCGGATCCAGCGTCGTTATGATTCGCGGATGAGATGAAGCATGTAACCCGTATTTTTCATCGATAAATCTCTGGGTGTAGTCCACGAAATAACTGATCCCGTTGTCATCTTCTGTCTGGTGCTTTTTGATCTGAAGCTGCTCGGACTTTGCGGTCTCGGCTTCGTGTGCTGTTATTGCGTCAGTTTGGACCATTGCATCCAGCACAAGATTTCTTCGTTCTATAGCTCGTGGCAGATCGCGGTAAGCCGAGTAGCGATTAGGTCCGCGGATCAGTCCAGCCAGAAATGCGGTTTCACCAAGAGTCAATTCATTGAGATCCTTGTCGAAATAAACCTGAGAAGCCTGGGCGAAACCATTGATTGAGTAAGTGCCGCTTTGTCCCAGATACACCGTATTGCAATAATGTGCAAATATCTGTTCTTTGGTCAGTCGCAGCTCGAGTATGAATGCCATCGCCGCTTCTTTTAACTTTCTGCTGAGGGTGCGATCGGCTGTGAGAAAATCGTTTTTAATGATCTGCTGGGTAAGCGTGGAACCACCCTGCACGAATTCACCCTGGTTCAGATCGGTCTTGAGCGCTCGACTGATTCCTATCCAATCTATCCCGCGATGACTAAAGAAGCGTCGATCCTCAGCCGCGATAATCGCATTCTTGAGGTTCTCAGGGATATCGGAGAACTGAATCGGAATTCTTTTTCGACGATCTCCATGGCGTACGGATACCAGTAGTTCTCCTTCAATCGCCGCGGACGAAAGCCTTTCGCCAGTCGCCGCGCTGGTCAATGAAGCGATCCGTCCCGCTTTGTTCACCTGGATTCGTATCCGCGAAATATCGCTTTGTGCTGCTGTAGCGTCTCCAGGGATAACGATCACAGCATTACCATCAACTTCGAATGATCCTACAAGATTCTCTTCTGCGCTTACGGTTCGTTGCTGATAACCAGCGTTTCGGAGGTAGTCGGTCAGCTCATCGATGTTCAGTCGATCCCCTAATGAAACCTTCATTGGCGCAGTTACGATTTCAACGGCGTCATCGAGCGACTTTTTGTTCAATCGCTCATCGATTTGTCTCGCGAACGTAAAATAGTAATAGACTACTGTGGCGGAAAACGCAGCTAATATTATCGCTAGCGCGATTACAATTTGAGGTTTTCTTATCCAGAGAGCGGGCGCCCTGAGAGGTGCGGGCAAATGTCGCCAGATATTAATAACGTGTGGTCCTCTAGTTGAACGATGAGGCGATTGAAGTACTACAGTTCGGGACATCCCGTATTCACTCCGGAGTGTTCCACTGTCAGCCATGATTCCCTCCCCAGACGCATAGGGGCAAAGCAAGGGCCAGCGAACTCACTAAACGGAGTAGGCATTAAATTGAAGAAAACCAAATAAAGAGAGTAATCGGAGCGCTAGAGGCGAGATCTTGCTTATTCGGGTGACTTCTTTCCGTACACCAATCGTATTTGTTCTTTCGATTGCAAGGAGAATCAGAAGTAGAAATCAGGTAACCGAACGATCGACATTGAATGGAACGCTTAAACTGAACGCTGAACCCTGAACGTACCGCCTACTGCCTACTGCTTTCTGCTTTCTGCTGCTTTCTGCCTTCCGCCCCCTACCGGTAAACGTACGAACTCGACTTCTTCTGGTCCCAGGTTATGCTTTCCACGTTATCTGGATCTAAAGAGAAAATCTCATCGCTGAGCTGATCAGTCCTGAGGTGTCCGTTTACATTCACGAAATAGACAATCTTACCCACAGAATCCTCCTCATCTTCGCGATCCACCTTCCTCAACTCATTGGTCATGTTTCTCCTTTCGAACAATTCCCGAAGGACCTGATCTGTTTCTTCCACCTTCTTACTGGTTACCGTGAGCTCCATGGCTCTAAAGATTTCCTGTGGTTCGTAGTACTCGAGAACTGATAAAACGAGAAGGGAGAACAGCGCCAGGACGATGGATACTTCGATCTTACCGACACCGCACGCCAAGCCTATTGCCAGGCTCATCAAAAGCACCGTTATCTCTTTCGGATCACGTATATTCGTGCGGAATCGCACAAGGGAAGCGGCAGCGAAGATTCCAAAAGCCCGCGCTGCATTGTCGGCCACAATCATCATCAATGCGGCCGCAACCACCGCAAGCAAAATTTGAGTCTGAGCAACATAGGGATTTCGTGGCAGGATTGGAATGTCTTCTTTATGCGGGCGAAAAGCCAGCAATGCAGCTAACAGACCAGATAGAGCGAGTTTTAAGGTTATTGATGCCGCGGTTACCAGCCAACCGAGGGGCTCCTGCTCTGTGGGAGCCTGCGGTTCAAAGAGACCAGGTAGTCCCGTCGAGTGTGGCGTCGATGTCGCGGAGTGCGGCGTTGTTACACCAGGCTTGTTCGGCTGCTGAACTTCTGGGACTCTCCCGCGTGTGACAATCGCATATCCAATGAGAGCTAAAATAACAACGGCCCCGAGAGACAACGAAAGCGCCAGGACCGGGCCGCGTTTCAATGCAGGTATTTTTCTGAATATTTGCTTCCGGATCGACCCGAAACGAGGCCAGGTACGGTGTCTTTTGGATCTTTCCGATACCGCTCGCTGATTCGTGTAAACCTCCCTGCCCGATGTTCGGGTTGTTTGGGCATCTTTCGGCTCTTGACCGCTATCCATAAGACTTCCCCCTGTACTAGAATCAAACACAAGGCAGCGGCACAATCAGAGAAGAGGGTAATTAGCGCAATTGCGGTGCCGTTCAATCAGCGAGGGCAACAAAGAATAGATAGAAAGGATAAGTTGAAAGGGTTGGCGATTTGGCCCAAAACTCGGGACGTAGATTACCCCACTCCATCAATTGTCTCAGCAATGATTTGGTCCACGACAGCGTGCAGATCATTGGTCTCTTCAAAGACTTTTAGTTGGCGATCAGCGCTGGTACCTCGCTCAAGTATTGTATGGACGTATTCAAGTTCTTTGCGGCTTCCCAGTTCATCGACAACATCATCTACAAAATCGAGCAACTCGTGGATTAAATCGCGCACCGGGACCTCGGTCTGTTTGCCAAAATCTATCAATTTACCGTCAAGCCCCCAGCGTACCGCACGCCACTTATTTTCCTGGATAAGCGCACGGCGATATAAACGAAAGCCCATATTCATTCGGTAGAGCTTAGCCAGTTTCGCCACGATCGCCTGGATCAACGCCGCGAGCGCAATTACTTCGTCCACCTTTGAAGGTATATCGCAGATGCGAAACTCAAGTGTCGGAAACTGAGGGTGAGGGCGTACATCCCACCATATCTTTTTTGGCTTGTCGATACAGCCGGTCTTGAGCAAAAGGTTGACGTAATTCTCAAAATCCGAATAAGAGCTGAAGTAATCAGGAATGTCGGTGCGCGGAAACTTTTTGAATATTTCAGATCTGTAACTCTTCAATCCGGTCTTCGTTCCCATCCAAAATGGTGAACTCGTGGATAGGGCTAACAGGTGAGGCAGGAAGTAACGTGCGGCGTTCATCAAGTGTATCTGAGCCTCGCGATCTTCGATTCCCACGTGCACATGCATTCCAAAAATCAAGAGGGACTCAGCCAGCACCTGCATCTCGGCAATCAGTGCGTGATAATGTTCGTTTGGAGTTATCTTCTGATCTTTCCAGCTCGAAAAGGGATGGGTTGATGCCGCGGCAATTCGGAGGCCTTTGTTTTCTGCCAGACTTGCAACCGTTCTCCGGAGTTTTACCAAATCCGCGCGCGCTTCGTGAATGTTTGCGCAAATGCCAGTGCCGACCTCAATCATCGACTGATGCATCTCGGGCTTGACCTGTTCACCCAGGATCATCTGTCCTTCTTCGATCATCTCGGTGATGTGTGAGCGCAACTCGCGCGTGACCGGATCGATGATCTGAAATTCTTCTTCTATGCCGAGAGTGAAGTCGGGCATTGGTGCTCCAGTAGATTTCAAATTTCAAATAATTTCAAATTTCAAATCATTTCAAATTTCAAATCGATAATTCAAGCGAAAAGCGCAGATCGATATAGCAAAAACCCAGAAATCGGAATTCGCAAACCTCAATTCGCAAATCGGAATTCGCAAATCGACAATCGCAAACCGAAGTTCCCAAAACCGCAATCCAAATGCCCAGATCCCATTCCCCAAGCCCCAACCCCACCCCATCAGTCCACAATCATCGTCGGAACCATTCCAGCCCCGGAAGTCACATTCGCAAGCGATGACGACGAAAGTCTCGTAAACCCTCCTGAAACCTCGCCGAAGAACAACAACGGATCGAGATCCAGTAACTGCTCAACCATATGAACACCAGCAGCGTCTACGAATGGAAACACCTCCCGCGATGTCGTTACCCTCTCTTGAGCGAGATAGTCGCCAGCCAGCGCGTGCTCAATCGCGCGATCCCAGTCGCTTTCGCCTGATTCCCAACCGATATAGATGCCGTGTCCGCCATAATCATCATTTGGCTTCAACACCAGTCGGTCTCGTCGTGTCCTTACAAACTCCAACAGATCAATCTGCTGCCCCTGGTAGGTCGTCAGCGTATCCTCAACCCTGCGTGTCCACGGAACTGAACTTCGAATAGCGTCCTGCTCAGCCTTGGAAAAGCAATGTTGGTGACGTTCATCGGTGAGCACGCCAAAAAGCATCTTCTTGTGAACATACTTGGTGCGAAACGAATTCACAAAAACCGCAGCGCCGCTCTTGTAAGCTTTGATAAACGACGCGCATTCATCTGCCTTTTCCAGCAACTCTGTTGTCAGCACTCGTCGGTAAACCAGATCGATCCTGAAGTCCCCGTGCTTAAGCTTACCCTCGCTCAATTCGACATCCCGCGGGTCAACAATCGTGGTCGCAAAGCCATGGGCTTCAAAAAACTCCTTGAACAGCTCGAATTCGCGTTGAGTAGGAAGACCCTTGTAATCAACGATGCCAATTTGAGGCTTCGAATCGCGTCCTCGGACGCGCTTATAAATCCTGATTAGCGCTTCGAGCAGGTTTCGCCGGCAGTACATTGGAGTGACTTTGTGGCGCCGGCTGAACTCGCGCATAACCGGCAGATCACAAAAGATCTCAGCTGCTACGTCCTGATAGGCGATGCCTGCCGGGCACTCTGCATTTAGCTCGACAAACTGGTAGGTCTCATCTGTCAGGAAAGAATCCAGTCGGCTGGTGACCGATACCTCTTCATACCCCGGGTCGACCGAGACCAGTTCACGTTCTCCCTCTGTGAGGCCGATCTGCTCGAGCATCAGGCCGTTCGTGGGCGCAATGCGGCCAACCTTTTCGATGGCCCGCCAGACTGTTTCACACGTAGTCTTGATCTGCTTCCATTCATTCTGTGTTACGAAATGCGGACGCAGGTAAGGAGATAACATCCGACCGCCAAACACGAATTGAACGTCGTTCAGTTTTTGTTCCAGGAAATCGCGCGATGCTTCCAGCAGCGCAGGCTCGCTTTCCAGGAGTGAGTTGTAATCGTGAGCAGCTTGACTGGTCATTAGCGTAGGGTTGTGGACTTTGGCTCTAACGCATGCCCAACGTCGACCCGGCGAGTGACTGTAATCATGGTTAATCCGCCCCCGCAGGCTTGCTTGCCGTTGGACGCCTGATCTCATGATTCAAAAGATCGTTCCATCGATGACTCTCGATCGTAGGCTGTCCGTGCAATGCGGTCTCAATTGCAAGATTCGAAACTTTTTCAACCATCCATTTAAAGTAGATTGAACCGACTGACCACCAATCCGCATCCGGAGCAGGATTCATGTAATCGATCGCGTATGGAGTGTCCCCCGCAATCGCAAACTCGACCGTGTTGATGTCGTAACCCAGCGCCTCATTAATCTGTATAGTTTCGCGGCGAACGCGGGCTTCCATTTCAGGATTGAGATAGCCGTCGACTACAAGATAACGTTGAAAAATCGGATCATACGGCATTGGGCATACGTCTTTCTTGCCGATACAGTAAGACCTTACGTAGTGATCGAAAGGGATGTACTCCTGCAACACCATGCAATCCGTTCCACTGGCATCGTATTTCTCCATCAGCTCGTCGCGCGTGTTTACTCGAGACACTCCACGCCAGCCTCCACCATCGAAAGGCTTGATGAATGCAGGCAATCCAACATGATCGATTATGGCATCCCAATTGAGCGGATACTCGAGGTTTCGAAGAGACTCGGAAACTACGCCGTCCTTGTATTCCTTTTGCGGAAGCAGAATGGTTTTTGGCACGGCGATTCCCAGATAAGTGGCCAGAGAGTAATTGAAGAACTTATCGTCGGCATTCCACCAAAACGGATTGTTAATTACTTTTGTTCCCGCGAGCACCGCGCTTTTAAGATACGCTCTATAGAAAGGCACCTCGTGTGAGATTCGATCAATTATCGTATCGTACTCGCAAGGCTCGGCCATCCGAACTCCACCGATCTTGATGTATTCAGCTGTGACACCCGCATTGCGAGCGTTGATTTCGTTTATCAAAGCCTGGGGAAATGTGCCTTCGCGGCCCACGAGTATACCGATTTTCATTCTTCTCCTCCGCTGTTGATGACGCGCCGAATTGTATAGTACCGCTCCGAAAGGTTGCAACGTTTGGCTCAGAATCGAGTACTTGGACCAATAAACCTCTGTTACCATTAGCGGTCCCGACAGATTCCATCTATTATCACCCGAGCAGCCGTAGTTAAGACTCCAGGTGATAATCAAGGAGAACGCCAGAATGCACCGTCATAAGAGCCCGTTCTTAACAGGATCCCTATTACTCATTTTGCTGTCCGCTATAATGCTTGGCTGGTCGTGCAGCAACAACTCAACATCCGTGAACAAAAATTCCACGGCTACAACCGCAGGTTCTTCGAGCGGTGGCGACTTTGAAGGCAGCATCGCGATGAAGGTAGAAGCTGAAAATCAAAAGAACATGCAGATGACCTACTTCCTCAAAGGTAAGCAGACTCGCATTGAGACTACGATTCCAGATGTTCCAGAAGGCTCTGCGGTGATGCTTTGGGATACCGAAGGCGGCAAGGTAACGACGTTGATGCCGTCAAGAAAGATGTACGTCGTCATGGACTTGAAGCAAGCGGCAGAAGATTTTAAGGGAATGAAGAAGTCTCATGGAGAGGACGACACGGAGTTCCCAAAGCTAACAAGCACCGGGAAGAAAGAGACAATCGCGGGTCATGAGTGCGAGCACTGGCTGATGGGCGAAAAACAAGAAGTCGACATTTGCGCGGCAAAAGGACTCGGATACTTCGGTATGGGAGGTCAATCTGCGGGAGGCCTCGGTTCGTGGAAGAACTTTGTATTTAGTCCGAAGATGCTGGCCCAAGCGGCGGCACACCCGGAGTGGGTCAAGTTCCTGGAGGGCGGAGCGTTCCCTTTGAAACTTACGGCAACCTCTGATGGGAAGGCAATGATGACTATGGAAGCCACCAGGATCGAGAAGAAAGCATTGGATGACTCCATTTTTTCCATACCTCCGGACTACAAAGAGATGAGCGTCCCGGGTATGCCTGGTCTTCCGGCGGGCAAAAGGTAATGACGGGGATTGGGGGTTAGGGATTGGGGGCCGTTGGAGATTGAGACTAGGATTAACGAAGTGATTGACCTAATCCCCAACCCCCAATGCCCCAATCCCCAACCCCTACCCCCAACTCTGTTCGAGCTTCGCTAACTCGGCGGCGATGTGTGCAAGACCGCGTTCCAGAATTACCAGATGGCGCCGCATGTACGCTCTTTCCATTTCACGTTCAATACGCGCCCGTTCCCGCAATAAAGCTTCTTTCCGGCGCTGGTACTCGATCTCACTATCAGTAAGTGATTGCTTAAGTCGGGTTTCTCTTTTCTTTTCAGCCTCACCGATCTGGTCTTCTACCGCCTTACTTTCCCATCCTCTTGCCATAAATCAATTGTAGTAAAATTTCGACTGCGCAGCGATGTAAGGTACCAAACCGAATCTTACCTTCCCAACCCCAATTCCTAATCCCTACCCCATGACTGTAAAATGTAAACGATCTTACTCTGAACCCGGTTTTGATCGAGCCAGCTGTAACGGCTCCAGACGGACGCCAATCGAGACACCGAACCTCCGGAGTAAAATCTATTTAGTGAATGAGGCTTTGAAGCCATACCATGCACGATAAAACCGCAATCGGATAAAGGCCAATTCTCTCCCCAACCCAGAATCCTGCCCCATACGACGGTTTAAAAATCCGACGCAGCCACTTGCAATCCTAATAAAGGTCCTCTCACTTTAGCAGCTTGAAGGCGTGGAGCCATTCATTTCTTAAGAATCCTGGAATGCACCAGAGCATGCATAAAGGCTCGATTGCGCGAGCAGCCTCCGCTTTACCCATATCTGCCGCCTCCCATCCGAATTGCTCGAGCACCTGAGACACTATCTGTTTGGCGTTCTCGTCGTTGCCACAGATGAACATCGTTGGCGTGCCCCCGGTAAATTGGGGGTTAATCATACGGACACTGCCGACGGAATTGAACGCTTTGACCAGATGCGCATTGCTGAATTCACGTTGAAGACGTTCCATAAGCGACTCATTGAAGTCAGTAAAGAAATGGAGCACGCCGTTGACCGGCGGCGTATCGGCGATCGGATTTGTAGCATCAATCACCGGTTTTCCACGCAGGTTTTCTGGACGTGCCGCCCGCAATGCATCAGATGCAGCAGTTCCCTTTACCGCCAGGACAACCAGATCCGCGAAACCGGCCGCTTCGGCGAAACTTCCGACACGAGCACCAGGATTCGTTGCCAGCCAATCGGCAAGCTTCGAGGTGTCACGCGTGCCCATCGTGACTTCATGACCGTGTTTCAAAAATCCGTTACCAAGCACCTTTGCAACATCACCAGAACCTAATACTCCGACTTTCATAGCAACTCCTATAGATGTAACGTAGACTGTCTCGATGTAGTGGGTCTGGGGGTAGGGAGTTAGGTTTTCGGTGTTTTGGTACTTATGGTCTAAACCTAACCGCCAACTCCCAGCCCCAACTATATCTGAGACGCTCTACGCTAGATCCTAGCCATAACAATGAAGAATACAAGTACCGACTATTTTGTAAGCTACTACCTAACAGCATAGGGAGCCGACATGAATGCAAAGACCTACAACTGTCCGGTTGAGGCCGCGATTGATGTCATCGGCGGTAAGTGGAAACCGCTGATCCTCTGGTGGCTTCATCAGGATACCCATCGTTTCGCCCAGTTACGACGCCAAATCCCGGGAATTACCGAGAAGATGCTTACGCAACATCTTCGTGAGCTTGAAACCGACGGAATAGTGGAGCGCCGCGTTTATCCAAGCGTCCCGCCAAAAGTTGAGTATTCACTCACTGATTATGGGCGCTCACTTAAGCAAGCTCTGGAGGCTATTTGTGAATGGGGTCGTTTACATATGCAGCGGATCGGCGCTGTCGAAACGGAACGCGTTCGCTCGGTTGAACACGCAAATTGAGGTGACCGATGGAAAGTCTTTGGTGTGACCTGTCTTACGGCGCAAGAAATCTGCTCAAGCACCCGGGGTTCACCGCCGTAGCAGTTTTATCGCTCGCGATTGGGATCGGAGCGAACACCGCGATCTTCAGCGTTACCAATGCGTTGTTGCTACGCCCGCTTCCCTACAAAGATGCAGAACGCCTGGTCATTCTCTGGAGTCGCTCACCTGGTCTGAATGTCCCGCAAGACTGGTTCTCACCAGGACAGTATCTCGACGTTAAGGATCAGAATAGTGTTTTTGATGAAACAGCGATCACTATAGGTGCCAGTTTTAATATCACCGGACACGGCGCACCCGAGCACATCGATGGAGCGAGAGTGTCATCCTCTTTCTTTCCTCTGCTGGGCGCCACCGCTCTCTTCGGCAGAGTCTTTCTGTCGGACGAAGATACACCTGGAAAATCGCCGACCGTGATTTTAAGCAACGGTTTCTGGCGACGCTATTTTGGCGGCGACGAAGGTGTGATTGGCAGGACGTTGATCCTTAACGGTAATGACTTCACGGTAGTTGGAGTCATGCCCGCTGGCTTTTCATTGAATAAGGAAGTCATGCCGGCGGTAAATGGAATTCAAAATGCCGATCTTTTCGTTCCCTTTCCGATGAGTGAAACCGCCAGGTCGAACCGTGGCAATGAGGATTTCAACATTTTTGCGCGGCTGAAGCCTGGCATCTCGGTCACACAGGCCCAAAGCGAAATGGACGTTATCGCCAAACGGATGAAGGAGCAATATCCGGCTAATTATCCACCTGAGGGCGGACTGACAATTAGCGTGGTGCCTCTCCTTCAACAAGTAGTTGGTGATGTCAGCCTGGCTCTGAAGGTTCTGTTCGGCGCGGTCGGATTCGTACTTTTGATCGCTTGCGCCAATGTTGCCAATCTTCTCCTCTCGCGCGCCGCTTCGCGCACAAAAGAAATCGCGATTCGTTCAGCTTGCGGTGCAAGCCGTTCCAGACTTATTCGCCAGCTGCTGACTGAAAGCATTCTTCTAGCTATGTTAGCGGGTTTGACCGGAACTGGACTGGCGTATCTGATCCTTAAAGCGCTGGTCGTTTTTGGGCCAAACAACATCCCGCGTTTGACCGAAGTAGCGATAGACTCCAGAGTCCTGGCATTTACCTTCGTCGTTGCCGTGCTAACCGGGATACTGTTTGGGCTCGCGCCGGCACTGCGGGTATCACGAATCGATCTTAATGAGGTACTGAAGGAAGGTGGGCGGCGTGCGGTCTCCGGAAGAAGCACCCATAGACCTCGAAGGCTGTTGGTTGTTTCCGAAATTGCCCTATCGCTTATCCTTTTGATCGGCGCGGGACTGTTGGTTCGGAGCTATCAGCGAATCTTAAACGCATACCCGGGATTTGATCCTCACAACGTCCTCTCGCTTCGTCTTGCGTTGATCAACACCAGGTACCCGAAGCCCGAAACGATCACCGCCTTTTTCCGCGATGTTCTCGAGCGGCTAAATCGATTGTCCGAAGTCGAATCTGTTGCCATAACTTACTCGCTGCCGATGAGCACCGTTGCATTAGCGTGGGAGCCTGTTCGTATCGAAAACTACGCGCCAAAAAGCGGCCACGAGCTGATAATTTCAAATGTACGAATTGTGAGCGCCGATTACTTCCGCACGATGGGCATACCGCTGGTTAAAGGAAGGTATTTTGATCAACACGACACAATGGACGCGCCGGAGATTGTCATTGTAGATGAAACGCTTGCGCAGCGCTTTTGGCCGGATGAAGATCCGATCGGCAAACGGATCCAACGCGGAGGTTCGGGCGCGTGGCGCACAGTAGTTGGCATAATCAGCAATGCCAGGCAATACAGCTCTGAGAAGGAACCGCCTATCGCAGTCTACTTTCCCTTTGAGCAGTACGTCGCGCGAAATATGTTCCTTGTGATTCGCACCACAATCGATCCGACAGCAACCATTTCGACAATAACAAAAGAGGTCCAATCAATTGATCCCGAAATGCCGGTCTTTGATGTGGGAACTATGGATCAAAGGCTCCGCGATTCATTGGCGAGCCGGCGCTTCGCAATGCTACTCCTTGGTCTTTTTGCGCTGGTTGCTTCCCTGCTCGCCGCTATAGGCATCTTTGGAGTGATGGCCTATACGGTCAACGAGCGCACCCATGAAATTGGCATTCGTCTGGCGTTAGGGTCGCCACCTTCCAGAATTCTGCAGCTGGTCATCAAACAAGCTGTGGCGCTGACGGCAGTTGGCGTGGCGGTCGGGCTTGGCTGTGCCTTCGCGTTGACACGGGTTCTGGCCGCTCTTCTTTTTGGTGTAACCACAACTGATACGTTTACCTTTACGCTCACACCGATCGTATTGGCGGTTGTTGCTTTGGTTGCTAGTTATCTGCCTGCTCGGCGAGCAGCGCGAGTCGATCCAATGGTTGCGTTGAAATGCGAATAGCTGAATAAGCCACGATCCCGCGGCCCACGTGCGATACGCCCGACGGCTGTGCTACACTTTTTCCTTGGGTTGGAATCTCTTTCGAAGGGCGCAATTCACCGCTTAATAGATTTGGGGGTTCGTCGAGCTTGTTACCT
>Ga0126384_10000271_pt1 | contig 27175 bp, 26 predicted proteins | sample PanSoiMetPlot_36_FD_92543 | JGI IMG/M metagenome (GOLD analysis project Ga0126384, IMG submission 92543) | Tropical forest soil microbial communities from Panama - MetaG Plot_36 | ecosystem: Environmental > Terrestrial > Soil > Tropical forest > Bulk soil | place: Panama | collected 2016-02-17 | reverse complement strand
TCTCGGCGAGTCGTTCTTCTTCAAAAAGCAAGTCGCGGAGCTGATCGGCCAGCGTCTCGAGCCCACGTTGGCGCTCGCGGTCGGCACCGTGCTGATCTCGGTGCTGATCGCCGTTCCTCTCGGGGTCGCGGCCGCGTTTCGCCACGGGGGGTGGCTCGACCGCGGGCTGATGGCCTTTGCGACGCTCGGGTTCTCGGTGCCGGTGTTCGTCCTCGGATATCTGATGATGTGGATCGTTGGGCTCAAACTCGGATGGCTCCCGGTGCAGGGGTATGCGCGACTGTCCGAAGGGGTCGGGCCCTTCGTACGCCACTTGATCCTTCCGTGCTTGACGCTCTCGGTGATCTACAGCCCGCTGATCGCGCGGGTAACCCGCGCCTCGGTCGCGGAAGCGCTCACCGAGGACTCGGTGCGTACGGCTCGCTCGAAGGGTTTGCCGGAATTGCGGGTGCTGCTTCGACACGCGCTCCCCAATGCCGCGGTGCCGATCGTCACCGTGATCGGCATCGGACTGGCGCTGCTCCTAGGTGGCGTGGTGGTGACGGAAAGCGTTTACTCGATCCCGGGCCTGGGACGGCTCACCGTCGATGCGGTTCTGGCCCGCGATTTTCCGACCATCCAAGGTCTGATCCTGGTTTCGTCGGTCGCCTACGTGCTGCTCAATTTGCTGATCGACTTGAGCTACCTGCTGATTGATCCTCGCATTCGCTACTGATGAACACCGCGACTCAGGAGCTCGTGCTACAACCCACGGCGGAGGCAGCGCCTGCGCGGCCCGGAGCGCTCGCGCGGGCAGCGCGGAACTGGTCGGTGCGGATCGGCGCCGTCGCGCTGGTGCTGCTTGCTTTGGTGTCCATCTGCGCGCCCTGGATCGCCAGTGCGGATCCGACTTTGCTCGATCCCGCGAACCGCGATCTCCTTCCGGGCGCCCGTGTGACCCTGACAATGAGCGACGGCAGCACCGTTTCACACGTGTTTCGCATGGGGACAGACAGCTTTGGGCGCGATCTCTTGAGCCGCGTGCTTTATGGCGCCCGCATCTCGCTTTTCGTCGGCGCCGCGGTGGCCGTGCTCAGCGTCTGCACCGGGTTGCTCCTGGGTCTGTTCAGCGGCTACCTGCGCCGCGTCGACAAAGTGTTGATGCGGGTGATGGACGGGTTGATGGCGATTCCGTCGATCCTGCTCGCCGTGTCGCTGGTCGCGCTTTGGAGCGCATCGCTCGGGAGTGTAATTGCGGCTCTCAGCATCCCCGAGGTTCCGCGGGTGGTGCGACTGGTGCGCTCGCTGGTGCTCTCAATCCGAGAGGAGCCCTATGTCGAGGCGGCGATTTCCGTCGGCACCCGCACGGTTTCGCTGCTCTTTTCTCACGTGCTGCCCAACAGCCTTGCGCCCCTGATTGTCCAAGGCACGTACGTTTGCGCGTCGGCGATCCTGGGCGAGGCGATCCTGGGTTTCCTGGGCCTGGGGATTCCACCCGAGGTGCCAACCTGGGGGAACTTGATGGCCGAAGGCCGCCTGCAGTTCAACCTCTATCCGCATGCGGTTTTCTTCCCTGGCCTGTTCCTTACGATCACGGTGCTCGCGGTGAACCTCCTCGGAGATGGGCTTCGGGACACCCTCGACCCGCGTTTCAGCCGACGAGGTGTCTAGAATGGGCGTCCTCACGCCGACGCTGACGATCGAGAACCTGACCGTCCAGCTCCCCGCCGGAGCGGATCGCGAGCGCGCGGTCCAGGACGTCGGTTTTGAGATCCGTGCCGGAGAGTTGCTGTGTCTGGTCGGTGAATCCGGCTCGGGCAAGTCGATCGTGGCGCATACCGTGATGGGCCTGCTTCCGCGCCAGGTGCGACCGATCGGCGGACGCGTGCTGCTCGAAGGCGAGGATCTGCTGCAGGCTTCGAGGCTGCGGCTGCGTCAGCTTCGCGGCGTCAAGATGGCGATGATTTTCCAGGAGCCGATGACTGCGCTCAACCCTCTGATGACGTGCGGGGCGCAAATCGAAGAGATGCTCGCGCAACATACCAGTCTTTCGGGCAGGGACCGCCGCGAGCGCGTGCTCAAGATGCTCGAGCGGGTGCGCCTGCCCGAGCCAGAGGCTCTGCGATCCGCCTATCCCCACCAGCTCTCCGGCGGACAGCGGCAGCGGGTGATGATCGCGATGGCACTGGCATTGGCCCCGGCGCTGCTCATCGCCGATGAGCCAACCACGGCGCTGGATGTCACAACCCAGGCGGAGATCCTAAAACTGCTTCGCGATCTTCAGCGCGAGAGCCAGACGGCGGTCCTCTTCATCACCCACGACCTCGGCGTAGTTGCGGAGATCGCGGACCGGATCGCTGTCTTGAGAAGGGGAGAGCTGGTCGAGGCCGGTCCAGCGCGCGAGTTGCTGGCCCGACCGCAGCACGCGTACACCCGGATGTTGCTCGACTCGGTGCCTAGCCTGACGCCGCGCAGGGCGCCGATCGATGCGCGCGGCGCGATCCAGGTGCGCACGCGCAAGCTGACCAAGGTATTCGATGAACACGGCTGGTTTCGGCGCCGGCGCCGGATTGCCGCGGCCGTCGACGTGGAGCTGGAACTGCGACGTGGGGAAACGCTCGGGCTCGTCGGAGAGTCCGGCTCAGGAAAGTCCACCGTGGCGCGGATGATTGCGCATCTGCTGGAGGCGAGCGCGGGTTCGGTCGAGGTCGACGGAGCCGAAGTCACCCATCTGAAGGGACGAGCGGTGCGGGGCTTTCGGCGAAAGGTCCAGATCGTCTTTCAGGATCCTTACCGGTCGCTCAACCCGCGGCGAACGGTGGGTTGGGCGATTGCCGAGGGACCGCGCAATTTCGGAGCGAGCAAAGAGTCTGCCTGGCGGCGGGCTTGCGAGTTGATGGATCTGGTGAGGCTTTCCTCGGCGGCGCTGCACCGATTCCCCGACGAGTTCTCCGGAGGTCAGCGGCAGCGGATCTGCATTGCGAGGGCGCTGGCGGTGGAGCCCGAGGTGCTGATCGCCGACGAGGCCGTTTCGGCCCTCGATGTGTCCGTCCAGGCGCAGATCCTTCGGTTGCTCGAGGAAATCCAGTGTCGCCTGCAGCTCACCGTGCTCTTCATCACGCACGATCTCCGGGTCGCGGCCCAGATCTGCAATCGCATTGCGGTGATGCACCGAGGGCGGATTGTCGAGCAGGGTGCTGCGTCCACCGTCTTTCGTGAGCCCAAGCACGAATACACTCGGACCTTGCTCGCTGCGGCGCCTGGCCGCGAGATTCGTTTCAAGACGGAAGTGGAGGCGTGATGCTGGCTGACCTCGATGCCATCTATCCTTCGCTCGATGCGCTCTACCTAGACCTCCACCAACATCCCGAGCTTTCGCTCCAGGAGGTCGAAACATCCAAGAAAATGGCGGCCCGGCTTCGGGCGCTCGGATTCGATGTCAGCGAAAGAGTAGGCGGCTTCGGAGTTGTTGGGGTGCTCCGCAATGGCGTCGGACCGACCCTGCTCGTCCGCACCGACCTGGATGCGCTTCCGGTGCAGGAGCAAACCGGTTTTCCGTACGCGAGCTCGGTGACCGCCAAGAATGAGTCAGGCCTCGTCGTCCCGGTGATGCACGCTTGCGGCCATGACGTGCACATGACCGCCTGGGTTGGAGCCGCGACTCTGCTTTCGGGCGACAAGGAGAAATGGCGCGGCACGCTGCTCTTCATCGGCCAGCCCGCCGAAGAAATGCTGCGCGGTGCGGCGGCGATGATCGAGGACGGGCTCTTCACCCGTTTCCCGCGGCCGGACTTTGCGATTGCGATTCACGACACCGCTCGCTTGCCCTCGGGCCAGGTCGGTCTGACTCCCGGTTTTGCGATGGCGAACGTCGACACCGTGGACATCACAATTTTCGGTAGGGGCGGCCACGGTGCCTATCCGCACAATACGGTGGACCCGGTGGTGATTGCTGCCCGTACCGTGATCTCGCTGCAAACGATCGTCTCCCGGGAGGTGAACCCCATCGATGCAGCGGTTGTCACCGTGGGCTCGATCCACGGCGGCACCAAGCACAACATCATCCCGGACCGCGTCCACTTGCAGCTCACCGTGCGCTCCTTCAAACCCGAGGTGCAAAAGCGGCTGCTCGCCGCGATCGAGCGGATCGCCAAACATGAGTCCGCCGCTGGCGGCGCGATCGCCGAGCCTCTCGTGGTTGTCGATGTGACGCAATCCGCGCCCGCTCTCTACAACGATCCGGCGCTGCTGCGCCGGCTCGGGTCGGCGCTAGTCGCCGGGTTGGGCAAGGAACGCGTCGTTGAAGTCGATCCGGTGATGGGCTCGGAGGACTTCGCCGCCTTCGGCCGAGCGGCGGGCGTGCCGTTAGCGCTCCTCTGGGTAGGGGCGGCTGAGCCCGCCGTGTTTGCGGCCGCCGCGGCCGCCGGCGAGTCCGTTCCAGGCATCCACTCGCCGTTCTTCGCTCCCGATCGCGAGCGGACCATTCGCACCGCGGCCTCGACGCTGACGATCTGCGCTCTCGATGTGCTCGCAAAGCCCTGAGAATTCCGTACCCCCAGCGGCAGCGTCCGTGGTCGAGGCGCTCATAGCCCGCGCAAAATCGCTGGAGCTCGACACTCCGTACGTGCCGCCGCCCGGAGATCCGCTCGAGCACCACGCCTCCGGCTTTGCAAAGATCATGTGCTCCGCCGTGTTCATCACTGGGCTTGAGCCTGAGTTCGCGGCGGAGAACGTGGGCTACTTCACCTGTCCTTACGAAGTACGCGCAAGCCTCGGCAAACCGGTGATCGATCGGGGCGCGAAAGCGGTCCACGTCAGCATGCCCAATGGCGTCACGGTCACCGCGAAATACTTGGGCAGCCAAGGGTGCGTCGCGCTGCCGGCCGGTCATAGTTCGGTGAGCTTCACGCCGGTCGAAGTGAAAAGCCAGCTGCCCGATCCTTCGACGCAGCTCTGGCCGATGGGAGATGTGCTACCTGCGCGAATCTCGATGCCCGAGGTCGAGATGGACAAAGTGCAACGAGCGGTCGATGCAGCCTTCCAACCGGCGGCCGAGATGACTGCTGCCTTTGTCGTCACTTGGAGAGGGCACTTGGTTGGGGAACGCTACGCGAACGGCATTACAAAACGGACGCCGCTGGAGAGCTGGTCGATGGGCAAAAGCGTGACTGGCACGCTGATGGGGATCCTGATCGGGCAAGGAGCCTATGAGTTGTGGCAGCCGGCTCCGATTCCCCAATGGCAGGGCAAGGGCGATCCACGCTCGAAAATCCGGATCGCCGACCTGCTCAACATGTCGAGTGGGCTGCGGGCGACGGCGCCCCAGGACCCCGACTTCGACCCGCAGGGCACCTATCCTGACCACTTGTATCTGTATACAGGTCGTATCAATTCCTTTCATTACGCAGCGACTCGCCCGCCGCAGTGGCCGCCCGCGGCCGTCGGTCGTTATCGCAATAGCGACCCGGTGTTGATCAATTACTTGATACGCTTGGCTATCGAGAAACGCGGCGAACAATATTTGTCATTTCCGCAGCGCGCGCTCTTCGACAAAATCGGTGTCCGGACGATGGTCATGGAAACGGATCCATTCGGAAACTTTCTCACCCAAGGATACGAGCTGATGTCCGCCCGCGACTGGGCTCGCCTGGGAAACCTCTATCTTCAAAATGGTGTCTGGAATGGCGAGCGGGTTTTACCAGAGGGCTACGTCCAGTTCGCCAGCACCCTGGCCTCCGCTTGGAGAGCGGACAATCGCCATATTTACGGTGGCTTCCTCTGGATCAATGGGGATGGCAGCCTTCCCGTTCCCAAGGATGCGTACTACATGCGCGGCGCCGGTGGACAGACTACGGTGATCATTCCGTCGCACGAGTTGGTGGTGGTGCGCCTCGGACACTACAAGGGGAGCAGCGTCGGAGAAACCGGCTTCCACAAGGCGCTCGCGTTGCTGATGGAAGCAGTCCCGAGTCAGGGTTGACTGGCTTTTCGCTGACCAAGCTCCGCTGTCCACTGCGGAACACGCTGCGTTCAAACAACTAGACACCTTCCATCAGAAGCGCTCTGGAAGAAGGGCTCTGGCAATTCGGCGATCATGGCGACGCGCCCGCAAACGCTGAGCTGCAGTCCCGGCGGATTCGCTTTCCACAAACCACGAGGAGGAGAGACCATGTCCGAAGTTCGCGTAGAGACGGATAGTCTTGGAGAAGTCCCTGTTCCAGCCGACAAGCTCTGGGGCGCGCAGACACAGCGCTCGCTCGAGCACTTTAGCATCGGCACCGATCTTATTCCGAGGGAGATGATTACCGCCTACGCAATCCTGAAAAAGGCCGCCGCGAATGCAAATCTCGCCGGCGGGCGCCTCCGCCCGGAGGCCCACAAGCTGATTACCCAGGTTTGCGACGAGATTCTCGCCGGGCAACATCACGACATGTTTCCGCTCCACGTGTGGATGACCGGAAGCGGCACCCAGTTCAACATGAACGTGAACGAGGTGATCTCGAACCGTTGTTCCCAGATTGCGGGGACGCCGCTCGGAAGCAAGAAACCGGTTCACCCCAACGACGATGTGAACATGGCCCAGTCGTCGAACGACTCTTTTCCCTCCGCGATGTACATGGCCGCCGCGATCAACACCAAGCAGCGGCTGATCCCCTCGGTCGAACGCCTGCGCGACGCGATCGCCGCGCATTCTGCCGAGTGGAAGGACGTCGTGAAGATCGGGCGGACCCACATGCAAGATGCGACGCCGCTCACCCTGGGACAGGAATGGTCCGGCTACGTCGGGATGCTCAGCGACGACCTCGACCGCATCGACGATGCCCTGAAGGGAGTCTATTGCCTCGCGCTCGGCGGAACGGCGGTCGGAACCGGCCTCAACAGCGTTCCGGACTTCGCCGAGGCGTCCGCGGCACAAATCGCCAAGCTCACCGGCTTGCCGTTCGTGAGCGCTCCGAACAAGTTCACCGTTCAAGGCGCCCACGACGCCTTGGTGCAGCTCTCGGGAACCTTCCGAACCCTTGCGGTATCGCTCTACAAGATTGCCAATGACATACGGTTGATGTCATGCGGTCCGCGCGCCGGCTTTGCCGAGCTGTTCATTCCCGAAAACGAGCCCGGCTCCTCGATCATGCCGGGCAAAGTGAACCCAACTCAAGCGGAAGCGCTCACCATGATTGCCGTCCAGGTCATGGCCAACGACGTGGCGGTCGGCTTCGGAGGAGCCAGCGGCTATCTGGAGATGAACGTCTACAAGCCGCTGACGATCTTCAATCTCACCCACTCGATCACGATTCTCAGCGACGGCTGCACCAATTTCCGAAAGTTCCTGATCGAGGGGACCAAGCCCAATCAGAAGAAAATTCAGGAGTACGTCGAGCGTTCGCTGATGCTCGTCACCGCGCTCTCGCCGGTAATCGGGTATGACAAGGCCTCGAAGATCGCCCATTACGCGCTGGACAATGACCTTTCGCTCAAGGCTGCGGCGCTGAAGCTCGGCTTCGTGAGCGAGAGCGAGTTCGATCGAATCGTCGACCCAGCGAAGATGGTTCGGCCGTACGTCGCGACCAACGCTCCGTCCCGGTGATCCATGAGCACCCTGGCGGCGCAACCTCACGATCCACCTCCGCCTGAGGCGAAGGTTCAGCGGGACGCGCCGAGCCCCGAGCCGCTGGCCCTGATTCTCCAGACCACGACGCTGCTCTTTGCCAATGGCGAGACCACCGAGCGCACCGTAACCGGCGGAAGTCGCGTCGCTCAAGTTTTGGGCTACCGCGCGACGTTGGTCCCGGGCTGGGACGAGCTGACCGTTCGCCTGGAGAGCAGCACCGGCTCCCAGCACGACATCGCTCAGGTCGCACCCGCCGGCATCGACATGAACAAGGTCTTGGCGACCGAGCGAACGATCGACGCCATCAGCGATGGTCGAGTTCAGGCTAAGGATGCGGAGTCGACCTTCGCGAAAGTAGCGGCTCTTCCTCCCGTGTCACTGGGGAGGTTCGTCTTGGCCGCGGCGGTGGGTGCCTCTGCTCTCAGTGTGATCTTCGGCGCCGAGCACCCGGCGAGCGTTGCGCTGATTGCGCTCAGCGCTGGGGCTGGCGCGGTGCTTCGGCGAGAGCTGTCGCGCGTGAGCTCCAACCTGTTCCTTCAACCATTCGCCGCCGCTTTGCTCGCGGGACTGGTAGGAGGGGTTGCCCAGCGGTATCAGCTCAGCTCGCCGCTGGCGCTGGTGGCTCTGTGCCCGTGCATGGTACTGGTCCCTGGTCCACACTTTCTCAATGGACTGATCGATCTAGCCCACGCTCGCGTTACGCTCGGGTGCTCAAGGATCGCCTTCGCGACTATGGTGGTGGTGGCGATTTCCGCCGGCCTCCTGATCGGTCTGTGGCTCGTCGGCGCCACCCTGCCGCTATCGCCGCCCTCGCGATCCGTCGCGCTGGCGGTCGACGTCGCCGCCGCGGGTCTGGCGATCTCTGCGTATGGCAGCTTCTATTCGATGCCCTGGCGCTATCTTCCGATTCCCATCCTGGTCGGAATGGTTGCCCACGGCACGCGGTGGTTGGCACTTTCCAAGGGCGCGAGCGCGCACGCAGCCGCGTTTCTGGCCTGCCTTTTCGTCGGGCTGGTGTTGACTCCGTTCTCCCACCGCGTGCGACTGCCCTTTGCGGCGATGGCTTTCGCGGCGGTTGTCTCGCTGATTCCTGGCGTCTTTCTTTTCCGAATGGCGGCGGGGCTGGTGCAGATGGCCGAGCTCGGCGCGAACGCGCCGTCCAGCTTGGTTTCGGTGGTCCTCGCGGAGGGATCGACCGCCCTGTTGATACTCCTTGCGATGGGATTTGGCCTGAGCGCTCCATTGTTGGCAGAGCGCTCTGGGCCGATTCGTGGCACTGCAACGATGTCACCGGCCGGAGCCGAGCGTGTCCGCAAAGCCTGAAATTGCGGCCGCGGCGCCCGCTACGGGACCCAGCCACCTTGCGTTGTTGACAATTCTCAGCGTTGTCGCCGGGCTGGTGGACGTTACGGGATTTCTTAGCCTCGGGCACGTCTTTACGGCCCACATCACGGGCAATCTGGTGGTGATGGCTTGGCAGATGGTGGACGGTGGGCCTCCTCACGTCGCGCAACTGCTGTCGATCCCGGTTTTCGGGTTGACGATGGCGGTCGGGTACCTTCTAGCACGACGCGCGGGCGCTACCGGAGGACGAGGGGCACTGCTCGGAGGTCAATCGCTTTTGCTGCTCCTTGTCCTTGGGTTTGTGGTTCGCAGCCGCCACAGAGAGGCGCTGGCGTTAACTGAGTCGGTAGCGGCGGCAATGATGGCTGTCGTCGCAATGGCGTTGCAGAATGCATTCGTCCGCGTCTCGCTCCACCAAAGCTCGACCACTTCGGTGATGACCGGGAATGTTGCCAGCATGGCCATCGCGCTCATGGCTCTTTTCTGGCCTGGGCCTTGGACCCGCGACGAAGCGGCGAGGAAGCTGAGAGGTACTTGGCCACTCGTCCTCGGCTTTTTCGTGGGTTGCGCGGTGGGCGCGGCGAGCGTGACGCACCTGGGTCTTTGGGCCTGGAGTCTTCCTGCGCTGCTCTCATTGATCGCGATTCCGGTCGGCGTCGCCGCTCCAGCGACCCTGGTTGCACAAGAACGATCGTCAGTCCCGCCTAGAATGCGCGGCGGTCAGGCGTGAGCGCGCTCGATCAGTTCGTTCGCCGGCAGCGAGGTGTCGGGCTCGAAACGGTGAACCGAAAATCACCGTTGACCGGACATCGCAACTGATGCCATGGGTTGCGACACAAGGCCTCCTCTTGATCTCGGCCTTGGGAGGGTCCTATGTCAGAAGCAAGCACATCGGCTGTGAAGAACGTCGTTTTGGTCCACGGGGCCTTCGTGGACGGATCCGGTTGGCAAGGTGTCTACAAGGCCCTGATGAAGGACGGCTACACTGTCGCGATCGTCCAAAATCCGACCGTCTCGCTGGAGGATGACGTGGCGGTGACGAAGCGGACGATTGCCGCGCAAGACGGCCCGGTCATTCTCGTCGGCCATTCGTACGGCGGAGCGGTAATTACTGAAGCCGGGAACGACCCGAAGGTTGTGGGGCTCGTCTATGTCGCTGCGTTCGCTCCAGACAAGGGCGAGTCAGTGTCCACGCTGATCAGCGATCCAAAGCCAGGAGACCCGGTGCCCCCGATCCTACCGCCCCAGGATGGATATCTCTTCCTCGATAGGGCGAAGTTCCCGGCTTCATTCGCCGCAGACGTGAATGCAGACACCGTCGCGTTCATGGCCGATTCCCAGGTCCCCTGGGGAGTGCAGGCGCTAAGCGGAACAATCCGAGAGCCTGCGTGGAAGGCAAAGCCAACTTGGTACCTGCTCGCCACCGAAGACAAGATGATCCCACCCGAGGCTCAGCGCGCGATGTCAAAACGCGCCGGTTCAACCGTTGCCGAGGTCAAAGCCAGCCATTCGGTATACGTGTCGCAGCCACAGGCGGTCGCGTCGTTCATCGAAAAGGCCGCCAAGGGCGTGGCGTCCGGAACGAAATAAGGACCACTGCTAAAGGCACTTCACGTCAACGCCCGCAAGCTCACCGGCGAGCCGCTGCGTGCAAGTCTTCGAAGCCACGGCGAAGGCGGGTGGGCCCTCTAGGATTCGAATGACCAAGAGCAAGCGCTACCGCGAGATCTTGACCGTGCTCGCGCGTCACGGCATCGGAGTCGTCGACGATGAATTGAATGCCACGATTTTCTCAGCGGCGTGCATCGTCGGCCTTGCAATCGTGATGCTTTTTTTCCGCCCGCAGGGGTGGCAAGGGTGGATCGGCGTGGTGTTTTGGATCGGGTTGCCGCTGCAATCATCGCGTGGGTGCGAGCCTTGTTAGCGATCCGGAAGTGAGCATGGACAGCCCTAGAACAGTGCTGCACTGGTATGACTTCCTTTGCCCGTTCTGCTACGTCGGGCAGCAGCGAAACGCAATCCTCGTCCGCCACGGGCTTGATGTCGTCGAATTGCCATTCCAGGCTCATCCCGACATTCCGCTCGGTGGAGTTCCAGCGCCAGCTCGCAACGGGCCGATGTACACGATGCTCGAGCGCGAAGCCAGAGAAGCCGGACTGCCGCTGCACTGGGCTCGACGCTTGCCCAATACGCGGCAGGCCTTGGCCGCTGCGGAGTGGGCCCGGCGACGTCAGCCAAACGCTTTCCCTGAACTCCGCAGAGACCTCTTTGCAGCGCACTTTGCGCTTGGCGAGGACCTCGAGGATCCGGCGGTGATTGACCGACACGCCAATCGGTCAGGTATTGACCTCGGATCTTTGCATGCGGTGCTTGCGGATGGCAGTGCTGCGCTAGCCGTCACGGAGAGCGAGATGATTGGCCGCAAATATGGCGTTCAAGGCACGCCCGCCTGGCTGTTGAATCAACAATTGATTACCGGACTCCGCCCCGCAGCGGAATTTGAGCGCTTGTCGGAGTACGCCTCGCAGTTGCCGAAATGATCTGGATCGTTCCAAAGCAAAACCTTGGAGGAGAGTGATGACTGCGTCAGTGCCACAAGACGAAAATACGATCGTAGCAAGCGTTACCATCCAACGCCCGGTGGACAAGGTTTTCCAATTTTATCGTGATTTTAAAAATCTGCCCAGCTTCCTAGGGGACGTCATGGCCATCGAGCAGATCGATCCGGCAACTTCTCGATGGACAATAGCGGGCCCCTTGGGAATTCGAGCGCACTGGACGGTAAAAGTGACCGACGAGCGCCCCAACCAGCTGATCCGCTACGAGACCGTCACACCAGCTGCACTGCGAACCTACTGGGAAATCAATTTCGCCCCTGGACATGACGCGGGAGAGACGGAAGTTCAGCAAGTGATGAAGGCACCTCTCGGGAGATTGGGACGCGCGGCGCTCGCTCTGATTGGAAAATTCCCGGCTGAAGAAGTGCATTCAAATCTGCACCGATTGAAACAAGTCATCGAGACAGGAAGTGTGACAGATACGAGCTATTCCGTGGCAGGTAAGTTTGCTCAGCGTCCCAGTCAACACGGCGTGAGGAAATGAACGAGTGAGGGCAGCAACTTGCTTGCGGTCCTTCAGTCGATAGCTGCTCCCCAAAGGCAGGAGTTGGCCCTAACCATGGCAAAGGTCATTTTTGGAAACCATTCGTCGGTTCTAGTTCCGCGGAAGGACCGGGACAGCATTCGTAAATTCTATTGTGATATCCTCGGTGGCAAAGTCATGAAAGCGGATCCCGAAAGGGACTTCATTCGCTTGGGAGAGGACTTCTACATCGCGTTTCTCTATGGCGATGTCACTGACGAGAGCGAGTTCTTACGTAGTTCTAGAGCTGTGTGGCTGGAGCTCAAGTCCGACAACGTGGAAGAAATGAGGCGAAAAATCCTCGAGTCTGGTCTCGTCAGGAAGCTTGAGATGCCGGACCCTCACCTCTACTTCCAGGCTCCGGGAGGTCAATGCCTCCGGTTAGTCGGAATCGACGAGGACCTCTCCTTTTACGAGGGTGCGAAAGCAGGCCCGGACGTGGCAAAGGTAAAAGAGGCCCTCAAGAAGGAGGCTATGAAAAAATGATATTGAGGGGCGCCGCGCGCGCGGTGGCCGATCTGAACCGCGGTTTGATCCTCGCCCTCCGTCGAGATCGAGGCGCCCCCGGAGCGCGTGTTCGCCGCGCTGACCACCAGCGAGCTGACGCAGTGGTGGGGCTCGCCGGACGCCTTTCCCGTCACGATTCGCTCGCCTGGGAGTGCGTGCTCGGCTCGCTGAGCGATCACTTCTCGCGCGCGGCCTCCTGATCGAACGGGTTCCCAAGGCAAAGCCCGCTCGCAGCCCTTGAGCTGCGAGGGAAGAGAATTGGCCTTAACAGGGCCAATCTGCGACAAGCGCGCCTGTCGATCTTCCGAAGCGAGATCTAGAATTACGCATGGTGTCTCCTTGGGTGTGACAAAGGTTAGGACCGATAAGGATTGTTCCGTCGACTCACCGCTCTCTCCGGGCCTTCGTCTGGCAGAGACACGCTCCCTTATGCGGACCGATCGGATTCAGGCCTTTGATTGGCTCAGAGGTCTAGCGGTCCTGTTCATGATCCAGTGCCATGCGATGGTATTGTTGCGCCCCGAGCTACTCACCGGGCGCCTCTTCCACTGGCTCAACGTGGTGGATGGACTGGTGGCCCCTTCGTTCCTGTTAGCTGCCGGCTTTTCGCTAGCGCTGGTTCAGGTACGAGGCGCTGCGGTAGGCACTCGGCGGGCCCGGATCCTCAAGAGCTTGCGCCGAATCGTCGAAGTGCTGCTGGTTGCGACGGTGGTGAACGGGGTCTGGTATCCCATTTTTCAAGAACCGAAGTGGCTGCTTCGAATCGACATCCTCCATTGCGTCGGCCTCTCACTATTGGTCGCGCTCCCCATCCTCGGCATTTTCGCGCCACGGCCAACAGCGCTGCGCTGGCTGGCGGTTGGGCTCGCGGGCATCGCATTCGGCGTTGCTCCGTTGGCAGAGCATGTTCATGGGTTGGTGGCGAATTTCGTGAACATCTCAACTGGCTCACTTTTCCCACTGCTTCCTTGGGCGGGATACGTTTACCTTGGTGCGTCTGCCGGTGCAGTAGCGGGTGCGGAGGACTTCCGCGCTCTCTGGCATTGGGTTCTGGCACTGCTGATCATCGGCCTTGCCGTTTGGCAGGCTGCGCCGATTTTCCTGTGGCTGTATCCGCCTCACGTCTTCTGGTTGACGGATCCAGCGAACCACGGCCACCGTTGGGTATATGTTTGCCTCCTAATCCTGGCGCTGGCGCTGATCGAGCGAGTGCTGGTTGCGAAGTGGAAGAGCAGCGCACCATTCCGATTCCTCGGCGTGTTCGGCACCTCATCCCTCGCCGCCTACTTCTTCCATCAGATGCTCCTCAACTCCCATTTGTATGGGTACTCTTTCAGCGCGCAGTGGGGAAATCGTTGCGGATGGACGCGGTATTGGGTGCTGACCTCAGTGTTGATTGGCCTTACCTACCTGCTCAGCCTCGCCACGGACCATGTCTATCGCTGGGTCAAAGGTTAAAGACGAATCATGGTTGTTCCTTGCTGGGGTTGAGAGTGAGCCGGAGCACCGAGGGAGCGGGGCGCCGGTCGTGCAGGCCGCACTCGGTCTTGGCGCGACCGCGCCAACGACCCGCGCGGGGGTCCTCTCCAGGAGCCACCCGGCTGGTGCAAGGCACGCAGCCGATACTGGGGTAGCCCTGTTCGTGAAGCGCGTTGTACGGCACGCCATTGGTGCGCAGGTAGGCCCAGACGTCGTCGCTGGTCCACTCAATCAGCGGATTCACCTTGATCAGTTCAAACTTCGAATCCCATTCTACGACTTTGGCACACCCCCGGTCCGCCGTTTGATCTCGCCGGATCGCTGACAACCATGCGTCAAAACGACTGAGCACCATCCGAAGCGGCAGCACCTTGCGGATTTCACAGCAGCGGTCTGGATCGCGATCCCAGAGTGCCGGCCCGTAAAATTCGGCTTGCGCCTCCAAGGAAAGGAGCGGCTCGACGCCGCGAATGCGAAAGCCGTAGCGTTGCTCCAGCTTTTCCCACAGTTGGTACGTCTCCGGGAACAGCAGATCCGTGTCCAAGGTGAAGAGGTCGATTGGAAGGGCGAGGCGTCCAATCAGATCCAGCAGCACGCAACCTTCGGGGCCAAACCCGGTGGCAAAGGTGATCTTCGAAGGGAAGCGCCCCGCGGCCCATCGCAGTATTCGTTCCGGAGAGCTGCCTCTTAGCGATGTTCCCTCCTCGATGACTCGATCGAAATCGGTGCCAGAAGTGGGGAGGTCTTTTTGGGCTGCGGAGCTGCTGGGATTCATGGTGCACCGTCGCAAAGGTTTTTGGAATCGCCGCCCCAAAGGAGCTGCGGGCGAATACGAGAAGGCCCGGGGACTTAAGAGCTCCCGGGCCTCGAAGCGACGGCGCGGTTGTTTGGTGCTACGCAGCCGGCAACGCGTCGCCTACTCGGACACCGGGAGTTCCCCGGGCCTCGGTACAACAACAACAGACGCACGCATTGAACGAAGCAGGCATTGCTGAACCAAAAAGGTAATGGGAAGCCGCAGGAGTTGTCAAATTGAGAATTTTTGCCTGTCAAAATAAGGCAGTGGGTTCCTAAACTCAGGAATCGCGCCAGCGCAGCTTCGCCGCGGATCGGGTTCTATCCCATGCAGACGTACGACTTCAGGGTCGCTTGATCTTCTCATCCCAGAACTTCGCCTCCCACAGCTCGACCTTGTTGCCGTCGGGGTCGAGGATCCAGGCGAACTTGCATGTAGAGCACCGGATTCAGTGAAACCATTTTGCAGGCGGGGGTTGCAACTCAGTTTTTTTGAAAAGTGACAGGTCTGCGGCGAGAGACGGCTGTTGAAGACGCCTGGTCGGATGTCTTAAGGTTTACAGACGCTGCTGTAGCAACCGGGTACCGGATCATGGACGTGCTTTCCGATGTGCTCCGTTCCATTCGCCTGTCGGGTGCGCTGCTTTTCCGCGCGGAATTCAGCGCCCCCTGGGCCGTCGCGGCACCTGAAGCGTCCTCGGCCGCGGCCTTCCTCAAGTCGGACGCCACGCACCTGGTGCTTTTTCACATCATCGTTGAGGGAAGCTGCTGGGCGAGGACGGAAGCAGGCGGGTGTGCCGACCTCAACGGCGGCGATATCGTCGTTCTCTGCGGAGGCGACGCACACGTGGTCGGTAGTGGTGCGCCGGAACGCACGGCGCGCATTCAGGAGCTGATCGCGCCCCCGCCCTGGACGGAATCGCCGCAGCTCAGGTACGGCGGCGGCGGAGGGCGCACCATCATGGTGTGCGGCTTCTTGCATTGTGACGAGCTTCTCTTCCACCCGCTCTTGCGGACCCTGCCGAAGCTCTTACACGTGCGGACCGGGCAATCCGCCGATTGGGTAGAGGCCAATCTTCGTTATCCACTCGAGGAGGCGCGGGCCAGTCGTCCCGGCAGCTCATCGCTTTTGGCGCGCTCGGCAGAGCTTCTCTTTCTCGACGTGCTGCGCCGCTACATCGCAGAGCGGCGGCCCGAGGAGCTGGGATGGCTGGGAGCGCTGCGCGATCCCCCTGTCGCCAAGGCTCTGGAGTTGCTCCACGCGCAACCGTTCACCACCTGGTCGGTCCCGCTGCTCGCGCGCCGCGTCGGCGTCTCTCGCTCGGTGCTCGCCGATCAATTCCGGATCTACCTTGGCCAGCCGCCGATGCACTACCTCACCCGCTGGCGGCTACAGCTCGGAGCCCGTTTTCTGCGCGAAGATCGCGAGAGCATCGCGGCCATTGCAGACCGGGTCGGATACGAGTCGGAGCGCGCGTTTCACCGCGCCTTCAAGCGGCACACTGGCGTAACGCCAGCCGCGTGGCGCGACGCGGGCCGCCCGCGCGTCGAGAAGGCGCCCGAATAACCTCGAACCCGGTACCGCGGCCGCAGGCGTTTCGGTCGGAAAATCCGGAGCCGCGGTCATGGAAGTCCCTCGCCCGCCCGAATACTTCACCGGGCGGAGGAAATGTCATGAGCCCGCCGGGTAACGATGTGTCAGAGGGAATCGAAGCAATCGAGCTCACAACGCTCGAGGGAAAAGTGAAGAAGCTCGCAGCCGAGGAGCTACGGGCATTTCGGTCTGCCTTCCGCGGGCCGGTCTTGCAGCGCGGAGATGCGGGGTACGACGACGCGCGGCAGATTTGGAACGCAATGATCGATCGTCGCCCGTCTCTCATTGCGCGCTGCACCGGAACGGCGGACGTCGTTGCCGCGGTCCGATTCGCGCGCGATCACGGCCTGCTCTCGTCGGTGAAGGGCGGTGGGCACAACATCGCAGGCCTCGCGGTTTGCGAGCGCGGCTTGATGATCGATCTGTCGCTGATGAAGGGCGTGTGGGTGGACCCTGCCGCCCGCACCGCGCGCGCCCAGGCCGGCTGCACGCTGGGCGACGTCGATCGCGAGACGCAACTCCACGGACTGGCAGGGGTGTTCGGGTTCGTCTCGGCGACGGGGATCGCCGGCCTTACCACCGGCGGAGGCTTCGGTTACCTCACCCGTCGCTACGGCTGGACCTGCGACAACCTCGTCTCGATGGAAGTCGTCACCGCGGATGGGAAGTTGTTGCGAGCGAGCGACTCGGAGAATCAAGAGCTTTTCTGGTGCCTGCGCGGCGGGAGCGGCAACTTCGGCATCGTCACCTCGTTCGAGTACCGGCTCCACCCCGTCGGACCTGAGGTGATGGCGGGCATCGTCGCCTGGCGCGGAGCGGACGCGCCCAAGGTGCTGCGCTTCTTCCGCGAGCTGACCATGGCGGCGCCGCGCGAGCTGACGTGCGTCGCCCAGCTCCGCATGGCTCCGCCCGCGCCGTGGCTGCCCAAGGAGATCCACGGCAAGCCGATCGTAGCCATCTTGGCTTGCCACAGCGGACGTCCAGAGGACGCCGAGAAGTTGGTGGCGCCGATCAAGGCGTTTGGCAAACCGGTGGCCGATATTTTGGTCCGGCGCCCTTACACGCAGATGCAGAGCTTGCTCGACGGCGCCCAACCGAAGGGGCGCCGGTATTACTGGAAGTCGGAATACCTGCCAGGACTTCAGCCAGCGGCTCTCGACGCGGTTGCCACCGCGGCGACGCGCATCCCATCGCCCCACTCGGCGATCCTTTTGTTCCACATCGGCGGCGCCCTCAACGAGCTTCCGGCGGACCATTCCCCGGCGGGCAATCGCGATGCGACGTTCGTGTGCAACCTCGCGGGCTCCTGGGAGCATTCCTCCAATGATGCCGCCAACATCGCTTGGACGCGCCAGAGCTGGGAGTCGATTCGGCCGTTCTCCACGGGCGGCGCCTATCTCAACTTCATGACCGAGGAGGAAGGGGCCGAGCGGATTGCGGCAGCTTACGGGAAGACGATTGTCAATCGGCTCGCGTCGCTGAAGCGGAAGTACGACCCGCAGAACCTTTTCCAGCACACGAAGAATGTCCTGGGCATCGACGCCGGGTAACTTCACCTCGCTCAAGAGTCATTCGCTGGCACTGCCTCGAGCGGGGCAGCCGAGCAGCGCTTGCGCCTCTTCACGAAAACCAACAGTTGCCCTTCAACCCCAAATTCAGGTGCGGATTTTGCGCCCGACTTATGAGATTCCATGAAGGGAGCGCTGGACGGCTCCGAGCATCGGTGGCCGGGTCGATCTTCAGGCGCAGAAGCGGTCGCCGAAACACGCGCGCGAAAGGAGTAGGTCATGGAAGTGTGCATCTTGAAGTTCGCCAGTGCGGATGGCGCAGACGACGCGCTGAAGGAGGTCGTCAATACCCAGGGAGACCGAAATCCGTGGCTGTACGACGTGGGCGTGGTCAGGCGCCCGCTTCTCGGGCGGATGTCGATCCGCGCCACGTTCGCGGACGAACCGCCTGCGCTGCGAGAAGGCGACGTCAAGGCCAAGTTTGCGGACGCCGGGGCGATGACCGGTTACTTGGTCGGCAGCCTCGCGGGGCCGCTGCACGCGGAGATGGCCGCGTTGGAGGGCCGCGGGCAAGGGGCCGGCGTCGGCAAGGCCGTGGAGAAGCAGTTGCTGCGCCTCGACGAGATCAAGCGCAACTTTCCCCGCGATTCGTCGGCCCTGCTGCTGGTAGCACCAGCGGAGGTCAACGACCGGATGGTCGAGCTGTTCGCGGCGTACTCGCCGGAAGTGATCCGCAAGGACGTCGCGCAGGAGGTGGAGCAGCGCCTCGAGACGTTCCGGCAAAAGACGCTGCAGGATATCGCGCAGCAAGCAGCGGCCCACTGACAGCTAGGCCGGCGAATCGCTAAGGAGTCCCGGATCGCCGCGCGTAGGTCAGGCTGTACTCCACGACCCCGGGCAGCTTCGGGCTCCGACTGATCCGGGTTACGATCATCGTGTCGCAGTCCGGCCGGAGCCTGAACTGAGTCGAGCCGCCCCCGTCGGATGTCCTGCTCTCTTGTAGCAGCGCCCCGTCGACGAATCGCTGCCGGTTCTGGAGGACGTCGCCGTACCGGTTCTTGAACTGCACCTCGGTGCCATCAAGCGACGAGACCTCCGGCGGAAAGCCGGGTGTGGGCTCCGCACTTCCAAGGAAGCCAACGGCGAAGGCGACGGGGTGAAAAGCAGCGTCAAGCATTTCACCACGCCTCGCTGAGGCGAAAGATGAAAACACGGACCAAGCGGGAGGCGCCGCTGGTTCAGTATTCGAACTTGGCGTTGAACCTGAAAGCGCGCTCCTGACCGACACCCAGGTTGTTGTTGCTCGCCGAGCTCCAGTAACGCCGGTTACCGAGATTCGTGATGTTTAAGTTGAACGCAAGCAGGTGGCCGCCCACCTTGGTCGTGTAGCCGGCCCCGGCGGAGAATATGGTCACCGCGGGGATCGTGCCCTGGTTCTGAGGGTTGATCTCGCGCGAGCCGGTATACAGCGCGCCCGCACTAAGCCGGAAGCCCTCCAGGAACGAGCCGAACCGATAAGTTACCGTGCTGTTGCCGGCCCACACCGGCGTGTTCTCCGGTCGCAGCCCGTTGATCGCGGAGGGCGCATGCTGCTCCGCGTGTATCCACTGCCCGCCCGCCTGAATGAGCAGACGTCGGAAGAGCTCCACGCTCAATGTCGATTCCACACCCTGATAGTGGATGGTCCCATTGATCGCATAGATGTTGGTGACCGGGTCGATGACCGCATTGGCCCGATTGATGTCGAAGTAACCCACGGTGGCGGAGACTCCGCCCATCTTCTCCATCCGCAAACCGACCTCAGTCTGGTTCGCGACCGCCGGTGGCAAAACCTGAAACTGATTCGCCGAGCCAATGGGAGCCTGGCCCGTCTCTTCGAGCCCTTTCATCCAGCTCGCGTAGGCGCCCAGACCGGGGAGCAACACCACCAAGGTCCCGATCGCTGGAGACCAAACGTGGTAGGTGTTTATCTCGTGGTCGCCGCTCGGGATCACGTTGTCGGCGTGGTAGATGGTGTATCGGACTCCGCCGAGCAGGTGAACCCGGTCCCAGAAGCTGAGCGTGTCGTAGGCGTAGAACCCCCAATCGTAGCTGTCCTGCGGCTGATTGGTGGTCGGGTTGGCAGGTGGCGGCGCTGGAAGCGCGACCGGCGTGTAAAGGTTCTGCGGCACCGGCTGCACGACGGTGAGGCTGGGATTGTTGAAATACCGCTCGTTGAAATTCGCGCCCACAGTGAGATAGCTGGTCAGGAATTGAGTGATCGCTGTCCGCTGCTTCAGTTCGGTCTTGAAATAGGAATTGTCGTAATGCTGGTTGTTGGCGAGGCTGATGGTTTCCAAGCCCTGACCGGTATTGATGTCGTAGGCGGTCATCCGGGTAATGAATCGTTGGGGCCGGCGAGCATGCGATATTCCGGCCTCGGTGATGAAGTTCCACCCGTCGGCGATTTGATATTGAAGGTTGCCGAGAATGTTGACGCCGTCGGTTTTGTAAACAGCCCACGGGCCCGAGAGCAGCAACGTCGGATCCGGAACTCTTGGCAGCGAGATCTTGCCCGTCCCGCGGTCGGGGGCGAGCTGCCTCACGATTGCCTGCTCGACCACGTCCATGTAATAGGCCTCGACGTCCAGGTGGAGCGACAGCTTTTTGCTCACCTGCCAGTCGCTCGCCACGCTGGCGAAATAGCGCTGGCCGGTGGCTCCGATGATGCCTTTGTTGAGGTGTGTGGCGGAGACGTTGGCGCGCACCCCGAACTCATCGCGGCTGCCGAACTTGCTGCCCACGTCGGCGAGCGCGCCGAGCTGGCCGAACCGGTCGAATGAGTATTGGGTGGACGAGACGGTGATCGCCGCAGTGGGCTTGGCCATCGCTCGTTTGGTGACGAGATTGATGATCCCCGCCGGCGGCGCGAGGCCGTAGAGCAAGGCACCGACGCCCTTCAAGGCCTCGACCCGTTCCTTGTCGTCCATCAAGCCGATGTTGTTCTCGATCGGGAAGCTGCCGTTGAGCCGATAGCTCGTCGTTTCGCTCAGGTGGATGCCTCGGATGTAGAAGTCATCAGAAACGCCGCCCTTGGTGTCCGAGTTGACAACGCCGGGCACATTCTTGAGGGCTTCGAACGCGGTCTGCGGCCTTTCGTTCTCGAGCTCCTCTTTGGACACCACGCTCTTGTTGACCTCGGCTGCCTCCTGCCCGAGGTCCTCTTCCATTTCCTCGGGCGGCTCCTGCTGGGCCTGGGGCCCGCGGTTGACTGGCGGCGATTCGGCCGGAGGGTTGGTTGAGCTTCCGTCGGCGTGGGGCGATGAGAGGGGCGACAACGCGCACGCGGCGCCGATCAGAAACCTAAGGGCTGTGACACTGCCTGAAAGAGCCAGGGGAACCCCCGGGCACATGTATGCGCGAGCAAACTGAACGCTCGATGAATGGCCAGTGAATCCGTTGTCAGGGCGAGGCTTCGGACTGGCTCGGCCTTGGAACGGTGTGCTTCGTCGCCCGCGCCACGCCGTCCGCCAGTCGCCCTACTAGCCCCGATGAGAGAGCGTCGGGCCGGAGCCTCCGGACGACCGATTTCAAGCAACACTGTCCATTGGTCCGGGTCTCCCATCCAGATGCGAAGGAACGATCTGATGGCGCTTCGCCGGGCGCTGCTGACAATCCCGCTCCTCCTTGCCGCCTGCGGCAGTGCCCCGGGCGGCCCTGGCCAGATCCACACTCAGCCGGCTGACGGTCCGACGGAGCCGGCCGTCGATCCCGGGCCATCGTTCGAGCAAACCGAGGGGTGGTCCGTCCGTCGGCGGATGCGCCTGCCGTCGGGGACAGACGTAGTCCTCGAGGAACAGCTCGCCAGCTTCACCCTCGCCACTCCGGGGGCAAGCCGCATCCGCCGGGTCGACGCGGACGGCTCCGCTCCATGGAATGCGCCGAGGGGACTCTTCATCGAGGACGCGGCGCTGCACCCGTCGGGCACGGTGAGCGCGGTCCTAGTGGACGCCGGCTTTGCGGTGTGGCTGGCGCGGCTGAGCTCAAGCCTCGACCTTCTCGACCTCGCGCGGCTCGGCGACCCGGACATCGTCCGCGACCCGTTCCCCATCGTCGGTGCTCCCCCGCCGAGCGATCTCACGGCGAACGCGCTGCCTCGCGACTCGGTGCGGTCGGCGGCCGACGGCGAGGAGGCGGTGGTGGTGGCCGTCACTCCTTTCGAATCGGTCCTCCTCTACCGCCTCGCCTTCTCCACCCGGTGGGAGGCGCCGCGGCGGACGCTGGTCCTCCCGGTAAGCCTCCACACGCCGCTGCTCCCGATCGGAGGGACGTTCGACACCTTCGGAGCCATGTGGTCGTCATTCCGGGCGCTGGTCGACGTGGGCGGGGATGGAAGCGCGTACGTCGCGTTCTGGGCCAACCCGGGCAAAATCCGAGTCCACTCGGCGTTCGCCGGCGACGATCTCCACAAGCTCGCCACCAATCCGTTCTCGCAGGACTCCGACGTGCTGCTGGAGAAGTTCGACCGATCTGGGAACCGACTCTGGTCCCGGTTGGTGGGGACGGAAAACGAGGACGAGCCCTATGCCGTCCGCGCGGCGCATGGAGAGGTCGCAGTGGTCGGCCGCTCTCGGCGCGTCCCCGGGGACGACAACACCTTCTGGGACGCGTTCCTCAGCGTGAGCGCTGCCGATGGAACGCTCCGCCGGTCGCGAGCGTTCCAGCTCGAGGCGTCGAGCATCCTTCTGAGCGTCGACGGAACTCTGGGCGGCGGCTGGCTGGCCGGGGGAAGCGAGGGCTGGTCACAGAACCCGTTCGGCCTGAGCGTCCTCTCTTTCGGCTCCAAGCTGCTCATCGAGCTTCCCACGCCGGACGCGGATCCGGTCCGGCTCGCTCTCCCCGCCGGCCCACGCCACAACGAGATCCGCTCGGTCATCGCCGATCAGACCCATCGGTGGTTCGCCGGCCACGAGGACGGGCCGGTGATGCACACCGGCGATGGCGACCTCCCGCAGATCCACGCAACGGGTTTGGTCGGGTTCGTCGCCCCCTGAGGCGCTTCGGCTAGAGCGCTACCCCGGCCGTTGGTGGGGCGACGGTGCGCGGTGGCGTGACCGCGCCAAAACCTTCCGTGCGGCGCCCGCCAGCAGCGCCACGGTGCTCAGCGCGTAGCCGGCGAGCTTCACCGCGGTGAGCACGCCCTGCAACGCCGCGAGCCACACCGGCTCGTCCGGGAACGTCGCCACCAGCGCACCACATACGACGTTCTCGGCGTAGTCGAGCGCGAGCGTCGCGAACGCCACCGCACGCATGATCCGGAGCGTTTTCGCAGCGCAAGCGGGGCAATGACCGCCTCCCCCGAGTTGATCGCGCGGCTCACCGCGTACAACTGGCCCGGGAATGTGCGTGAGCTGGAAAACGCGATCGAGATCCTGGTCGCGATGTCGCACGAGGGAACGCTGGATTTATCGATTTTGCCCGGACCGGCTCGGTCAACTCCGACCACGAGCGGGGCGGGGCTGAAGGAACGAGTGGATACCTACGAGCGGGGGCTGATTGTCAGCCGCGCTCGATGCCGCCAAGGGAAATCGAACCGAAGCCGCGCAGGCGCTCCGCATCGGCCGGGCGACGCTTCATGACAAGCTCAAGAAGTATGGCTTGGCCGGGGATACTGAACCCGCTTCGTAGTCATTGACCACCCAGTTCCGAGCCGCAGAACCTTTTCCGGCATACGAAGAATATCCTCGGCATCGACGCCGGGTAGCTTCAGCTCGCTCGAGAGTCAATCGCTAGCCCTGCCTCGTGCAGGGCACGCGAGCAGCTTCTGCGCCTTTTCACGAAAACCAACACTTGTCCTTCGACCCTAAGTTTAGGTGCGGATTTTGCGAGCGACTTATGAGATTTCACTGAAGGGAGCGCTGGACGACTCGGAGCATCGGTGACCGGGTCCGTCTTCACGCGCAGAAGCGGTCGCCGAGACACACGCGCGAAAGGAGTAGATCATGGAAGTGTGCATCTTGAAGTTCGACACTGCGGATGGCGCAGACGACGCGCTGAAGCAGGTCGTCAATGCCGAGGGTGACCGAAATCCGTGGCTGTACGACGTGGGCGTGGTCAGGCGCCCGCTCCTCGGGCGGGTGTCAATCCGGGCCACGTTCGCGGACGAAGCGCCTGGGCTGCGAGAAGGCGACGTCAAGGCCAAGTTTGCGGACGCCGGCTCCATGACCGGTTACTTGGTCGGCAGCCTCGTGGGGCCGCTGCACGCGGACATGGCCGCGTTAGAGGGCCGCTCGCAAGGTGCCGGCGTCGGCAAGGTGGTGGAGAAGCAGTTGCTGCGCACCGACGAGATCAAGCGCAACCTTCCCCGCGACTCGTCGGCCCTAGTGCTGATAGCACCACGGGAGGTCAACGACCGGATGGTCCAGCTGTTCTCGGCGTACTCGTCGGAGGTGATCCGCAAGGACGTCGCGCAGGAGATGGAGCAGCGCCTCGAGACGTTCCGGCAGAAGACGCTGCAGGATATCGCGCAGCAAGCCACGGCCCACTGACGGCATTCGCCGGTCCACACTCCGTTCATCTGCGCATCGCGCAAGACGACTAGGCCGGCGGTCGCTAAGGAGTCCCGGGCCGCCGCGCGTAGGTCAGGCCGTACTCGACGGCTCCGGGCCGCTTCGGGCTCCGACTGATCCGGGTGACGATCATCGTGTTGCCATCGGGCCGGAGCCTGAACTGAGTCGAGCCGCCCCCGTCGGATGTCTTGCCTTCTTGTAGCAGCGCACCGTCGACGAATCGCTGCCGGTTCTGGAGGTCGTCGCCGTACTTGTTCTTGAACTGCACCTCGGTGCCGGGGCAGGCGAGGGGCAGAGCCTCATCTGCAACTCAATTACCGCGTTTTAGAATGCAGCGGCTTTTTTTTCGCTTTTGCCTTTGCGGCGACGCGCTTGGGGCTGGTCGATTTGGAGCTTGTCAATTTCGACGCTGGTCGGCTGGATGTCACTTGGGCCTTACGCTCGGGCACTCGCGGTGCGTTTTGTGAAACGACAGGTATGATGACTTTCGGCTCCGTTTCGACTTCGTAGCGGATATTGCGAAAGCGACACGCGCCATCAATGCAGCCAAGGGTCGAAATGGGCATCTCTCCGAAGGACTTGCGCCAATGGCTTCCCAGCTCGACCGGTTCACCGATGAGTCGCCGATCATTGCCGCTGCCGGCATAGGCAGACAGTTCTCCATCCGCGTCGATGGAGAGCTCGAGTCGCATTCCGTCGTCCGGAGCGTTGAAGCTTCCCAGCGTTACCCCGCGCCGTTCGCCGAGCGCCCACTCGAAGGAAACGGGGTCCCTTCTGCCGGACAATACGACCGCGGCGTATCGGCCCGGAGTTCCCACCAGCAAGATTGCCGCCCGCGGGTGGCTCTCCACGCCGAGAACGAAGCGCTTCACCCTTGCCCAGACACTTCCCGCCAGTACATCGGTCTCGACATTCGCTTCCGCTCGGACCGCGCGACCTTCAATGTCCGTCAAATCCGGCGCCGCTCGGCCCACAGGGCTATCACCGCGCGCGAGACCAAACCGCAAAGTGCCCCGGTCGAGCTGCACGGCTCGACCGTAGGCGAGCATCGAAATACGATCGAACCCCTCCCCGATAGTCACACTCTTCCGAAGCTCGGTCATCTCTCGGCGCCCCTCGACGGTGACCAGGCCGCGGGTGATGAATTCTGCGACGATTTGTTCTCCGGCCATCTTCTGGATTGACTGTGGCGACTTCGCTCGAATCGCGGCAACTGCGAGGACAACCAGGGCGGCGAGTACGACAGCCACGGAGGATACCCGGGTCGCAGTCCGCAACGCTCGCTTACCGAGAAACCGAAGCTGTTCTGCTCGGTCCGGTTTGCGACGAAACATGGTCCAGCTGACTGGCACCAAGGGTTCCAAATCGGCGATCAATTCCGTTGCGCTTTGATAGCGTTCTTCTGCTGTCGCTTTGAGACATCGCGCGACGACCAGATCCACCCGCTTGTCCAAGCCCGGCTTCCGCCGTGAGGGTAGCTCAAAGCTTCCGCTCGGGAGCTCGCCCACCAGGAGCTCGTACAGAATCAGACCGAGCGAATAAATGTCTGCGCGATGATCCGCTTTGCTGGCATCGACCTTCTGCTCGGGGGCCATGTACGCAATTGTCCCCATCGCGATATGGCTTTCAGTCAAGTGGAATCGCTCTGCCGTGTCCTTGTCCCTGAAGGCCGCAAGACCAAAGTCCGAGACCTTGGGAATACCACCCGCCTGGTCATCGAACAGGACGTTGTCAGGTTTCAGATCCCGGTGGATGACGCCGCGCCCGTGTGCGTATTCCATCGCTCGGCAGACTTGAAGCGTTACGCGAAGACAAGCGGCAGGGTCGAGCACGGGGGAAGACATGACTTCGCGCAGCGAGGACCCGTCGATAAACTCCATCACCAAATAGTAGGTTTCCGGAGTGCGTCCCTTATCGAGGATCAAAACAATATTCGGGTGTGATAGCGCCGCCAGAGCCGCAGCTTCCTTGTCGAAACGAGCGACGAAGGAGTTATCTTTAGCGAGCTCGGTGGATAACAGCTTGATCGCTACCGTGCGTCCTAGAGAAAGTTGCGTCGCCCGGTAGACCTGGCCCATCCCACCTTGTCCAATAAGGGCTTCCAGGCGGTATCCCGGAATCAAATTGGGGGCTGAGGGCCTAGCGACTATGGTCGGGTCCGCCTTGGGCATCTTCAAACGATGGAGGCTAACGAAGGAAACTCGCTAGCTCAATTGGAGACCTTCAGATCCAGAGGCTCACCATGTACACGCTAATCGCACTCGCAAAGCACTGTCTGGATCGCCTCGATGCGCGCTTTCATCCGATCCGCGGTGGCTTCATCCACGTCCAGCGGTCCGACTGGCGTGGCTACGTGACGGTACCCAAGGGTGGACGCGATCGACGCGTTCCCATGACGAAACGGTTGGCTTCCCTACTGAAGGCCAACCGCCAAGTGGGTGGCGGGCGAATTTTGGGTGGCGACGACGGCGCGAGGTTCGACCGCGCCGTGATCTGGTACTGGATGAGGAAGGCGCAAAACCGGACCGAAACCGATGGAACTGAGCGGATAGGATGGAACAATGAATTCAAGGAATACAAGACTCAAGTGTCTCAGCGGACGCGCCTTAACCGTTAAGGGGCAGCCTGCGCGAAGCGCATCCAACGTTCCGTAACCTCACAATCGAACTGA
>Ga0126384_10000270_pt1 | contig 27194 bp, 18 predicted proteins | sample PanSoiMetPlot_36_FD_92543 | JGI IMG/M metagenome (GOLD analysis project Ga0126384, IMG submission 92543) | Tropical forest soil microbial communities from Panama - MetaG Plot_36 | ecosystem: Environmental > Terrestrial > Soil > Tropical forest > Bulk soil | place: Panama | collected 2016-02-17 | reverse complement strand
CATGACGCTGACCTGGAACAACACCAATGACTGGGCCGACGCCGGTCGTGGCGAGAACAAGCACAACGGCCTCAGCGATTTTGGTAAAGAAGTCGTGCGCGAGATGAATCGTCTCGGAATGCTCGTCGATGTTTCGCACGTCTCGGACAAGACCATGAGCGATGCGCTCGATGTCTCGACTGCTCCGATCATCGCCTCGCATTCTTCCGCGCGTGCTCTCAGTGACGTACCGCGCAATATTCCGGACGATCTATTAAAGCGCATCGCCAAGAACGGAGGCGTGGTTCAGGTCAATTTCTACAGCGTGTTTGTAGATACCGCGACCGCCGCACCACAAACCGTGGCGCGCGAGGCGAGGCTCAAGCCAGAGCAGGATGCTATCGACCAGAAATACAAGGACGATCCGGAGCGGAGGGCGGAAGAGAGCGACAAGCTGGAAGCCGCCAACCCGCTGCCGCCGCTGCCGATTTCAAAGCTCATTGACCACATCGATCACATCGTGAAGGTAGCCGGCATCGATCACGTAGGCATCGGCGCAGACTTTGACGGCGCCAATGACATGCCTGAAGGCGCTCAGGACGTGTCAATGTTGCCGAATATTACCTACGAGCTCTTGAAGCGCGGCTACAGCGAGGAGGACATTCGGAAGGTGCTGGGCGAGAATTTTCTCCGTGTGTTTGCCGAATCTGAGCGCATTGCTCGCAGCCAAAGCCAGAACATCAGCGGCGACGGCAGCACCAAGCGAATTCGCTAACACTTTGCGGCTTTGCGTGGTCTTACCAAGGTACGGTAAAGCATTCACGCAAAGTCGCGAAGAAGCAAAGACGCAAAGTATACTCACGCCGTAATGAAGGCCGGAATTTACATTCACATCCCGTTTTGTCGCTCGCGCTGCTCCTATTGTGATTTCGCGACCGGGATGTATGAATCAAACGCTGCGGAACGCTATGTCAGCGCCTTAGTCAGAGAGTTGGATACCTCGGCTGTGGTTCCTCAGCCTGCTCCAGCCGATACCATCTATCTCGGCGGCGGCACTCCATCCCTGCTTTCAAATAAACAGGTCGAACAGATCCTGCAGTCGGTGCGCAGGCGATTTCAGATTGCTGAAGGAGCTGAGGTCACCATTGAAATGAATCCCGGCGACGCCGAGGGCCGGCCGGAGAAGCTCGCCGGCTGGCGGAGTTTGGGCATCAACCGTGTCAGTTTTGGGGCGCAGACATTTGATGATGACGGCTTGCGGCAGTTGGGCCGCACGCACACCTCCGCCGACATTCGCCGCACGTTTCATGATTTACGATTAGCTGGTTTTGCGAACATCAACTTCGATCTGATTGCCGGTCTATCAGCTCAGACACTCGACGGCTGGAAGCGAAACCTCGAAGAAGCGCTGGCGCTGCGGCCGGAGCATCTGTCGCTTTATCTGCTCGACGTGCACGAGGGAACTCCGCTTGCCGATCAAATCAAACGTGGACAACGAGCCAAGCCGGACGAGGATCTGACTGCCGCGATGTACCGCTTCATGATTGATGCAGTGCGCGCCGCAGGCTACCAGCACTACGAAATCTCAAACTTCGCTTTACCCGGTTATGAAGCTCGGCACAATACGAAGTACTGGACCGGAGCGCCATACTATGGTTTTGGCTGCTCGGCTCATTCGTACGACGGCGAGCGCATGCGTTGGTCCAACGAGCGAGATTCAGCCCGTTACACTCAGATGGTAGCTGAGGGTCAATCGCCGATCATGGAGACTATCGAACTAAGCGAAGCCGATTCACAGGCCGAGGCTCTGTTCCTGGGACTGCGAATGATGGGCGGCATGAGTATCGGGCAATTTGCGATGCGCTTCGGCTCAGATCCGAGAAAACAATACGAGGTTGATCTGGAGCGATTTTGTGAAGCTGGCCTGATCGAAGTCGAGGGTGACCTGATCCGACTGACAACCGCTGGCGCACTTTTGTCGAATGAAGTCTTTGCAGCTTTTGTGTAGGGTGCAATGCAACTGTAATCGCGGCTTGAATCCGCTTATCGTTTACGCAAACTAACAGTTTGCGTTACAGGGGCGAAATGCGGGACAAGTTAATCATTGCTATCGATGGGCCGGCAGGGTCGGGTAAATCGACGCTCGGGCGCATGCTCGCGCGCGAGTTGGACTTGCTTTACATCGATACTGGCTCAATGTACCGGGCCGTAGCTTTGGCTGTGATGGAATCGAGTGTGAACTCGACCGACGACGTCGCAGTGGGTTCACTGGCGCAACGAATTGACATCGATCTTGAAGGCGATCCCGATGCACTCCGTGTAAAGCTCAATGGCCGAGATGTGACTGAAGCGATTCGTGAGGAAGAAGTAACCCACATGTCTTCCGTGATTTCGGCAATTCCCGGAGTGCGTCGAGCTATGGTCGAGCGCCAGCGCGAGCTGGGCCGGCGAGGCGCGGTGCTGAATGGACGCGACATTGGCACGGTCGTCTTTCCGGATGCCGATGTAAAGTTCTTTTTGACTGCGGTTGCTGAAGAGCGGGCGCAGCGACGATTTGCCGAGGAGCGAGCGGTGGATCCCAAAGCGGAATACACCGCGACCCTAGCCGACATGATAGAGCGCGATCAACGAGACTCAAGTCGTGCCGATTCTCCGCTCAAGACCGCCGAGGACGCGATTGTGATTGATTCGACTGGTCTCAGCGCGGACCAGGTCTTCCAGCGAATGTTGGCGGAGATAAAAGGGAAAGGGACCAAAGAGACCAAAAGCACCTAAGACCAAAGATCTAAGCCCGAAGACCACATTTTTATGTTTACCGGCATTATTGAAGAGCTTGGTTACGTGCGCAGCCTTGAGCGGCGTGGCGACGGTGTGCGCGTCGTCATTGCTGCCAACATTGTGACAGCGGATTCTCACGATGGGGATTCCATCTCAGTCAATGGAGTCTGCCTCACAGCGCTTGACGTGCGACGCGACTCCTTCGCCGCCGACGGTTCGCGCGAGACGCTCGATCGCTCGACTCTTGGCAGATTGGCTCCGGGTTCTCCTGTGAATCTTGAGCGAGCAGTCACGCCCTCAACTCGGCTTGGTGGGCATATTGTGCAAGGCCACGTCGATGCGCGCGGAAGATTTCTCAGTGCTACGGATCATGGCGGTTCGTGGACCGTTCGCATTGCCTATCCAAAAGAGGTGGCGCGTTATTTAGTTTTCAAGGGGTCAATCGCAGTTGAGGGCATCAGTCTCACCATCGCGGAACTTGCAGAGGACAATTTTGCGATTGCAGTAATTCCAAAAACGTGGGCTGTAACTAATCTGTCGCACCTGCGGCCAGGCGACGAAGTAAATCTCGAAGTGGATGTTATCGCGAAGTACGTAGAACGAATCATGAGCTGCAACGGCACCGATACGAGTGCGGAATCGCTGACCATTCAAAAGCTTACTGAGTTAGGTTACGGCAGTTAGCCTGTCTCAAATTCCATTTAAAGAGGATCGTTGATGAAAGTTCTAAAACTGATATTAGCCTTATCCATGTTTTTTGTAGCCAGTGCCGATATTTCACGAGCCCAGAATCCAACACCAAGTCCGAGTCCCGCCGACACCGCAGCTCCTGAAGTTTCCGCTTCTAAACGGGCTTTGATCAAAGAAATTCTTGATTTGACGAACTCGCGCACTGGTTCTGAAGCCATGTTCACCGCCCAGTTCACGCAGATGGAAAAGCAGTTACCTGAAGCTCAGTGGCAGGCAATCTCATCGACGGACGAATTCAAAAAACTGACAGCGGCGCAACAGGAACAACTACATACTAGGATCAAGGAAAGCTCTGGACGCTCTACACAGAGGATGAAAGAACTGTTTCTCGAGCGTGTGGACCTGAAACGACTAGTCGAAAACATTTCCTACACTGTTTATGACAAGCATTTCACTGAAGCTGAACTTACGGACCTGGCCGCATTCTATCGTTCGCCTACAGGCAAGAAAGTTGTAGCCGAGATGCCGGCTTTGTTCGCCGACTCAATTGCGAAAGGCTCGGAAATCGTTTCGCCGAAGATTCAGGAAATCTTTGATGAGGTCCAAAAAGAAGAGACAGAGCGTCTAACAAAGGAAATAGATAAAGTCCTCAAGGCTCCTGCTAAGCCCGCCGCTACCAGAAGATCCTCGAGACGGCCACGCAGTTAAACAGACACGTGAAAAACAGACGCGGAGAAGGGGAGACACGGGAAAAACAGACGCGGAGAAGGGGAGACACGGGGACGCGGGGATGTCTAGCGTGGGCTGAGTGGCACAATGATCGCGCGTAACAGCGTAACGACTTCAAAACTACTTTCGCTAGACATCCCCGCGTCGCCGCGTCTCCCCTTCTCCGCATCTGTGTTGCCTCTTTCACTAGTCAAATCTTTATTGCGTCAGCACTCTCACCTAAGCACGAATTTCGCCTGATTGGACCATCTTCCGGTTGGGAACCGTGATTGCAGGGCAAGTCGTGGTCTCTCAATCCCTCCAGCGGGAGGTGGTCCATGAAACACTTTACTGTCTCAGTGGGAGTTCTTTTCTTATTGCTTGCAGGCACATCGGCGGCAACGGCACAGACGCCCAAGTTCGAAGTTGGTGGCCAGATCTTCTCCTTCAATAGTAAGAAGGTCGGCTTTGGTTGGGGTATGGGCGGCAGATTCACTTACAACCTAAATCGGCACGTGGCCGTCGACTCGGAATTGAATGCGTTTCTTGATGACGAAGGCAATACGCTGGCGACGCAAGGTTTTGCGGGAGCCAAGGTCGGAGTTCGTAACAAGGTTGCGGGAGTCTTCTTTAAGGCGAGACCGGGTTTCATGACGAATTTTGCGAAGCCGGCGCCAAATTACGCGACTACCTTTGCCAGTGAACGTCTCGACAAGTTTGCTTTTGACGTCGGCGCAGTGGTTGAGTTCTACGCCAACCGCCATCTGTCGTTTCGAGTTGACGCGGGAGACGTGATCATCCCGTTCGGCAATGATCCGGTTGTAGGCGCGACGCCGTTGCGGCCCGGTACAACGCATAATTTTCAGTACAGTCTCGGTCTTAGCCTTAGGTTCTGACGTGGTTCAAGGGCGGGACGTATGGGGCTTTTTGGGGTAACATACGGCTGCTCTACAAATTGAATTGCAGAGGGTTTGGACCAGACGATGTCGTTTGCCGGTATTGACGAGGCAGTCGCCGAAATCCGCGACGGCCGCATGATCATCATCATCGACGATGAGGATCGCGAAAATGAAGGTGACCTCGTATGCGCTGCCGAGAAGGTCACACCCGAGATCATCAATTTTATGGCCCGGCACGCGCGCGGTTTGATTTGCCTGCCATTGACAGAAGAACGCTGCGACGAACTACACCTGACGACACAGGTTGCCGATAATACGTCATTTCACGGCACAGCCTTCACAGTTTCCATTGATGCGCGCAAGGGTGTAACGACAGGAATCTCTGCAGCCGATCGCGCCACGACAATTCTCGCTGCGGTCGATGCGCAAACTCGCCCGCAGGATCTGGCCCGGCCGGGTCACATCTTCCCACTTCGTGCCAAACAGGGCGGCGTGCTGGTTCGTCCGGGGCAGACCGAAGCCAGCGTCGATCTGGCTCGCATCGCCGGACTTTATCCGGCCGGTGTGATCTGCGAGATCATGAATGAAGATGGCACGATGGCCCGCCTACCTGAGCTGAAAGAGTTTGCCGCGGTTCATCAGGTGAAGATGGTCCGCGTTGCTGATCTGGTTCGATATCGAATCAGCAAAGAGATGCTGGTGCGTCGAGTCGTAGAAACAGAGCTGCCAACTGTTTATGGAAGGTTCCGCGCCCTGGCTTATGAGAATGTGATCAACGGTGATGTTCATCTCGCGATGGTAATGGGCAATGTCGCCACTGACGATCCGGTGTTGGTTCGAGTCCACACCGAGAATGTAACGTGCGATATGTTCGGATCGCTCATCGATGACACCGGATTTCAGTTACACACAGCCCTTGAGAAGATCGCGGCTGCAGGGCGGGGAGTCGTGCTCTATCTTCGCCAGCGCGAACACAGTTTGGACTTGGTGCACCAGCTTCGCACCTATGCACTGATGCAGGAACGCGGCTTGCTCAAGCGGGACGCGAGCGTTGAGACTGGGTATGGCTTGAATCGCGATTACGGAATTGGCGCGCAAATACTCCACGACCTGGGACTGCGGCGCATTTTGTTGTTGACGAATCATCCCCCGAAGGTTGCGGCCCTCGAAGGATTCGAGCTCGAGGTAGTGGGCAACGTGTATTTGGGCCAACCCGCGCACTTGCAGGAACAGAAAACTTTCGAAAAAGGGTGATTGATCACCATTCTCCGAAGCCCAAGATCCCGACTTTACGACGAGCAGAGCGTCGCCAGGTCGGCGCGCTCCAAATTAAGTGAACCCCGGCTTGAAGCTCCCTCTTGATTTTCGCTGGACTGGCCTTTAGCATTCGAGCTTCTCCCTCTTAAATCGAAGGTCCGATAGCCGCTTCGTTAGCGGCCGCATGATATGCCTGTGAACGATCACGATGACCACTCGGCACAACCACCCGAGGGGGAGAAAAAATCGATCAGGGACGATTTGCAGTCTAAGAGCGATCAGGGAGCGCCTTCTCGCGCTGAAGCGAGCGCCAATCAAACCCCGGTTACACCGCAGGCCAAACGCCGTCGTTACCTTACCCGTCGCAACGCTTTCATAACTGCGCTGGCCTTGGTCGTTGCATTCTTCGGCCTACTATTCCTGGCTGTAATCACCTACCGTCTGGGCTTCGTCGATCGATATTTGGTCAGCCAGATCAAGACTGACTTTGCCAAGTACGGCGTTCGGGCAGACGTGAGAACCTTTCATGCGAGCTTGCCGCCTGGCAAGGTCGAGATCAATGGTATCGAACTCTTTGATTCGGAAAGTGGAGCAAAGATCGGGAAGATCGACAAAATGGCTGCGGAGGTTCGCATCCAGGATCTTTATGCTTTTAACCTGCAGCGACACGTTGATCTCAAAGATCTCAAGATGGAGGGTCTTGAGGTTTGGGTCAACTTTGACGAGCAGGGCCGCTCGAACTTCCGCAATTTGCGGCTGCCACCTCCGGAACCGAATAAACGCATTCTGTTCGCCTACTCAACCGCACACGTCGAGATCAAGAACTCACTGATTCACTACGGAGACACGCAGCATTCGTTGTCCGGCGAAGGTCGCAACCTCAACGTGACCATCGATCCGGATCTCCCCAGCGCGCCGGCTGAAAGCGCCATGAACCGGGTGATGCTGGCGCTTTCGAACTCCACCTTCGTTTATGACGGACGCCCGGTGAACAACATCGACATCACATTGCAGGGGCGGGCCAATCAAACTCGCGCAGAAATCCAGGAGCTGGTGTTGCGATCGCCGGTTGCGGAAGCTCATCTATCGGGAACGATGGATGACTGGAGAGCGCTGCGTTATCAGATGAACGTTACTTCTAACGTAGATCTAACTCAGCTCTCTGACGTTTTGCAGACCGGAACGAGCTTGCGAGGTACAGGCAATTTTGCGGGCACGGTAACCGGCAACGGTGACAATTACAAGGTCATAGGAAACATCAAGTCTGACGCGCTCGCTGCGAACAACATTCGGCTTGAAGGATTGAGTGTAACAGCGACCGGTACAGGCAATGGCAAGGCTTATGACGTGAATGGGAAAGCAGTCGCGGCTTTGTTGTCGGCCGGCAATTTCCAGCTCAACGGCGTTCAGCTTGCGGGCAGAGTAATGGGTACCGGAACTGACTTTCGCTGGATCGGAGAATTGAGTGCGATCGCCGAAAAAAGTTACGGAACAACTATAGCCGGCTTGATGCTGCGCGATGCCGCTGCTGAGATGAAGGACGGGGTGCTCAGCGCATCAGCGAGCCGCTTTACTGCCAATTCAATTGTTGCTTCAGGCGCCAAAGTCAGCGGCGTTAACGCGGCTAACCTGAAATTCCGTTCTCAGGACAACACCACCTCTGGTTCAGTAGCCAGCGTGAAGACCGGTGAAATCGCGGACTCGGGCGCGCGCGTGAAAGATGTAACGGCAAACCAGATAACCTTCGCTGGTCAGGGCGATAACACAACCGTCAACATCAACGAAATCCTCGTGGGCGGCGTTGCTGCTGAAGGTGCTCAAGTCGCGAGCTTCAACATTGCCGGCGCGCGCCTGTCGATTCGTGGAGGCCGCATTGAAGGCTCAACCGCGGATATCGTTCCTGGTCTAATCAAGCTCGAGAACGGCCAATTGGAGAATGTGAAACTTGCCAAGCCTGTTTTTGTTGTTGAGCCGTCTGGCAGGTACCGCGCGAGCGCCGACCTTAGCATCGGCGGTGGCGTTCTCGGTCAAATGAAGATCGGCGGCGCGAGAGCTGACGTCGTTGCTACCAGCAGTCAGGTGCAACTCAACAATATTGACGCCAATGTGTTTGACGGGAGTCTCCGTGGCAATGCCACGATCGCCCTCACACGTTCTGGTTCGTCTCACGTTGCTGCAAACATGGAAGGAATCGACGTAGCGGCGCCTTTCACCGTGCTTGCCGGCACAGCTCCGCCGCTGGCCGGCAAAGCCTCGGGAAGAATTGATGTCACTTTTCCAGGACTCAACTTCAAGAACGCATCGGGGACCATCACCACTCAGATTGTGGCTGAAGCGGTGGATCCGCAAAGTGAACGCACGCCGATTTCCGGTGAGGTCGCTTTACAAGCAAACAACGGACTGTTCCAAATCCAGCGCGTTGATCTGCAAACAGCCGCCACGCACCTGAAAGCCACCGGCCAGTTTTCCGTCGAGGGCGACTCAAATCTGTTGGTTGATCTCAATTCCATTGACGCCGCTGAGTTGCAGCGGCTGATCTCGTCCGGCGTGCTTCCCGATCTTGAGGAGCAATTAAATCAATACGGCATCGAACTGCGCGGGACGCTCGCCTTGAACGGAAACATTCGTGGTCAACTAAAGTCCCCGGATTTCGACGGCAAGTTTTCATTGGGCTCGCTGGTAGTCAACGGCAACGATCTCGGCTCGCTGAGCGCTTCGCTGGTGGCGAACCAAACCGAATTGAAAGTCACCGACGGAAAGCTCACCGAACGTGATGGCGGTGGCATCCAGTTCAATATCAATGCTCCACGAACTGGGCAGGACAACATCTCGATCAATGCGACACTTGATCGAGCCAATGCGGCGGTTCTGCTCGCAGCCTTGCCGTTGAGCAAGGATACTCGCGCGCGCCTCGGTGATACCCAGGCGGATGTATCCGGTCAGGTGAGCATTACCGGAGCGCCAAAGGCGATGCACGGTACGGCGGATCTTCGTCTCAACGCGGGACGCATTGCCGGCGAACCGTTTGAGAATATTGTTGCTCATGCTACCTTCGCGGGGCCGAAGATCAATTTGGACACTGTTGATGCCAAACTTGCGGCTGGCCACATAACTGCGAGCGGCTCGTTCGATACTGAAACGAAATTCGGTGACTTCCAACTTGCCGCACAGAACATTCAACTGAATCGTCTTGCCGCACTTTCCGGCAAACCCGCGCTGGAGAGCCTTACCGGCACCGCTGATTTAACTGCTCATGTCTCCGGTAACTTTTTGGGGAATGATCTCTCTTCTTATCAGATTACCTTCGATGGAAATGGCAAGGATGTCGCCATTAACGGCCGCTCATTAGGTACGCTTTCATTGGTCGGGCGAACAGAGAATCGCCAGCTCAATGTGACATTTACCAGCGGCGCTTTTGGTCAACAACCTCAGATAGTCAAAGCGCGCATAGACCTTTCCAATGAACAACTGCCGGCCAACATCGACGCTACCATCAGCGGAGCAGATTTAACGAATATCCTGGCAATTGCCCTTCCAAATGCGAATGTCAAATTAAGTGGCCGAGCGACGGGGACGATCAAAGCGAGCGGTAGTCTGCTTGATGAGGACGGCTATCTTTCGTTGGCAGGGCTGCGCGGTACCGCAGAGTTCTCAGAACTGAGTTTTCGAGTTGAAGACATACCTCTTTCAGCTGTTGCTCCCTTCATAGTAAAGCTCTCCGCGAGTGAGCTTACCTTCGAGCATGCTCAATTCACCGGCACGGGTACCAACCTCACATTGGATGGAACTCTCGCGGTCGCTGAAGGTGGTCACGAGGCGCTAACTGTCGACGGCCGTTTAAACCTGCGCGTGTTGAATGGATTGTCACCGGATCTGTTCCTTGCCGGAGCGGCAGATATTGCAGTGCGCGTCTCGGGCACATTCAATGATCCGAAGGTTTATGGAACCGCTTCTTTGAACGGCGCGTCTGCTGCCGCTCTGATCGGCAACGATCGTTGGCAGATCTCGAACATAAAATCGGTACTCCGCTTTACAGCTGATCAAGCTCAGATTGAATCGTTCTCAGGCACGATGGGAGGAGGGCGGCTGACTGCTTCCGGCGGTGCGCTCCTGGCCGGCTTTGGTCTGGATCGTTTTCTGTTGAACCTTCACGCGGACAACGTCACGGCGCCATTCCCGCAGGATTTCAGTTCCACGCTCGATGCTGACGTTGAGATAAAGGGTGACGCTAACGAACAACTGATCGGTGGCACCGTGAATTTGATCCGCGCTGAATATACCAAGGACATAGAGCTGGCGGATCTGATTAATAGGCGACAGGAATCAATTGAAGAAGGCGGAGAAGTTCGATTCATACGCACTGCCCGTTTTGCTGACCTGAGATTAGAAGGCCGCAATGCCCTGGTCGTGAGAAACAATATCGCTGACGTGATCGGTTCTGTCTCGCTGCAGATCAATGGTCCAGTCAGAGATCCAATCATTTCGGGGAGAATTACCGCGACCAGTGGCACTTTAACTTTTCGTAACGACCGTTATGAGGTCCGGCGAGCTTTTCTCGACCTGCCACCGCGGCGGAATGCCGATCCAATACTGAACATCGAAGCCGAGAGTGAGATACGCGGCTATCGAGTAATCGTCGATCTTACTGGCCCACTCTCTCAGCCACAGGCGGCGGTTCGCTCCGAACCGGCATTGCCTCAGGCAGACGTCGTTTCGCTGATTACAACGGGCACGCTATCGAGTGGGGACACAAGCAACTCAGCCCTGGCCCAGTCGGGGCTGGGAACGGCAACCAGTCTGTTGACCGATGCGTTGATCAACGCCCCTGCGCAACGCGCGACAAATAGGCTGTTTGGTCTGAACCGCTTTGAGATCAGCCCGGTAATCGGCGGCGGGCGGTCAGGGTCGCAACCCGGAGCGCGACTTACGTTGGGTAAACGAATCAGTAAGGAGGTGTCCGTTACTTATTCAACCAACGTGACCTCCGATCCCAATCAGATACTCACTGTCGAGTATCGCGTTTCGGATCGGCTCTCGTTTGTCGCGCAATACGAGCAGGCCTCGACACAGCAGCTGAATGCCCGTAACAACAGTTTTAGTTTTGAGATTCGATTCAGAAGAAGATTTTGAACGAGGGCGCGATAAGGTACCAGATAAAAGGGAGACAGCAGACTGAAAGTGCATTGGAAAGCGCAGCGGAACGACGGTTTCCGCGCAGCCGCGCTTTCTTTCGCGCGGCATTAGTGTGTTTACTGCTTGGTACCTTTGCAGCTGCTGCTGCTGACACGCGCGCTTCTAGTTTGCACATCCAACCGCCCGATCATCCCACCAAAGCTAACTTTCTCGACAACGGAGATTATGATGGCCGGTCGATTTCGTCAGTTGAAATTGTGATTGAGGGCTCGCCGCCGGATGAAGCTGCGCAAGCGGAGTTCCTGGTAATGCTCAAAGTCGCGCCGAATACAGAGTACTTGGCAGTTAGGGTGCGAGACTCGTTGCAGGCGCTCTATGATTCCGGTCGAATAGCCTCCGCGCGTGTGGAAGTCACCGAAGTCAACGGCAAGCGCGGTCCCTTGCGAGTACGATTCATCGTCCAACGCCAGATAACCGTTGGCGAAATTCGTTTGGTGATTGGGCCCGCCACGGGCGCACCGATTTCTGAAGATGAAGTGCGAGCTCGTCTCAACTTGATTCGCCCTGGCAGTCGCGTCTCACGCCAGTCTGTGCTGCGGAATGTTGATGAGATTCAAGCCTACTTGCGCGATCGGGGTTATTTCAACGCTTCCGTAGAGGCTTCGCAGCAAATCGATCCCAATGGTACTCGCGCTACGGTGAACTACAATCTGATTCCCGGCGAACCCTCGCGCGTTTCATCTTTCGCAATAAATATCAATGGTTTCGATCCGAAGGATGTGAGAAATCAGCTTGCCTTGAAACCAGGGGAGCCTTTTACTCGCCAGGCTCTTACAGAGGACGTCAATCGAATTCGCCAGGCGATCATAGTGCAGGGTCACCTGGCTCCCACGCTATCTGATCCACGCGTGGAAAGAGATCCTGATAAGAACGAGATTAGGATTAACCTCACAGGAGTAGTGGGGCCCAAAGTCAGCGTGACGATCGAAAACTACAAAATCAGCGAGAAGACCGCTCGCGAACTGTTGCCCGTTAAGCGCGAAGGCAGCATCGATCAATCAGCCATCGTCGAGGGGGCGCGGCGGCTGCGAAATAGGCTGCAGGAAAACGGATATTTCTTTGCCGAAGTGACGCCCGTGTGCAAAGTAACTCCGCCCCTTAGCGGCACGACCAATGATGCCACGAGTGAAACCTGCGAGATTCTGAACGCGGAAGAATTGAAAGGCCGCACTGTCGATATCGTGTACCAGGTAGAGCGTGGCCGTCACTTCAAGCTGCGCGACATTCGTATCACCGGAACAAACAAGCTTACTTACGATGATGTCGCGGACGACTTGAGGACCCGAAAAGCAAATGCGCTTGGCATTATTCCATTTCTCGGTTACGGCAATGGGTATACGAGCCTGGCGCTGCTTGAGCAAGACAAACGCACGATTGCTGCGCATATGCGCGAGTTTGGTTACCGGCGTTCCGTCGTTGATGTACTGCAGGGGGTCTCGCTGAACGGCGAGGACTTGATCATCACTTTCAGAGTCACCGAAGGACCGCTGACGCGCGTGGCAGGTTTGGAGATACGCGGGAACAAGATTTACACGGAAGATCGGCTGCGGCAGGAAATAAGAACCATTGTGGGGGCGCCTCTGGCGCGCTCAATAGTTCGGATGGACATTGACAACTTGCGAGGCCTGTATGCGCGCAACGGCTACATCGACGCTGACATTGGTCCCTCGATTATCGAGCTTCCAAAGAAAGGCGATGACGAGCAGGTGCGTCTGATTTATACCATCAGAAACGAAGGTGATAAGGTCTTCATCAATCGGATCATTGTCAATGGAGTTACCGGCAGTTCCACCACCCAGGAAACCAAACGTGCTGCCATAACCCGGGCGTCAGCGTTGGTCCCGGGTGAGCTAATGCGGTCCGATCGGCTTAACGAAGCTGAGAGAGCGCTATACACCACGGATGCCTTCGCTGAAGTAACAATTCATACGGAGCCTGCTGGAGAGACGAGCGCTGGTTTCAAGAAACGCGATGTGATTATTGACGTTGAAGAGAAGAAGGCGCGGGTAATGGACTATGGTGGAGGATATTCCACCGACTTCGGACCGCTGGGTCTCTTCGAAATCAGCAACGTCAACCTTATGAACAAGCTGCGTCAGGGCGCCATTCGCGTGCGGGGCAGTGCTCGCGCGCAAGCCGTACGCTTTGACTATTTTGACCCGCATTTTGCCCGGTACGGTGAGAAGAAGTTTGCTCCCTTGTTGTTGTCGCTCGAATACAGACGCGACACGACGCTCACTCGCTTCTTTCGTTCGGCAATTGACCGGGGCACCCAGGGAATCGTGCAGCGAGTCGATGAACATGGAAATCCGATCGACGTGTTTGGTAACAAGGTTGGCGACCCCTCCATCAACCGGTTTATCTTCAGCGTTCAGACGCAGCGTGGTGTAAATGAAAAGACGCGGTCGGTAATTTTTGGTCGCTATGCTTACGAAGACGTTCGACTCTTCAACCTCGAGAGTCTAGTGGTGAAGGCGGTCTTGATTCCGGATCGAGTCGTACGCATTTCTCGTTTCGGCGTATCGTTCGTTCGCGATACTCGCGAAAGATGTGAAACGGGCATCCCGAGTTCGCCTGAGGAGGCATCGTCGCGTCCTGGGGAATTGTGTCGTTATAACCAAATCGATCCAACTCAGGGCGACTTTTTAACGGCTGATTATTCGTTGGCGCTTCGTCAGCTGGGCGGCAATATCTCGTTCAATAGATTTGAAACTTCCTACAGACGTTACTACCGCCTGCGTGGATTTCGCCGCACGGTGCTCGCCGGAAATTTCACGCTGGGTTTGGCCAATGTCTTCAACCCACGCGATCGTGACCGCAGCGGCAGGCTTGACGAGATCGATTCAACGCTGCCGATTAGCGAGGCTTTTTACTCGGGAGGCTCAACGACACTGCGCGGGTTTAACTACCAGGAAGCTGGACCCCGCCAGGCTATTGTGACTGTAGGCACGTTCCTGGATTCCCACAAAAAGCCCGTATTTCTGAATCCTTTCACCGTGCCGGTAGGTGGCAACGCGCTTGCGGTTCTTAATCTCGAAGCGCGAATTCCTACGACAAGGAATGTGCAGGTCGTGCCGTTCTACGATGGTGGCAATGTCTTTCGAAGAGTTTCTGGTTTGTTCGGGAAGCGTGAGCCGCTTGATACCACGACAACCTTGACGCTGATCAATTCATTGAATCTGATAACGCACTGGACTCACACCGTTGGTTTGGGCTTTCGAGTTCAGACGCCAGTGGGTGGAGCGTTTGCGATTGACTATGGCTTTCTGCTGAAGCCGCCGGAGTTCCTGGTGCCGCAGAGAGGACCGAGCGGGCTGTTCGATGGTACGCCGGCAATTTATCGCCTGCCGCGCGGCCAAGTGCAGTTGCGGTTCACACAGACGTTCTGAGAAATGGGGTGATGAGATGATATATCGCAAATTCCGGATCCGTCGCTTGCCTCGTCTCAGCCTTCTGATGGTGTTCATATTTTTGCCTGCGCTGGCAGCGGGGCAGGAAGTCGTAGACAAGACTGTGGCAACGGTTAACGATGGTGTTCGAACCGACTTGATCACGTATTCTGATTTGCTCTGGCAGATGGCCCTGCAACCGAATACTCCACTTTCGCAGCCCTCATCGGACGAATTAAACACAGCGTTGCGGCTGGTGGAAGATCAACGATTGATTTTGCAGGAGGCTGTGAAGCTGCCAACGATTGCCGCCAGCGAGCAGGAAGTTGCGGCGGCACGAGATGAACTGGTGAAACAGTTTCCGTCGCGGGAAGAATTCGAGCAGCGGATGATCCGGGTTGGGCTGACCAGCGAAAAACTCAACGAAATCCTCGATAATCGCGTGCACATTGAGAAATATCTCGATTTTCGTTTCCGGAGTTTTATTGTCATTTCGCAACCGGACGTGGCTGACTACTACAAAAATGTCTATGTGCCGCGTTTCAAGCGTCGCTCGCCGTCGGCCATTGTGCCTACTCTCGAACAGGCGCGGCCGGAGATTGAAAAGATTTTGACTGAGGCCAAAGTCGAGTCTGATATCGACACCTTTCTGGACAACGCGCGCGATCATGCGGAAATTACTGTTTTGAATCCAGTGTAAGGTCGTGATCAAAGGAACCAAAGAGATCAAAGGGACCAAAGAACTCGAGTTTGATGTGAGGAACAAAACGAACAATCCGAAGGTGGGGCTGGCACTTTCAGGAGGCGCTGCAAGGGGCATTGCTCACGTGGGCGTCTTGCGTGCACTTGAAGAACACCAGATTCACGTGGATTGCGTAGCGGGTACTTCTGCGGGCTCGCTCGTTGGCGGAGCGCTCGCCTCGGGTTTGTCTGTTTCGGAGATCGAAAACATCGGACGTAACTTGCGCTGGCGCGACGTCGGACGCATGACTATGTCGCGTCTGGGAGTCCAGTCGAATGATCGGATGGAGACCTACCTGCGTGAACACCTGCCTGTGACTCGCTTCGAAGATCTGAAGATACCATTAGCTGTTGTGGCCACGGATCTGAAAACGGGCACTGCGGTGATTATGCGAGACGAAGGAGACATACCTTTTGCGATCCGCGCTAGTTGCACCATTCCTGGTTGGTACGTACCAGTCGTAGATAAAGAGGGCAGGCAACTATTGGACGGCGGCATGGTCTCAATGATCCCGACCACGGCTGCTCGCGATCTGGGCGCGGATATTGTCATCGCAGTGGATGTTAACGCTGAGGGCGCAACCTTTCTGGGGCCTGCTCAATCGGCAATTGGCATTATCCTTCAATCGATGTTGGTGGTGCAGCGCACGGTATCAAAGTTCCAGGTTGCAGTTGCCGATGTCGTCGTCAGGCCGCGCGTCGGACACATTCGCTGGGACGAGCTTGGTCGTGCCGAGGAGCTGATGAAGGCGGGTTACGAGGCCGGCCTCGAGAGCATCGAGCCAATTCGTAAACTGATCGCTGAGTTCACGGAGGCGAACACACGCAAGTGGTACCAGTTTCGTCGAAAACAGGTCACTACCACCATGCGGTAGCCTGGTGGGTGCTCGTTGCGCGACCCGCTTTCTTCAAACTAGAATCCTCGCCCAATTAGCCCTTTATAGTAGTTACACAACTAATCGCATGAGGGAGCACTGTGGGAGGGGCAGGCGGCAGGCGGCCTTTCTCAGAGAGGACCGCCGCGTGGCCATCGAGGTTACATCAGTTTCTGACCGGCGATCATTTTGGAAAATGATCAGCCGGCCTTTTCGTTTTCTACGCGATGATGGCACCACGCGTGCTGTTTTCCGGTTGGTTGTCCTGATCGCTCTCGCCGTTATAGCGACGGCGACCCTCAGTCTGTTTCGGTCTTATCGTTTCCACGCGAACCTGATTGAAGCTCGTCTCGCCAGTGGCTATCTGACCAGCCGTCCGGGAATCTACGCGGCGCCCCGAAGGATCTCAATAGGACAAAAAATTGAGCGTGACGATTTAATCAGACGACTGCGGCAGGCAGGCTACGCTGAAACTGCCTCCAGCGAGGTTTGGAGTGGCAGTTTCAAGGCCGACGGAAACACAATTGAGATTCATCCGCACACAGTGCCTGCAGGCGCTCCAGCAAGCGTTCGCGTCGTTATCAGTGATAAAGGGCGCATTGCAGAACTTACCGGCGATCAGCTCTCTCTCGAAACATTCATGCTTGAGCCGGAAGCCCTCACCCACGATTCATTGACACGCGACGGTCGGCGCTTGCCTCTAACTTATAGCGAGTTGCCGCCAGTACTGGTGCACGCAGTCCTTTCGATCGAGGATCGGCGTTTCTTTAGTCATCGCGGTGTGGACGTGTACGGATTGATGAGAGCGCTTTGGCGGAATCTTGGTGACGATCGCGTCGGGCAGGGCGGTTCCACCATCACGCAACAGCTCGTAAAGAACACGTATCTGTCTCCCGAAAGAACTTATCGGCGCAAGTTTTCCGAGGCTATGCTCGCGTTTGCCCTGGAACGGCGGCTCTCAAAAGAAGACATCCTGGCGCTCTACTGCAACGAGGTATTCCTGGGCCAGAGAGGCGCAGTCACTGTGCGCGGAGTTGAGCAGGCTGCGCGCATTTACTTTGGAAAGGAAGTAAAGGCTCTCTCCGTCGGCGAAGCTGCCACAATCGCGGGCATGATTCAGGGACCAACGCGATATTCACCGGTACGTCATCCTGAAGCGGCGAAAGCGAGACGCGACACCGTTGTGGCCGCAATGGAGCGAGATGGCTGGTTGTCTGCAGCTCAAGCGGCATCGGCAGCGCAGGAGCCAGTAGTAGTTGCGCCTCGCGCAGCCGAGGACGACGGGATGGCGCCCTACTTCGTTGATTATGTGAATCGGCTGGCAGAGCGAGATGGCATAGATGAACGCTCGGAACGCGATCGCGTCTTTACCACATTGGATCTGGACCTGCAAGGCGTTGCCGAGGCCGCCGTCAGTAAACAACTGAATCGTCTTGATCAGGTTTACAAGAAGCGCAACGTCAAACCTCAGGCTGCGCTCGTTGCGCTGGATCCGCACTCTGGCGCCGTTCTGGCAATGGTTGGCGGGCGGAAATATGCCGAAACGCAATTGAACCGAGCGACAGATGCGCGGCGACAACCCGGCTCGACTTTCAAACCATTCGTATATGCAGCGGCTCTCGAGAGTGGTATTTCGCCGGTGCAGATGTTCGCAGACGCTCCGCGCGAATTTGTTTATGACGGTAACAGAAAGTATCGCCCGGTAAATTTTGGCGGTGGATTCTCGATGCGTGAGGTAACGATGCGCACGGGCCTGGTGAAATCTCTGAATGTGGTCACGGTTGATGTGGCGATGCAGACTGGCCTGGCTCGCATCGCTAATTTGAGCGAGCAGTTTGGCTTGCCTAAGCCGGAAAGGTATCCAGCACTCGCTCTGGGAACAACTGAGGTCACGCCGCTTCAGCTCGCAACGGCATACGCTGCGTTTGTTCGCGGCGGTCGCACTTTAGAAACGCACGCGATCTCCGCGATCGGCTCGCCTGCAGCCCATTCGGTCGACACTCCTGGCAGCCAGGTCGTGAAGCCCGCGACAGCGTACATGATTACTAACATGCTGGGTGCTGTGGTCGATCACGGCACGGGTCGGGCTGCGCGGAGCGCTGTTAAAGGAACTGCCATTGCGGGAAAGACCGGAACATCACGCGATGGCTGGTTTGTCGGCTACACGCCGAACCTGGTTTGCGTGGTGTGGATTGGTTTTGATGACAATTCTCAACTCGGTTTGACTGGTGCAGAAGCAGCGCTACCGGCGTGGACTGACTTTATCAACGGTGCCGTAGCATTGCGGCCTGAGCTCGGCGGCAGGAACTTTGAGTGCCCTGAAGGAATAAAATTCGTTGAAATTGATTCTGAGGACGGACTCATTTCGACTCTGTCTTGTCCAAGTCGCGAGTTGATCGCGGTAACGGACGCTTTGGCGCCCAACGCAGAATGCTTCAAGCACGGAAACGTGAAGGAATTGGTGGTCGAGCAAGACGCGAGCGCTCCAACGGTTGCACCTTCAAAGCGGCCCGCCCGCCGAGCCGTCCACTCGGCAGCTCAAGAGTATCCTTACCTGACTACGCGCGTAGAAGTTGATCCTCGCGGTCGCAAGATGCTTGTGAATACGATGCGTTAGCTAGCGCTCGCTCTTCTCAAGCACAACCTGAGCGATCGCATGCTCGCTGGTGTGCGACATCGTCAAATGCGCAGCGGTGGCGCCGCTCTGCTCAAATAGCTCCTTTACCTGGCCATGAAAGATTAGGTAGGGAGCGCCTCCCTCTCGTAAAGAGATCTCGACGTCACGCCAGGCAATGCCACCGCGCCAACCTGTCTGCAAAGCTTTCAGCACCGCTTCTTTTGCAGCAAAGCGGGCTGCATAATGTTGCGCGGCCACGGCGCCGCGTCCATCGCAATAGCTCCGTTCGGCAGCCGTAAACACGCGTTCGGTGAATCGTGGCGTGCGTACGAGCGCTTCGCGAATCCGCGCAACTTCGATAATGTCTATGCCAATGGAAATGATCACGGAAACTGATGCGCTGAAAACCGCCGGCTTCTACTGGCGCGAGCAGGACAACGTGCGCGCGCTCGTGTGCGAACCTCTGGAACAAGACGGATTCACTAATGGATTTTCAACTCGCGGTGGCGGCGTTAGTCCGATGCCGCGGGATGCTCTTAATCTCGCCGGTTTTAACGAAGACGCAGCGGAGAACATTCTGGAGAATCGCAGACGTTTTCTCAAGTTGTTTCCAGGCGAATGGTTGTTGGCCGGCTGCTGGCAAGTGCATGGTGCGGATATTCGCGCCGTTAACCACGCCGAGCAGGCGCAATCACAACCTTATGCCACCGGAGACGATGATCGCTGCGACGCACTCGTGAGCAATCGGCGGCAAACGTTTCTCGCGGTGAAGACTGCGGACTGTGTTCCAGTGCTGATGGGCGATTCGAAAACCGGCGCGTTTGCTGCCGTGCACGCAGGTTGGCGCGGCACCCTGGCGGAGATTTGTAAGCACGCCATAGAAAGACTGAACCGTGAATACGACACAAGACCAGAGGATTTGCGAGTCGCAATCGGTCCGGCTGCCGGTGCGTGTTGTTACGAAGTCGGTAACGATGTCATTGAGGGCTTCAGAGGCAGGTTTGCGTATGCGGACGAGCTGTTCACGCATACTCGCCCGGGCCATGCTCGCATCGACTTGTTCAAGGCAAATCGCAAACAATTAGTTTCTATGGGAGTATTGGCAGAACGGATTCACAGCAGTCCGCTATGCACTATGTGCCGAACCGATATCTTTTTTTCGTATCGACGCGAAAAAAGCCTGCACGGAAAAGTTGGAAGGCTGATGGCGGTGATTGGCAGAAATCGTTGATCTTTTTGCGCCTTTGCCTCCTTTGCGGCTTTGCGTGAAAGTTTTTCAGCGGCTGCGGAAGTACTCGGTATTGATTCTCTTCACTGACTCATTCGCGCCGACCACCGGAATCTCGAGCTTCACGTCACGATTCTGCGGTGGAAAGCAAAGTGAATCATTACAACTTTGGTAACGCAACTTCGCTCTTAATTCCAATGACCCTGAATTGAAGTTGGCAGGAACCGTGACGCTGAAGCGCAGCAGCGGACGTCCTTCATAGACTGAAAGCTTGTCCGGTGAGAATTGGAACTTGCGCAGTAACGCTCGCGGATAACTTACTGGACCGACACGCACTCCGCCGGGTGACTCGACAGTCAATTGCGTGGCGATAAGAAACTTTTCCAGAGGGCGGTTCGAGTTCACATGATAGCCGTTGGGAATGTCCATGACGATCACGCCCTGCAGAACTTTGCCTCGCTGTGCTTTGTCGGTTGCGAGAAAACCGTTGACTCCGATGTTGGGCGCAGATTGCGGCATCATCGAGGCAAGAAAATTCGTGGGAGTTAACAGAAGAGCAATAACAAGAGTTAGTTTTACCATGACGCCTGGATTCTACATGGGAATCAGCGACGAGACCAAAGGCTGTTTCAGGTGACAGGTCAATTTGCGCTTGAGGTTGAGCGCACCGGTTCCTGTCGCAAACTAACAGTTTGCGTTACAGCCGCTAACTGGCCACAAGCGGCAAAGATGTCGCGGCCGCGTGGCTGGCGGACAAAGGCGTGAATGCCTTTGGATTCGAGAATGGCCTTAAAACACTCAACTCTTTCCGGCGCAGAAGCGTGGTATGGCAATGGTTCCGCAGGATTGTGTGGGATCAAATTAACCTTCGCACGAAGACCATGCCGGTTCAGCAGATTGGCAAGCTGGCGTGCGTGTTCGTCGGAGTCATTGATCCCGTCGAGCATCACATATTCAAAAGTGAAGCGCTCGCCAGCCTTCAAAGAAGCTTCAAATTCATGGCAAGCAGCCAGCAGTTCTGCGAGCGGCCATCTGCGATTAATCGGCATCAGCTCGTTGCGAAGCTCGTCTGTTGGTGCTGCCAGCGAGATTGCCAGGTGGGGACGATCGGGCAACGTCGCCAGCTCGCGAATGCGCGGTACGATACCGGCGGTCGAGATGGTCACGCGATTCGGGACGATAAACAGTCCCTGCGGATCGGCCATTACTCGGAGCGCCTTCATGAGGGAATCAAAGTTGAGAAAAGGCTCGCCGGCGCCCATGCCCACGAGATTCACTCCTCTTGGTACTTTTGCTCCGACGCCGTAAGCGTCGTTAAGGGCAAAAATGATCTGCTCAACAATCTCCGCGGGGGACAACGATCGCAACAGACCCAGTTGTGCCGTCAAACAGAACGTGCATTGCAGCGGACACCCGGATTGAGACGAAAAGCAAATCGTGTCGCGACGTTCTTCAGGAATGAAAACCGTCTCAACTGGAAAATTGTCATGCGTCTTGAGTAGATACCGGCGAGTGCCATCAGTTGAGAGGTAGTGAGACTCGAGAGTTAAGCTCGAGACGATAGACCGACTGTCGAGCTTTGCACGCAGCTCTTTTGGTAGGTCAGTCATTTCCGTAAAAGAACGCAGCCTCCGGTGCTGAAGCGCGGCAAATACCTGTCGTCCGCGATACGCAGCCTCACCGAGTTCTTCGGCAAATGCCACAAGCTCAGCCTGTGTCATACCAGTTAGATTCGGAACATCACTCATCGGTGAGGCTATCTTAGCATTGCGGTGGTGTTCCTCCCATTGGCGGAGCATATTGAAGACATCATGAAAATTGGCCGCGGATTAACGCGGAGGACGCGGATAAGAACAAGACCCCTACCGCATTGTCTTTCTTATCCGCGCCTTCCGCGTTAATCCGCGGCCTAATGTTTGACCGAGTTATCTAACCAACTTGAAGGTAGTTGACGGCGTTAGAGTCTGGCCGGTCACATGATCGTGAATGCGAACCTGTAAATCGTAGTTTCCCGTTGCCAGCCCGGTCGTGTCGAACAAGTGAGCAAGCGTTAGTTTTTTGCCGGCCTCACTCATGCCGACCCAATCCTCTGTGTGGCGCTGCAATTCCTTGCCGTCTTTCAGCAGCACGTACTCAACATCAACTGATGGACGCAGCGTTGTTTGATCAGTAGCCGCATTGTAAACCTGCAGGTACACGCCGACAGGGTTTCCCAGGCGATACACACCCGAGATGTTTGGAACTACTTTCGTGCGGCCGATTGTGAATTGATTGACGCCGGCCTGATCCTTGAGAGTCTCGAGCTTTGCTGCCAGGACAATTGATGAGATCTGCAATTTCGTTTCGTCGAGTTTCGGCACGGTGAAAGCCACACGCTGAGCTCCCAGCGCGCCAGAGTTAACGTCCCGCACCAACATATCAAGCCGATACTTACCGGGGCGGAGAATGATGGCCTTCCCGTAAACAGACTGGCGCTCACGGGTGTCGGCCAGTTCCTCCGCAGTTGCCGTGGTTGTGACAGTGTCTTCAAAGCTACCGAGCTTGCGTTCCTGTACACTCCACACCTGGCCAAAGATATTTAGCTTCGCGATCTGTAACCCACCACTGTTCTGAAAGACCAGGTCGCTGTTGTCAGTCTGCACAGTGAAAGCCGCGATCGCAGTACCGTCAGATTGAAAGAAGTAGTATGGATTGACTTCGAACCTTAGAACATTATCGTCCGCGACCGGTCGTGGGACGGCGCCTACTCGATTCGGCTGCAAAGGCACTGGCGGAGCAGCTTCGAGATCCTTCATTACCGAAATAACGTTGAAAGGAGACCAGCGTTGGGCGTTGGAGTTGGGATCGCCCCATCCATGTGCACCTTCGCGTTTGTAGGATGTAACTTCCTTCTCGAACGGATTGCGCGCGATGCGAAATTCCCCGGTACCACTCGGATCGACAAACTCGATTTCGATGCCGCTGCCTACGCCTTCAAGGTGGCGATAGAACCACACTTCAAAGGGAAACGTAGGTCCTTCGTAGGAGATGCTTTGACCCTGTCCACCGGTAGGATGAGACACGAATTCGTCGGGCTTACCCCACTTAACGTAAATGCGGCCGCGATCAGTCAGCCAGCCCGGCTTGCCTGAGGTGAAATGTTCGTTTGCGTAGCTGATGCGTTCATAGTACTCGTCGCGGTATTCGTTTTCTTCGGTGTCCGGAGATGGGTCTCGCCGGCGCCAAAAGGCCTCGATGAAATTCTCTCGCTCCTCATTCGTCTTGAGCTTGTTGTAAGCATCTTCCTCTTCCGGCGTGATGATTAGCTTTACATCGGTTTTGGGCCAATCCAGGAAGGCGCGGTTCTCTTCGCGTTTCACCTTGCGACTCTTGTCTTCAGGTGTTTTTGCTGATGAGTTTTGGGCTTGGGCGGTCAGGGAAAGGACAACAACAAAGCTTAATGCAATGCCAAAGGCTAATGCCGGTCGAGACATGGCGGGTGCTCCTTTTGTTTTTGAATGCGAAGGTCTTCGCAGCAAAAAACAAAGTCGGGGAGACTGACTCGTTGCTTGAAATTAAAACTAGAGGTTGCCGAGAGCCGGCTTCGACAACCTCGTTGATTTTGACTACTGTATCGAAAACTTTTCTGACGGAGAGAGTTGCTGACCAGTAACGTGATCACGAATGCGAATCTGAAGTTCATATTCGCCCGGTGGCAGCTGTCGAGTATCGATCAAGCGAGCAAGTGTCAGACGCTGGCCGGCGTTACCCATTCCCCGCCAATCTTCCGCCATCTTGCCGAGTTCCTTGCCGTTCTTCAGCAGCGCATAGTCGACATCGACTGAAGGCTTCAGCGTGGTCTGATCGATACCGGCGTTGTAGATCTGCATGTAAACGCCAACCGGATCGCCCTTCTTGTAGATTCCCGATACATTCGGAATCACTTTCACCTGTCCAATCACGAATTGGCCCACAGCAGGTTGGTCACCCATGCTTTCGAGCTTGGCTGCCAGCACTAGAGTGGAAGTTGACAGCTTCTGCGAATCATATTTGGGTACCGTGAATCCAACGTGACGAATTCCGGTTGCGCCCGAGGTTACATCGCGGACAATTACGTCTACCTTGTAAGTTCCCGGAGTCAGTGGCACTGCTTTCTGATATGCGGACTTCCTGTCCTTTGCTTCTGAAAGTTCTTCAGGAGTGGCGTTAGTGACCACCGGATCTTCAAAGATTCCCACGCGACGGCCCGCTACTGAAGTGATCTTCGCAAAGATATTCATGCGAGCTTGCTGTAAACCGCCGCTGTCCTGGAAAACGAGATCCTTGTTCTCGGTTTGGATAGTAAAGGCTGTGATTACCCGATCGTCGGACTGGCGGAAGAAATCCACGCGTACGTCGAAATTGAGCGGGTTGTCTTCAATTGCCGGCGTGTTGGTGAGTCCATTCAACTCGTTGAACTTGACCTGAGGCGGACGGCTGAGATCAGCCAGCAAAGACAGACGTGAGAAGGGGCTATCCTGCTCACGCTGGTAATTGGCTGTTCCAATGCCATTAACATTTGCCACACGATCGGCTTTGTTTGAAAGACCTAACTGCTCTGATAAGGTCAAACCGGCACCCGGAACGTGGAGCAATGCGTCCTTTTCATCCGGGTTACGAGCAATGCGATACTCACCCGAACCGGTGGGATCTACGAATTCAATTTCGACACCAGAGCCGACGCCGGCTATGTAGCGATAGAACCACGTCTCGAACGGGTAGGTCGAAGTTGAACCGCCGCCTTCATAGGAGGGTCTTTCGTATTGGCCACCCATCGGATGCGTTTCCCGTTCATCGGGCTTTCCATACATGATCCAGATGCGACCGCGATCGGACTTCCAGCCTGGGATGCCAGAGGCGAAATGCTCGTTCGCGTAGGCAATGCGTTCGTAATACTCTTCTTTAAACTCGTTCTCTTCAGTGTCCGGATCCGGATCGCGCCGGCGCCAGAACTCTTCAATAAACCGTTCCCGTTCTTCATCGGTCTGCAGCTTCTTGAAGGCCTTTCGCTCTTCGTCCGTGATGATGTAGGGCACGTCCTTTTCGAGCCAGTCCTTGTAGGCTTTCTTTAACTCTGGCTTGACGTTGCGCGGCTTGTCGGCCGGATCCTGGCTGCCATCCTTCGACTTGACTTGAGCGAACACAGCTATTGCTGTCGCAGTCAAGGCCAAGCCCAGAATTGCCAGGCGAAGAGAGAATTTCCGATAAGACATTACAAACTCCTAAGTCTTCAGCACCAAAATGCCCAAAGCTGTCTCGTCGTGGGCTTGGTTTAGGGATCTAATTTCAGCTCGCACGAGCGAGCTAAATGTGGGCATTTTCCGAGGTTTTTGAACGCCCGCTACTCAAATTGGCAACAGATTCTAAGTGCTGGCAAAGAACACAGTCAAGATGCCGCAAATCAGGATAATCGTTGCCCTTTGGAAGGCGAAACCCCTTCTTACCGCGGGTTCTCTTCCTGTTCGTCGAATCAGGATGCAGACCTCGGTTTTCCGAATATCCACGCCACGAAAATTGAAATCACGTAAAGTCCAAGCATCGGTGCTGCAAACAGCATCATGTTCGGAATGTCGTTAGTTGGGGAAACAATCGCGGCCACAATCAAAATAACTATTGTTGAAGTCTTCCAGATCCGCACCATCAGACCGGCAGTTACCAAGCCAATGCGCGCTAGCACGTAAGTAATCGCCGGCATCTGAAAGATAAGACCCATGCCCAACATGATTATCAGGATGAAGTCAAGATAATCGTCCGCCTTCAGCAGCAAACGGAAATCCTTTCCGAGTCCGAGTAGGTATCTGGCCGCCGGCGGAAAAATGATCTTGTACGCGAAGATGGCGCCAATAATGAATGAGATCGAAGACAATCCGATAAACGGGAAAACGTAGCCACGCTCGTGCGGATACAGACCCGGTGATACAAACGCCCAAATCTGCCAAAGCAGAAACGGAAGAGATACACATACTGCCGCGTACAAAGAGACTTTCACATACAACGAGAATGGTCCAATCGCAGTGTCTACAATCAGCCGATCATTTTGACTTGCTTTTTCCGCGCTGCTGAAGTCAATCGGCAGCTTTACACCTTTGGGCAGGATCTCATTAGCGACGTATAGCGGCTCGTCCGTGAAGAGCCCAAAGTTCCCCTGTGCGTCTTTCGCATAACGCGCAGTGACAGTTGTTCCTACAGGTATTACAGCCGTGCCGATTTTTGTTTCATTGGGGAATACATAACGGCCGGCATCGTTCTCCTTGAGGTAATTGAGCGGAACAATAGTTTCGGTACCAGTCATCCCGGCGATGGGCACGTCTTTGCGTTGTGCTTCTGCCAGAGCTCGCTCAATAGGAATGGCGAGGAAGCCGTATATTTTCCCCGAGGCAAACCAACAAGCCATCGTAGCTGCAATCACAAACACGATGGACCACATTAAGCGGCTGCGCAGCTCGTCCAGATGCTCCAGGAAAGACATCTGCCCACCGAGCTCTTCGACAGGCTTCTTTGTTGAACGAGTTCTTAAAAGGGTCGACATCTGAAGGGAGATCTACAGCCAGTCACGTTTAGGAGTTGAGTTAGATGGGACTGCTTCGCTGGAAGTAGCAGCTTGCGAAGTTTCGGTTCGTGCGACGGATTCTCCAACGTAGCCTTCATCAGGAACGACGCTTTGTGTCTCGCCCCGCCACACCGTTGGTTCGCTTATTGGAGTATCCGGAGAATGAATGGTGTGATTACGCTCGACCTCATTCGCCGAAGATTCCAGAGCCACTTCACGCTCCCATGTTCTTTTGAAGTCTTCCGAGGCCTTTCTAAACTCCGCCAGGCTCT
>Ga0126384_10000269_pt1 | contig 27196 bp, 19 predicted proteins | sample PanSoiMetPlot_36_FD_92543 | JGI IMG/M metagenome (GOLD analysis project Ga0126384, IMG submission 92543) | Tropical forest soil microbial communities from Panama - MetaG Plot_36 | ecosystem: Environmental > Terrestrial > Soil > Tropical forest > Bulk soil | place: Panama | collected 2016-02-17 | reverse complement strand
CGGTGCTCTCGACAAATCTCGCCAGCAATGCAAGCGATAGACGAAGAATCCAATCCGCCGCTCAGCTGAGACACGATCGGCATGTCGGAAGACAGCCGTGCCTGGACACTGCGCTTGAACAACTCTCGAAAGCGTCCGACACATTCCCTCTCGGACAGCTCGGTCAGCTGGCTCGGGGGATCCCAATAACGCACCTCTGAAACATTGTTCGCCTTCGCCAGGAGGTAGTGACCTGGAATGACGCGCTGGATGTCTCGAAAAAACGTCTCTCGATAATGTCGGTATTCCCCCAGCAGGTAATCGAGAATGGTTCGTTCATCGAGAGCCCATTCCACCCCGGGCTGCCGAAGCAACGCATCAATCTCACTGCAGAGGACCAAGCGCGCGCAGTCTCGATGATAGAAAAGCGGCCGAGTCCCGAACGGATCGCGCGCGGCATAGAGTGTGCGGTGCCTCGAATCCCACAAAGCAAACGCGAAATCTCCTTCGAGATGCGAAGCGAGCTGAACCCCCCACCTCTCGTAGCCAAGGGCAAGCAACTCCATCGGCGGCTTTGGATCGCGCGCGGTCCCTACCAGCTCTCTGGCAAGGTCGGCGCGATTGTCGAGACGCACGTCGCCCACCACCCAAAGACCGAGGCGAGGTTCCTGGAGTGGATCCAGGTCGGAAATCGTTCCGCCCGTTGTCCGTCGGCGCGCGACCCCCATCGCACAACAGCCGTTCTGCACGATGGCCCGCCCATCGGGACCACGATGAGGCATTGCCTCGAGGAGCGAGGAAACGGTGGCGCAATCGACCGAAGGGCCTTCGAAGCTCAGCTCCACCGCTATGCCCGACATGTCGCTAGGCTCTCACCGGATCGCACCCGGCGCATCTTTCTTGCAATCGGCTCGGACTGGCGAACTACAAACTCTATCGCGATAACGAGGAATTCGGGAGTTCCATCCCTCGATCCACATGCAGGTCTTTTGGATACCGAGGTAGGCCGAAACTCGATCATCGTCTAAGAGTTTATGCTTGCGGCCGGCAAAACAACCCTTGCATGAGGTCTTCTTTATGACGTTTCGCCTCACTCTAGTTTTCGCTTTAGTGGCCGTGGTTGGGTGCGGAGGCTCAGGTCAGATCAAAGTGTCCATGACCGACGCCCCAAGCGACCTCACCAACGTCAGCCAAGTCAATCTCACGATCGACGAGATTCGCGTTCACGATGACGCCTCCTCGAGTGTTCCTGCAGGAGGTCCGGCGGCAGCCGCCGATGGCGTTGATGGAGCAGGCTGGCTTGTGCTTTGTACGAATGTACAAACAGTCGATTTGATGCAGCTCACCAACGGCCGATTTACTCCGCTCTGCCTCCAGGCAGTCGCCGACGGAGGCATGGAATGGCGTCCAATCGATGTGCCCGCCGGTCGCATTTCACAGCTCAGGCTCCATTTAACCAGCGCGCAACTCGTCTTTAATGATGGGACGCCGTCTGCAAGTCTCACCGTGCCTAGCGGGTCTACGAGCGGACTGAAAATCAACGTGGATCGCACCGTGCCGAGCGGCGGAGTATTGGAGCTGAAGCTCGACTTCAATGCTGCGTCGTCGATCAGCAAACAGGCAGACGGAACGTATAGATTGAGCCCTGTTCTCACTGTCCTGCCATAGGAGCCGAGCTCGCAAGCGCGGCGCTCCAGTTGATGGAGCGCCGCGCGCTTCGCGACTTCGGTGGCTCAACTGAAAAACGTAGTCTCTTTCAATACTTTGTCGTCTGTGGTGCGGTCTCAACGAGTGGTGTCGACACTCCTCCTCGTTGGGATCTGTAGGTGAAACATGTTTCGCCGGGTTGGGGGTGGCACATTCCCTGCTCTTTGTCGCGCCGGCCGGAGTTTCTCCAGCGCGACACCCACGGAGGCCACGTGCGCAGATTTGAGACGAGTGATTTGAAACAAGGTGCCCTTTTCATTCTTGTGTTGTCGATCCTTGCCGTAGCGTGCGGAGGAATCGACACCGGGACGTCGAGCGATCCCGCAAGCAATGACCCCAACGACCCCGATCCATCGCACAAAGTCACCCTCTGCCACATTCCTCCCGGCAATCCGGCGAATGCTCACACAATCAGCGTCGGCGCCCCCGCGGTTCCGGCGCATCTCGCTCACGGCGATTACCTCGGCCCCTGTCATGGACCCGGGGGTGGGCCGCCGGATCCAACCCCTTCCAGTGACGCAGGAACGCCTGGAGGCGGCCCGGGTCCGAATCCAGGTGGCGGATCAACTTGCCAGGCAGCCGGCACCGCTTGCGGCACGGGATATCCGGCTTGCTGCAGCGGTCTGGCTTGTAGCGCCGGGGGCCAGTGCGGCCCAGCGCTGAATTAGCGAGCCTTCAATTCGCGAGCTTCGGGAGGGGGGCTAATGGAGATCTTCGGGAAGCAGCCGGAGGCGATTCTTGAGCAACAAAATCTGATTGGCCAGGCTTGCCTTCTCCATCAGCAGCTGGAAGCGTCGCACGTGCTCGAGCGCGAAACTCTGAGTCGATCGGCTCGCAAATAGAATCAGCTCGACGCGCTGGTTGTAGATGAGCGGCAGCAGAAACAGCGCTGACCCAGGCTCTTCCCCAAACTGCTCGAGGATGGCGAAGTTCTCCGGGTTGGGGGGGATCGTCCCCAGGTGGTACTGCTGATTGTTGTAAATGCTGTGGATGATGTTAGGCGGCTCGATCGGAACGGTCAGCTTTTTCGTCTGCCCTACGTATTCACGCGATCCCTCGGAGCTCACCACCTCGAATGAGCCCGCGCGAAGTACTAGCACGCTGCGGTGCTGGAAGTATGCGCGACCGAATCGGAGTATGAGCTCGATAATTTGTGAGTTGGTCTCGGCGAACTGAAGCTCGCTGACCACGTGCAGCATTGGCATCGGCCGATCGGGAAACGCTTCGGGCACACCGATTGGCATGTCCTCGCCCGAATCCGCGTCCAATCCATTCCCGCCTGGGGGAACCGAGGACTCATCGTGGACCGGCACCATCACCTGGGAGACATCGCTTACCGCCTGTCCGCGCGTCGCATGTCTGTCAGGTTCAAGCCGAATGTACCGGCGCGCTCTCGGTATTTCATAATAGCGCTCCAAGCATCGGGCGATGGTGACCTCCGGGGCCACGTAGGGTCGAATTTTCAGCCCCGTCTTAAACGAGACTTCGTCGATCGCTCTCAAATTCGTCGGATCGATCAGAGCCAGATCGAGCCGGCGATTTTCTTTCTTGAACGGCACCACCTTGTGGCGTTCAGCCATCTCGCGTGGCACGGATTCAATGACGTAACCAGGAATACTATCCAGCTCTTGCGAATCGACCGCTGGAACATTGCATTGCTTGCTGAGAAAGCTGGTGAGGAATTCCTCGGTAACGAATCCGTGCTCAACGAGATTGGTACCGAGCTTACCGCCGTAAATTAGCTGCGCCTTCAATGCCTCCTCGAGCTGCTGCCGGGTGAGGATACCTGCTTTGAGCAGCATCTCTCCGATGCGTAGCTTCTTGGACATATCGCAATCTAAGCGGATGTTCGAAGCGAGGGAAAGCGAACGATTCTCCGCAGCCTCGGGTGCTGCAGATGTGTCGGACAAGAATGAGTGGTGTTGCTCACCAATCTTACGCGAGGCAACTGTTTGGATTGTAGGTCACTCTCCCCTGCAAAGGAAAACTTTGCATACCAGCGCGCAGTCAATGAGTACCCTCTAAAGCTGTGTCTAGAAATAGGCGTAACAATCGTTTTGGACGGTTGGCGAGGGGGCAACGGTGGCATAGCGATTGCGACATTTCGGTTCGAAAGGTCGGGCAAATCGCCCCTCCTCGATAAGGGCAAACCCCGGGCGACCGGGCGACGCAAAACCCGCAGGGACTCACCGAGTCAGCCGGGCTGCCGAAAGGAGATCACAGTGTCCGTCCGCAGGTGTGGAGCCAGCCAAAGCGCACCGGCCATCACACATCCCTTCTCAGCGCAGGTGTTGCACCGAGCATCCACGCGCGGCTTCACGATCATCGAGGCCGTCACAGTGTTGGCGGTCATTGGCGTCCTTGCCGGGATCGTCGTCGGGGGTATCGAGATTCTTCGTAAGAGCAGCTTGTTCAGCGGAAGCAACGGCGACTTGATCACCAGTCTGCGAAAGACGAGAGCAGAAGCCTTCGGCCGCGGAATCTACACCGCATTCATCATCGATACGGTCGGCGGCCAATGGTGGGGAATCGAAGCGCCAAACGGTTTGAACCTCTCCACCTTCAACCCGTCCGCGCCGGGCACGGTGATCGTCTCTGGGTCGTTGCCCACCGGAATGGTCTTTGGGCCCTCCGGCGGCTACGGCGTCGCCCTTCCCGCACCCTTCGCTGGAGTTCCCGTTCTTCCCAGCCAATCCCCCAATTTTAATTACTGCAGCTTCTGCAACACCGGCAGCCCGAATTCGGGATTCGGCGAAATCCTCTTCGAGCCCGCGGGCAACGCGCAATTCAGCGGCGGCCCAGCCGGCGTGGGACAGCAGTTCACCATGCAAGGCACGTTTCAAGGCCGCACTCGGACCACGGCGGTCGCGATCACCGCATTCAGCGGGGTGGTCGAGAAATTCGAGCAATAAGCCATGCACACTCGAATGAAAAACAGAAACGCGACAGGCGGATTTACGATGGTCGAGGCGATGATCACCATGGCCGTGCTGGCGGTCGCCTTCACCGGCTTTGCCACGCTGCAGGTCGTCGGCGTACAGGCCAACTACTTCGGTGACCGCCTGATCCAGGCTTCCGAGCTGGCCACCGACCTCGCGGAAAACATCGAGCGCTGGGCCTATACCGACTCGCGGCTCACGCCCGTGTCCACGCTCACCGGCCCGAGCGCGATGTCCAGCACGGCCATCACCGGAACCTGGGACCTGGGCTCGGGCAGCACGACATCCTACAAGGCCCAGTATTCCGACCTTGCGAGCGACCCAAATGCGACAAATCCGGGCGCTCTCGCCGCAAATTATCAAGGTCTCTCGAGCGACGTGAACATGGATGGCGTTCCGGACTTCATCCGGTACTGGAACGTGTACGCGATCGACTTGTCGAGCAGCGGCACTCCCCAGGGCCTTTTTGTCCAGATCATCGTCCGCTGGAAGCAGCCAGGCTTTGGGTATCGCCAAGTCACCGCAAGCAAATTCAAACGCAATCCCATCAACGTGTTCTGATGAAACACTCCAGCCCACAATCCGGACTTACGCTGATTGAGCTCCTCGTCGGTTTGGGGATCGCCCTGATAGTGATTGGCATGGCTTCAATGGCGATGCTCGCCCAGAGCCAGGCGATGCGCGGGCTCGACCTCACGCGAGGCGCAAACACCTCGAGCCGAGAGGCGATGCTGCAGATCGAGCACAACCTTCGGCTGCTCGGCTTTGGCATCGACCCGCACTTCGCGATCGACCTGACCACCAACTGCATCAACCCGACGCCGCCGGGCCCGTGCCGCGATCAGGTGAACGCCCCCGACCAGCTGGCCTTCGTCAGTCGCCGTCCGATGTATCGTTTCTTCAATCAAAACGAAGGCGGTTGCACTTTGGCCAACGGCTGCACGTATGGAGAGGCATGGCCGGTTACCGCGATGACCGCAGGGAGCCCGAACACCGTCACCATCTCGCCGCAGTTGACCAACCCAGCGAGCGTAAACCTTGAAAAAGGCCGAATTGTTTTGGCGGTATGCGCCGCCGGGCAAAACGCAACAATGCTCACCCTTTCTCAAAGCTACACCGTCACCAATTCCGGCACGTTTGTGCTTACGCCCGCTGCGACCAACAGCCCACCCTACAACGATTGGAACAGTCTGCAGTCGTGCCACGGACAGGCTGGGGCGATGCTCTTCCTGGTCGATCACTATCGATATTTCATCCAGACGATCGGCACAACGCCGTGGTTGATGTTGGACCTCGGTCTGGATCTCAACGGCGACGGGACTCTCCCTCCGACCGATGCAGCGGACCTCATTCCGATTGCGAAGGACGTGGAGGACATGCAGGTGGCGTACGTCATTCCTCCCAACACTGCCTGCGCCACCGCGCCGGACAACGGACCCGGTGTGACAGGCGACTGGGTCATCGGGAACAATCCCGGCGTGGCGGAAGAGCCGATTCGCACCGCCGCCAGCGTCGCTCCGACGTATCAAACCCCGAGCATCGATTCGAGCCGCTGCAACAGCCTCAATGCAGCCAACGTCCGCGGGATCCGGGTGAGCCTGCGGATTCGTTCGGACCTGCCCGATCGCTCGCGCCCACCGACCTGGCTCGGAGACAGCATTCCCTTCGCAGAAAACCGGACCGGGAGTGCCTCGGGCGGCAATTACCGCCGATACACCTCCGAGACGGAGATCACCCTGCGCAACTTGGATTCACGGAGCCCGTTCATCTACTAGGAGCAGCCGGTGACGAAGAATTCCCAGACGCTTTCTTACCCTCAAGCGCGGCAGCGCGGCTCCTCCCTGCTTCTGGCGTTGATGATCGTCGCGATCTTGAGCATCGTGGCTTTCGCCATCATTCAGATGGGATCGACCGAGGCCGACGCCGTCGGCGCAAAGCGGCGCTACGATCACGCGGTCTCCTGTTCCGACGCGGCGCGCGACCTGTTGATGAGCCAGTTCAAGGCCTACAGCGTCTCGCCCACCACGCTGACGCTGAATCAAGTGGTCGACGATCAGCTCATGGCGACCGGTCACTACGACAATGTTGCGGTGACCTCGGTGGTGGCCGCTGTTGGTTTCGCCTCCGGCCTGGGTGGGGCGAGCGACGTATCCAATCGCATTTCCAAAGCGGGGCTGGGCGGCCAAGTCTATCGGATGACGGTGGTCTGCAGCAGCTCGGCTTCGTTGGATGCGGCTACACGTCAGAGCGAAGTGGAGTTTCTAGTGAGGTTTGGATTGTAAGGAGTCATCTCGTGCGGCGTTCTCTACTTGTTATCGTCTTTGCCATTCTCAGCCTCCCCACTTCGGCCCTGTCGCAAACCGACAACGCCTGCTGGAACCGCGACGTGGAGCGGATGGACTTCTTCCAAAACCCTCCCGAGGGCGGCGACAACAACTTCTTCACCGGGGTGGTGGTGAACAGTTCCACCACCAACGTGACGCTCCTCTACCCGACCAAGGCCACGATGATCGACTTCTTCCAGAAGCTCTATCGCATTCGGGTCGACCTGGGCGGGGCCTCACCGACCGGTTGCTCGAACGACTATTTGAACAACGTCAGATATTTCATGCCCACGAGCATTCAACCCCCGGCCGGTGCGGCCTCGTTGCAGGGCGTGTACAAGAAAACCAATACCTATCCAGATCCCGGTCCGACGTATTCTGGGGGATCAGGGCAAAGTGACGGCCTTTCCAACGGCAGTTTCTATCGCTATCGAAACTGGGGAGCGAACGGTGCGGGCATTGTGCCTGAAACCGCCGTCAATGCGTGTATCAACGCGTTAACGCCCTTCGGCTACACTCTCTCGACCGATCCGTACGTGCTGGCCTGCGTCCAGTGCGTCAGCAACAGCGGCTATTGGCTGAATCCGCTGGCGCGAAACAACGACATCCTTCCAGAGGCGGGTGTCTTCTCCGGCAACTGGCTGCGCTTCTATCCGCCGAAGTGGACGCTCCTCAGCTTGGCCTACAAACGGCTGGTCAACGGGCCCCTGCTCTCGGTGTTGCGCGAGGGAGTGGTGGCGTCGAACGGAAGCACCGGCGGCCAGGTGGTGCAAAAGATGCTGCCCCAATCCTGCCAGGGAACTGGACGCCCGATGAACCAGAAGCTCGCCGCGATCGACAGCTTGAACTACACGGGGAACGCCAACCCACTCGCCGAAATGCTTTTCAACACCGCCTGGTTCATGGGCGGCCAGAACAATCCTTGGGTCTTCTCGAATCCCGCCATTCAGGGTGGCGCCCCAATGTCCAACGGGAGCAGCGGACCGTGCGCCTCATGTACCGGAGACTTCATCGTCCTTTTCTCCGACGGGCGAGGTGACACGGCGAACCCGGCCTGCACCGCCGATGCGCTCGGCAATATTCCGCCCCAGTGCACTGCCGCCGCTCAATGCTCGACGCTGGGAATGGGCGCCGAAGGCGATGGCGACGATTTCTTGGATCCGTCCATCGCCGGCGGGGCAGGGATGGCGATCTCCGGCGCCAGCGTTCGTCAGACTCCGACCGGCACCTGCGACATGGACTTGGCCGACGACGTGGCCCTCTGGATGGCAAACAACAACGTCGGAAGCGCATCGCTTCCAGAAACCGTCAGAACTTACGTAGTGGCTATCGGAGATCCATACAATACGTACAACGAGCTGACGAGCCTGCAAATCATCGCTGCCAACGGTCAGGGTCGATACCTCGTCGCCGATAATTTCGTGGATCTCGAGGCGAACATCGAGCAAGTGATGAACGCGATCATCAATCGGGCGACCTCGTTCTCTTCTGCCGCGATCGCAACCGTTCAGACGCACGGCTACACCTCGGCGTTCATTCCGCGATTCACCCCCAACGGCGGCGCCCAGTGGCACGGCACCCTCACCCGCTTTTCGCTGTTCAATGAGTTCGCCGCCGGCTGCACCAGTGCCGACTACGGGGCGGTGGACGCACTCAATCCAAACGGGAACAATAGCTGTTACGACGTCTATCTCACCGACAAGAACAACAAAATCATCGAGGAAGTCAATGGCCAGTTCGTGGTTGCCAATACCAGCCAGGCCTGGGATGGCGGCTGGCCGCCGTTGAGCAGCGCGGACGGCGGATATGTCCCCGCGGTGCCTGTCTGGGAGGCCGCTTCGTTGTTGGCGGCTCGTGAAGACTCCGTCCTCGCCGGCGCTACCTCCAACGCGCGCCGCATTTTCACCGTCGCGCCGAATGGCACCAGCGGTAGCTACAGCTCGACACTGGTACCCTTTACCGTAGCCAACGTGTCGAACATAACGCCGTCGCTCAAGCTCGGCGGGGTGAACGGAGACTTCTGCACCTCCCTCGGGTACCGCACGCGACACGCCTACGTCACCGAGGACGACTGCGCAACGGACGTGATCAGGTTTATGCAAGGCGAGGACGTCCTGTTTCAAAACCCTTACAACCGGACGAATCCCCAGCCCGCCTACTATCATTCGCGGCCCCATATTCTCGGCGACATCTTTCACTCGACGCCGGTTCTCGTGACACCCCCTGCGCCCACCTACCTCTGCGACATCGGAATCGTGAACCAGTGCGTCGGATCGCTCTACAGTCCGACTTTGGAGCCGAACGGGCAAAGCGCGTATCAGACTTACTTCACCAATAATCAGTACCGCACCGAATTCGTGTTGGTGGGCGGCAACGATGGAATGATCCACGCGTTCAACGCCGGAAACGACACTGTGACGGGCAGCGTTCACACCTTCGACAACGGAACTGGCCAGGAAATGTGGGCCTTCATACCGCCGGATATGCTTCCCAAGCTCATCCGCTATATGACTGGCGAGCGCCATGAGCTCTTGATGGACGGTACCGCGATGGTGCGCGACATCTGGGTGGACGGCAGCGGATCGACCTCGGCGGATCACCAGAAGCAGTACGACGAGTTCCACACCGTTGCGGTCATCGGCGAACGCGAGGGCGGCCGGCACTGGACAGCGCTCGACGTGACCGACCCGATGAACCCGCGCTTTTTGTGGGTTTCGCAGCCGCCCGGTACCACCGAGGATTTGAAGGCGGGAGGCTCCTGGGACGACCTGGGTCCCGCTCCCGGCCCGATCGGCCCGATTGCCGAGTACGACTCGGCTGGGCTGTTCTCGGTCAACGGAACTCCGGCGCGGGAGCGTTACGTATTCGCGGCCGGCGGCGGCTATGATCCCGCGTACCTCCGCGGCCGCAGTTTCCACGTCTTCGATGCCTGGACCGGTCAGGAACTGTGGCGGTATTCCCGAGCTGACTCGTCCGGCGGCTCTGACCCTCGCAATTCGCTCTCTCCGATCGCAGCTCCGCCCTCGTTGTTGGATACCGACGGCGACGGAATCTTCGACACCGCGGTGGTGGGAGACGTGCACGGGCAGGTGTGGACATTCAGCCTCTCCAACCCGGGCGTGACGGGGGCGTCCGGCCGCTACAACAACTGGTACGGAGGCCGAGCGTTCATTCAATACAACGGTCAGGGATTCTACAAACGGAGCCCGTTCTTCCAGCGAGCGGCCGCAACGTTTCTGCCCAATGGGGCGATTCGCGTCTATCTCGGCTCCGGCGATCGCGACCAGATCAAGGACCCCAATGGGGGAACCTGCGGGCTTCCCAATTTGGAGGCGTGCCTGCGCAAGAACTGCAGCGTTTCGGTCTCAACCAACGAGTACCGCGTCGGCTCCGCACCGAGCGGCGGATCCAGCGGTCATTACTTCAATGCAAATTGGTCCTACAGCGCTGGGGCGACGAGCGAGTCGACCAACTGGGATGTCGATAACCTCGGCCAGGGCGAGGATTGTTCGGACGTAGACGATAGCAACCTGAGCTACGCAATCACCTGCGGCGGTGGCCGGGCGGTGAACTTCTCCAGCGCGGTTTACTGCGACTGGGGCGCGGGGATGGACGGTGGCTCGGAGTGCCCGGTAGGCGAGGGCCGTCCGTTCGGGACTCAGGTGCCGTATACCCCGCCGAGCGGAACCATTCAAAGCTCGAACTTTTACTCGTTCCGGCTCTTCGACTCAGCCCAGCGCGCGCAGTTCACCACCGCCTCGCAGGCCAACCAATATGACAACTATGCGTTGACGGAAACGAATCTGGTCAATGCAACGGATGGAGGAACTTCCTCGCCAACTGACAACGGCTACTACGTTACGCATACAAATTCCGCCGCTGATGAGAAAACAGCGAGCTCTGCATTGGTTTTGGGCGGTTGTGCCCTGTGGAACACCCTGGTTGCGAACCCCGACGGCGGCCTGATCGGATGCGGGGTAGGCGCAAGCTTGCCGCTGGATACCGCGTATGCCTATCAGGCTGACGTGGTCAGCGGCGCGGTTTCCTGCGGCCAAGCAGGCTCGAGCACGTACACGGCCACCGCGCGCTACATTCCGCACAGCACCTACGTCGCTCCCGAACAACCTGCTCTGGTCGTTTCGATCAACAGCAGGACAGGCCAGGTTGCCTACAGCGGAATCTCGATCGACCCCGGCTCGCCTCCGGCGTCGACGACAGTGGGATCGCGTGAAGTGTCGGGGACCATTCACTGGCTGGAGGTTCCCCGTAAGGTTCACGAATGCCGCCACAACGGGGTGAACTGCAATTAGCGGGGAGAGCTTTGGTCAGCGCCCGAGAGAAACGCCCTTTTCCGAGCGGCCATCGCAGAAAGACCGGCCAAAAGCTCGTCGACCTCGCCAGACGAAGCCAGGCTTTTCAGACGTCCGACCGTCTCCTCCAAGTGATTCGCTTCTTCGGCTTGCCAATCGCGGATGAAATGGACTGCTTTGACCAGACGCTGAAAAAACGTTTTGAGCTCGTCTTCCTTGCGAAGCGATCGTATCCACGGAAGCTTGCCGTCGGCCAGAGAGTCCAACATCCGGCTCATCACCCAAATGGGTCCGGAAATCCGATGTGCCATCAAGACCGCGTATCCGAAGATCACCAGAAACAAGAGGGCGCTCGCCGCGATCAAGACCACCAGCAATCGGCGGCCACCCTGCACGTCGGCCTGGAAGCGGAGCTGAATGATCGTCGCGGCGAGCAGGGCCCCCACTGCGGATGCGCTGATTGCGAAGAGGGCGATCATCTGCAGGGCGTAGCGGAGCTGAAAATCCCTGTCGACCAGGTAGCTCTTCCGAACGAATCCGATGATTGGATACCTTTTCCGCTCCATTTCCATGGCCAAAGCATACGTCACCTTGGAGGGGAATGAATGCCGCGCTATGACCGCGCTGTAGGAGCGGGTAATCGGGAGGTATCCCAGTTAGTACACAACTGGCGCCACAACGGTGTTTTGCAATTGATCTCGCTTCCGATACGCTGTTGAGGAGATGCCGATGTCTTCGAAATCGTTCGCCTGGAAATGGTTGGAAGCGATCAAAACAAAGGAACAGGCGCTGGGGGTCAAATATCCTCGCTGGCGACGCCGGAAATACCTGGTCAATGAATTCCAGACCAAGTACGCGGTAACGCTGGTCTTGATGAGCATCATCATCACGGTGATGGTTGGCGTGGTGATGTACAAGTTGTTCCGCGGCAGTGTGCCTGTATCGTCGGATGTCTTGGACGAGACAAACGTCATCGACCATCATGTGCGTCTGCTCATTGGCGGTTTGGCGATTCTCGTTGTCGTGGCCTTCGGTTTCTTCTTCGTAATCGTGGTCCTGGAGTCGCATCGAATCGCCGGGCCCTTGTTCGTAATGGGCCGATACATGTCTGAGCTGTCGAGCGGGAAATACCCGATCATGCGGCAGCTCCGACAGAACGACGAGCTGAAGGAATTCTTTGCCCAGTTCAAGGGCGCCGTCGATCGGCTGCGCGAACGCGAGACCGAAGAGGTCCGCGTCGTAGAGCGCGTGCTCGAACGCCTCTCCCCAGTGGTCTCGGGCCCCGCGGCCCAGGAGGCGTTGGGCGAGCTGAAGGCGGTTTTGGAAACCAAGCGGAAGGCTCTCCAAGGGTAGCGCGCTGTCTCTTACGCGGGACCGATTCGCTTGGCGCCTTCCAGGTAAGGAACCAGGACATCGGGCACGTCAATGCTTCCATCGGCCCGCTGGTTGTTTTCAAGAATCGCGATCAGCGTGCGACCGACGGCCAGACCCGAGCCGTTGAGGGTGTGACAGAGCTGGGGCTTTTCACCCTTTGCGGACCGGAAGCGAATCTTCGCCCGCCTCGCCTGGAAATCCCCGCAGTTGGAGCAGGAGCTGATTTCGCGATAAATGTTTTGGCCGGGCAGCCAGACCTCTACGTCGTATGTCTTTGTCGCCGAAAACCCGAGGTCAGCCGTGCACAAGCTGACCACCCGGTAGGGGAGCTTCAGGCGTCGGAGGATCTCTTCCGCGTCCGCGGTCAGGCCCTCCAGCTCGGCCGAGCTAGTCTGAGGCGTGCAGAACTTGACCAATTCTACTTTATGGAATTGATGCTGTCGGATCAGGCCGCGGGTGTCCTTTCCCGCGCTTCCCGCTTCAGCTCGAAAACAGGGGGAGAAGGCGCAGTATTTGAGCGGCAGGCGGTCCCCTTCGAGGATTTCGTCCTGGTGGTAGTTGGTCAGCGGGACCTCGGCGGTGGGAATGAGGAAGTACTCTAGGCTGCCCGCTGTCTTGAATGCGTCGTCTTCGAACTTGGGAAGCTGGCCGGTCCCGATCATTGCCGGCCGGTTTACCAGGTAGGGCGGCAGAAGCTCGGTGTACTCTCGAGAGGTGTGCACATCGAGCATGAAGGTAATCAGCGCGCGCTCCAGCCTGGCGAGAACCCCTTTGTAAAATACAAAGCGCGATCCCGAAACTTTCGCCGCCCGTTCGAAATCCAATCCTCCCAGCCGCTCGCCGAGCTCGAAGTGCTGCTTGGGAGGGAAGTCAAACCTTGGCTTTTCTCCCCAGGTCCGCTCGACCCGGTTGTCTTCCGGGGACGTTCCCACGGGCACGGTTGGATCCGGCAGATTGGGCACGAGCAGCAGGATTTTTTCCAGCTCCTCTTCGATGGCTTTGAGTCGGCTCTCTTTGTCCCGGATGGTTTGTGACAGCGCGCGCATCTGCTCGCGAAGCTGCTCGATGGCCTGAGGCTCTTGCTTCGCCTTGACCTTTAGCTGCTCGTTGGCCTCGTTGCGGTTGCGGTTGAGCGCCTCGAGGGCGATGTGAAGCTCTCGCCTCTCCTGGACGAGCGCCTGGAACGGGCCGAGATCCAGATTCCCGCCCCGAAGCTTGAGCCTCTCTTTGACTTCCTCGAAATGCTGCGCGACGTACCTGAGATCCAGCATCGAGCCGGCGTTTCTATCTGTTGCATGCCGCGGTGGCAATGACCATCGCTCACCGCGGTCCCCCGGGTTGGCATCGAGGAACAGGACAACGTCTTCGCTCATGCCGCGGTTGTTTGCCGCTTCACGTTGTCGCAACAGCAGTTCGCGACGACTAAAGAGTCGATGTCTTTTCGCTGGCGCTAAGGCGAGCCACGGCGCTCTTGCTGGAGGTCGTAGATTTCGTCTTCGATGTCTTTTTTGTCTTCGGCGTCGGTCTTCAAAGCCAGATACGTTTTGAAAGCCTCGATCGCCTCTTGCTTGTGATGCTTTTCCTTGTACGCGTAACCCAAATAGTAGTACGGCATTGGCTCCTTTGGCTCAGCCTCGACGGCCTGGCGATACCAATTGATCGCTTGCCCGTGTTGCCCTTTCTCCGTGTAGGAGCGGCCGAGCTTGTAGAAGACTTGCTTGAGCGACGCGTCCGTTCTTAGGGCGCTCAAGTATGCGGCGATTGCCTTGTCCCATCTGGCGGCTTGAAAATAACAATCGCCGATCAGCGCGAGCACGCGCGTCCGCTTGCTATCGACTCGCATTGTCTGATCAAACGAGGGGATTGCCTTATCGAAGTCGCCGCGATCGAGGTATGCCTGCCCCAAGGCCTCGAGGCTGTCTGCCTGAGCGGGGTCGAGCTCCACCGCGCGCTTCCACTCCTGGATCGCGTCGTTTACGCGCCTCGCGTCGCGGTAGATGACGCCCATCTCATAGTGGTACTCGGGCTGCTTCGGTGCGCGGTCCAACGCATTTCGCATGCTGTCGATCGCTTGGTTGTACTCCCCGCGCCGGTCCTTCACCTTGGCGAGGTAGAAGTGGGCCTCGGGATTGATCGGATCCGCGGTGAGCGCGGCGAGAAGATTGGTCTCGGCACCGCCGTAATCTCCTTTGTTGAGCATCACCGCTCCGATCATGATCGAGATGCGAATCGTCTTCGGGTCATCCGACTTCGCTTTTTCCAGCTCGGCCACTGCGTCGTCCAGCTGCCCCATCCGCCAAAGGACGATGCCGTGCTGGAACCTGCCATCCTTGATGTGCACATCCAGCTCGAGGGCCTTCTCCGCCTCTGCGCGCGCAGTGTCGAATGCGCGGTCTTCGAGCGCTACTTTGGACAATCCGAGGTGTGCCTCGGCGAGCCGGGCGTCAAGCTCCACCGCTTTCTGGAACTCTGACCTCGCGCGCGGGACGTCCGCTTCGAGCAGCGCCAGCTCGCCCACCGCAGCCCGCACCCTGGCGTCGGACGGCGCTTCGTTCAGCGCTTGCTCCAGCTGCGCCTTCGCTTCGGCTGTCCGGTGGAAGCGCAGGTACAGACGCGCCAGGTACAGCGTCGCATCCGTCAACTTGGGGTCGGCATTAATCGCCCGCTTGTAGTGCTTCTCCGCTTCCGTGCTCTTGTCGAGGGCGTCATTCACCCGGCCGTCGAGGAATGCGATCCGCGCCTTGCCGGGGAATCGGGCGTTGGCTTGCGCCACTGCCTTGAGTGCATCGTCCATCTGCGCCGTGCCGATCAAGGATGAGAGGTATCCCTCGGTGGCGCTCAGGTTCTGAGGCTCCTTGTCGACGACGTCTTTGTACAGCGGCAGCGCCTTGGCGAACTCGTGCCGCCGAAGCATCAGTTGCGCAAGGCGCTCTTTGGCGAACGGCGAGGTCGGGTCGAGCTTCAGCGCCTGCTCGAGCTCAGCGACGGCCTCGGGCGCCTTACCTTGGGCGTCCAAGATTGCGCCCTTGAGAGCGCGGGCGCGCGCCAGCTCGGTCGGCCCGAGGATCGCTTGACCCTTTTCGCCGTTGGTGAGCTCAAGCACTTGCTGCGCCTTTTCCGCACTGTGCTCTGAGAGAAGCTCGATTGCGGCGAGCTCGACCGCGGAAGAAAGGTGGCTCGGATCCACTTCGAGCGCTCCGGAGTACGCCTTGGCGGCTTTCTGCGGTTCGTTTCCTGCTTGATAGAGGTTTCCCAACGCGTGAAGCACCCGCGCTGAGCCCTTGTTGCTATTGAGCGCCTTAGTCAGTGTCTCTTGCGCGAGGCGCGATTGACCCTGCGAGGCGTACGCTTCCGCAAGCAGCAGGTTGAGCTCTAGATCGGCGGCGTTTTCGGTCCGCGCGGCTGCCTCCTGGAGGACTGCCAGCGCCTGCGGCGCCTTGGCCTCCGCCAGTTTCGCGCCCGCGGTGGCCTTGACGAAATCCAGATCCTTGCGGCCCAGAAGCTGGATGTCCTCCAATGACCCGTTCGCCTTGACTATGTCCGCTGGTTTGGCGGCGTTGAAGCGACGCTGGAGATAAAAGACGGATTCGCACCAGACTGCTCGCGCCTCGGGGTAGTCGCGGACCTTGAGCACCGCGGCTGCCAGCTCGTTCGCCTCGCGGTAGCTCTTGTAAGTATCGGCGAGGAATCCCTTCCGGGCATTTTGAAGCATCGCGAATTGCGCAGAGCTGCGCGGCACGCGCGTGGAAAACAACTTCCTCAGGCCGAAGGGGCCGTAGCGCGTGAATCCCAACGAAGCACCCGCGGCGAGTACCGAAACCACTGCCACCGCGCCGAGCAGAACCGGCACGCGCGCCTTGAGCACGTCGAGCGCCGAGGTGCTGCGCCTGACGTTGACGGCGGCCATTCGACCTTCGTAGAGGCGCTTAAGCCGGTCCACTTCGCCGGTGACCGGGCCATCGTCGACCGCCGGCGGCGAGTTAGGTTTCGCGAGGGTCGAAATCATTTCGTGAAACGCAGGCACGCTCCCAATCGGCGACCATTCATTCCGGTCGGAGGAGATGTCTTCGGTGCCCGCGAGCTGCCCATCGCTGAGCATCTTGACGATGATGCTCTGTTCGAAGGGTCCGAAAATCTTTCCGCTCTTTCTGCGGACGTGATACCGGAGCGACGACGTTTTTTCCACGACCACGTTGCCCGCAGCGCTGTGGTCGGCGAAGCTCAGTATCTCGAGATTGTCGTCGGCAGGCGCTCGTGCTTCTGACCCCGTCAATTCGGCGACGTCCACCGCGAAATCGTCGGCCTCAGCGCCGGGAGCAGCAGGCGGCTCGTGCGCGCTCTGCACCGCATCCAGTGAGCCGGTCGACGCATCCAGCGGACTGGCGAACTCGAAGGTGTCGGGAAGGCCTGCGACCGACTCAGCGGCGGGGCTCGGCGCTTCCCCGAGCTCGAAATTGAGGTCGTCGCCTGGAGGGGCGTCGGGCAGCTCCGGTGCGTTCTGAGCCACCGCGGGCACCGGCTCCGATGGCACGAATGCGGGTGCATCCGCTGGCTCGGCGAAATCGAAATTGAAATCCTGAACCGTGGGAGCGGAAGGGGCGCTCGACTCGGGAAAATCAAAGGCGTTCGCCGGCGGCTCTTGAAAGGCACTTTGGGTCGGCGCGGCCGCCGCGGCTACCGCGCCTAACGGCGCAAAGGATGGGGCTTCTTCTCCAGGCGGATCTGGATCATCCACCGACTCGGCTTCGGCAAATGCGATGTCGAGGTCATCGGCGACCGAATTCAACCCCGGCAACTGAATCGGCTTGCGGCCGGCCTGGGCCAGATCGGGTAGGACTTGCGAGACGTCTCGCGTCTTTTCATGTTCCCAGGCGGCGCCGCCGGGCAGCGGAACCGAGAGCGCGGGTGCCGGCTGCTCGCGACCCGGAAGCGCAATCGCGCCCAGGCCCTCTTCAAATTTCGCCACGCGACCAGCGCCGTTGCTCGGCAGCGGAACGGACATCGCCCGGACTGAAGGGCTGACGCCGCTTCTCGCTCGCTCCGGCGCAGCGGCAGCCGAGCTGTTGACCTGAGGAGCGGCGTGTTGAGGAAGCGGAATGGCCGTGTCGCGGATCGTCGCCGCCTCCCGCGCCGAGGCACCCGGCAACGGAACCGAGCTCCCCGCTGCCCGCGCCCCGCTGCTCGAGCTTGCGGGGAGGGGCTCCGAACCGACGGAGGTCGCCGATTTTGTAGAAAACAAGGTCTGACACTTGGCGCACCTGAGCTTGGCGCCACCCGGTGGGATCCGCTTGTCGTCGATGTTGTAGTTCGTGTGGCAGGACGGGCAGGTGGCTCGCATGAAATCCCTTGGCAGGAAGCCCGGACGTGGGCTGGAGAGATGTCGGCCCGAGCGCCCGTGGCCAATGGTGAGGTTAACAGAGCAGGGAACTTCATTAAAGAAGGAGGCAGGCTAAACTCCGACTCTGCGCTACCTTTGAGCAGGTGTTTCTGACAGGGAGTTGCTTTCGCCCAAACATTTTTGCGATCGCCTTCTCAGATGGAACCAATTGTCATTCTCGGCGGCGGGCTGGCGGGTCTCTCAGCGGTGTTTTTCTTGGGCCAGTCCCTCGACGCCGCTCGGGACAGGCGCTGGCGGCTGATCGAAAAAACGGATCGCGTGGGCGGATTGACCAAGACCGAGCAAATCGGAGACGGCTTCTTGTTCGATCCGACCGGGCACTGGTTGCATCTGCGCGACCCGGAGATCACTCGGCTCGTCACCACTCAGTGGATTCCAGGCGAGCTCGTCTCAATACAAAGGAGAGCCGCGATATTCTCGCGCGGAGTATTCACGCGGTTCCCGTATCAAGTGAACACTTACGGCCTGCCAGCTGCGGTCATCGCCGAGAACTTGATCGGCTTCGTCGAAGCGAAATACGGCGAAAGCGGCCGTGAGCTTCGCGAGCGCGAGCCGAAGAATTTCGAAGAATTCATCTTGCGATACATGGGCGCCGGTTTCGCCGAGAATTTCATGATTCCGTACAATCGCAAGCTGTGGACAATTCCACCGTCGCAGCTGTCTGCGGCCTGGTGCGGCCGATTCGTGCCCAAGCCAACACTGAAGGAAGTGGTGGAAGGTGCGCTGGGAATCGGGCAAGACAACATCGGCTACAACGCGAGCTTTCTCTATCCCAAACAAGGCGGGATCGAGACCTTGGCCAAGGCGATCCTTGCGCACGCGCGCGGCGGCGAGGTCAGCGTGAACACGGAGCCGATTTCGATCGACTGGAAGTCGAAGACGATTGCGCTCTCCAACGGAGAAGCCATTGCTTATTCGCACTTGATCTCGACCATTGCATTGCCCGGATTGGTCCACTGCCTTGCATCCGGAGCGTCAGGGGCGCCGAGGGAGGTGATCGCGGCGGCTGGAAGGTTGAAGGCGACCATCGTCACTCATGTCAGCGTGGGCGCCCGCGGGCCCAACCGCCAACCTTGGCACTGGATTTATCTTCCCGAGCCGGAATTCAGGGCGTATCGAATTGGTTCGCCGTCGGCGGTGTACCCGGCTCTCGCGCCGACCAACGCATGCTCTTTTTACGTCGAGTACTCGCACCGCGGTGAGCTCTCGAAAGAGCAGTGCGAACAATACGCCGTCGAAGATCTCCTCCGATCTCAAATGATCCATCGCTCCGCCGACGTCCTCTTTGCCCAGGCCAGCGAGATTCCTCACGCCTACGTTCTGTTTGACGAGCAATACGGCCCGGCCAAGGCGGAGATCTTGAAATTCCTCGCCCAGGCGGAAATCCAGACCGCCGGTCGCTACGGGCAGTGGGAATATTCTTCGATGGAGGATGCAATCATCGCGGGTCGCGCGTGCGCGCGGAACCTCACCGCGGCCCGCCTCTAATGGCAGATCGCTCTCCTTTTCTTTCGGTGGTCATCCCCGCCTACAACGAGGCGGAAATCGTTTCGTTGGCCGCTGCGGAGCTGTGCCAGGCCCTGGAAGATCGCGGCTTGGATTACGAGCTGGTGTTCGCTGAAAACGGCTCAACCGACCAGACGCCGCAGATTCTCCAACAGCTCGCTGAGTCGAACCCGCGCATTCGATGGCTGCACTTTCCGCAGCCGAACTACGGCGGCGCGCTCAAGCAAGGCATTCTCCAGGCGCGAGGCGAAATCGTGGTCTGCGACGAGATCGATCTCTGCGATCTCGTTTTTTATGACCAGGCGCTGCCGATGCTTCGGGCCGCAACCGCGGACATGATGGTGGGCTCCAAGGCAGCCAAGGGCGCCAGCGACCGGCGTCCGCTCCTGCGGCGGCTGGCGACCCGCGTGCACAACAAGTTGCTCAAGGTCCTGGTGGGTTTCCGCGGAACGGACACTCACGGGCTGAAGGCTTTCCGCCGGGACCAGCTCGCCCCCGTGGTCCGCGCCTGCGTTGTCGATCGCGACGTTTTCGCAAGCGAGCTGGTGATTCGTGCGTGGCGCCAGGGACTCAAGGTGGTCGAGATCCCGGTGCAGCTTCACGAGAAGCGACAGCCGTCCGTGCATCTGCTGCGCCGAGTTCCGAACGTGCTCAAGAACGTCGCCAAGCTCGTCTACGTCATCCGCGTTCAGAAGGGTTGAAGGTCCGCGCAGCGGCGAGCGCACGCCGGTCCGTTGCGCCATCGGCCGCCGTGCCGTATTGAATGCTGAATGCTCGAGCAACTGGGAGATGAGCTCAAACGGCGGCTTCGCGAGTGGACCACATCAATGGTGGGCAATGATCTGGAACACCGAGTGGAGCAGATTGGCCACGCGGGGAACGAATTCGGCGTTGATCCGTTCGGCTTCGATCTCGACTACGCGCTGGCGGCGATTGCGCCCTTCCTTTGGCTGTACAAGCACTACTTCCGAGTCCAAATCTTCGACATCGACCGGGTTCCTCCTGGACGCGTGCTGCTGGTGGCGAACCACTCGGGACAGCTGCCGCTCGACGGGGCGATGATCCTGGTGGCCATGCTCACTGAGGCGGGGCGGCCTCGCGCCGTTCGCAGCATGGTGGAAAAATGGGTCCAGACGCTGCCCTACGTTTCGACTTTCATGGCGCGCGTGGGACAGATCGTCGGAACTCCAGAAAACTGCCGTCGGCTGCTCGAGGGCGAAGAAGCAATCCTCGTCTTTCCGGAAGGCGTTCGCGGGCTCGGGAAGACGTGGCCACAGCGGTATCGCCTTCAGGACTTCGGGCTCGGCTTCATGCGGCTCGCGCTGGAGACCAATGCGCCCGTCGTCCCGGTGGCGGTGATCGGCGCCGAAGAGCAAGCCCCTTCGCTGATGAACGTCAAGCCATTGGCCAGAATGCTCGGGTTTCCATACCTTCCTCTGACGCCGACCATCGTTCCGCTCCCCCTGCCGACCCGCTACCGGATCTACTTCGGCGAGCCGATGAAGTTCACCGGGCGGGCTGACGAGGAGGACGCCGAGCTGGATAAGAAAGTGGCGGCGGTGAAATCCAGGCTGCAGTCGATGATCGACGCCGGTTTGAAAGAGCGCAAACACGTCTTTAGCTAGGGGCCGCGCTGCTATAAGGAGCGGCGATGAGACCGGCCGTCGTGGTGACGGGGATCAGCGGCAACCTGGGGCGGACGCTGGCCAAGCTGTTGCACACGCGCGAGCGGATCATCGGCATCGATCGGCGACCGTTCCCGGGCAAGCCCAAAGACGTCGAGATGCACCAGCTCGACCTTCGAAAAAAGAAGGCGGAAGACGTCTTTCGAAGGAACGACGTGCGGGCAGTGATTCACATGGGAATCATGCACGACCCGAGGATGAACGAAGAGGAGCACCACTCGTTTAACGTGGTCGGCACTACCCGGTTGCTGGAATACTGCGCGAAGTACGGCGTAAAAAAGGTGGTCGTCCTCTCGTCGGCCAACGTCTACGGTCCATCTCCGGACAATTCGAACTTCCTCACCGAAGACGCACCGCTGATGGCCGCCAGCCGATTCTCGGAGGTGCGCGATCTGATCGAAGTTGACATGCTCGCACACGGCTTCTTCTGGAGGCATCCGGACAGCCAAACGGTAATCCTTCGGCCGGTGCACATCGTCGGGCCGAACATCAAGAACGCTCCGTCGAATTATCTGCGGCTGAAGTATCCCTGGGTGCTTGCCGGCTTCGACCCGATCGTCCAGCTGATCCACGTCGAGGACGCGGCCCGAGCGATGATCGAGGCGCTTCGGGCGGAAGCCAGAGGCGTGTACAACGTCGTTGGCCCGGGGGAAGTACCGCTGAGCGCGATCGCTCGCGAGCTTGGCCGCAGCGCGATTCCCGTTCCTCACCTCATCGCGCGCCCGCTGCTCGAGCTGCTGTTCAAGTACCACCTGGCGAGCTTTCCGCCTCCCGAGCTGGACCACATTCAGTTCTTGTGCGCCGTCGATGGCTCGCGCTGGGCGAAGGAGGTCGGCTGGAAGCCGCGATACTCAATGCGCGAAACCATTCGTTCGGTGCTCAATGAATAGAATCCCCATCGCGTCGTCCAGACGTTCGCATGATCGCGCTGACCAGGAAATCGGTGTCAGGAAGTGTGGAGACTGACAACCATGTCGCGCGAATTTCAGGATTCGTGGCGAACAATGGAGTGAGGCTTTTCGTAATGGGCGAGAATCTGGGCACCGCGGCGTCGCGCGGTGCCTGGCACCTGCCTTGCTACAGCTTGCGACGAATAGGGACCGGAGAGCACCGGTCTGGCTTTGGGTAGGAGGTCCCATAGGGGGACTTCCGACGCCCGCCGCCTCGGCCGGCCCCGAGACGGCGGGCGGTTTCTTTTTCAGGCGACGAACAAAGAGGCCGCTGGCAGCGAACGCTGCAGATTTAGCGCGGTCCCGCAGCCTGTGCGGTCGGCAACTCTTTGCCCAGCTCGAGAGCGAACGGCCCGCCTTGCTGCCGCGAGATCAGCCAAGAGCCATCTCGGAGGATGAACTCCGAAGTCACCAGCTCCGTTTTTTCGCTGACCGAAGGAAGCCTCGTCCAACTCAGCCGGGATGTCACCGCCGCGCTCTTCCCGTCCGGCGAGATGCGCACCTTCTCGAGCTCGTAGTCGGAGATGGATAGATCGCGCTCGTCGCCGCGCACCTTCAGGGCCTGTTCGAAGAGCTCCCGACGTTCGGGGACGAGCAGCTCGGCAGCAGCGTGAAAGTCCCTCCAGCGGATGTGCTCGTGAAACGATTCGGCCGCGGATCGGATTTCCTCCGCGGTGCTCAACTTCGGTGCATGCGCGCACGCCCCAAGAACAAAGGCGAGGAGCGCGCCGATGCGCGCAGAGGAAGGCTGCGACACCAACGGATACTACCATCTGCTCACGTCGAAACAAATTGGTGCGGAATGCTATGTTCGTCATTCGCGCCCGGTGTCTTCTCGAGGCAGACCGCGATGGGCAAACCAACGGTGGAAAGGTACGAGCAGATCCTCGCGCAGGATCCGTCCTCCACCGTCTTCGTCGAGCTGGCGAAAGCGCTGATCGACCAAGGCAACCACCTTCGAGCGATCGATGTTTGCCTAATAGGTCTGGAGCATCACCCCGAATCGATCATCGGGCGCGTGCTGTGGGGGAAGGCGCTGATCTGCCTTGGCCGTCCGGCCGAAGCGATGGAGCAGTTCAGTTCCGCGATCGCGGCCGGCCGCGAAAACCCAAACGCCTACAGTCTGATCAGCGAGGTTCTGCTGCAGCGCGGCCTGTACCGCTCCGCGCTGCCGCTGCTGAAGAAGGCAATCTCGCTGCAGCCCAACAACGGTCGTCTGCGCCAATGGCTCGACGAAACACAGCGCGCCCTCGCTGGCGGTCCGCCCCCCGTGCTGGCGCAGGCAGGAGTTGAAGAACCGGCCGAACGCGCAAGCCCCCGGTCGCAGATTGCAGAGTCGGAGACCACCGCCGACTTCGACTCCAGTCGAATCGTCGCCCAGATGAATGACGACACGCCAATGGAGGAGCTTCGGCGGCACCCGGGCGGCGGCGATCCATTCGATGCCTTTCCCCCTGTGCCCGGGGGTGCATCTCGTCCGGGAGCCGACGGCGTGCCGCTGGGCTTGGACGATTCGGGGATACGCGCGCTTCTCGAAGACGTGGCCGAAGTACCGGAGGTGCTGACGTCGGTGGAGGCGCCCAAGGCGCGCGTTTCAAGCCACGAGGCGCAGGAGATTGCCCGCCAATACGAGCGGGAGCTGCGGCAGAAGCTGGAGGAACGCAGCGAGGAAGCGAAGCAGTCGTTCCTTGCACGCCATGGGACGAAGCTCGCCGCGGTCACCGTGCTCGGGGTGGCGCTGGTGGTGGGACTCGGCTTCTACTTGAGCGTTCGCGCGGCGAACCACGGACGAGACTTGAAGGACGACCTTGCTCAGGCTCGGAAGGCAGTCGCCCAGGACACGCGCAAATCCTACGCCCTGGCCCTGGACCGTCTGGCGCATGCGGTCAAGATGGACGACAGTTCGGAGGAGGCGTGGGCGCTGACGGCGTTCGCGCGTGGAATTCTCTTTGCGGAGCACGGCGGCGCCGACGACGATCGCGCTCAGGGCAAGGCGGCGCTGGAGCGCGGCCAGGTCCGTCAGCGATTTCCGGCGCTTGCCTTGGCGAGCGATTTTTATTTGAGCGAGCCAGCGCGCAAAGAGCAGCTCGAGAAGGACGTGATCGAATCGAAGCTGGATCTGCCCGAGGTTCACGAGCTCGCCGGTCGCATTTTGCTGGCCCGCAAGGATTCCAAGACCGCGGTCGAGCGGTTTCGCCGCGCGTTGACGCTGTCATCGGCGAACGTCCGCGCCCTGGTCGCTTTGGGCGATTACTACCGCGAATCCGGAGACCATCCGACCGCCTTGAAATTCTACGCGACCGCTGCGCAGATCTCGCCCGCCCATCCACGAAGCGTGCTCGGAACGGCGGAGAGCCGGCTCGAGCTTTCGAGCGACCTGGACGAAGCTTTGAAGCAGGTCGAGGATCTCCCCAAGGATGAAGTCCTCACCTCTGAGCAATCGGCGCGCAAAGAGCTGGTCTTGGGACGGCTGCTGATCGCCCGTGGAAGCTACGAGGAGGCAATCAAGAAGCTTTCCGAGGGCTCCCGCGCTTTCAAGGCGCGGGCCTTCGAGTTCAATCTCGCGCTTGGCGATGCGAGCAGAGCCTCGGGGCGGATCGATGCGGCGCAGCAGGCTTATGAAGCCGCGCTGTCGCTTCGGCCGCGAAGCGAGGAAGCGAAAGAGGCGATGGGCAGGGCCCTGCTCGCTCGCGATCGCGAACGGGAGCTGTTGAGCCGGTTCCCCGCCGACGCGGACTCGCGGCGAATCGCCCTCGTTCGCGGCATCGCCTTGGCCAAGCTGGGGGATTGGAAACGGGCGCGCTCGGAATTGTCGAAGACGCAAGTCAACGGGAAGTATCCGAGCGAGGCGGCAATCTACCTCGCCTCGGCGGACGCCGCCGAGGGCCAGGCGGAGCGCGCTCAGTCCGTCCTCGAAAAGCTCTCGGCCTCGTCGCGCCGCGCGAAGAGCGACGTGCGAGTGGCGCTCGGCAGCGTGTACTGGCAGCGCGGGCTTTTGGACAAAGCGCGTTCGCAGTTCGAGGAGGCGATGAAAGATCCCGAGGACTACGAGGGGGCCTGCTCCCTCGGACGGCTGCTCTTGTCCCTCGGCACGCCGGAGTCCGCCCTCGAGCCGCTGGGCAAGGCGGTGGGGCGCAATGGCTTCCATGGCGAGGCGCGCCGCGCGCTGGGGCACGCTTATCTCGAGGTGGGGCGGCTGCCGGAAGCGATCGCTCAATTCGAATCCTGGCTGACAAATCAGCCCGCCTCCGCCGCCGCGCTTAAGAACCTCGCCCTCGCGCTGTTCCGGTCAGGAAAAGTTAAAGAAGCGGAGGCCAGCATCGCGCGCGCGATCGCCGCCGACTCGGCCGATGCGGAAGCGCGGCGAATCCGATCGCTGATCCTCTTTGCTCGTGGCGATGGACGCAGCGCGTTCGCCGAGCTGGAAAAGGCCAGCAAGCTTGCTCCGAATGACGCCGAGACCTCGTGCGAGCTGGGAGAGGCGTACGTGCGGCAGAGCAGAACGGACGCCGCCGCCAAAGCGTACGAAACAGCTCGCAAATCAAACCCAGCGACGTTCTGTGGCCGGATTGGCGCGCATTACGCGCATCTGCCGGCGGGCAGCAAAGCGGCGTCCAAGGAGTTGACGGAGCTCTCCCAGCGGGCTCCGGAATTCTGGGACCGGTCCTTTGCGCTCTCCACGCTGGCGCGGGTCCTGCTGTCGGCCGGGACGGTTAAAGAGGCGAGAAAAGCTGCAGAGCAATCCGTCTCGCTCTACCCGTTCTCCGGGCCGGCGCACCTGGCGCTCGGGCTGGTGGCGCTTCGGCAGAAGGATGACGGCCGGGCGCGCGAGGAGCTGACCAAAGCGGTCGAGCTGGATCCAACTCACGCGGGAGCTCACCTGGCGCTGGCAGACGCGCTGGTGCGCAGCGATCAGCTGAAGGCGCAGGCGGTGGAGCACTACCAGTGGTTCTTGCGCCTGGGAGCGAGCGGCGCCGATCAGCTTCGCGTCAAGCGCGCTCTTCCCAACCTGAAGAAAAAGCTCGCGCTGAGGTAGCTTGGAAGCCGAAACTCGCCGCTTGTCCTTAGCGCAGATCATGGTCGGCAATGCCTCGCTGCTGTCGGTGATCTACCTGGCCGCCGGAGTGATCATCGAGGCGCTTCGGCGCCTCCACCCGACGCCCTGGATGGAGCGGGCTTCGCTGGCGCTGGATTCATTGCCTGCGCGCGTGCTGGATCTCGTCCATGCGCTGAGCCCCCTTCGCGACCTGTATCTCTATGGGAGAATCTCGGAGATCGCGTTGCGGCTGATCTTCGGCGCGACGGTGGTGGCGGTCATTTTCGCAATGGCCGCCGTGCTGGGAGTTTTGATGTGGATCGCCCGCTGGCTCTGGGCTCGGCAGGCCGCGCGAGGTCAGGCGCGGGACTAGCCGCGGTCCGCGCGCTTTTGCGTTGGTTGCACTCGTGCCGCTCGCGCCAGAAGGCAGATCTCGACGACCTTGGGCCCGAAGCGCTCCCAGCGAGTAGCGCCGGTTCCCTTCACGGCGAGGAATGCATCGCGGTCCACCGGGAGCGCGCTGGCGAGCGCGAGCAGGGTCTGATCGTTGAAAATGATGAAGGCGGGAACATTCAGGTCCCGAGCGAGCTCTCGCCGCCAGCGCCGCAGCTCGGTCGCCGCCAATTCGTTGTGAGCCGCGCGGTCGACCACGGCGGCGGTCTTGTTCAGCGCCCGCGTCTGCAGCCGGCCGCCGACGCAATTGTCGCAAGCGGTGCAACGGGAGGGGCTGCTGGATTCTCCAAAGTAGCGCAGGACGAATGCCCGGCGGCACCGCTTGGTGTACGCGTAATCGGTCATCCGGCGGAGCAGCAGCAGCGAGCGCTGCTCCTGCTCCCGCAATCGGGTGAGGTCGAGCTCCAGGTCGCGGTAAGAGACGCGCTCCAGCGCCCGGATGCTCCGCCCGGTGAACGGCCGCTTCACGGTGAGCGCTCCGCTCTTTTCGAGCAGCCCGATCGCGCGATGCGTCTCTGCCTCGGACAGCGCAGCG
>Ga0126384_10000268_pt1 | contig 27272 bp, 23 predicted proteins | sample PanSoiMetPlot_36_FD_92543 | JGI IMG/M metagenome (GOLD analysis project Ga0126384, IMG submission 92543) | Tropical forest soil microbial communities from Panama - MetaG Plot_36 | ecosystem: Environmental > Terrestrial > Soil > Tropical forest > Bulk soil | place: Panama | collected 2016-02-17 | reverse complement strand
TTTAGGGAAACATCAAGCGGGACGCGAAAATAGAATGCAATCGTCGGTTTGACGGCGAAGCGGTACAGTTCGCGTACCCACCGGGGACTCACACCCCGGGCGGTGTCACGGGCAAAAGCAGTGTAGATGTAACGATCCGCCAGCACGATAGCGCCAGCCTTTAAAGGCGGGATGATGTGGCGCTCAATCCGGTCAGCGAGGTCGGTAGCGTGAAGCAGCGAAAAAGTCGTTGGGGTGAGCATCTGCTTGCGCTTGCCCCGGCGAGTGGTTTCTTTTACCAGCGGCGAGGAATTCCACTCGCTGAAGAACACCATGTAACCTTCGCGTCGCAACCACTGTTGGAGTAGACTGAGCTGTGTGGACTTTCCCGATCCGTCGATGCCCTCAACGATGAAAAGCTTGCCGGGAAACTCGTGGTCACCGTACATTCGCATCGGAAAAAGTATAAACAAACTATGAGATTCGGCCAAATAATTATGTTCTGGGTATCCGGCCCGCTTCTATTGATTCTGACCCCCTTAATTGTGGGCCTTGGCCCCACAACTCTTTCACGTAGTAACGAATTTATTCGTTCTTTCTCAGCACCTGGTAATAAACTTATTCGTTCTTCCGCCCCACGTAGTGACGAATTTATTCGTTCTTTGACTCGTGATGTGCAAGACATCAAACTAACGAATAAATTCGTTACTACGTGGGAGATGGCCGACCACAGCAAACCCGAATATGCGCCAATTCTAGAGCGCAATCTGGACTTTTATAGTTTCAACTACTCGACTGTTGAGGGCGGATCATTCGATCTGAAAGAGTACCTGAAAGGCAAGCAGCTGATAATTATCGAGTACTTTGCGGGCTGGTGCGATAACAGCAATAGGAACGGTCACGTGATCCAGCGGTTATGGACAAAATACCGCGATGGAGGGTTGGGAGTAATAGGAGTCGCAGAATACTCGGACGCCGCCGAGCTGCGGATTCACATAAATCGAATCGGCATCGACTATCCGGTTGTGATTGAAACGAAGAAACTGGGCCAGAGAAAGGATTCCTCACATTATAGGTATCGTCATGCGGTAGGCGATAAGCGGAAATGGGGGACGCCGTTTTATGTAATGATCGATACTCGAGATCTCGAGCAAGGGGGACCTAACGGGCTGATTGCCCGCCGCGTCTACACGGCTTCGGGGGAATTGGAGGAGGCGAGCACCGATCAGTTCTTAAGCAAGGCTCTCAGGCGTTCCGGCAACGAGGTTAAGTGATTCGTTCACGCAATCCTTTTAATAACTTCTTTTGTCAACGACGCATAATCTTCAGCCCCATCGCTTGTCGGTGCATATTCAAACACTGACTGGTGGGACTCCTGCGAATAGTCCAGTTCCGTTCGCTCCCTGATCCTGGTCCTCAGCACTCGTGACCGAAACAGTTTCTTTGCCTCCTGCCGAACCATAACCGGCCCTGCCCGGCGCGTCGTATAAAAAGTCATAACGATCCCAACGCGTTCGCTATCGATTCGCGCATCGCGCGTATGCGTATCAATGAATTCGATCATCTGCTCAATTGAACGCAACCCCAACCACGTTGATATGCACGGGATCAAAAGATAGTCCGCTACCGACAAAGCCGCCGACGTCATTCGCCCCAGCTCCGGTGGGCAGTCCATAAGTATGAATTCGTATTCATCGTCTCTGATTCGCAATCCATGCCTTAGCGGCGCAGTGAGATCTCCAAGGCCATCACTGGAGACCGTAGCTCTCCACAAACGGCGGCCGCCGCTTGCAAGAAGCCACATATTTTCTCTGATGTGATTCGGAGTGAACGTTCCGTGTTCAAGGGCTGAGGCCACCGTGCTTCTCGGGTGCTCGGCGCCGGCAATACATCTCAGATTGTCCTGTGGATCGCAATCAATAAGGAGAACTCGAGCTCCCGCCAATGCAAGACCGAATCCGAGATTCCATGTTGTGGTAGTTTTTCCTGTACCGCCCTTGGACGCCGCGATCGCTATGTGAATGCTCATACGCTGATCAGACTGACGGAAGGTGAATTAATTTTCGCCTGCAGGAGCCGTCGATCCAGTTGCTGAGAGGGGCGTCGTCTCCGCTATCACTGGTTGATCCGTGTTGACCACTACCCTGAGATTCTGGATGCCTCGATAAGCCAGATAGTGATTATAGAACACAATGACCAGGCCGACGATCGGGATCGATAAGAAAACTCCGATGAGCCCACCGACCTCAGCTCCGGCCAAAATCGCAATAATCACCACGAGAGGATGCATCCTGATACCGCGTCTCACAATCCTGGGATAAATAAGGTAATCCTGTGCCAGCCGAAGCACACTGAGGAAGAGCGCTACTAATAGTGCTGTCTTGACGGAGATTGTGAGCGTCAACGAGACGACAAAAATTGCGGCGATCAGCGGGCCGATAAGCGGAAAGAATTCCAGCAGCCCACCAACTGCACCAAGCACTATTGGGTATGGGGCTCCGATTACCCTCAGCCCCATCATCATAACGCTTCCGACCACCAGACACGCTGTTATCTGAGCTCGAATATATGCCGCGAGCGTGCTGCTCACATCCATTAGCAGCCAGTGTGCCCTCTTCTGCAGGCGTTCATTTGGCAGCAAAGCAACTAAATTCTGTTCAAATGAGGAAGCATCCTTGAGAAGAAAGAAAGAGAGAATTGGTATCAGTATCGGCCAAGTAAGATACTTGAAATACGTTAGGGCGGCTGCAACCGATTCGGTTAGCCAAACCGCTAATGAATTTGCAATCTCCCCTGCTCGAGTGAAGATCGAGTCCCGCCACTGTGCCGGAAGCCGGACGTGACGCATCCAGCTGTTAGCGTCATTGAATATTTTGTTTACGCTGCTCTCCGCCGATTTAGCATAACCAGGCAGATTCTGAGCCAGAGCCGTGAGCTGCTCTGAAAGCGGCTGCCAGATTAGTTGCCCAACCGCAACAAGCACGACAGCGATCAACACGTACACAATAAAAATCGCAACTGACCTCGGCGCTCGAATCTCGTGCCCGAAGACGTACAGCGGCTGCTCGACAATCTGAACGATCGGAGCAATGAGGTAGCAGAAGAAAATCGAAATGACCAGCAGGAGCAGCAGAGTGCGGATCTCATAAAGTAACCACGCTATGATTGCCAGACCGACTAGCATCAAAATCACGCGGGCGATCACCGTCGTCCAGACCCGAATCGTTTCCGTATTTTGATGCAGCCTTTCCTTCAACGGGATCCTCCAAATTGCGGCGGAGAGTGTCTATGCTGCGAGTATAGCACGGTGATCCAGCATCCCGGGGGCCTAATGGTTTGGGGGCCTGTTGAAACGGGGTTTAAATAGAAAAACGCGGCTCGTAGAATAGCTACGAGCCGCGGGTAGTTCCGTCATTGATTACCGACCTATCGCCGGTTGGTCGCTCGAATTCTCCGGATATCATCGGAAAGGGCCTTAGCCCTCGGCAGTTCTGCGAGCGCTCGTTGCAGCTGAACATCTCCGTCCGCAAGCGCCGCTCGGGCATTGTCCTCGCCAAATGCCGCGGTAGCAACCTCGTATCGGATTCGCCTCTTTAGCCAATCCGCATCCTTTTCCACTCGAGTCTCGTCCGCTTTAAGATCTTTGTTCTCGCGGAGGAAGGTCTTGAATGCCGCAAGCACTTTGTCATTGACTGGATAGTCGCGCGTCGTGAGGCGGTGCTTATGATCACATGCAACGTCTACCTTGAATTCAGGGAGTCCGGCAATTTTCCCTGACACCAGGTTACGAGCAAATTGAAATACTGGTTCGATCCACACCCGTTGCAGCTCAACCTCGCGCGCCGGGAATTTCACCAACACGTCTGGTTGGATACCGCCTCCGCCGTACACCTTGCGTCCAGTGTCGGTGTGTTTCTCATCGGTTCGCTGGACTGCTTCTTTATCACCGCGCTTCAAGTAGTAATCGTAGAAAGAACGGTTGGCGTACTCGCGTTGAATGAGGCGGCCGCTGGGAGTATAGAAGTGTCCAGTGACCAGCCAGAGACCGGAGTTATCTGAAAGCGGAAAGACGCTTTGCACGAGTCCCTTGCCAAAGCTGTTTTCGCCAACAATCACAGCGCGATCATGATCTTGAAGAGCCCCTGCAACGATCTCGGACGCGGACGCCGATCTCGAATTAATCAACACTACGATCGGGAACTCTTCGGGACTGTTATTGGTAGCAACTTCTTCGCGAGTGGGGAAAACCTGCGGTCGTCCGCGCAATGTAACGATTGCCTGGCCACGGAATAAAAACAGATTTGTAATCTTCTTGGCCTGGTCAACGAGACCTCCAGGATTGCTGCGTAAGTCGAGGATCAGGGAACTCATTCCCTGCTTTTGCAAGTCCGCCAGTGCAGTGCGAATCTCGTCGTAACTCGTAAAATTAAAACCACGATCGAAATTGATGTATCCGACGCCTGGATTGGCCATATAGTAGTTGGTCACCGAATCCAGTTTTACTGCTTCTCGAACGAACTTGAACTCCAGCGGTTGAGGCGCGCCAATCCGCAACACCTTGACCGTAACAGAAGTCCCTTCCGGCCCCACAAGCTTCTGTGAAACCTGCACCGACGTCCAGTTTTCAGTTGATTCTCCATTGATCTGGATAATCTGGTCGCCGTACCGAATCCCTCCACGATGAGCGGGAGTCCCATCGAAAGGCGACATGATATACACCTTGTCGTTCCGCTGAGCTATTGTCGAACCGATGCCGGAATAGCGGCTTCGTTGATCCTGCTGCACCTTTTCCCACTCTTTTGGATCGAAGTAGTTAGAGTGAGGATCCAGAGTGTGAAGCATTCCAAGGATCGAGGCCTTTGTAGCCTTGTTCAGATCGACTTGTCCTGCGTAGTTGTCCTTTGCAACGAGCATTGCTTTTGCGAAATCATCAGCAATCCGTTGTCTGGTAACTGAATCGTCGTCTCGATCGCCCAAACGCTGTGCCGGATGGGCGCCTGCAAATGTAATCGGGACAACCAGGGCCAGGACTAGAAGGCAGTGTCTTTTGCTTACTGTCATCGTCGATTTACCTCGAAATAAATCTTAGCGGAAAGGGGATTCAGAAACAACTGAACGTTATCTTGAACATAATTGGTCACCTAAAAACAAAAGAGACGACAGGGATTAGGTCCTCAAATTGAGACCAAATCCTGTCGTCCCTTGTGCTTCTGTTCGAGTTCTGACTCTAATTCCTGCGCGGTTCGCCGTCCCGAGCACTACGCAGTCTGCGCAAGTCCTCTGCCATTATTCTGGCCTTCGGAATCTCTGCAAGTGCTCGCTGCATCTGAACGTCGGGCTCCAGCAATACCTGGTACGCAGTTTCAACGCCGTAGGCCGCCGTTATCATTTCGTACCGTATCTGCCTCTTGACGTATTCTGCGTCCTTATCAACATTCTTGTCATCCAGCTTGAACTGGCGATGATCTCGCAAAAAGCTCTTGAACGCGACAAGTACCTTCTCGCCAACCTGGTACTCGTTGGGCTGTACCCAATGGTGATGATCAGCCTGCCGATCGAGCCTGAATTCAGCACAGTTCGCGATCTGTCCTGCCGCAAGCTGATGCGCGAATTCAAAAATCGGATCGAACCATACTCTTTGAAGCTCCTGTTCCTGCTGCGGGATCCTGACCTTGACTTCAACATCAGGATCGATTCCGCCGCCGCCGTATACTGTCCGACCTGCGTCAGTATGTTTCTCTTCGGTATGAACCGTATTCTTGTCACCACGTTTCAGGTTGTAATCATAGAACGAGCGCGCGCTGTAATCGCGCTGGATCAGCCTACCGCTAGGCGTGTAATAATGCCCGGTAGTCAGCACCAACGCTGATTGATCCGATAATTGAAACGGGCTTTGCACCAGTCCTTTGCCAAAACTATTTTCGCCAACCAAACGGGCGCGATCGTGATCCTGTAGCGCTCCGGCAACGATCTCAGCCGCAGACGCGGAGTACCGATTGATCAAAACGACTATCGGATAATCCTCAGGATTTGTATTGCTGGCAACAAAATCTCTCGAACTAAGAACTCGCCCGCGCATGGATAATATTTTCTGACCGCGGTAGAGGAAGAGGTTAGATACTTTTTGGGCCTGATCGACCAATCCACCATGATTGCTTCGAAGGTCGAGCACCAATGACGTCATCGCGTGTTGTCGCAGTTCTCCGAGCGCCCTGCTAACTTCATCGTAAGTGGTTGTGTTGAAACCACGCTCGAGATTGACGTATCCCACGCCGCCGCCAAGCATGAAATAGTTCGCAACCGAGGGCAGCGGTACTGGCCCTCGGGTAAGTTTGAACTCCAGTGGCTTATCGACACCGAGCCGGTTGATTTTGACGACAACGGTAGTACCTTCCGGACCGAGGAGCTTGCTTCTAACCTGCGCTTGAGTCCATCCCTCCGTGGACTCCCCGTTGATACCGGCAATATGGTCACCGTACCGTAGCCCGGCTCGATATGAGGCGGTCGCCTCAGTCGGCGATATAATGTAAACCTTTCCCTGGTGCTGAATGATTGAAGAACCAATCCCGTAATAGCGGCTGCTCTGATCGTTCTGAAAATCTTCCCATTGCTGACGGTCAAAGTACATCGAGTGCGGATCGAGGGTCCGGAGCATGCCGGTGATTGATGCCTTGGTTACTTTGTTAAAGTCTAGCTGACCGGCGTAATTATCCTTGGCCACGAGTATCGCCTTGCTAAAGTCATCGGCGATTCGCGCGCGGGCCGCGTTGTCGGCCGGACTGCGACCCATCGAACGCGTTTGCCCACCATGCGCGCCGGCAAAAGCAAGTGGAAGCACAAGCGTCACAACCAACATCAAGTGTCGCTTTTTAAGTTTCATTTAAACCCTCGATTGTAATTCGTACCTACCCTCAGTCCGCCTCAGGGGTCATTTTGTCGCCAAAAGATACCTGGCGATTCTACAGGATAGGATGCTGGAAAACAACTGTTAGACTTGGGAACGTGTTATTGTACAGGTCCTTTGCTTCTGTTAGTTTAGTGAACGACTCATCTTGATGTTCGCCGATCGGAAGAAACTCGTTATGTGTCAGGTATGCCGAGGCTTAATCGAAGCCTCGGCCAAAACCTGTCCACTGTGTGGAAGAGAGTCGGTCCCTCCAGTTCGACTCTCCACCGCAGGCATCACCGAAAGCGGCCATTTCTTCTCGCTGGTTATCCTCACAATCAACATAATCCTTTTCGTACTTATGGCCATCGTGGAGATTCGGAACGGTGGCGGCGGGGAAAAGTTCATTCAAAGCGCAAGCAGCGGCGTGCTAAATGATTTCGGCGCGCTGGTTCCTTCACTGGTTCGTTCCGGTCAATGGTGGAGGCTGGTGACTTTCAATTTTCTACATATCGGGTTGATGCACCTGATGTTTAACAGCTCCGCCTTATACTCGATTGGCCCGCAGGTTGAAAGCATCTTCGGCTCTCAGAAATTCGTGTTTGCTTACCTGGGCACAGGAGTCGCCAGCGCTTTTGCGTCCTACTTGTTCCTGCCCAGTAACACCGCCGGGGCTTCGGGAGCAATCTTCGGATTGATCGGTCTGATGGCTGTATATGGCTACAGACAGGGTGGGAGCTTCGGCCGCGCGCTGATGAAACAGATGCTCATTTGGGCCGCCATTGGAATCATGTTTGGCTTCTTCATTGGAGCAAACAACGTAGCTCACATCGGCGGTTTTATTGCCGGAGGCGCACTCAGTATGGTGCTTGAGCCGGATTCGCCGGTAACTTCCGCATCCGCTGCTCGCTGGAATGCTGTTGCAATCGCGTGTATTGGCGTAGTCGCCATTAGTTTCGCGCTGGCGGGTCGAGCTTACGGCACGGAGCAGGAGAAATCAGTTAAGCTCGAGATGATCGGGCGGCGACACCAGAACGCCTACGAGCTCGCGCAGATAGTCAAACAGGCGCGCTCTTCGGTACGCGAATCTCTCAACCTGAACCGAGAAGAAGGCTCTCTGTCCCGGGACAATGCAATTCAGATCGCCGCCCAGCTGCGACAAGTAGCTGCCGATCTTGAGAAGGCGTCGTTCGTCGACGACCGCAGCAATGAGATCAAGGTACGATTGGTCGACATGCTCAACAAACGAGCAAAATCCTTTGAGGAGGCGAAGAACGAGGGAACGATAGCCGAAGCTGCAACCTCGGATCTGGAGCCGCTGCGCGCTGCATTCACTGATTTCGCTGCGTGGGAGAGTGATGCTGCTCAGGAGTTTGAACGCCTCGAAGAGCAATAGCGAACGCTCGTAGCGTAGACTGTCCGGTCTGCGCACGATCCCGCAAATCCTCCGAACTGTAATGTTGCGCAGACAGTAATGTTGCGCAGACTGGACAGTCTACGCTACATGCTTTCAGAATCCCGTACGATGACATTGAATCCCATCACGACTGAACCCCAGCTTAGGCGCTGCTCAAACTGCGGAAACCCAACGCCCGAGGGCAACCCGGTATGTAGTAATTGCGGGGCCGTCCTTGAGGAGATAGCCGCTTCCCCTGAAGCCGCAACCGAATATCGTTTTCTGCGAACGCTCTTTACCCGTCCGAATCACTTCACTACGATTTTCATTGGTATAAACGTCGGCGTGTTTGCGTTGATGTGTCTGGCTGGCGGCTTCGCGGTAACATCGGTTGATCCCGAGGTTCTGAAAGGGTTCGGCGCAAAGCAAAATGACTTGATCGTCGGTCACCAGGAATATTGGCGCCTTGTCACGTCTATCTTTATACACATTGGGGTCATCCATCTCCTCCTGAACAACTACGCTCTGTGGATAATCGGACAAGAGATCGAACAGATATACGGCTCGGCTAGATTTGTTTTGCTCTACCTTCTCACCGGTGTAATTGGTTCGTTCGCCAGCTTTTTCTTTAATCCGCTAGCTACCTCGGCAGGCGCTTCCGGCTCAATATTCGGCCTGTTCGGCGTTATGGCTACGTTCGCGTTCAGATATCGTAAAGAAATTCCAAGGATGCTCAGTAGAGAGATCAGAAGGCGAGTTCTTCCGATTATCGCGATTAACCTCGTGTTTGGCTTCTCGGTAAGAATCGTGGACAATGCGGCCCATCTCGGCGGACTCCTGTCGGGAGTTGTGCTCGCCCTGGTAATTCCTTATAAACGACCAACCGAGAAAATCACCCCGCGCGCGTGGGTTGTGCTCCAGGCAATATGTCTGCTCCTGGTCTTTGGTTCCTTCGTGGGGGCATTCCGGAGTTACACTGGACCTCAGCTACGCCTCTCAAATCTGACTAGTGACCACAGTTCGTCGGTGGTTGATTATTACAATCGAATGCAGGAAGCGATACGCCTTCTCGATGAATCCTTTAGACAATTTGATTCAACTATGGAAGGAAAGACCCCGATCGATGCCTTGAATGGTGGACTGGATTCAATCGAACGGGCATTGAAGGCAGCTAACGGAGCACCACGAATTGACACTCAGTCTGATCAGTTTCGTACGCGCCTCATCGATCTCCTGAACCAGCAGAAATCCCTCGTCGTTGAATTCTCGCAGTCATCAGCGAAGAACCGAGACGAAGCGCGCCGTCAGGAGCGCGCCTTGCGAAACAAAGCTGAACAATTTGAGAGTGAATATAGAACGTGGCTGGCTGGTTTCTTAAAGGAGCGAGGCTACGAAGAGCGTGAAACTGGTGACAAATGATCTCACGTTTCGCTAAGGCGTTCGATATCGAGGATGGGTACGCGAGCTCCATTGCCTTTGAAGTAGCTTCGCGCAGGCCAGTCAAATCTTGCTCGCTGTCTTGTGAGACTATCCTTACCGTGAGCAACCGGTCGTACTTTGTTCCGCTCAAGCGCCCGCACCCCCTCCACCCGATCTGCCAACAGTCCTAATTGAGCATCGCCCTTGATAAGAATCAGTCGTTGTCTTGGGTGCTCAGTGCTTCCGTTGGAACCCAGATTCATAACCACGGTCATGCGCCCCCGAACGCTGGCGATCCCGGATACTCCATCGGGCGGGTTCGGTACCGGGGTTATTCGAGGACAATCAACCACGCCTTCGGTATGCTCTACACCGATCGAATAAGCTGCGCCGCCAATTTGAAAGACAAGCACCGATACCAGCTCGTTTTTTTCATCGACCTCGGCGCTTCCAAACTCCATCGGGAGCGGCGCGACGCTGCGTCGAGCAGTATTCCTATCGTTTTTCGACTTCGACATCCTGTTTGACCATCGGTGTTACAGACGAGTGCTTCTGAGAAGCAACAGGCTAGGCATGTCCAATACCAGGGCCACGTCTCCACCCTCCAAATCAACCGCGCCTACAACCCCTTTAAGTCTTCGGCCAATTGATCCAAGCGACTTTACAATAATCTCTCGCTGCTCATCGAACTGCTCAACCGCAACGGCGACATGCTTGTCGGCGGCGGACGTGATCAGCACCGGCACCTTCAAAGTATCGGTAGCCGGCTCTTTCCGTTCGTCGCCATTGTGGTGGCTCGCCGTATGAAGCAGCCTCGCTCCACCCAGCCCGAGCGCAAACCCCAGCTCGATCACCGGAATTGTCTTGCCTCGCCAGGAGATGCTTCTTTTCCCATCCCGTCCCAGAATGTCTTCGGGAGAGAGATAAAGGAGCTCGATAATTTGTGCGACGTTTGCGGCATAGCGCCAGCCGCTCGCTCTAACGATAAAAGCTGACATCATCACAAGAGTTGTTGGAACCGCCAGATCGAATCTTGTCGAGCTACCCTTCTCGGACGAGATTCGTAACTCTCCGCCTAGTTCATAGATGGTTCGCTCCACCGCATCGAGGCCCACACCACGTCCTGAAACCGCCGACACCTGACCTGCCGTTGAAAAGCCAGGACGCAATATCATCCGCAACGTTTCCTCTTCCGTGAGCACCTCATCCTGAGCGATTAACCCGGCTTCGATAGCCCGGCGCCGCACTTCCGCCTGATCTATGCCTCGACCATCGTCGGTGATTGAAATCACCGCTCGCGTCCCTTCAAGGGCTGCTTCCAATTTTATTTTTCCACGTGCCTTCTTGCCGGCGATGCGCCTCTCTTCCGGTGGTTCGAGACCGTGGTCCACTGCATTGCGGAGGATGTGATAAATCGAATCTGCGATTCGATCCACAATAGCTTTGTCGAGCTGTGTTTCGCGTCCAGAGACTTCCACCGACACAGACTTTCCAAGCTCTCGAGCGAGTCTTCCCGCGAGCCTGGCGGCTCGGGTGAATGTCTGTGCGAGTGAAACCATTCGGAGCTCCACCAGACGCTCTTCCAGCTCCAGAAATTCACGTTTCATTCGCCGAGCGCTGAACCGCAAGTCAAATCGTTCTCGAGCGCCCAGATTTGCAGCCCCCAAAAACTCCTCCGCCATAGCTGTGAGCTTTTCCACTCCGATCGACAGTTCGTGCGCAAGGCCGGATAGCTCGTCGATCTGCGCCATCTCGACTCGGACGCTTGGTGACAGCGGCTGTAATGATTCCTGGGCGAATCCAGGCGGGAGCAACGCATCCAGCCGTCCCGATGCTTCTCTGGAATTCGCGTTGCGGCCCGGCACCATCCGCCCGGCAGCCCTGAGCGCCGCCCCTGCTTTTCTCCAGGTTGAACGCTCGAGTCTTGTGACACGACCTCCAAACGGTCCCGTGATTCGTTTAACGTCAGTTTCCTTCAGTGCCGTTGCAAACACCAACTTAAATGCAACCAGAGAGGGTTCTGTCGTTTTGGCTGGAAGAGTGGTGATCAATTCCCCGGCGGCTTCGAGAGCCGCACATAGTGCACGATATTGCGTATCAAGCTTTCCGATTTCGAATGTAACTCCAATTCCATAGAACGACCTGCCGGCTCGAACGTTCTCGTTTACGCGATGCTCCTCGTAGTCAGTCACAAGGTCGCGTTCTCGGTCCGACAAGTTGAGCAGTTCCAAAGCACTGTCTTCTCTCTTAACTCTTTCGCGAGATTGCAAACCAATTGACGTAAGCAGTTGGTGAAGGCGTTCGAAGTCTTCGTCTGAGGCGCTTCCGCGAGCCGCTCCGCCGACCAGCGCGGCTAAACCGGCGCCAGCTTCCTGCAAAGCGGCGCTGGTGCGCTCATTCAATGAGACCTGGCCCAGCCTGAGATCGTCCAGGATGTCCTCGAAGTCATGTGCCAGCATCTGAACTTCGACGAGACCCATCATTCCCGAGAGACCCTTGAGAGAATGAACTGTTCTGAACGCGCGATTTACGACATTGGTATCGGGACTGTCGGCGCTGGTGGACGCCAGGGAATCGAGATCGGCCAGTAGTGACTCCAGCAGCTCTTCCGATTCTGAAAGATAGTCGCTCAAAAGCGCTTTGTCGTCGATCATAGGCAAGCCTAAGGAGGTGCGGTTGAGGTGTGCAGTCCGTTGTCCTCAACTCGCGGTCGCTGGGATTTGTCCTGCTAAGTGATTACGGATTATACCTTGTTTTGGAGGGACGGGGAACTCGGCTCGGGAATCAGTTCAACAGCTAGTCCGATGGGTTTTGACTTTAAAAGAGGTTCTCGCACAGACGCCGAGCCGCCTGGACACAAAGACTTACTGATGGCCGTTTGCTGCAGAAGCGCTCTGGCTACTCTCGAGATCGCGTTTGATGGCATCGAGGATGCCGTTTATGAATTGCGTTGCTTCAAAGGTAGAAAAACGACGAGCTATCTCTAGAGCTTCGTTAATCACCACAGTCTTGGGCGTATCGGCCTCGTAGAGGAACTCGTAAATGGCGAGGCGAAGGATGTTACGGTCCACAACCGCCATTCGCTGGATACGCCAATGTTCGGCACGGCGCTTTATCAGGTCATCAATTTCATCAAGGCGGGCAATCGCGCCAAGCGCGAGATCATTGGAGAATTCACGAGCAACATTGCCCATGTCATCGCCGAACGCTTCCCAGTAGCTGTTAGTCAGCTGGTCAACGCGCGGCTGGGCAATGTCGTATTGAAAGAGCATCTGTAAGGCGCAAATACGCGCCTTACGCCTGGCACCCATAGTTCAAACCTACTGCATTAAGTATTGCTTTTAAAGCGTCCCACTAAAATTCACGGAACAGATTGACGAGCTCGACCGCGGTCATTGCCGCATCGTAGCCTTTGTTGCCGGACTTCGCTCCCGCACGATCTATGGCCTGTTCGAGATTGTCGGCGGTCACGACTCCAAGCGTAATGGGGAGGTTTGTTTCAAGGGATACCTGGGCGATACCTTTTATAGCTTCCGCGGCGATGTATTCGTTGTGAGATGTCTCACCACGAATTACGACGCCGAGGCAAATAACTGCGTCGTACTCATCGCTGATCGCCGCGCGCTTGGCCGCCATCGGCAATTCAAAAGAACCCGGGACACGAATGATCGTGATCGCGTCGCTTGAGGCGCCGAGCCTTTCAAGCGCATCGATTGCGCCGCCAATCAACCGGCTGACGATAAAATCATTCCAGCGGCTCGCAACAATTGCTACTCGCAGCCCCTCCGCATTGAGCCGGCCCTGGATCGTCTTAGCCAATCAGCCTCTCCTCTTCTCTTGGCCAAAAGATTTTCATCTCTGGCCATCATTCAATCATCAATCGTAAAACGAGTATAAGTTCGGTACATGGGGGTGTCAAGGAATGTGCCCATGAGCAGCCACAGTCATCGCTAAAATTTGATTAGCTTCAGTACTCTTTGCGGCTTTGCGAGAACCCTACTTAACGTACTCGATCCTGCAGGTTATTCGCCAACCACGAACCCGTCCTCTACGGTGCAAAAGAAACTAAGCCTTAGCTCCAGTCATCATCAGGCCGATCTCTTCTTCGCTTACCGATTTGGGGTCGACCTCGCCTACCAGGCGGCCGCCGTAAATCACCACTACACGATCGCTGAGACTCAATACTTCATCCAACTCGGCAGATACCAACAGTACCGCGGTCCCAGCATCTCGAAGCTCAATTAATTTCCGGTGGATAAATTCAGTTGCACCGATATCAACGCCACGCGTAGGCTGCGACACCAGTACCAGGCGCGGCTTAATGTCGAACTCGCGTGCAACGATGAGCTTCTGCTGATTGCCTCCGGAAAGCACCCGCGCAGGCAACGTTATGTTCGCTGGTCGCACGTCGTACTGTCGTACCAGGCGTTCCGCTCGCTCAACGATCACATCGTTGTTTAAGAGAATCGCACCTGAGATCGGGCGATCTCCGTGCACCCCAAGAATGCTATTACTGGCAAGATCGAAATTGAGCAGGAGCCCGCGCCGGTGTCGATCCTCTGGAATATGTGCAATCCCGCGCCGCTTGCGCTCGTGCGGATCAAGAGCATTTATTGGCTTTCCATCAAGATAAACTTTTCCGCTGGTCGGTTTGCATAGACCCGCCAGGATCTCGATGAGCTCAGTTTGACCGTTGCCTTCAACGCCGGCGATCCCAAGTATTTCCCCGCCTCGAACCTCAAACGAAACGCCGTTCAGAATCGCCTTTCCTTCATCTCCGCGGAGCGTAAGGTCACTTACACTCAATACTGGTTCCTGAGGATTCGCGTCTTCCTTCTTCACTCGAAGCAGAACCTCGCGGCCAACCATCATGCGAGCTAACCCTTCCGCCGTAGCCTCGTTTGTAGGCAGGTTGCCAACAACTTTCCCGTCGCGCATCACCGTGATGTTGTCCGAAAGTGACAAAACCTCTGCGAGCTTGTGCGTTATGATGATTATAGTTTTGCCCTGTTCTCGAAGACCGCGAAGTATCGCAAACATTTCCGCAACTTCCTGAGGTGTGAGCACCGCGGTGGGTTCGTCGAGTATCACGATTCGGGCTCCGCGGTATAGTGTCTTCAGTATCTCGACCCGCTGTTGCTGCCCGACAGAAAGATTTGATATCAGGGCATACGGATCAACCTTCAATCCATATTGTTCGGATATTTCGGCGACGCGCGCCCTGGCTTTTCGATAATCGATTGAGGTGCCTCTCGTCGGCTCAGCCCCGAGAACGATGTTTTCAGTCACCGTGAGCGGCTCTACAAGCATGAAGTGTTGGTGGACCATTCCGAGGCCGAGTTTTATGGCATCCGCCGGACTGCTTATGCCGCGCGGCACTCCATCGATCAGAATCTCCCCCTCATCGGCGGCATAGAAGCCGTAGAGGATATTCATAATGGTAGATTTGCCAGCTCCGTTTTCGCCGATGATCGCATGGATCGAGTTGTCGAGGATGGCCAGATCGATGTGATCGTTTGCCAGCACTTCTCCGAAGCGCTTGGATATGCCGCGCATTTCTACTGCGTAGTTCTGTTCATTCATATGACGTGGTGGCCGCTTCACCGTACCGTGGACTGTCTAGTCTGCGATACCTGAGAGGTCGATGGAGGAGCGCTATGATAATTGATTGACGTCGGTATGAAAAGCAGAAGTGGCAAAAAGTACCGTAGACTGTCCAGTCTGCGGGGATTACAAACCGAAACCTAAAAAGTTCCCGGCTGTATCAACCGCCGCGGACTCGACAGTCTACGGTACATCACCCCGCAGACTCGACAGTCTACTACCTTGCTACTTGAGAAGCTTTGCCGAAACGACAACCACCAATCCCTTATCACCCATCGTAGTGCTTCCAACGACAACCTTCTCTCCTGGTTTCATTCCAACCGGTGACCGAAAACCTACATTCTGATACTGAACATTGCTTCCAATGTTCACTGGCACTCGCATATTGAAATGAAAGGTACCCACCTGAACCGTCGATGGTGAGGAACTGGCGTCTATTGATATCACTTCAAAAGAGTATTCATAAAAGATCGGATTGGCCGGTGTCGGAACGGACGTAAACAGATTCGACTCCGCCACCCCACTGTTGCCAACCGAGCCGGTGCCTTCTTTCCCGCGGTGAATACCTGAGGTCATCAACGAGTACGACTTGTACTTCAGTGCGCCTTTTAGCTGAGTCACAACAGTCGCTAGTTCTCCGGGGAAATCCTCGCGACTGCCAGGTGCCGTCGAAGCTATCAGAACGTGAACCGTGAACTCGATATCCGGTCGCGGCGGCTGAGGAGTATCCAGTCGTTTGATGGCCTCTTCAATTGCGGCGATATTCTCAGGAAAATCACGGACGGAAAGCGTTTTGAACTCGCGGTCAATCGAAATGGTGGCGCCTTTGAATCCGCTCCCCAAGGGTCGAAGAACCTGTTGGAGGGTCACGGGATCACGGTATTTGAGCTCAAAGACCTTTCCCTTAAATCCTTTTTCTTCGACATAGTCGGGAGCCTTTGATGGCGATGCAACTGGTTGCGCGCTAGGTGCTGGAGTTTGAGCCGCTTGAGCTCGCCCAGGTGATGGCAACGATGTAGCTTGAGCGGTAGCCGGCGGGATTTCATCACTCAGTCTAGCCGGCATAGGCATCGCAGCGTGTGCGCTTGGAGGTGTAAGGGCGTCTTGACTTCCGGTCGCTGTAACAGGCGCCGCGGCCAGACGACTCGTGGGAGCTGGTGTCTGAACCGTTTGATTAATCGCTGCTGGCGCAGACGGTGTTGTGGATTGTGCGCTTACCGGTCTCTCAGCGGTCTGACCAAAAACTGCCGGCAGAATGCCGAAGCACATCATAAGCGACAAGATAAGGCTCGCAGTTTTCGAGTATTTGTAATTCATATAATAAGTCCTCCTGTTCTCTTTTACTGATTAGTCTGTGGACCGTCTGCAATCTTCGGAGTAAACCAGATAATCCGAATATTTGGATCGGCGGTTTGAATCTCGATGCGCAACATTTCTGTCGAATCATCTTTTAGATCACGCGGCGTAACTGCTACTTCGTTTGTGGTTCCGAGCTCGTTCCATCTGTTCACCTGAGAAAACAGCGGAGGTTCTTCCAGGTTCGCCATCGGCGCTGGCTTATGAGTCTTTTGGTTTGGCTGGTGACGAGAATGCTTATTCGGAACCGATGGATTTTCTTGTGAGTCGTCGACGTTAACTTTGGGAACGTCACCAGGCGCCCTTTCCGTTTCGGGGATCTGCTTCGCTGTTTCTACACGTGGTAACTTTACGCTCAACCGGGTCTGGTAGATATAGAACAGAACCATTCCAATAGCGATGAGCATCGCCCCTGACATAGCGAGCACCTGCCGGCGACTCAACTGTTGAGCAATAGATGCTAACAGCGATGGCCTTACAGCAGACTCCTCAACACGTCGCATCACGGTGCTCTTAAAACTGTCGAGGAATGCCTGATCAAATTCCGGCGCCTGGTTCGTACGCAGCCAGTTCTGGCTTTCCTTGTACTCATCGGCGAGCCAGTTGCACTGTCCGCACCAATCAAGATGCGCCGTGATACTTTCGGCCTGGTTCGATCCGAGATCTCCCTCGACATACAATGGTAGAAGCTTTTTAACGCGCCTGCATTTCATCATCTCACCCTCGCCGCGCTCGATTCAGGGCGCGGTCCCGGTACAGTTTGATCTTCGCTCGGGCCGAACTTATTTGCGTTCGGACCGTGGTCTGAGTTGAACCCAACGCCTGTGCGACTTCCTTTGTAGACAATCCTTCGAGATCGCGAAGCACAAGAGCCGCTCGCTCCTTGTTCGAGAGGGTTGCGAGCGCTTGGGCCACGAGCGCGCGCTCCTGGGACCTGATAGCGTTAGTCTCGACATCTTCGTTGCTCACCAGTTCTTCAAAAGCGCCCGCATCTCTCTCGCTTTCAAATGAGGCAAACTGATGTCGATAGCCGTGCTTGCGCGCGTGATCGCGGCAGACATTCACAACTATTCGATAGAGCCATGCGGCGAACTCCTGATCTGTTCGAAAACTCTTCAGGTACTTGTGCACTCTCAAAAAAACTTCCTGAGCAGCATCTCGCGCATCTTCGCGGTTACCCAACATCCGCCATGCGGTTGAAAGGACCTTTCTTTGGTGATGATCGACGAGCTGCTCAAACGCCGCCGGTTCACCCGCCTTTGCGCGTTCAATGAGCAAGGTCAATGACGGCGCCACTGAGTTGGAAGGGCTATCACACAACCCAAGGTTGTCGGTCATCAGAGCTATTTGAGCAACCTCATACGGCATTCGTCGTCATCCTCGCCCCTATTACTGTCTACCGATGTTTTAAGAAAAGCGTTGAAGAGTTTTTGACCCGTATGCTCAAACGCGGGTGTTAGTGAGGGGTTCAACATTGCGGGTCGGAGGTCTTTTGCGAGCTTTGCGGTATTTGGCGTCTTTGCGAGAAACCAACTTTCGGCGCTGACTAATTGGGGTTCGCGCAAAGGCGCCAAGTACCGCAAGGCTCGCAAAGAAAGGGCTTAAACTACTTGGGCCGTGATTGCGAGTATTGCTGCTCGATTGCAGTTATCTTTTCGACGCGACGTCGATGTCGGTCTTCAGTCAACTCCGTTCCAAGCCAGATCCGAACGATCTCCTTCATTCGATCGGCCGAAATCATTTTGCCACCGAGTGTTAACACATTTGCGCCGTTATGCTCACGGCTATTACGGGCCGAAGCCTCGTCATAACACATTGCGGCACGCACGCCAGGGACTTTGTTGGCCGTCATACAGGATCCGATGCCCGCGCCGTCAACAACAATTCCGAGATCGCAGGTAGCACCCGCAACGGCGCGCGCAACAAGGTGCGCATAGTCCGGATAATCAACCGCCTCGCTGGAATGGGTTCCGAAGTCTTGAAAGTCATGCCCCAAATCTGCTAGAAGGCCCTTGATCTGTTCTTTCATCTCGAACCCGCCGTGGTCTGCTCCGAGTGCGACTCTCTGTTTCTTTGCCGCTCGTCGTCGACGCACGCGTTCCAGCTGAATGCCTCTCTCACGGATCAGATCCTGCGCCAGCGGAGTCAGGATCGATTCATCATCGATACGCAAGGTATCGCCCGGTTGGGCGGAGCGGATCTCGTTTTCGGTGATTACGTGCTTTGCTCGCTCATCGATAACACTCATATGGGCTTATTTTTTGAAATATGAGATTTGAAATAATTTGAAATCTGGCATCGAAGTTTGATTCTAGTTTTTCGTCTTTTGCTTGTCGACCAAAAGAACGCTGTTCAGCATTCGGCGTTAACGGTTCAGCGTTTCTGGCTTCCTGGTTTAGTTTCTGGTTTTGGTTTTCTGTTTTCGGTTTTCTGTTTTCTGGTTTTGGGTTTCTGGTTCAAGTTTGTTTCCGGTTTTTGATTTATGGTTTTTGGTTTATTCCTATTCTGCGCAATCTGCGTAATCTGCGGATAAGGTAGATTCAGTTCTTAGTTTTCAAATCCGCTCATCCGCAGATTACGAAGATTGCGCAGGGTAGGCATAAACCAGAAACTAAAAACGATGAACGCTGAACGATGAACGCTGAACGCTGAACGATGAACGCTGAATGTTGAACGATGAACGCTGAACGATGAACGCTCAACGCCGCAGGCGTTGGGCGTTGACTCCTCTCGTTGACACTGGAATCAACCTTTCGTATAGTGGCACGCTCAACCAATTCAAAATCCCCTTACGAGGAATCCCATGAGTGCTTCAGAACGAGCTTCCTTCATGCAGGATCCCAACCTCAAGTCTCTGATTGACTCAGAGCGTTTGCAGGCCAGGGTTCGCGAAATTGGCCAACAAATCACTCGGGATTATGCGGGGAAGAACCTTCACCTGGTGGGAGTTCTCAAGGGCGCTTGTGTGTTTCTCTCAGACTTGATGCGTTCGATCGACCTTCCGTTATCAGTAGACTTCATCGGTATATCGAGTTACGGCGCATCTACGAAATCCTCGGGAGAGGTCAGGATTACCAAGGACCTAGATGTCAGCCTGGCGAATAAGGATGTTCTTGTTGTAGAGGACATCATCGATACCGGCCTGACCTTGAATTACATGGTCAACATCTTTCGCTCGCGCGAAGTGAGCTCGCTGGCAATCGCCGCTTTGCTTGATAAACCCGATCGCCACGAGATTCAAATCGACGCCAAGTACATCGGATTCACAATTCCCAATCACTTTGTAGTGGGATACGGGCTTGACGTTGGAGAGATGTACCGAAACCTGCCTTTCATTGCGGTACCGGAAGAGCCCGACAATCTCGTCAAGAAATAACGACCCTACAGATTTATAAATAATCTCAACAGCAGCACCGCAAACAACGCGTGCGTGGCCGCATAAAATCCGATCAACGCTCTGCCGCGTCTATCGGATCCTACTTGTCGGACCTTGTACAAATATTCACTCAAGTCGTCACTAAGTTGATCGCGCAAATCATTACCAAAGTAATGATCGAGCTTTGTGAAAAGCGTAACTGGGCCAGAAACAATCCGTACATTCTCTCGCTCTTGCTCCGGCCGCGCTTGGCATTGAGCGATTGCTTCATTCATTAGAGCGCGAGCTTCTCTTGCGCGCCGCCACAGAAACCACAACCACCCGCACATCGTTAATATCCAAATCCAATGAAAGACCCACTCGATTGCACTTACTATCGCATTCCACGCGCTCTTCATCGTGTATTCAACATCACCTACAATACGATTTAGAATTTTTATGAACTCGTTCATGTATCTATTCAATAGCTCAACGCCGCGAGACCACTTCGAAGGGCGGGGCTTCGGTTTTGGCAGCGAATCCCAACCCGGCCCGCCGTTCACCGTCCTTGTAGAAGGTTCCCACCCAGCAGTTCCGCGAGGGAGCCGGTATTTGGGATAAGCGGCTCTGACATCTCTGTACTCGACCATTCGCTCGCCTGCGTAGCCTCCTTCGGAGTAAACGCTTCGCCAATAGTTGTTGTAGTTGGCGAGCCGTTCGTGACACACGGCCGCAGTGTATAGCGCATCTCGCGCCGCGCGAGTGTTTGGAAAACGACGCACCACCTCCAGGAAGATCGGGAGCGAGTTTGCCGCCATATCATGCCTCTGCATGTTATCGAAAAGGAGTTGTGATTCACCGGGCCGTCTGAAGTCGCCATCTTCATCGAGATCGCATAATAAGTAGTGTCGTATGCCTTTCCACGCAGCTGGATTGTAAAACAGTAGCGACCTTTCGAATTGATAACTCGCGACCTGATAGAGAGCCTCAGCCTTCTTCTCGTCGCCCTGAGCAAGCTTAACGTCGCGTTCCAATAACTCAAGTTCATTGGCTGTCCTCATGTCTTGTTCGACCCACTGGGGCCGGATACCTCGTATGGTTGGATCGAAATCCCGCTCCTTTGGATGCTCTTTCTTGAGCTCACTTCGCCCGTTGTAGTCGTTCCTCCGGTAATAATAATCGTCGTCCGCCTCTCGTCCGATTGTTCTAATCTTTAGCAAAACTTCTCTGGCGTCTTTCCAGCGCCGATCGCGCAAGTACCTGATACCAAGCGCATACATCAGTTCGTCACGGTGCGCCAATAGAGGACGTTTCTCGATAAATGATGCAAATTGCTCTGGTGTCAGGAGGACGTCAACGAAATAAGCGACATCGTACCGGTAGTCCAGGGCGAGATATGTATCGAGGGCGCCCTCGAGATCTCCTGAATCTTCCTGCAGCATGGCCAGCATTCGCCTACCGCCTTCGGTGTAACGATTGTTGGGGTTTTCCCTTACCAGCGCTTCCAGGGCACTGCGCGCGCTGTTGGGCTGTCCGATACGTTGTTCGCCCGCTCCCGCGACCCACAAAGCCTCCGCACGGGCATCTCCCTTTACTCCCGACGCCAGGGCACGACGAGCCAATCTTGCTGCCTCTTTGTAGTTTTGCAGCTCTAATTGCGCTTCTGCGACTCGGAGTAAGAATCCTCCCGACACTTCCGCCTTAGGGTTAATAGAAACCATTCGGGTTGCGAACTCTGCAATCCGGTGTAGTTCCTCTGTGGTACGCTCCTGATTGCAATCCTCCCAATATCTTCGTGGTGGACAACTATGCAACACCGCAAAGTTGTAAATCTCATGATAGGCGTAAGCCATCGCGGTTCTGGGTTCATTAGCGATTAATTTTTCGAGCGTTGCCATTTGTTTGTCATCAGCTTTGCGTCGAATCAGCCCAAGCGACGCAACGGCTTCCGCTCTGAACGTTGCGTTGTCGCTTGCGAGCATCCGATAATAATCTGCAAGCGCTCTAGGTCTGTCCCCTACCTGCAGCCACAGATGGGCGAGCCACCCGATTGCATCGTTTTTGTAACGACTGTTCGGATACACGCGGATCAGCTGCTGAAAGCGCCGTCTTGCTTCTTCCCAGTAATCGTCGCGTGGCCACGGTTTTCCTCCATCATCCGAGCCTTCCGCTGCCCAACTAGAACTCGCTTTCATCGATACAATAGCTGACATATACAGAGCCGATTCACGCTTCTCACTCTTAGGGAACTCCGCGACAACATCGGCAAAGCAATGAACACCGATATTTTTCCCGTCACGGTAGAAAACTGCGGCCGATAGATATGCAGCGTTGTCTTTTAGATTCCGATCGGCTCGACAGGAGGTTAGCAGGTGGCTTATCTCCTCTGGCGATTGTCGGTTGTCGTATGCTGTCCTTGCTCGCAGATAGTCCGTTATTGTCTCTCCGCTTGAACCCAAGTCGTATGCAGTTAGAGCATCGAGCTTATCAAGCGCAGAATTGCGTCGAGCTTGAAGCTCTTTTGGCCCGCTCCACCGGTCTTCCCGCATACCTTTGGTCATCTCGAGATACTTGCGTAGCTGTTTCCCAACTTCCGATACGTCACCGGCCTTTTCGGCTTCGAGGCTGGCGTTCCACGTGAGATCGATTCCTTTTACTTTTTTCTCATATTCTTCATATGTCTCTCCGATGTATCCGACTTCTTCATCCCAGGAAAACAGTTTCTCTTGTTTCATCCTCGAAAAGTTAGGGAAGCGAGGCATGCGAAAGAACTCGTTGGCCGCGCGATAACCATTGAATCGCACCGAGTGATCGGTATAGTAATCCCAGCCGCATCCTTTGATTTTCAGTGCGGCGGCAAGCGCGACGCCGATCGTCAACGATATAATCAGTCCTCTATTGAGATGTGTCTTTGTCATACCGTTCTACTCTTCTCTGCATTGGCAACACTTCGGTTTCTTCAATGTGCGATCCATTTTCCAGGACGCCGGCGTATCGTATCTCAAGTTTGTCTAATGGTTGTTCTATTTCAAATCGCGCCGTAAGTCTTGCCCCAGGAGGCCACCAAGCAATCGTAAGTTTGACCGCATTGGCACGTGCAGCGGAGCAAGGCACGACTTGATCTCCAGATATGGATACAGGCTGAACCGTAGCAGAACTGCTTATCGATGCTGACTCGAGATAGCCGACAGGAAGCCGAATCAAAACCATCATTCCGTCTTCATCGGATCTTAACGCCGCGGTTCCCGAGTTCATTAGTTCAACTACCGCGCATACGCTAGTCCTGTTTAGGGCACACACCGGGAGCTGATAGGCTCTCGCATCCATCGAAAAACGAGGCTCGGCGTCTTTGAGAGCAGATGTGATTTCTGTCAGGGTCAGAGTGTTTGAATCTCCGGTGGCCGGCATTCGAAATACACAGATTCCGAGGAGTCGCATTCCTGCCCGCTCGCGAACCTTAGCGGCGCAAGCTCGTAATCCTTCAGCAGTAGGCCGCTGGATTAGAATCACCTCGCCGGAGCGGACCGCGGTGCCCTCAAGAATCACGTCACGACGAGCCTTGTACAATCTCCTCCATTCTCCAGTCTGAAGCTCTGAGCCTTCTTTCGTTCCTATTTTGAAAGGTGTCTGGTCGCTCACCTCAAAGGCATTGCTTTGCGCAACGACAGTCGGATCCAGATCGCCACGAATCCCAATCAGCAAACCTTCGCGTGAATAATGGATGGCATAACCGTAGGCAGCCAACCCGGCATAGAACGGTGAACCAAGATCTCGGGCCTGCGAGATGTACCGGCTGACATACTCAGGTGATGAGATAGGAATCCGGTTATTGAGTTTATCCGGTACCTCCACGCCATAACACTGAGGAACCCAGAAATCACAAGCAGAAAGAACGTGTGTAAGAGCCGGCGACTCCATCCACGTTGGCAGTCCTGTAACGGATAGTTTCATCTCGGTTGGTAATCCGCTACGAATGCCGCGCAGCACCAGAGCGTACTTTGAGAGCAACCGAGTAGGAATATCGAAGTCTAGTTGAAGCCCCACGATGTGAGCTTGATCATCGTTGGCCCGAGATATGTCCTGCCTGAACGCAACAAGCACTGTCGCGGCTAAATTGTCATCATTTAATTTCTGAAAATCCGAAAGAAGAGATCGAGTAGCGTTATAAGCGAGATGCACGTCGATATTGCCGGGAATCCGACCACCAGCACGACGAATGCAATTCAGCTTTTCTTTTTCGTAATCGATCTGACCTGCTCTCAGGAAAAGGACCTTTGTGCCGGTCTGTTTGACGGCTTCATCCACGTCTTCCTGGGACGGAGACTCGAGGCGCCAGGCCCAGAACGCGACAGGAACTTCGTCGGGAAGCCAGACGCGTGGGCTCCAAGTCGCGCTCCAAACAACCAACACCATGATGCTGAGTAATAGCACCACCAGAATGCATTGTTCGAGTCTGGTTATGCGCATAAACCGATCGATCGCTCTGCGTGAATGTAACCTCATTTGAGAGCATATTGAGCCTAGCCAGCAGTCGAGCGTTACGCGGGTGCCAACGACGCTTAACACGGTAACCACGCCCGGCTCGACTGTGGTTAACCACGTTTGGGATTAATCGCTGTATCTTGAAGCGCTCTGGTGCCACCGGAGAATCGTTGAATCAGGCGCTACGGTGGTGCTGTGAAGCAGTTTTTCTGTCGACCAACCTTAATAAAACGCAACGCATCGAAGCGGCCGTCGTTCATCAAAACGAAGCGGGTTCCGGACATTCGGTAACGGCTTTGTACGAAATAATTCCTGAGGGAGTGGAAACCAGGCTTCAGCACGTAGATCCTTTGAGGTACCAATCTAGGGATACGACGTCGGCTGCGGCGACCACCGAATTGTTTACCTTAAAACTACGTTACAAATCACCCGATGGTGCAAAAAGCTCAATGGTCGCGAAGTCGGTACTTGATAAAGAGATAGATTCTGTTTCCGACAACACGCGATTCGCGGCAGCAGTAGCCGAGTTCGGAATGTTCCTGAGGGATTCAAAGTTGAAGGGTCATTCGTCATTCGAGAACTGCCTTAATCTAGCAAGAGAATCGATTGCGGAAGATCCAGAAGGGTACCGGACCGAGCTTGTTACCTTGGTCGAGAAAACTGCAGAGCTAAAAAGGCGTACTTGAGCAGACATCCAGCTAGCCAATAGAGCGCCGCTGCTGGTGTAGGGTTCGAGCATTCGCAATTAAGGTTAGGGTCTTTGTCAACGAAGCGGCGTCAGCGCGGCACTGTGGTTAACCACATTGACCAGTACCTACGTAAATCTTAGGATCCAATCCGCACCGACCTCGACCGATTCACATAACGAGTACTTTATGTCTCGATTAATGCTCACGGGTACGCTGGTTTTACTGGCTGTTGCTACAGTCATAAGCCTCTTTGCGTCAGGCAATCGCGCGCAGTCCTTTCCGTCTAACAAAACTGAAGCGCCGACGGACAGACTGTCGGACGAGTTCCGTCTTGGGGAAGTAGCACAGACGGTAACAAAATTACGCAGAGTTCATACGACAAGTACGGATACGATGATCCCCTCGACCGCGAAGTCGCTATTGAAAACGCTTAAACATCAATTGATCGAACTGATAGCCAATCGACTATATTCTGAAAATGCTGATGCCAGCGTGCAACAATTACAAGCTATTCTTATCGAAAATCTTCGGCGTGTCGGGGTGATCGTGACCGAGCCCATTTGTGAAGTAATCAACCAACAGAATGTCGATCTTGGTTACGATTACGGAGCCGTATATGACATAACGATAAAGCGACCCCAATCCTGTTCTGATCTCCTTACGGTTACCACGACACTCGGAGTGCCGTGCGGGTCAGACACGTCTTTATATATTTTTAAGTACGAGAACAATGACTGGAGGCTCAAAGTATCTTGCGAGGTAAACGACTATGCGGACATAAGCGGAGTTCAGGGAAGATTCGCTTACGGAATCTCCTGGCCCCGTGAGGACGGTCAGTTTTTTATAGTAACCGCAAGTGTGAATCCCTGGTGTTCATCGAACTGGCAAGCTATCACGTATCGAGCACTACGGCCGGGCGGAACGCCCGAGAAGCCTCAAGTGTTGCTGAGCAAAACCCAAACGATCTGGCTAGGCGATGAACCAGCTTACAGACTAGATGTACATAACCAGTCGTTTACGCTCAGTTTTCACGATGAGAAATATCTTGAGCTGCTAAACAATGGGCAAGATTTAAGTATCGATGATCCGAATGGTATGCGTATCATAAAATACGAGGTCGACGAGGACTCGGTGAAGCAGAAGGATTAAACGTGTCGATTCTCATAGCCGAAGACAATATTGCCCAGCGGAACTACCTTCGCGAGTTGATCGAACGGGAGTTCCCCGCCCACTTGCCTGTCCTCGAAGCCGCCGACGGCGAAGAGACTGCTTCCCTCGCTCTCACGCACTGTCCTAAGCTCTGCATCCTCGACATTCAAATGCCGCGACTCTCAGGCGTGAAGGCAGCGCGCACTATATGGCGAAGCTTTCCCCAAGCTCGAATAATCTTCTGGACTCAGTTCCCACACGAGATCTACATTAACGAAATTCGTAAGATCATCAAATCCGTCCAGCCGCCGCCGGCCTATGGCTTTATTCACAAGAACAACCCTGAGTCTCGTTTTCTTCGCTTCGTTGCTGCGGTCCTTGAAGACGGGGCGGATATGATTGACCCAGCTTTCAAAGACTCGTTCAAGCGACCGCTTCTAACCGAGTTTGAAAGCGAAGCGCTGTACTACCTCGCGATGGGCCTCTCAAACTGGGCCATCGCCAGGAAGTGCAGTCTGAGCCTGCGAGGCGTGGAAAGCCGGTTGGCCACTCTTTACGACAAATTGTTCTTGTCGTCGTCGGAGGGGACTGCACAAGAGAGCTATGACAAGCTCGCGTACAACGTTCGAACCCGCGCGTTCTTTGAAGCACTGCGCCGCGGGTTGCTGAACAGCGACGAACTGGAGAAAGCCGCTTCGGATCTTGAAAATTGGATCGAGCGCGATCGCAAGCGATATCTTGATGAGCGGAGCCGAGAGCCCAAGCAGCAAGCAAAATGATGATCAATTCGATGATCTAAGCCGGCTCCCTTCCTTCTTTCCACTTACTCTGTCTCCGTAATTCGATCCCAAGGCATGAGGTTGTCAGTGCACCAGTCAATCGGGTCCGCCAAGACATCACGATATTTGAGACTCGTCTCCTTTCTTTGCGCCGCGATCATCCTGTTTTCCATTCTCG